>ERZ1066118.1395-NODE-1395-length-15413-cov-16.647610_pt1 | contig 15413 bp, 13 predicted proteins | sample MGYA00382765_ERZ1066118 | MGnify/ENA primary metagenome ERZ1066118 (study PRJEB33369, sample SAMEA5778348) | biofilm metagenome | biome: Industrial cooling water; feature: Water cooling tower basin; material: Biofilm | place: United Arab Emirates | collected...
ACCGCCGCCGGGACCGGCGGCGCCGCGGCCGCACGCTCGGCGGCCTCGCGCGCGGCCTGGATCCGCTCGGCCTCTGCCCGCGCCGCCGCGAGCTGGTCGGCGGCCACGGGCACCGCAATGATGTCCGGCGTCGCGGGCTCGGCGGGCAGGGCGTCGGCCACCACGGGCGCGGGGCGCTCGACCGGGCGTTCGGCCGCGGGAGCGACCGCGGGAGCGACCGCGGGAGCGACCGCGGGCTCACGTACGGCCTCGGCGGCCGGCGTGGACGGCGCGACGACGTTCACGGCCGGCTCCGCCTCGGGCGCGGCGTCGACCGCGGCCGCAACCGGCTCGGCCTCCGCCGGCCGCACGCGGCGACGGACGCCGGCAGCGGCAGGTTCGGCGACGGGGGCTGGGGGCGGCTCGGGGGCCTTGGCGGCCCGGCGACGCGGGGCTGCGGCCGGGGCGTTCGCGGCCGCCGCGCGGGTGCGCTTGTCGCGCTCCCAGCGCATGCGCACGCGCGAGATCTGGTCGTCCGACAGCACCGTCTGCGGGCCGCGGACCACCGGAATGTCCATCTGCCGGAGGAGCGTAATCACCTCCTCCGACCCAACCCCGAGACTGCCTGCCAGTTCGTCGACGCGAAGCTTGCTCAATCCGTCCTCCTAGTCCGCCCGCGGCCGCCAGGCCCTGCGGTGGGCCGCCGTCCGCGGCGCGCCCGGTCGGGCGCGCCCCCGAGGTCGCCGAGTGCGACGCCGAGTGCCAATAGTATACCCCGGGCCAGATGGGGATCCGTCACGCCGACGGCCGCGGCCCCCTCCCGCCCCACCGCGTAGCCCAGCTCGGCGAGCGGGGCCTCGACCGTGTGCACCTGCCGCGCGGCGAGCAGCGGCCGGATCTTGTCCTGGCTGTGGCGCGAGGCGTCGCTGGCGACGAACGCCAGCATCACCTCGCCGTCCTTGACCGCGTCGCGGACCCGGTCCACGCCGACGACGACCCCGCGCGCCCGCACCCCGAGCCCGACGAGGCGGAGCGCCTTGTCGAGGTCCGGGGGGGGCGGCGGGCCAGCCTCGGCGGCCGGGTCGCCCCCCGCCGAGCCCGGCGCGGACTCGTCAGGCGCCGGCGCGGTCGGCCTCCCCGGGGCTCTGGCCGTCCTCGTCGTCGCCGTCCTCGGTGGTCAGCGAGTCGATGATGGCCATCAGGTGGTCGGCCTCGGCCGGCGCGATCCCCGGCAGCTTGAGGAAGTCCTCGCGGTCGAGGTCGATGATGTCGTTCAGCGTGCGGTAGCCGCCAGCCTCCAGCACCGCGGCGACCGCCGGCTCGATGCCGTTGATGTCCGCGAGCGCGACGTCGCCGCCATCCTCCGGCATCTCGCCGCCGGCGCTCGACTGGCCCTCGCGCTCGCCCCACTCGCGGCTGGAGAACAGGTCGATCTTCCAGCCGGTGAGCTCGGAGGCCAGGCGCACGTTCTGGCCGTTGCGGCCGATGGCCAGCGAGAGCTGATCGTCGTCCACCACCACCTGGATCGTGCGGTTCGCCGCGTCCGAGTAGACGCGCGCCACCTTGGCCGGCGCGAGCGCCAGCTTGGCGAAGCGCTCGGGGTCGGCCGACCAGGGGACGATGTCGATGCGCTCGCCGCCGAGCTCGTTGACCACGGCCTGCACGCGCGCCCCCTTCAGGCCCACGCACGCGCCGACCGGGTCGATGGCGTCATCGCGCGAGAAGACGGCGATCTTGGTGCGGCTGCCCACCTCGCGCGCCGCGGCGCGGATCTCCACGATGCCCTGCTGGATCTCGGGGACTTCGAGCTTGAAAAGCGCCTGCACGAACATCGCGTCGGCGCGGCTGAGGATCAGGCGCGGGCCCTTGGGCGTGTCCTCGACGCGCTTGAGCACCGCGCGGATCGTCTCACCCTGGTGGGCATGCTCGCGGTGGTTCTGCTCACGGTACGGAATGATGGCCTCCGCCTCGCGGAAGCGATTTAGCATGAGCACGACCTTGCCGCGCTCGATCTGCTGGACCTCGCCCGAGAGCAGCTCGCCAACCTTGCTGGAGAACTCGTCCTTGATGCGGGTGCGCTCGCCCTCGCGCACGCGCTGCACGACGCGCTGCTTGGCCGCCTGCACGGCCGCGCGACCGAACTCGGTGAACGGCACCTCGCGCTCGTAAATGTCGCCGAGCTGGAACTCCTCGTCCTCCAGCCGCGCCTCGTCGAGCGAGATCTCGCGGGCCGGGTCCTCGGGGGTGTCGACGACGGTCTTGAGCATCACCACGCGGATGCCGCCGGTGGCGTCGTCGATGTCCACCTCGGCCTGCACGGTGGGGCCGTACTTCTTCTGCAGGGCGGCCTGGATGCCGTCCTGCAGCAGCTCGACCAGATCGGCCTTGCTCATCTGCTTGGCGTTCAGCAGCTCGCGGAACGCCGTGAGGATGTCGGGGGCGACGGCCATACGCTTACTCCTTTCCGGATTTCCAGTGGAACGCCAGGCGTGCCTGGGCGACGCTCGCGAGGGGGAGCCGGTGCTCCACGCCCTTGGCATCGCGCACGACGGCAACTTCGGCCCCGGGCTCGCCTTCCAGCGCGACCACCGTCACTTCGGCCTTGCCGCCGGGGAGCGCCTCCGCGGTCACGACCGCCGGCTGGCCGGCGGCCCGCTGCCAGTCGCGCGCGTGCCGAAGCGGGCGCTCGATGCCGGGCGACGAGACTTCCAGCACGTAGCGCTCGCCGACCAGCCGTGCCTCTTCCAGCCGCGCTTCGACGGCCCGCGAGACGCGGGCGCAGTCGTCCACACTCACCCGCGCGCCGTCCGCGCGCTCGACGCGCAGGTCGAGCACGGGGCGACTCTTGCTGCCGCGGCGGCGAAGCTCGACGAGCTCGAAGCCGAGTGGCGCAAGTTCTGTAGCGACAACGCGTTCCAACTCGTCGTGCACAGCGGCGTGGGGGGTGACGGGCAATAAAAAATGTGGGGGGCGACCCCACATCGGACCGCGCGGCCGGGGGCCGCGGAAGCAGACAGAACCTAGCCACCCGGATTCAGGAGCGTCAATGGGACACGTCCCCTGGCGGACTCAGCCGGGCGCGTAGAGCACGCCGAGTTGACGTCCGGTGTCGCCGGCCCGGTGCGAGTAGTGACGGTCGTTGTCGCAACGCGTGCACTCCGGCGCGACGTGGATGTCCGTGATGTTGAGCGCGCGAGCGTGGTCGGCGATGACCGCCCGCAGGTCGACCGGCGTGGGCGCGTCCACGGCGCGCCCGGTGAGTCGGCCGTAGACGTCGGGGCTGACCTCGTAGCATCGGCCGCAGATGGCGGGGCCGAGCAGCACGCGCAGCTCGCAAGCGTCGCGGCCATGTGCGGACAGGGCGCGGACGGCGCGCGCCAGGATGCCCGCCACCGTTCCGCGCCACCCCGAGTGCAGGAGCGCTGTGGCGCCGCTCGGGTGCGCCACGTACACGGGCACACAGTCGGCGACGGTGATCGCCAACGCGGTGCCCCGCGCGACGCTCAGATGCCCGTCCGCCGGTCCGCCCCGAAGCCAGCCCGTCCACCCGGGCCTGTGCTCGGTGACGTCGGCGCCGTGGACCTGGCGCGCGGTGGCGAGCCGGTCGATGCCCGCGGCGGCGACGTGCTGCTGCAACGCGTCCCACCGCCCCAGCACCGCTGAGGCCGGCTCGTCGGACGCGGTGCCGAACGAGCCGGCGGCGCGCGTGGTCGCGAGGGCGTGGATACCCCATCCGGCGAAAGCGTCGTAGGCCGTGTACGGCGCCGGCGCCGGCGCGAACCTCACGGCGCGCGCCGGTCCTCGACCCGCTGGATGCGGGCGCCGAGCGCGTTCAGCCGCTCGTCGATGCGCTCGTAGCCTCGTTCGATCTGGCCGACGTTGTTGATCACGCTCGTGCCGGTCGCGCACATCGCCGCGAGGAGCATCGCCATGCCGGCGCGGATGTCGGGGCTCTCGACGTTGGCGGCGCGGAGCCGCGCCGGCCCCGAAACGACGGCGCGGTGCGGGTCGCAGAGCACAATGCGCGCGCCCATCGAAATGAGCTTGTCCACGAAGAACATCCGCGACTCGAACATCTTCTCGTGCATCAGCACCATGCCGTCGCACTGCGTGGCCGTGACGATGGCGATGGACATCGTGTCGGCCGGGAAGGCGGGCCAGGGCTGGTCGGAGATGGTGGGCACGTGGCCCCCGAGGTCGCTCTGGATGCGGAGTGACTGCTCCGCGGGCACCACGAGGTCGGCGCCCTCCACCCGGCATTCGACGCCGAGGCGCTCGAATCCCATCAGGGTGGAGCGGAGGTGTTCCACACCCGCCTGCTCGATGCGGAGCGCGGAGTGCGTCACCGCGGCGAGGCCGATGAACGAACCGACCTCGATGTGGTCGGGCCCGATGGCGTGCGTGGCGCCGTGAAGGGGCGCGCCGCCGTGGACCGTGACCGTGTTGGTCCCGATCCCCTCGATGCGGGCGCCGAGCGCGACGAGGAAGTGCGCGAGGTCCTGGACGTGCGGCTCGCTGGCCGCGTTGCGCAGCACCGTGGTGCCATCGGCGGCCACGGCCGCCATGAGCGCGTTCTCGGTCCCCGTGACACTCGGCTCGTCGAGGAAGACGTCGGCGCCGCGGAGGCGGTCGGCGCGCATTTCGATGACGTCCGTGAGCTCGTACGACGCGCCGAGCTGCTCCAGGGCGAGGAAGTGCGTGTCGAGGCGGCGGCGGCCGATCACGTCGCCGCCGGGGAACGGGAGCGCGATGCGCCCGCAACGCCCGAGCACCGGGCCGGCGAGTAGAATCGAGCCGCGGATGCGGCGCGCGAGGTCGCGGTCGAGCTCCGCCGGCGTCACGGTCTTCGCGTGCACCGACACCGTGTTGCGCGCCGTCCAGCGGATCTCGACGCCGAGCGACGCGATCAGGTCGACCAGCGTCTCGAGGTCGCGGATGCGCGGAACGTTCTCCAACGTGACCGGCTGGTCGGTGAGGAGCGCCGCCGCGACGATCGGCAGGGCGGCGTTCTTGTTGCCCGACGGGCGGATGCTGCCGGAGAGCGTGCGGCCGCCCTCGACGAGGAACTGAACGGCGGACGAGGTGGCGGCCATGGCGGGGGCGGCGGTACGGAGCGGACGGGCGGGCCGCCGGGGGGCGCACCTTGCTTGACACCCCCGTCGGGCGGCGGGTACGATAGCCGCTCGGGCCCGGCGGTGCACGTCGCGCGCCGCCGCCCCGCGCGACGCGTCGCGCGGTCACCCCTCTCGCCCCGTCGCATGGCGCAGGTGCTGGTTTCGCACGCCGCGGTCTCGTTCGTGGAGGCCGGCGCCTCGCTGGCGGCCGCGGTGTGGACGCAGGCGCTCCAGGCCGCGCAGCAAGTCCCCGCGCTCCCGGACACGATCGTCACCAAGCAGGCGCCCATCGAGCCGGGGTGGTTCGAGCGCTTCCAGGAAACGCTGCGGGCGCTGATGACGCTCGCCATCCTGGTGCTGACCGTGGCGGTGGTGCCGGCCGCGTGGAGCTTCCGCAAGAGCTACCAGAAGGTGAGCGACCTGCTGGACCGCGTGTACGCCGACATCAACCCGCTCACGCACCACGCGGCGCGGATCGCCGAGAACGTCGACTACGTCACCACCGCCGTGCGGGCGGACGCGGAGCGAGCGAGTGCGCTCCTCACCCAGGCCGAAGCCCGGCTGCGCGAGACGATCGAGCGCGCCGAGGCCCGGGCGCGCGACTTCGAAGCGCTGGTCCACGTCGCCCAAGGGGAGGCCGAACGCACGCTCGTCAGCGCCGCCTCCACGGCAGCCGGCGTGCGCGAGGGCGTGGCCTCGCTCCGCGACGACCTGGTTTCGGCGCTGGCCGGCCGGACCGCGGTGGCGCGCGGCGTGCCGGACGCGCTGGCCGACGACGTCGCGCTCGTGGACGTGCGCCCCGACCCGGCGCGCGCCCGCCCGGCGGCGCTCGGCGGCGGCGCCGCCTCGTTCATCGGGGCGGCCGATTCCCCCCCGCCTCTGTCCGACGACCCCCTTGAAGGAGTACCCGATGGCCGCTTCGACCTCCCGGCGGGACGCCCGCCCGTCCGACCCCGGCTCCGCCCGCGCGACCGCGGCTGACGCGGACGAGCCGCTCGACGACCTCGTCGACGAGGCGTCCGACCACGCGGACGAGCCGCCGTCGCCCGGCTCGCTCGTCGTGGCAGGGCTGATCGGCGCGGCGCTTGGCGCGGGGCTCGGGTTGCTCGCCGGCCGCGCGGTGATCGAGGAGCGCGAGTCGTTCGCAGAGGCCGCGATGCGGCGCGCGTCGCGGGCCCGGCGCGACCTGGGGCGCAAGGCGCAGCGCGCCGAGCGGGCGGTGCGGCGCGGCGGCAGCGCGGCGGCCGACGACGCGGGGGAAGCGCTCGCGGCGGCGGTGCGGGCCATCGGCCGGACACGCGAGGAGTTCGGCGACCGGATCGAGCGTGAGCTGCGCGCGCTCCGCAAGCTGGCGCGCGGCTCCCGTCGGCGGGGGTGGCTCCGCTGAGTCGACCGGGCCGGCCGCGCGCGGCCGGGGGCGACGCACCCGACCCACGCGTGCCGGCCGCACGCCTCAGCGGCGCGTTCGTCGTCGCCGTTGTCGCCGCGGTGCTCGCGATCGCGCTCTGCCCCGGCGTCGCGCACGCGTGGACCCCGGGGACGCACGTCTTCCTCGGCGAGGCCGTGCTGCGCGCGCTGGACCTGGTGCCCGGGCCGATCGCGGAGCTACTGCGGGCCTTCCCGAACAACTTCCTGTACGGGTCGATCGCGGCGGACACGAGCATCGCCAAGAAGTACGTGCCCGCCGGCCGCCACTGTCACTCGTGGGCGGTCGGACAGGAGATCCTCGCCCGGGCCCGGGGCGAGCCGTTGCAAGCCTTCGCCCTGGGTTACCAGGCGCACCTCGCGGCGGACGCCGTGGCGCACAACTACTTCGTACCGCGCCAGCTCGCGGTCACCGCCAGCACCAGCGCGCTCGGCCACAGTTACTGGGAGAGCCGGTTCGAGACGCACCTCGGCGACGCCCCCGCGCGCCGCGCGCGCGACCTGATCCTGCTGGACCACGGGCGCGCGGACGGCCACCTCGACGCGATCCTCAGCCCGACCATCTTCAGCACCCCGACCAACCGCCGGATCTTCCGCGGGATGGTGCACGCGGCGGACAGCGACTCCTGGCAGCGGGTGTTCAGCCTGGTGACCGAGAACAGCCGGTGGGACCTCGCGGACGACGAGGTCGGGCGGCAGCTCGCGCTGGCGTTCGATTACGTGATCGACTGGCTGCAGCGCGGCGAACGCTCCGAGCCGTTCCGGCTGGACCCGTCGGGCGACGAGCGGCTCCGGGCCGCCAAGCGCGTCCGCCGCGACGCGCTGCGCGCGGGCGGCGAGGCCTTGGCGGCGCGCGAGGCCGACCGCAACTTCGGCCTCCCGGCGTCGACGTTAGGCCACGCGCGCGGCCTGCGCTTGCCCCTCTTCACGCCCGACCCGGCCAACCCGCGCCGCGCCAAGCGCTCGGCCTAACGAGCGTACAGCCTGACGAGCGAGCGGCCTGACGACGGATCGGCCCAACGACCGCTCAGCGCCCGGGAAGGATCACGCCGACGCGCTCCGCGGCCCGCTCGGGCTCGAGGCCGGTGCGCAGCATGGTCCGGAGGACCTGCGCGGCCGCGTCGTCGGACAGGCGGCCGGCGCGTCGCAGGTCGAGCACGCGGGCCGCGTCGGCCGGCCGGGCGCGCACCGCGATCTCCCGGGGCGAGAGCCCCTCCCGCGTGGCGAACGGGAGCGCCTGCTCGGCGAGCCACCGCCAGGCGGCCGGCCCGTCGCCGTGCAAGCGCGCCAACGTCTCGTAGTACGCGGCCAGATCCGGGTCCACACTCGCGGCGTCGAGCGACGCGCCGGACAGGCCGAAGGTCTGCGCGAGGCGCGCACGGCGCGCCGGCGGGAGTTCGGGCAGCGCGTCGCGCCGGTCGGCCACCCACTCGCTGGTAAGCACGAGTGGCGGGAGGTCCGGGTCGACGAGCGACCAGGTCGGCGCCGTTGGCGTCCGGACCGGGACCGATACGGCGCTCGTCGCATCCCACAGCAGGTCGGCCGGTTCGACGGCACCACCGCCCTCCACGGCGGCGGACTGGCGCGCGCACTCGGCCGCGACCGCGCGCTCCACGGCGTCGAGCGCGGACATGCCGCGCAGGACGCACGCGGGGCCGGCGCGCAGATCGCCGCGGCCGCGGATGGCCACGTGGGCGACGACCGTGAGGCCCGCGTCGCCCGGTCGGGCGCTGGTCGCCCCGGACTCGCGCAGGAGCGCGGCCGTGCAGGCGACGTACGCCCGCACCTCGGCCGCGGCGCGCAGGTCGGGCGACCCTTCAACCACGAGCAGCGGCACCCCGGCAAGGTTGAAGTCGAGCGCCGACACGCCGGCGAATCGCGCGTGGTCCGCCCGTCCCACGTCCTCGGTGAGGTAGACGCGCCGGACGGCCGCCTGGATCGGCGCGCCCTCCGGCGTCTCGCCGATCTGAACGTGCCCGCCGGCGGCCAACGGCGTCGTGCGCTGGGTGAGCGTGAACCCCTTGGGGCGGCGCGGGTCGGGCGGTTCATGCTCGCGCGCGAAACCGGTGACCAACTGCACGGCGGCGCCCAACGCGAGTGCGCCGTCGACCGCCCGTTGGACGGCCGCGGCGTTGACCGCCGGCAAGGTGCCGGGCAGCCCGAGGCACACCGGGCACGTGTTCGCGTTCGGCGCGGCGTCGTCGGCCACGGCGCAATTGCAGAATGCTTTGGTGGCCGTCGCAAGGCGGGCGGTCAGCGTCACGCAGACGACGGGCTCGAAGCGGGCCTCCCAGTCGCCCCGGGCGCCGGCGTTCGGGCTCACGTGCGGGACTCCGCGGCGGCGAGCCGCTCCAGCGCGGCGGCGGCGCGCACGATCGTCGCTTCGGCGAAGTGGGCGCCGACGAAGTGCAGACTGGCGCGCCGAACCGCCGTTGGGCCGATCGGCACGACGGCCGCGGGGAGGCCCGCGAGGTTGACGGCGAGCATGAGCGCGTCCGCGTGATCGACGGCGCGTCGGTCGGCGGGCGCGGCATCCGGGGCGAGCTCGTCGAGCAGCGCCGGCGCCACCAGGAGGTCGAGCGTCTTGAAGTGGTCGACGAGGCGCTGCGCGATGCGCGCGCGGGCGGCCTGCGCGCGCGCTAGCACCGTGTCGGCATCGGCCCTTCCGTTAGGCCACCCGGCCAGGTGCGTGCCGAGGAGCACGGTGTCCAGCGCCACCGCGCTCAGGCGCTCGCCCCGCGAACGCTCCACGAGGGCGCGCACGCCGCCGGCCTCGAACCGGGGGCCGAACCGCACGCCGTCGTATCGCGCGAGCGCGCTGGCCGCCTCGACCGCGGAGATCACGCGGTACGTTGGTTCGACGAGGTCGGCGGCGGCCAGGGTGACGTTGCGCACCTCCGCCCCGAGGTCGCGCAGCGACACGAGCGCCGCCTCGGCGGCCGCGGCGACCTCGGTGTGGGCCTGGGCGAAGGCGGCGGCGACGCGACCGATCCTGATGCCGCGCAACGGGCGTCCGTCGTCGGTGGGCCCGGACGCGGTGCGAATGACCACGCGGAGGTCGGCCGAGGTCGGGTCGAGCGGATCGCGGCCGGCGGCGACTTCGAGCACGAGGGCGGCGTCGTCGACCGTGCGCCCAACGCTCCCGACGACAGCAAGTGACGGCGCGTGCGTGAAGGCGCCGACGCGACTCACGCGGCCGTACGTCGGCTTGATGGCGCACACCCCGCAGCGCGCGGCGGGGACCCGCAGGTCGCCCGCGGCGTCGACGCCAAGCCCGGCCGGGACCAGGCCGGCGGCCACGGCGACCGCGAGTCCGGCAGAAGCGCCACCGATGTCGCGCCCGTCGCCGTCGGGGTGGCGGGTAGCGCCGAACGCCGAGGTCGACGTGTCGCGCCCAATGCCGAACTCGGCGACGTTCGTCTTGCCGAGGATCAGGGCGCCGGCGTCGAGCACGCGCGCGACGGCAGTGGCCTCGAAGGGGCTGACGTAGCCGGCGAGGGCGCGCGAGCCGGCCGTCGTGGGCAGTGCAAGCTCGGCAACGTCGTCGGCCACTGCGAGCACCACGCCGGCCAGGGCGCCGCCGCGACGGCCGCGCGCCGGGTGCCGCCGTTCCGCGGCCGCGCGCCCCGCGCCGTCGGCGCTGGCGAGCAGGTCGCCCTTGCTCTCGTGACGCGCGACCAAGGCGTTGAGGCCGGCGAGATCCGCGCGCTTCGCGGCCTCGATGGCGCGCTCGCACTCGGCGGCCGCGGATGTCGCGCCGGAGTGGACGCGCCGCACAATCTCCGACGCCGACTGCGCCAGCAACGCGCCCTCCACCCGCGTCACGCGCCGAGGGCGAGTTCGGCCCCGAACGCGTCGTCCGCGACCGCCGGGTCGGGGCGCTCGCCCGCCGAGAGCTGCAAGGCGACGGCGAGCCGCGGGACGAGCACGAAGCCGAGCCGGGTGCGTGGGGCGACGAAATCGAGCGGCCGGGCCATGGCCACTGGAGGGCCACCATCCTCGCGCAGCGGCATGCCGCCCGCTCCGACCCCCACGGCAAGGCCGTCCGGCCCGCCGCGGACGCCTGCGAACGCCGCGTCCAGTCGGGTGACGGCGGCTCGGAGGCGATGCGCGTGGGCCGAGCCGGTACCCTCGGGAAGCGCGACGCGCGCCGCGCGGCACGCCTCCGCGAGTGCGGCCTCGGCCGCGGGCCCGGATTCGATCACGCGGCGCTCCACGCGGCTACTCCAGCGCGGGCTCGAGGTTGGCCTGCGCGACCACCAGCGTCTTCCGCCCGACCGCCGCGTCGTCGAAGTCGATCCGGACCTTCGCGTCGCGACCGCTGCCGCTCAGTTCGGCCACGGTGCCGGTGCCGAACTTCCGGTGCGTCACGCGCGCGCCGGGGGCCAGCCGCACGGCGTCCTGCGACTCCTCGGCCGGGTCGGGCGCGGCGCCCTGCGGCCGGCGGCGCACGCCGGCCCCGCCGCCTAACGTGACCGGCGTCCCGGTCCGGCGCGACGCCGCCCAGCTCTCGCCGTCGTCGTCGCTCACGGTGGGGTTGAAGTGCGCGCGGCCGGCGCCAGGCTTGTCGGCCCCGCGTCCCCACGAGCTCTGGCCCCACCCGCCGCCGCCGCTCCCCCCGCGACCGCCCGTGAGGCCGCCGACGAACGCGCGTCCGGAGCTGCGGGCCTTCACCGTGAGGCGCTTGTCGAACAGCTCCGGCGGCAGCCCGTCGAGGAAGCCGGACGGCCGCCCCTGCATGCGCTCGCCGTTGCGGAGCCGCTGCTCGGCGTGCAGCAGGTAGAGCTTCTCCTCGGCCCGCGTGATGCCGACGTAGAACAGGCGGCGCTCCTCTTCGAGCTGCGCCGGGTCGTCGTACGCGCGGGCGAGAGGAAACAGCCCGTCCTCCAGCCCGGTGATGAACACCACGGGGAACTCCAGCCCCTTGGCGTTGTGCATCGTCATCAGCGTGATGGCGTCGGCGTTCGGGTCGAGCGCGTCGACGCCGGCCACGAGGGTGGCCTTCTGCAGGAAGTGGTCGAGCGGCGTAAGCCCGACCTCGCCCTCCTCGTCGAGCACCTGCTCCACCGCGCCGTCGCGCAGCGCGCGCACGTTGTCGAGCCGGTCCTGCCAGTCGGGCCCCTCGGCCTTGAGGTGGTCGCCGTACTTGGTCGCGGCCGTGATCTCGTCGAGGAGTTCGGGGACGCTGCTCTCGGGCGCGGCGGCCCGCAGCCGGTCGATGAGCGCGACGAACTCCGCGAGCGGGCCACGCGCCGCGGGGCGGAGCGCGGCCTGCGCGTCGGCGCGGCGCGCCATCTCCAGCAGCGGTACGCCGGCCGCGTCGGCCAGCCCCGCGAGCATGTCCACGGAGGTGTCGCCGATGCCGCGCTTGGGCACGTTGACGACGCGCCGGAACGCCTCGTTGTCGTTGGGGTTGGCGACCAGCTTGAGGTACGCCATCAGGTCGCGGATCTCGCGCCGGTCGTAGAAGCGGACCGAGCCGACGAGGCGATAGGGCAGCCCGCGGCGGCGCAGCGCTTCTTCGAGGGAGCGGCTTTGCGAGTTGGTGCGATACAGCACGGCGAAGTGGCGGAGCATCCGCCCCTCGCCCGCGCGGCGGGCGCTCACCTCCTCGACCACGAAGTCGGCCTCGTCGCGGTCGTCGAGCGCGCCGACGAGCGACACGCGTTCGCCGCCCGGGCGGGTTGCGCGCAACGTCTTGCCGCGGCGGCTGGCGTTGGCCGCGATCACGACGTTGGCGAGCGCGAGCACGTTCGGCGTCGAGCGGTAGTTCTCCTCGAGTTTGACGACGGTGGCGCTGGGCCACGTCTTCTCGAAGTCGAGGATGTTGCGCACGTCGGCGCCGCGCCACCCGTAGATCGACTGGTCGTCGTCGCCCACCACCATCACGTTCCCCGCCCCGCTGCCGAGCAGCCGCACGAACTCAAACTGCGCGTGGTTGGTGTCCTGGTACTCGTCCACCAACAGGAAGCGGAAGCGGCGCCGGTAGCCCTCCAGCACCTGCGGGTGTTCGCGCAGGATCTGCACGGGCAGCGTCAGCAGGTCGTCGAAGGTGACGGCGTTGGCCTGGCGCAGCCCCGGTTCCAGCTCCGCGTACAGCGTGCTCACGGTGCGTGAGAACGGGTCCTTGGCCAGCTCGGCATACTCGCGCGGCGGGACGAGGGCGTTCTTGGCGTCGCTGATGGCGGAGAGCACGCTCTTGGGCGCCATCTCCTTCAGGCCGATCTTGTGCCGCTCGAACAGCCGCTTGATGGCGCCGAGCGCGTCGTCCTCGTCGTAGATCGTGAAGTTGGGCGTGCGGCCGACCAGGTGCGCGTGGGCGCGGAGCAGCCGCGCGCCGATGGCGTGGAAGGTGCCCACCCACATGCCCCGCGGTTCGGCGCCCAGCAGTCGGGCAATGCGCTCGCGCATCTCGCCCGCGGCCTTGTTGGTGAACGTCACGGCCAGGATTTCGGCCGGGTTCACCCGGTGCTCCTCCACGAGGCGCGCGATGCGCGTGGTGAGCACGCGCGTCTTCCCCGAGCCGGCGCCGGCGAGCACCAGCGCGGGCCCGTCGACGTGGAGGACGGCCTGGCGCTGGGCGGGGTTCAGTCCGTCGAGCGGGTCGCGCGGGGCGGGCGCGGGGAACGGAAGCACGCGGGCGCCGCGGGGGGCGCCGGCGCCGGCGGGCGGGGGGTGCGACGGCATCGCCCCAACATAACGCAGCCCTCGGGCCGCTCCCGCCGCACGCGCGCGACGGCTACGCCAAGGCGTCGACCCCGAACGCGGCGCGCAGCGGCGCGGGGAGCGTCACCGAGCCGTCGGGTTGCTGGTGGTGCTCGAGGATGGCGGCGATCACCCGCGGGAACGCCAGCCCCGACCCGTTGAGCGTGTGAACGAACCGCGGCTTCTCGCCGACCGCCGGGCGGTAGCGGATGTTGGCGCGCCGCGCCTGGTAGTCGTCGAACACCGAGCAGCTCGACACCTCGAGCCACTTGCCGACGCCGGGCGCGAACACTTCGAGGTCGTACGTCTTGGCGCTGGACTGGCCGGTGTCGCCCGCGGCAAGGAGCACCACGCGGTACGGCAGGCCGAGCGCCTGGAGGAGCGCCTCGGCGTGCCCGGTCAGCCGCTCCAACTCGACGTCCGACTGCTCCGGCGTGCTGTACCGGACCAGCTCCACCTTGTCGAACTGGTGCAGGCGCTGGATGCCGCGGGTGTCCTTGCCCGCCGAGCCGGCCTCGCGGCGGAAGCAGGGCGTGTAGGCGACGAAGCCGCGCGGCAGCTCGCTCGCGTCGAGCACCTCGTCGCGGTACAGGTTCGTAACCGGGACCTCGGCGGTGGGGATGAGGAACAGGTCGTCCTCGCCCCGGATCGCGTACGCGTCGTCCTCGAACTTGGGGAGCTGGCCGGTGCCGGTCATCGTGGCGCGCGTGACCAGCGCCGGTGCCCACACCTCCTCGTACCCGTGATCGGCAACGTGCGTGTCGACGCAGTAGTTGAGAAGCGCGCGCACGAGCCGGGCGCCGCGGCCGCGGTACACCGCGAACCCCGACCCGCTCACCTTGGCGGCGCGCGCCAGGTCGAACAGGCCGAGGCGCGCGCCGACGTCCCAGTGCGGCTGCGCGCTGCCGGCCTCGCGCGGGGTGCCCCACGAGCGAACGACGACGTTGTGCGACGCCTCGCCCGCCGGGACGTCGGCGCGGGTGACGTTAGGCAGCTCGAGGAGGAGCGCGTCGAGCGCGGCCTCCACGCGCGTGCGCTCCGCGTCGAGCGCGGCGACCTCCTCGCCGAGCGCGCGGCCGCGGGCGATCAGGTCGTCGGCCGGTTCGCCCGCCCGCTTGCGCCGCGCGACGTCCTGCGCGCCGGCGTTGCGCTGCGCTTTCAGCTCCTCCACGCGACCGATGAGGCCGCGGCGCTCGCGCTCCAACTGCTCCGCGCGGTCGAGCGCCGGGGCGAGCGTGTCGAGCGCACCGCGGCGGGCGTAGGCGTCGCGGAGCGCAGCGGGTCGTTCGCGGACGAGTCGCAGGTCGAGCACGCGTTACCGCTCCGGTCAGCTCGTGGGCCTGCCCGGCCGCAGCGACCGGAACCCGCAGTTCAGGTTGATGAGCGCGCGCATGTACGTCCCGCCCGACGTCGGCGACACGCTGTCCACGACGAACTTGGAATAGCTGAACGTGCGCGCGCCGGCCACGCACGTGGGCGACTCCGACTCGACGACGAACGTCTGCCCCGCGCTCACCACCGTGACGCTGTCGCGCTGGTAGGTGCCGCGGTCGGGCGCCGCGGCCAGCGAGTCGAACGGCGTGCTGACCACCTGGATGCCGGTCCGCAAGACGAAGCGCCCCGTGCCTTCCAGCCCCGCCAAGAGCTTGCTCGGCACCAGCCGGGTGCGCCCGTCGGGCGCGCGGTCCACCACGAACTCGAAGTTGGGCACGAGCTGCGTGCCGCCCGCGATCTGCGCCGTCACCACCCCCGGACGCACGGGCGAGAGCGTCGACACGCTGATTGCGGTGTTGAGGGGCGCGGCCGCCGTGCTGAACGGGAAGACGACGAACACCGCTTCGATGTTGTCGACGTTGAAGCGCGCCGCGGCCTCGAGCGGATCGTTGCCGCACGCCGCGGCGAACAGCGCGCCTCCCGCCACGACGGCGGCGGCGCGGCGCGTGGGCGGGGACGGGAGTCGGCGGACGAAGTGCGGCAGCATGCGGGCGGGTGCGGGAAAACGGAGCCGTAGGATAGGCCCCACCAGCCAGGGCGAGCAACCGACGCGCGCGCTTGCCGCGCCTGGCCGGGGCCAAGTAGCGTTCTCGGCTCCTACCCCGCCGGCCCGCCGGCGGTCGGTGTCGCCGCGATCCCACGCCCCGCGTTCATGGCCGACCTGCGCGCCCTCGTTCGTTCGGTCCACAGCTCGCC
>ERZ1066118.1396-NODE-1396-length-15413-cov-6.966467_pt1 | contig 15413 bp, 14 predicted proteins | sample MGYA00382765_ERZ1066118 | MGnify/ENA primary metagenome ERZ1066118 (study PRJEB33369, sample SAMEA5778348) | biofilm metagenome | biome: Industrial cooling water; feature: Water cooling tower basin; material: Biofilm | place: United Arab Emirates | collected...
CTTCCCCAGATGCCGCTGCTTCCACGCCCGCTGCGAAAAGCGCGGGCAAGGGCGGACGTGGATCTGCTCCGGCAGAAGGGCAGCGTTTCACCCCCACCGCTCTCGGACTGCCGTCCAACGCCGACGAGGTGCGCAGTTATCTCGGAGCTTACAAGGGCGTAGGCCAGAAGACCGCGGATGCCTTGCTCGAGGCGTATGGCGCTCGGGTGTTCGACGCGATGCAGAATAGATCCGCAGAGGTCAAGGCACTGCTGGGCGACAAGAGAGCGGATGTGCTCCTGGAGCAGTGGTCTTCCGACTTCAAGCGTCGATCGGCGGGTTCACAGAAGCCGGCGAAGCGGGCGGCCGCTCGGGCTGCAGTCAAAGCGGAGCCGGAGGCTGAGAAGCCGAAGGCTGCGTCCCGCTCGCGTCGGGGCAGCCGCGGCCGCGGCGGCTCGAAGGACAAGCCATCGGCAGAGTAGAAGTGACTGATTCTGCCAAAGCGGAGCGCCGCGACCCATCGGGCCGCGGCGCTCCGCTTATCACCGGGAAAACTCCCTTACCGGAGGCCTTCTTCGAAAGAAGTGCGATTGAGGTCGCCAGGGACCTGCTGGGCCGTCTGCTCCTATCCACCGTGAATGGTACACGCGTTCTGGCGCGTATCGTCGAGGCCGAGGCTTACTTTGGGCCGGATGACGAAGCCAGCCACGCCAGTGCGCGGATCGGGCGGACCAAGCGAAACGAAGCGATGTTCGGACGTGCAGGCACCGCCTACGTTTACCGGATCTATGGTATTCACTGGTGCCTCAACGCGGTTACAGATGCGGTGGGGCATCCCGCTGCAGTGCTGATACGGGCTGCTGAGGTTCTCGAGGGCGATGAGGCCGCCTGCCAGCGCCGCGGGGCACGCCCGGTGACAGACCTGCTGAGGGGCCCTGGTAATCTGTGCACCGGCCTCGGCGTAACGGGAGAGCTCAACCTGCACCGGCTCAGCCAGCCTCCGCTCCAGGTCCTCAGCGGTTCACCTGTTCCAGCCGGGGAGATTCAAGCTGGACCTCGAGTTGGCATCACACGCGCCGTCGATCTCCCCCTGCGGTTCTGGATCAAGGGGAATACGAGCGTTTCCAACATCAGAGCTGGAACACCCCGATCAAACAGAACATGACGAAGCTGGATCTCGATTCTCTGATGGCTTTCGCCAGCGAAACTGCCGTCGCCGCCGGTAAGATCACCCTGCAGGGCTTCGAGAGGGTCGCGGTTGAGTTCAAGGCCGACGGAAGTGAAGTGACCGAGGCCGACAGGGCGAGTGAGGAGTTTATCCGGAACGTTATCCGCGAGCGCTTTCCGGATCATGGCGTCTTCGGAGAGGAAGGAGCGAACGTCGCATCAGGCGCGCAGTACCGGTGGATCGTCGATCCGATCGATGGGACTCGTTCCTTCGCCTCCGGAGTTCCGCTCTACGGTGTTCTGCTGGCGCTGGAGAAGGATGGCGCTCCAGTAGTGGGGTGTGCCCACTTCCCGGCGCTCGATGAGACGATCGTAGCCGCCACGGGAGCAGGATGTTGGCGGGGTGAGACGCGGGCTACTGTCTCAGCGTGTGACAACCTGGCCGCCGCGCGCGTGATCAGTTCCGGGCTGGAGTACTGGCGGGATTGGGCGACAGCTGAGGGGAAGGCGGGATTCAACCGGCTCATCGAGAAGACGCGATTTACTCGCACGTGGGGCGATTGCTTCGGGTACGTGCTGATCGCCACCGGAAGGGCGGAGGTACTCGCGGACCCGGCATGCGGAGCGTACTGGGATTACGCGCCGATGCTGCCGATCATCAGCGAGGCGGGAGGGCGTTTTACCACCCTCTCCAATGGCCCTATTTCCGCGTGGTCCACCGCGCTTGCGACGAACGGACTCCTTCACTCAGCCGCCGCGGGACTATGGGATTCATCCAGGGGTGACGCGGGGCTACAGGTCCCTTCGATCGTTCAGCGCCACTCGACCTGATGGCCCTGGCCGGCCCGGAGGCGGGAGCTAAGGCTTCGCACGCGCGCCTATCGGGCCCAGGCTCTGCACCACCAGCGAGGTAGTGAGGCGCTAGAACGGCGGGGCCTCTGCGAAGCCAGCTGGCGAGCTCTCCAGCGGAATGACCGACACCGGCTGACCTGCCTGCAGCCGGCCAGCATCCGGGGGGACGATCATCAACCCCTCGGCGAGTGCGACGGAAGTGAGAATTCCCGAGCCCTGCGGCCCGGTCACGCGAGCAACGACTCTTCCCTCCTCATCCTGATCAAGTCGAACCCGAACGAACTGCGTCAGCCCCGTCAAAGTGTTGTGATCCTCCAGCAGCGTCGCGGCAATCGGACGTCTGTACACTCGCGAGCGACCCGCCATCCGGAGTAGCGCCGGGCGTGCGAACAACTCGAAGGTAACCATGGATGAGACAGGATTGCCAGGGAGACCGAACCAGGGAATACCGCCGAATGCTGCGATCCTGCCGAACGCGAAGGGAGAGCCTGGTCGCATTCTGACCCTCCAGAAAGCCGCGTCGGCTCCGAAGCTCAGCAGGACCTCCTTCACATAGTCGTGCTCCCCGACGCTTATGCCGGCGCTCGTAATGAGAGCGTCGCATCCTCGCGCCCCCTCCAGAGTCTCTGCCAGCGATTGCGGGGTGTCGCGCGCGATGCCCAGGTAGCGGACCTCACAACCCCCCTCCGCCAGCTGAGCGGCGAGTGTGTAGCTGTTGGACGAGACGATCTTTCGCCCTTCGAGGACCTGCTGGAACTCCTCCAGCTCCACGAGCTCGTCGCCGGAGGTGAGCAGTGCCACCAGCGGACGCCGAAATACAGCCACGTTGCCATACCCCAGCGAAGCCGCGACACCGATCGCAGCCGGCGTCAGCAGGCTCCCCGCCGGCAAGGCGGTTGCTCCAGCGCGTATGTCCTCGCCGCGGCGCCTCAGATTCTTGCCGCTGTCATGGGCATCGAAGATCGCGACCGACGCCTCAAAGGTGCCAGGATTCGCGCCTCCATCCGTATGCTCGACACGGATAACGGTGTCGGCGCCGTCCGGAACCGGCGCCCCGGTCATCACACGTGTCGCCTTGCCCGTGGTGAGGGGGCGGGTGGGAAAGCTTCCGGCAGGAACGTCCTCGAGGACTTCAAGGACAGCCGGATTCTCTCTGGACGCTCCAATGATGTCGGCTGAGCGCACCGCGAAACCATCCATCGCACTGTTGGTCCAGCGGGGCAAGTCGATGCGCGACGTAATCGCCTCCGCCAGGACTCGCCCGCGAGCCGCCAGGAGCGGTGATCTCTCACTGGGTAGGCAGTCAACTGAGCCTACGACTCTTTCAGCAGCCGCGCGCGGTTCCAGCCAATCCGCTTTGTAGTCCTTCATGTTTCCGCGAGGAAGGATTTAGCTGAAGCGCTATCTCGGAGAGGCGAAAGTACAGCGGCGCGGCTGAGCGCGCGACGGAGGCCTTACTGGGATGAGTAGATACTGGAATGGAAGGAGGTAGTTCGGGTTGCGAGCACGCGATGCGCACCTTCGGAGGTTCCGCAATTAGAAAGGGGGCCGAGCAGTGCTCGGCCCCCTTTCACCTCAGTGCTCTTCGCGAGAGCCGTAGCCGTCGGAGACTGGATGGTCCGGCGGAGAGTAGGCGGAACCGTCCCGAATCGCCTGACCGATGTCCTCCGTTCCGTAAGTCTCGGCATCCAGATTTTCCACGAGATGCTGTGCGGTGTCGGACTGCTGCTCGCTCAGGTCGTCGATCCCCTCATCATCAGATCCGTTCATCGCGAATGCGGATCCAGCCTCGCCGCGGCGTAGCTCATCGACCATCAAATCGTTCGTGTAGCTCTCAATTCCGAGAACGTCATCGAGGAGCTCCGAAGCTACCTGCACTTCGCTGTCGGTGCCTAAGCGTCCACTGAGAGTGATGGCCCCGTTACGAACATCGACGTCGATGTCATCAGCTTCCAGATTGGGGAGATCCCGCAGGTGCTCGAGAATCACACCACGGATATCATCATCACTCATGTTCTGGAAGTCGTACAGATCACCGCCGAAATCCCTGGCCATCGCTACACCTGCTGTCAGAAGTGGATCGAGCCCCCGATCGTAAGGCCGAAGTTGTTGGCCCACTCGCTGTCTTCCTCGAGGATCCCGACGCTCATGGACTCCGGATACGAAAGTCTCCAGACATAATCCCGAGCTTCCACCCGAAGAGACATGTTCTCGGTCAGGAAGAACTGACTTCCCAGGCCAAGGCTAGCTGCAAACGTGGGGCCGAAGGTGAATCGTTCAGCTTCCGGGATCTGCCCCTCGAGAGGCCCATTCCCCGCGAGATCGGTGACGAGACCGCCAGTAGCCATAGCGTATGGAGCCAGTCCTCTCCACGCCCTCTGCCCGGTGAGATGGAACCGAAGTCCAGCTTCTGCGATGAGGAGCAGTGAACTGGTCTCCTCGACGTCGGTGAGCGTGGCACCGGTGCCGACGCGGGTTCTTACTTGCCGATCCGTAGCGACGAAGCCAAGACCTGCCTCACCCGACAGCGGGCCTGTGAGGTGAAGACCGTAGCGGGCCCCCAGCAAAGGACCAGGATCAGGGGCTAGCTCCAGCTCACCCGGATCGGTGAGGAGGTAACCTCCGTAGAGCCCGATCTCGTGCCTCGTTTCGATGAATCGATACGACGACGGGATCGACTGGGCGCTGAGGGCCTCTGCGAAAAAGAGGAGGAGTGCGCCAATAGTCGCGGAACGAGCGTATCCCATCATCAGTTGCGGTTGCATGGTGTCTCTTTCACCGGCCAAGCGGTGACGAAGCTCGAAAAGCTATGCCGCCCTTCGGGACGGACGCAAGAACGGAGAACCCGGGCGGCTACGCCAGGGTTTTGGCAGAGCGAAGATCTCGCCCGGTCATCTCCTCCGGCTGGGGAATGCCGAGCAGGCCCAGGATGGTGGGGGAGACGTCGCAAAGCGCGCCATCATCGAGGCGGACGCCCGTCGTCCGCTGCCCCGGCTCTACCAGGATGATCCCTACCGGATTGGTTGTGTGGGCTGTGTGGGGCCCATTCGTCGTCGGATCCCACATCTGCTCGCAGTTCCCGTGATCCGCGGTGACGATCAGGGTCGTGTCGGTCTCCTCACACATGCGCATCACCTTCCCAAGCTGCTCGTCGACAGTCTCCACCGCGCGAATCGCCGCCTGCAGCACGCCAGTGTGCCCGACCATGTCGGGATTGGCGAAGTTGCATACCAGAACGTCATATGACCGGGAGGCGAGCGCCTCGAGCAGCACCTCACAAACTCCGGCCGCGCTCATCTCGGGCTGAAGGTCATAGGTGGCGACCTTGGGCGACGGAACGACTTTCCGGTCCTCCCCCGGGTTCGGCTCCTCGTGTCCGCCGTTGAAGAAATAGGTCACGTGCGGATATTTCTCGGTTTCAGCCGACCGGAAGGAGGTGCGTCCGTTCTGCGCCAGCACATCGGCGAGAATGTTGTTCATGTTCTGCGGCGGGTAGGCTACAGCCAGAGGGAAGTCGGCGTCATACTCAGTCATGGTGACGACGCTGACCTTCGGATGTCCGTCCCCGCGCTCGAAGTGCGGGAAACCTTCTTCTGCGAGCGCTCGAGAGATCTGCCGCACCCGATCTGCCCGGAAGTTGAAGAAGACGATGCCGTCTCCGTCCTCGATCCGGCCGAGGGGCTGACCCGAGTCGTCCACAACGATCCTTGGCTGAACGAATTCGTCGGTTTCGGATGAGAAGTAGGCGGCTTCGATCGCCGCGACCGGGTCGGGGGTGGGGATCCCCTCGCTGTAAACCATCGCCCGGTACGCCTTCTCGGTTCGGTCCCACCGTTTATCGCGATCCATCGCCCAGTAGCGGCCCATGATCGTCGCAACCCCACATCCCGCCCCGCCTCCGGCGCGACCCATCAGCTCCGTCAGGTAGTCCCTGGCAGACTGAGGCGGAGTATCACGCCCATCCAGGAAGGCGTGGATCCGCACTCGCGGAATGCCATGACGGCCTGCCAGCTCGCAAAGGGCGAGAAGATGCGAATCGACCGCGTGGACGCCCCCGGGGCCGATCAGCCCCAGCAGGTGAAGCGTGCGGCCGGATGCCTTCACGCTCTGCATCAGCTTCACGAGCGGCTCGTTCTCGAAAAACTCTCCCGCTTCGACGGCGGTCGAAATGCGCAGGAGGGACTGCATGACGACGCGCCCCGCCCCCAGGTTGAGGTGGCCGACCTCGGAGTTGCCCATCTGACCCTCCGGTAAGCCGACAGCAGGCCCATGTGTGGTGAGACGAGCCCTGGGTCTGTCGGAGTTCCAAATCGCATCCCAGTTGGGAGTATTCGCCAGCGTGACCGCATTGTCGTCAGCTGGTTCGCGCAGCCCCCATCCGTCGAGGATCAGCAGTGCAACCGCTCTCGCTGCAGGCTCGGCGCCCATGGGTACGGAGGCAACGAGATCAGCGCTTAAATCACTCATCTTGGGATAGAAAAAGGGTTTAGGGCGGCCGGATGCAGGCTTGTGATTCGATCTTTTCTCGTGCAATTTAGACTTCGGGGGAAGCCCGTGCCATCCTCGTGCCCGCGCCTTCGGGTGCGCTTCGAGCTCAATCTCGTAAGCCGAACAGATGAAGAACGTTTTCGTCGCAGCCCTCCTTCTGGTGGCGGCTTCCAACGGTGTTGTTGCGGGTCAGACAGCCGCAACCTCTCCGCTGCTCGCTCACCAGGGGGTAATTCCGCCCGCCGCAGCGGATCGCGAGGAAGTGGGCTTTGCCCGCTTCGGCCTCAGCGGTGCCGTGAACGTGCTGCCTGCAGCCCCCGGTGAGTCAGCCGCGGATGGTAGCTCACTCGCGCCGCATGTGGCTGGCTGGGTCGGCGGCCATCGGTGGAAGCCCCTGGCGGCGCAGCCGGAAACGGGGCTGCTTGGTGAGCCGGCCCCCACAGCCGCCGGCTTCCTACGCGATTCGATAATGACGCCCGGTGCCGCGGGCATATGGCTCTTGGAGGGGGAGGGTGGAGAAGCGATTCAGGTCATCACGCAGGTCCCGGCGTCCGCTCAGGAGGGGGCTCACCTGAACGGCTACCATATCGGCATCTACCCCACCGCGGGATCCGATCGCGAAGACGTGTATGTGCCTCCTGCGGCCTTCATCGAGATCACTCCCACAAACAGGGACTTCGCCATCTCCGAGCACGTCGCGCTCGGGCAATTCACAACGAAGGACCAGTTCGACGTATGGCCCAAGTATGTCGCTCTGAATCTCAAGCTGGTCGACAAGCTCGAGCTCGTGATCCAGGAGCTGAACGCGATGGGCATACGAGCCGAAGCGATCGACGTTATGAGCGGGTTCCGGACTCCCCAGTATAACGGGCCCGGCGGCGACGGCAGGGCGAGCCTTTCGCGGCACATGTGGGGTGACGCTGCGGATGTGTGGATCGACAATGATGGTGATGACCAGATGGATGACCTCAACGGCGACGGCAGGATCGACCTGGATGACGCGGCAGTAATGATGCGGGCGGTGGAGCGGGTCGAGTCGAAATATCCCTCGCTGGTGGGGGGGGCCGGGATTTACCCGACCACCAACACTCACGGCCCATACATCCATATCGACGCTAGGGGGCATCGCTCCCGCTGGTAACCCAGAATACCCGGCGTTCAGCTTCGGCTGGGTGAATCTTTTGTGTGTGTTGAGGCGTAAGCTAGGATGATGATCTCTCGCCTGAATCAGGAGTAAGAGCCAGGGGCGATGGGGGTGAACTGCTCAAAATGCGGAGCGCTGATTCCGCGGGGTCGCCTGGAATGCGATACCTGCGGTACTCGCGCGCTCTCCAGCTCTGAGCCAAATCGGTCGGGGTTTGACCTACTGGGGCGGGGAATCGAAGGTGGTCCGTTGGTCGCGTCTCACCTCACCTGCCGTCGCTGCGCTTACACGGGTGATTCCATCCCCTATTTCACCCGCGGCCCTCACATGGCAGCCCTTGTAGGCGCGACCCTGTTCACGCTTCCATATGCCATGGGCGCGGGCGGAGCGGTTTACTATTTCCTTCGGAAGGACCACCGGGTATGTCCCCGGTGCGGTAGCGATTGGGGCAAGGCACATCTCCTCGCTCCGCAGCCCGCTCCTGGACAGGCACCCGGCAGCTATCATCGAATGACCGGCCGCCAACAGGGTGAGGTCACCAGCGACGGTGTTCAGCGAGCCTGGTCGATCATTTTTTTCATTCTGAGCGCCATCATGCTGGCCATCGGGGCAGTGGAGTTCGAGCTGCTCCTCTTCGTATTCGGCGTGCTGGCCGCGGCTGGAGCGGTAACACTTCACCTGGCGGCCAACCGGGCACGAGAGGTCCGGCGGCAGAGCTTGATGGCTGCCTTACAGACTCCTGTGCTGAAGCTCGCAGCGGAGCGGCACGGCGTGCTTACGGTGACTGATGTTGCGGCGGGACTCGGTTGGCCAATCAAGCGGGCCGAGAAGGTGCTGCAGTCGCTGGACGACGGGTGGCGGGTGAACTCGGAAGTGACGGACGAGGGGGTGATCGTCTATGAATTCCGGGAGCTGCTGCTGGGCCCTGGGAGAAGCTTCGGCGAGGAGAGTCTCTAGACGATTGTGGCGGTGCCATCGGCACCGATCTCCAACTCGACTATGCCGGTGGCGATTGACTGCTTCGCCTTGTTCTTTGCATCCGCCGCTACCTCGCCCAATTCAGCGAGGGGCGGCATTTTCTTTCCTTCGAGGTGGAGCATTGCAGCGGCAATCCGCGTAAGCGGGACCTCAACCTCCTCTCCGCTCCTCTGCCTTCCGACATAGCTCCCCCTACTCAACGTCTCGGCGGGGATCAAGCGGCCGAGAACCTCCCGGAACCGCTTCTGGGTTCGCTCGACGAGGTGCCGTGCCGATGCCCGATCACACATCAGGATGAAGTCGTCACCACCGATGTGAGCTGCAAAGCTGTCCGTTCCCGCCACCGCCTCCTGAAGAATGTTGCCGAGAGCCTCGATAACACCGTTGGCTACCGGAAAGCCGAAGCGGTCGTTGAAGGCCTTGAAGAAGTCCAGGTCTAGGTAGCAGAGGGTGAACGACTCGTTTCGACGGCGCCGCCTTTCAAACTCCCGATCGATGGCGATTCCACCCGGGAGGCCGGTTGTGGGATTCAGCTCGCGCCCCTGCTCGCTAAGTCGCAGCAGCGCCTGGACCCGGGCGAGCAGCTCCCGGTGATCGAACGGCTTGGGGAGATAATCGTTCGCTCCTGCCGCGAAGCCGCGAATCCGATCCTCCACGTGACTCTCCGCCGTGAGGATCAGTACAGGAAGATGCTGCGTCCGCGCATCTTCCTTGATCTTGCGGCAAACCTCCAACCCGTCGACGTTCCCCATCCGATAGTCGAGGAGGACGAGATCGGGAAGCTCAAGGCGGATCTCCTTGAGTGCAGCCGTGCCATCATCCACCGTCCGGACGCTGTGGCCGGCGGCGGTGAGCATATCTGTAACCATCAGCCGCATTGCGGCGTCATCATCCGCGAAGAGAATCTTGCCCATCAACGAGATCGAAACGGGAATGGCCCCGGCAGCGGACCATGATTGAATTCGACAATCTGGCGAAGCGTTACGGCGAAATTGTAGCCGTCGATAGCCTCAGCCTGAAGGTCGCACCGGGGGAAGTATACGCTCTGTTAGGCGCAAACGGAGCGGGTAAAACGACAGCTCTTCGCTGTCTGGCGACTCTGCTGCAGCCGTCAGCTGGTCGAACCACCGTCGCTGGCTACGATTCGGCGACTCAGCCCCTCGAGGTGCGGCGCCGCCTCGGCTTCCTGGCCGCATCGATGGGTCTGTACGAGCGCCTGTCCCCGCGCGAGCTGCTCAGCTATTTCGGCGGCCTCCAGGGAATGACCGAGAGTGCAATCGCCAGACGCGTTCCCGAACTGATCGAGCTGTTTGATCTCACCAGCTTCGCGGATCGGCTGTGCGGGAGTCTCTCCACCGGACAGCGGCAGCGCGTCTCCATTGCGCGATCCATCGTACATGACCCGCCCGGGGTGGTGCTGGACGAGCCGACCCTTGGCCTCGACGTCCTGAGCAGCGAGGCGATACAGCGCTTCGTCCTGGAGTCGCGAGAGCGGCGCTGTGCCGTGCTCTTCTCGACTCACCAGATGTCAGAGGTCGAGCTGCTGGCTGACCGGGTCGGGATCATTGCACACGGTCGTCTGGCGGCTGAAGGGACGATCCAGCAGATCCTGGAGCTGACGTCGGAGACGACGCTCTCACGCGCATTCCTCCAGGTGGCGAAGGCGGGCCGATGAACTTCGCCAACGTTCTGCTCGTTTTCAGGAAAGAGCTCACGGAGACGCTGCGTGACCGGCGCACGCTGCTGATCATGCTGGTCGTTCCGATCTTCCTCTACCCGCTGCTCCTGATCCTGGTGCAGCAGCTGGCAATCTTCGGGCGCCGCCAGTTGGAAGAGGCGCCGGTCACTGTTGTTGCGCAAGGGGCCGGTGGAGAGCTCCTCGCGCTGCTGCAGTCAGACAGCAGCATCTCGGTGGAGTTCGCGGCGGCGGGTACGATCTCCTCGGTGCAGCAGGGAGAAGCCGACCTCCTTCTGGTGGTCCAGCAGCCTTCAGACGAGCACGCGTCTGGGCGAGCGGCCCTATACTACGACGCCACACGCGAGCGATCCCGAATCGCACTCGAGACAACCACAGAGCATCTGGAAGCATGGAGCGATTCGCTGCTTATGCGGCGCCTGGCCGCTGCGAGCCTCCCTGAAAGCTTCGCTGAACCGCTCGTTCTGGCGGACTCTTCCGTCGCTACAGCCGAGCGCATGGGAGGATATGCCCTTGGTCGGTTCCTCCCGATGCTTCTGATTCTGATGACCCTGCTTGGGGCGTTTTATCCGGCAATCGACCTCTCCGCGGGGGAGAAAGAGCGGGGAACGCTGGAGACCCTGCTGACAACACCGGTACCTCCCCGTGAAGTCGTCGCCGGGAAGTTCCTTACAGTGGCGTTGGTTGGTATCAGTGCCGCTGTCCTGAATCTGTTCAGTATGCTGCTGACTTTCAGGTATGCAGCTGTTCAATTCGCGGAAGCTGCCGACATGCAGGTCAGCCTTCCATGGAGCACTGTTCTGACAGTTGTGCTCTTTCTGATTCCGCTGGCGGTCTTCTTCTCCGCTGTTTTCCTGGGGATGGCCTTACGCGCGCAATCGTTCAAGGAGGCGCAGAACACGCTGACGCCGGTACAGCTGGCGAGCATTCTTCCGATGACGCTCCCAATGGTCCCGGGCATTCCCCTGACGTATCCCCTGGCACTCGTGCCGATCGGGGGCGTCGCCCTTCTGTTCCGTGAGCTGATGACCGGGGGGGCACCTCCGGGGCCTGCCGTAGCCGCGTTGGTGGCGACGATCTTCTATGCCCTCCTGGCGCTTCGTTTCGCCTCCAGAAGCTTTGGCCGCGAGGATGTTCTTTTCGGAGTTCGAGAGGCGCCTGTCGGGCGCCGCAGCTTGGGGCAGAGGATCGCAGGGTGGCGGTCGGGGAGGCGGATTCTACCGACGCCGGCGGAATCGCTCGGATTCGTGGCGGCGGTTGGACTTCTCTACTTCTATGTGGGAGTCACGCTCCAGATCCGCATGGGTGAGGAGGGTATACTCGTTTCCCAGCTCCTCCTGCTGGCGCTTCCCGCTGTGCTTTTCGCCGTCCTGGGCCCCTATCGAACACGTCAGACGCTGGCGCTGCGAACGCCCTCCCCAAGGGCGCTGGCTGCGGGGATCCTCATCATCCTTGGGGGAATGCCGATCGGCTGGCTGCTCGCGTGGGCTCAAAGCCTGTTCATGGAGATTCCGGCAGAGTTCCTGACTGCCCTGGAGGATCTGATCCGGGCCGAAACGGCTAGCGAGATACTCTGGCTCCTCATCGTGGTGGCGCTGACCCCTGCCATCTGCGAGGAGCTCGTCTTCAGAGGTGTACTGCTGCAGGGGCTGACAAGCGGAATGAAGGCTGGGCGGGCAATCATCCTTTCGGCGCTCGTATTCGGCGCGTTTCACCTATCGATCGAAACGGCGATTCGCTTCCTGCCGAGCGCATGGCTGGGGGCGCTGCTCGGTTTGGTCGTGTGGAGGACCGGCTCGCTCTTCGTGAGCGGAACGATGCACTTCATCAACAACGGTCTGATCGTGCTGATCGTGGCGACGCCGGGGCTCGAGCAACTGGTGATGGGTCCGAACGAGCAGCCGCGTTGGTCCCTCGTTGCACTGGGCGCGGTGCTCCTGGGAGTGGGTTTGAGAATCCTGCCGAAGCGGGGAGGGTCACTCGTCGCCGGAGAAGTACTCGCGAGCGAGCGCTGAGGTCACGCCGCTGCCGAAGCCTCGGCGGGCGAGGTAGGCGTAGAGGCGACGCTTAGTCGCAGCCCGATCCTCTCCCCCTCGTTGTGGAAACTTAGCGAGCGCGCGCCGGGCGAGATCGAGCTCCGACTCCTCCGACTCGTGCGACATTTCGGCTAGGGCTCTCTCTGCATCTTCGGGCGAGACACCCTTCCCGCGCAGATCCGCGACCAAACGTCGTCGCCCGCTGGGCCGGCTCCGCAGCCGATCGCGTGCGAAAGCCTGAGCGAACGCAACATCGTCGAGCAGCCCGCGCTCCCGCAGATTCGAGAGAGTTCTTTCGGCTACTTCGGGAGTGTACCCTCGGCGGAGTAGACGATCACGAAGCTCGCGCTCGGAACGCGCGCGATGGGAGAGGAGAACGAGTGCTGCTTCGCGGGCGCGGCAGAAGGCGTCCTCGGTCTCCAGCTCCAGCCGCGTTGCCTCGTCGATCGTCTGCCCACGCCTCAGGCCGGCCTTCAGAGCGGTTTCAACCGACAGAGCAAAAGCGAACTCTCCGTCGAGGTAGAGATTCACCCGGTCGGAATTCTTCTTCTGTCTTTTGATCGCCGTGATCAGCATCGGGCGCAGGGGGCTTGGTTGTGGGTTAGCAGGTTCAGAGAGGCGCCTGCCGAGGGCATGATGGCTGCACCGGGCGCAACGGCGCCAGTGATTTCCCAGGCCTGATCCTGATGACCGTCGCTTCAGATCCCTTCGTTCGTCTGCGTGCTGCTGAGTTCGCAGGGCTGAGCAGCGCTGCTTATCTCAACGCGGCCTCCCTCGGTCCGTTGCCTGAGCGGTCGCGTCGGGCCATGGAGCTCTACAACCAGCGCCGGGCGAAGGTACACGAGATGGAGGGCAGCGACTTCTACGGCCCTCCTGACAGCTTCCGGCAGAACGCTGCCCGACTGCTGAGTGCTGATGCCGCAGAGATCGCATTCGCGAGCAGCACGAGTGCGGGGATCAACCTCGCAGCTCTTGGCCTTGAAGTGCCTTCCGGCTCCAGAGTGCTCGTCAGTGATCGGGAGTTCCCAGCGAACGTGTACCCGTGGATGCACCGGGATCGGTTCGAGGTGGACGTGCTATCGACACGGCCGGACGGATGGCCTGATGAGGATGCACTCGAGGAGCGGATCCGGGCTGGCAACGTCTCGATCGTTGCCGTCTCCTCAGTGCAGTTCGACAACGGCTTCAGGGCTGACCTTCCAAGGATCGGAGCTGCCTGCAGGGAAGCCGGAGCATACTTCGTGGTTGATGCGATTCAGTCGCTGGGAGTGCTCCCGTTCGACGTAGAAGCTGTGAAGGCGGATGTCGTCGCAACGGGCGGTCACAAATGGCTGGTGGGACCCCTCGGGGTGGGCTTCGTATACGTGCGGCGGGAGGTTCAGGAGCGCCTGAAGCCGCCCTATGTCGGCTGGTCGAGTATGCGGAGCGCGGCCGATCTTCAATCCGTGATCGACTACCAGTGGGGCTTCTTCCCCGACGCTCGCAGGTATGAGGTCGGCACCATCCCGCTTCATGACCTGGCAGGGCTTTCCGCCTCGATGTCGCTGCTGTTGGAGGCGGATCCGAAGGCGATCGGTGACTATGTCGACCAGATCCTCGAGCCGCTCCGGGCATGGCTCCTCAGCAGGCCTGAGGTCGGGATCCGGACGAGCTTCGAAGAAGGCCGGCGGAGCGGGATCGTCAGCTTCGCTCCTCCTTCGATCGAGAAGAGCCATCGGGCTCTGCAGAGGGCGGGCGTATACTGCAGCGTCCGGGAGGGTGCGATCCGAGTCGCGGCGCATTTCTACAACAGCAGTGAGGATATCGCTCGGTTACTGGAGGTTCTGGATAAACAGGCGAAGACAGGGTGGGGATGATCGATAAGGTGTACGCCATCGTCGACGATGTTCGCAGCGAGTATGCGCTGGATCCTCGGGCGGCGGTTTTCGAGGTGGAGGTTGGCAGTCAGGATGGTGAGCTTGTCGTGTATGGTGCTTCGTCCGTTCCACAGGCGGTGGAGGAGCTGCATGCCCGCATTGCGGCACTCGATGACACCGTCCCGATCAGGGATGAGGTGCTCCGGCTGCCGGCGGCAATGGACGGGAGGCCGCCGCACGCTGTGGTTAGTGTCGCAACTGCACCGATGTTGGCCGCTCCGATCATCTCCGGCTCCTACCTCTCTACGGTCCTCCTGGGGCATCGGGTGATGGTCCTGCGGGAGTATGGGCGGTGGCAGCAGTGCCGAGCTCCCGACGGATATCTTGGATGGATTCATCGCGGGTACCTGAAGCGACTTTCGGAGGCTGAGGCTCGCTCATGGGAGATCGGGGCCACGGCTCCGCAGCACTACTCGCTAGGCGCGGAAGTGCTGGACGGAGAAGGGGAGGTCATGGTGAGGCTCCCGTGGGGGGCGCGTGTCTGCGTCCGTGATGGGGTAGCCCTTCTGCCGGACGGCCGAACCGGGACGGTGCGTGGCGATGTGCTGCCGCTGGCTGAGCTCGGTTCGCGTTTTCCGCTGGATCCGGAGCGGATCGTCGCTACAACTCGGCAGTGGTCAGGAACGCCGTATCTCTGGGGCGGCGTAACTCCGTGGGGAGTTGACTGCTCGGGACTGGTGCAGGCGGTCTACAAGACCCACGGCGTGCATCTCCCACGGGATTCCGATCAGCAGGCTCTCGAGGGGGTTCCGGTGGAGCACGGCGATGATTTCAGCGAGATACTTCCCGGGGATCTGCTCTTTTTTGCGGAGCGACAGGATCGGGTGTCGCATGTTGCGATATCGACCGGGGGCTCACGGATCATACACTCCGCCGTCGGAAACGGCGGAGTTAGCACAAACGATCTCTGCGGGGATAACGGATACGAGAGGGACCTGCGGTCGCTGCTGGTGACAGTGCGGCGAATCGTCAGTCAGGCACCTTGACCGACTGGCCGAGCTGGAGGCGCCTGGGCTGAATACCCGGATTGAGCCGCTGCAGCTCGCCGACCGTCGTATCGTAGCGGCGCGCGATTCCGTCCAGCGTCTCCCCACGGGCGATGCGATGCGTCGCGGTGGTCGGTGCAGCTGCGGCTGGAGAGGGCTCGTGGGGCGGTT
>ERZ1066118.1402-NODE-1402-length-15337-cov-8.276469_pt1 | contig 15337 bp, 12 predicted proteins | sample MGYA00382765_ERZ1066118 | MGnify/ENA primary metagenome ERZ1066118 (study PRJEB33369, sample SAMEA5778348) | biofilm metagenome | biome: Industrial cooling water; feature: Water cooling tower basin; material: Biofilm | place: United Arab Emirates | collected...
TTTAGGCTCTTCATTATTAGGTCTTTTTAGCTTCACTGAGGCTCCAAAATCAAAATTTTTAGGCATATGTTTTACAGTTAAATGTTAAACGATTAAATGTTTTACAGTTATACATTTATACAGTTAAATGTAAAGCAGTTAACTCTTAATTCTTTGCAAAATTTCGTCTGTAAGGTTATTATAATCCTCAGCACCATGCGAGCGAGCGGCATAAGAAAAAATATCGATATGCATACCTGATGTTTCAGCCAATGAAACATTTTCACGAATTATCGTCTTCATCGCCAAATCTCCAAGTTGCTCCTTAATAGCATTAGTAATATCTTTACTTAAATTTTTGCGTTGGTCGTAGCGGGCGATAAATACTCCCTTAATCTCAAAATTCAAATCAATACTTTTCTTAAAACTTTCTAGTGATTCAAGTTGCTTACTTAAGCCATTAGTTGGCATAAATTCGGGTGGAGTAGGAATGAACACGAAATCTGAAGCGATAAGCGCACTTTGGGTTAAAATTCCTAGTGAAGGTGGGGTATCGATTAAAATAAAATCGTAATTATCTTTTACTTTACCAATGGCTTTCTGCAAACGCAGTTCTCCAAGGTTTAAATTAATTAGTTGATTAACAGCGAACTCAAGAGAAATATGACTTGGTACTATATCAATTGTGCCGCTATCAGTGGTTACTTGTAAAATTGGCAATGGTTCGTTTGAGGTTAAACTCTCATAAATGCTGTGTTCCTCAACTTGTTTGTCATCTATTCCTGCATAGTAGGTAAGGTGTGCTTGTGGGTCAAGGTCAATTGCCAGAACTTTATAACCTCTTTTTGCCAAAGCAAATGCAACGTTGAATGTAGATGTAGTTTTAAGAGAGCCTCCCTTAAATTGTGAAAAAGTTATTATTGATGTCATAGTAGAGTTATACAGTTAACAGTTAAACATTTAATTGTATAACATTTAACTGTCAAGCATTTATACAGTTAACTGTATAACAGTTAACAATTAGATATGACTATTTTTAGCCTTTTAAATCAAGTTCTTTGACATCAATAAAATAAGTTGTAAGAATTTAGTTATAAGCTGTTTAAATAAATACAATCTGTAAAAACAGTATATTCATTCATCAATAAAGATAAAATAATGACCGAACAAAGCGTAACTGAATATCAAGAAACCTATGGATATTGTTCTTTGACTAGAGCAATTGGAGGAGACAGGCAGATTTGGGCACGAATGGCTAAATCTCAAAAGTACAAACATCTCTTCACTTTTTTATCAGAACGAAAATTTATCGTTAATAAGCCTCTGAAAGAAATGCAAAAAATTTATAGGCAACAAGCTAAAGAGAATAAATTAAGAGCCGCCAAAACAGCCAATAAAGCGCGTTGGAATCTGAAATAAAAATTTTTCCATTGACGACAAAGTAAATTTTATTTAGGATATTAATATCTTTATCATTTTGTGATTTGTGATTCGACAAGCATCTTACAAAAAGATAGGGATAAATGCTAGTTGAATGTCGTTAAACTGGGATGTGGTTTTGAAAAAATCTCTTGACAAGGTATTTGTTAGGTGCTATAATTTTAGTGTCGAATCGCAAATCACAAACTTTTAAATTCCTAAATTTAGGTATTTTGAAACAGCAATGAAATGCAAAACTAAAAGTCCACATCCAGTGTGGGTTTTTTGTTGCCTAATTTTCCTCATTCTAAAGCATAAAACTGTATTTAAGATACGGTCTGGTTTCTGTTTGCTCAAAAAAAATCACAACATTATACGAACTACGAAACAAACACAACCCCCATTTCTCCACCACTTCAAGCAGGAGAATGCCAGAAAGGTAATGGCATACCTTCCCTGACAAGCTTAACAGTTGGAACAGTGCGAAAACACGCCGAGCGAGTCAAAAGGAAGAGGGAAAGCAATCCACGTAAGGCTCTGGAAATTGGTCTTTGAATGGCAAAAAGAATATTTTAAATAATTACGTATTTAAATAAATAATTAAATAAGTAAATAATTACGTATTTAAATATTTAAATAAAACTTTCTGCCATTTGAACGCTGAAGCAAATTCAGCTATTCAGAGAAACACGACAATCTAAGCCTTGAGAAAACTCAAACCAAGTACTCTTTAAACATAAACCCCTAAGTAGCGCTTAGGGAGAGGGAAAACTGCAATAGGTAACGAATGCAGGCATCATTAGGATAAAGACTAAGAGTTATGATCATTCTAATTTACAATTAGCGGGCTTAACACAAATTAGTTGACTATGAATCAATACCGAAAGGAATTGGTTAATCGGGGATACCTGTATATTCAAGAAATTGGAAACTGACTATTTCCAAAAGTATTGGTCTAAGAGGTTTATTACAGCAGTTGCCAAATATAAAACTGTAATGAATATTTGAACCAAAATGGCTACTTGGTTTAATCTTGAAACTTTCTAAATTGTTGAAAGTGGCAAGCTCTTCAAAAGCTGTTCTCTAAGCACCTGATAAGACTTAGAGAATGGGCAACACGCAAAATACAGGGAACAACGGTAGACAATGGTAGCGAGACGACGGTCTCTCTAAACTGGACGGTTCCAAAATACCGTAAGCTTCAGACAGAAAATTTGTTAATCAAGTCTGAAGTTGATAATGTTCGCCACATAACGGGGATGCAGTATAAAAGAGGAGGATAGATGAGTCCGCAAACCCCCTAGATATTCAAGTACCACTTTGTAATTACTATTAAACAAGCAATATCATGGTTAGGAGAATAAACAATAAAACCTAATTTACTAAACACCTTCACAGTTGCGCTCTGTCGCAAGTTTTGAAGGTCAGATGATAAACTAGTCCACCAGTAATTAAAGTGTCTTAAACGGCAGGGAAACACTCTCTAGTGAAGCTTCACCAGTTCACTAGCTAAATTAGATATACATAAAACTAATTTATACCACTGAATAAACAAAGCCATAGCCGAAAGCTATACGGGAAGGGAGCAAAGGCATTTAATGCTTTAGCTCCACAATAATAAACATCTCAACACACAATTTCATCTCGCACAGTTCCAATTAAATTAAGATACAGAAGCCAGTTATGACTAATAGTTATAATTGCGATTTATTCAATAAGCACCCGTGATTCTCCACAGCCTGAGTTTCCGGAAGGGAAAGAAGTTGCCCTGAAAAATTTGGCTCAAGTAAATTATCAAAAGGTACGGGGATGTTAATGCCTCGCCTCATGCTTCCGGGAAGAAACTTTTTACTTACTCTATATGCTGAATTGAAATGAACTTAAAAGAAAACGTAAGTTCGGGTTACTGTTTGCCTTGCTGCTTCTATATACTCGTATAATATCTGTTATACGAGGGGTAGTTTCGGAAGTAGTGGTAGTTAGTAAAGATGTTGGGAATGGGATTTGTAGGTAGTTTTGAGTTATTTGTTGTTACTGCTGATAGATTTGGTTGAGTTTTGGGTACTAGATGTTGTGGTCTGGTTTAGAAAAATTATTGTAGAAAATGGGGGAGTTCGGCGTGAAATTTTGGAAGTGGGTTTTAGTTTTTAAGAAGTGTAGATTGATAATTTGTTATTGATAGTTGATAGTCAACCAGTATTTGTTTCAAGTGGTACTTTAGAGTTAGTATTGGTTCTAGTGAGTGCTTGTGAATAGTGGTTAGTTTTGGATAGCGTTTATAAGTAGTTGGTGGAATGTTGACTATGGGTGATAGAAAATTCTTACTACGTATAATATTGGGTATTGAATTGAGCTTACGCACTTGGACGATTCGCCTGATGGCTAAAGGGTTTATTTTTAGCTACTATCGAACATGAGTTTTCGGATTGGTGAAATTAGTGAATGGGTAGTGTAGAAGCTAGGCCAGTTAGGGCTTGGGAAGTTTTTGGACTGAATAAATTGACTAAGGGAATGGCTTAGAATTGAGGTTTTCAATCTGTACCATGATTTTTGTACCTTTTGGATTACAGCTTGCTCTAGGTGGCAGAAAGCTAGGAGGGAGCAGAAAATATGGCTCAGGATAGCTTGGGGCTTGCGGACGCTGAACTTTTCGATACAGCAGTTTTGCTTGATACATCGGTGGAAGCGCTCGATGCCCCAGTGGTGTGCCCGCAGGTGGCGAAAGTGCTGGCGGGTGTATCTTTGTACCCTAGTGGCATCGCTGGAGTAAAAAGCGTAGTAGCGCGGTTGGAATTGGTCTTTACGTTGCTGGAAAACTTTAATAGTGCCCACTAGTATGCAGTCTAGTACTTTACCTTGCTTATTTTTAAAGGATAAATCGTTAATATGTACTCTTTGCCCTCGCAAGTACAACTGCTGATCTAAACCTAAACTAAATAGGCAATTCGTGTGATGCCTATCAAGCAAGCGGAAGTTATCCCAAGAAGCATAGGCATTATCAAAAGTCACGATTTCGGGTTTCAAGCCCCAACTAATGACCTCTTTGAACATTTTTCTGAATAGTTGGTTTCGATTGACATCCTCCTGCGTCTTGGCGATAGCGTAGTGAACAGGTAGCATTACACCTTTGGGATCAGTGTAAATTAGGGGGATTAATGATAAACCTTTGACAACAGTTTTATGCTTGCTAGAGTAAAATCTACCTAGAAGTGGGCATTTTTCCAGTTTTGAGTACGGTTTATCTAAGGTAGTGTCATCTACCGAGAGCGTGCCGCCGCACAAATCCAAATGCTTTCTGGCTAGGTTGAATAAATCCTGTGGCTCAAACTGGGACTTAAGTAAAAAGCGATTGACCGCATCGTGGGCCATATTGGGTACGAGGTTTGCTAGTCTGGTGCATTCGGCGCGCATAGGCTGGGCGAGCAGAAAGCGAACGTAGATGTCTAGGGTGCATTTACCTTTGTAGCTTGCGAACATAGTTGTAAAGCGTAGTTTTGGATATATGAAGCATTTCCAGCATCTGCTTGACCGTGATCTCCTTGCGATGGTAGAGCTTGAGCATGTACTGTACAGTTTTATCTGGTATGCGCGGCCTACCTCCCTTACGTCCCCGGCTGCGAGCTTCTTTAAGGGCAGACATAGTACGCTCCCTAATTAATTCTCTTTCAAATTGAGCTAGAGAAGCCATAATGTGAAAAAAGAATTTGCCTGTTGGTGTACTGGTGTTAATCCCTTCTGTAAGGCTACAAAAACCGATATTTCTGCTTTCCAATTCTTGTACTTTGCTGATTAAATCTTTAAGACCTCTCCCTAGTCGATCCAGCTTCCAAACCACTATCGTGTCTCCTGAGCGTAAGAACTTGAACGCTTCCTCTAGGACTTCCCTTTTGTGGCGCGCACCTCCTACCTTCTCCTCAAAAACCATAGTGCAACCTGCTTTGTAAAGAGCGGAAACTTGATAATGTAAATGCTGTTCTAAAGTCGAAACTCTGGCATATCCCACTAACTTAGACATAGTAAATATTGATTGAAATTACGATGATAAAGGTACTAAGTATTTAGACCAATTTTGTCAAGTAAAACCGTTCTCAAGGCTTTCTGTAAATGGCGAGTACAAAAATCGTGGATTAAATGAACTGTTTCAACATCTTGTGGTCGAGATAATTCTAATATTGTTAACAGGCTATATTCAGGGATAAACTGGAAAGTGAGAAAAAATGAGATTTATAGGATAGGTATTTATGGCTTAAATATAGGGTTAAATGGGAGTGCGTAACTTATATGAATATTGTTTATATGAACGGTAGTTGTTAGAGTAAGTGTTAGGAAGTAGTGGGATTAGAAGGTGATTTGTTTGATGGGAAGGGGAGTAATTGGAGCGGAGTTGTAACAGAGTGGGTTAGTAGAGTGCAACGGAGCGTAAGCGACCAAACTTTGACGCTGCGTTAGCAGTGGCATAAGTTTTCAATACCGCAAGGTTTGGAGGAAGGGCGAATAGGTGGTGGCGAAGTGGGTAAGGTGGGAGTTAGGAAAATTTTGGCGCCGTAGAAATTTATGAGTTTCAGGTTTAGATCGAAAGTTTTACGGCAGATTATTCCGCTTTTGATTGATTTTATTGGTAACTTTCTGATAACCCGTGAAAATACTGATGGTTCCCGATACTAGTCAAAGCTAATTTAAAAAAAGGTGATCATATACTCAAAAATAGGTAAAAACAAAAAGATATGTTAGGTTATCAGGCGTGTGCCAATTGTGGACTATCAGACAAGGGATTGACAATAGCTCAGTACAGAGGATGTGGCTACGTGGGATGTACGGGTGGATTTTTAAGTTTTAAAGGTTGTTACCGAAGTGATTGTCCAAGGTGTGGCAGTAGTAAATATAATGTTTTGGGTAAAACTTAAATGAGGTAGATTTTATAAACCTTTTCAATTATCTTCTAAATCTATCTTGTCAAAATGAATAACTTTTATAGTTGTATCGAGTGTGGGTATTATCCTGTTAGTTCTACAGCACGTAAATGCCCTCAATGCTCTAGAAATCCGCTTGGAGAAAACTGTTATATCTGTAATAAAAGAGTTGCCGACTCAAAGAAAATAACACATTCTGTATGGAATAGTAAATCTGATACTCATACATACTATTATTTTCACCCTGAGTGTTTAAATAAAGCGTGTCCTGTTTGTTCTACACCTAATACAGGCGGATATTCTTGTTCTAAATGTGGTCATCCTTTTGATATTAGGATAACAACATGTTTGCATTGTCTAAAACCTTTGCAGGAAAGATTGGCTGTGAAGGGTGAAGGTCTTTTAGAATATGGTCTCTATCATGGCTCTATTTCTATAATTGGCAGTTGTTATGATCAGGCACTAAGAGCTGCTACAGAAAAAGTTAAGAGAGATGAGGAAGACAGAATAAGAGCAGCGCGATACATGGAAGAGAAAAAAATCCGTGACCAAATATCGAGAGAAGAACAAAGGCAAAAACAAGAGATAGATAAAAAACAACGGAAAATCGATGATTGGTGGCAGAAGGAAGCTCCTGGCATTATAATAACGACTGTAGTTTGTGCTGGTCTAGGACTCTTAACAATCAGTACGGCTTTTTGGTTTTCAATAATATGTTTTGCATATTTTTTGGCTGGAATACTTAATATTTTTATAGGTATGAATGGTTTGGATTAAGATAAGTCTTGGAGGGTATTTGACAAGTTAGGCAACTCTCGTAAAAAAGCGAAAATTTAATATGTGTTTTACGGATTTTTTGTTAGGTTTAAGCTGACTAAAAGTTCTTAGATATTCGGGGTCTTAGTTGAAATCGGGAAATTTTATCCCTTAAGCAATTAGGGAGCAGGGGGGGGGTTGGAATACTCCTGATCTATCCGACTACGCTGACCCCACCTACGGCGCTTCACCTTTTATCATCAACGTTAGCCATCCATTCAAATGCATTTTTGTGAGTCCCTAAAGCTATTAATGCAAACACGATTGCTAAAACAATGCCTAACACAGAAAATTTATAATTTTGTTCAAATATTGCTCCAATCCCATAGCCTAAAATTCCCCAAATAATTATAAAGAATATAGTTATCAAGTAGCGGGCTATTCTGTTAGTCTGGAATAGGGCAAGTATTAGACCTGCCAATAATATGGTCGTCAATATTGATATTGCCCAATGATATTTGAAGTGCATTACACCTAGTAAGCTCAATCCAAAGCTTGCAAACAAAATTTCACCCATAAAAAAGTTGTATCCGCCATTACTGTACAAGACGATACTTTTCTGTCTTTTTGGCATTTTTTTATCCTGTTTCTATTTATAACAACTTAATTTGATTGAGAATAAACAGTTCATTTGGCATTAAAGACCATTGCCCCCAGATTGACCCGCTTAAGCTTTGAGTTGTCTAACAATACAAGGGGGGTGCGTGTAACTTTTCAATACTGTCTTATCCTGTATTACCCGTTTTAATCGTAAAGAGTTTTGTTACATCTCTTTGGCACGAGGCTGGGGTGTTATGGCTTCAGTTTCCTGTTTTATAACTGTAAAGCTGCTTTGCATTTGCTGGAGAATATACCTGCTCAGGTTTATCAGGGTGGTAGACAATATCGCAGCGATGGCAGTAATAGGTGTCGCTCCAGAGGGTGCAAATCTCTTGCCATTGATTTAGAATTTGTTCATTAGTTACTTTAGCTTTTTTCAAGCCTTTGGGTCTCATGTTAGGTCTGATCTTAAGGAGTACAAGTATTGGTATCACAAATATCCAAGTTATTGGAAGAAAAAAAGCTAGTGCCAGGGCTGAAAACACAAACCACCCTTTAGGTGTTAGTAAGAATAACTGACACAACCACAGCACTGGTTTTTCTGGAGGTTGGAACCGTTTGCTTAACTCGGTTTGATTCTGTCCTTTAAATTTAACTTTAGTGCCTATCCAATCATTATCGATGTGTCCTGTAACCTTAGAGGTAGACAGTCCCGCAGTGTAAATGGCGCTTATCTTTTGGATTTGATCCATTTGCCCGCACTGTGGGCAATGGCAATTGATTTTAGCTTGATTCATGGGTGCTTCAATTTAAATATTTTTTAGGATTATTAGTTAGACTTGCAAGGAAATAGTAGATGCACCTGATACTAGTAACTGTATTGCGACCGTACTTATACCTAAAGTAATTTATCTGCTTCTCGGTTTCTTGGGATTGGTCTTTGGCAGGCAAGTACAATCGGTTTTTGTAGGGTTAGATGCTTGAGAGGCGCCGATAGTAACATCGCCAAACGCTACTTTACTCATTTTAGCTATGGGCACTTGAACTATATTTTTTCCTCGAAGCATAAAATTATACCTCTTTTTTTTGTCTCAAAGATTATAAAGGCAAAATCCTAAAAAAGTTCATTGAAACTCAAATACATGGAGAGATAGGCTGGCGCAGAAGGTATCTATACATCAGGATAGATTTGACCTGTCCACTGTGGCAGAATATAACCGAGGTTAATTATTGCCAGCGATACCTTGTTAACGGTGTTTCCAACACGTGTTTATAACGTTGATTAAAAAAATAGGGATTATTGCGATATTAGGAGGTGTTATCTGTCATTTTGCTCCAATTAAGGCGAAATTATGAGTTTTTGGGGTAGAGGTTAGGTCAGGGAAGTTTAAGGTAGATCATTGCGCTTCTAATGAATTTTGGCGGTAACTTTCTTATAAGCCGTGAAAATACTGATTGTTTTAGACACCAGTAAAGGCTAATTTTGAAAAATGTGATTTACACTCAAAAACAGGGGAAAACAAAAAGTTATGGCAGGTTATCAGGCATGTGCCAATTGTGGATTATCGGATAAGGGACTGACAATAGCTCAGTGCAAAGGATGTGGCTACGTAGGATGTACGGGTGGATTTCTAGCTATGAAAGGTTGTTACCGAGGCGATTGTCCAAGGTGTGGCAGTAGTAAATATAATGTGTTGGGTAAAACTTAAATCTTTCAGTTCGCCCATTTTAAATTGAGCAACAAGAAAGCAGAACGATTTATAAGGGTTTCAGGCAATAATACAAAAGGATTGCAAATTAGTCCTTTATGTATTTGAATTGGAATTGAATCTTTAAGGTAGGGTATTAGATTCACATAAATTTACTAAAATTGCTAAAAACCTTGCTGAATAGATTTTACGATTTTTGCTTATCTCTCGAACTGCAAAAAATGGGCGAACTGGGAGTTAACACTTAACCTTAATATTCCGTACATTTTAGCTACTCTGATTTTAAATGCTTGCAATTGTAATAACCAATATTGCAGCACAGACAATTGAAAATAAAAATGCAAAGTCGCTTAAGCGTTAAAGAACGACTTAATTTTGATATAAAATAAGGAGTAAAAAAAGATGAGATGTATTCATGTTATTAGAGACCAAAAAGCTATTAAGTCACTTACTGCTGTTCCTAATAGTAAAACTATAATTAGTAGTCATTACGATACAACTACAGTTAAGTTGTGGAATTTACCTACGGGCGAATTAATTCACACTTTTGATGCAGCACATGAATGTTGTGTTGCTATCAGTCCTGATGGTTTAAATATGGCTTCTGCTGATGGTACTTTGAGCAGAGTCAACGGCTATACAATTCAATTGTGGGATTTTCAAAATCGCAAGCTACTTTTTAATTTTGATGCTCATAGCAAACAAATTACTGCTGTTGCGTTTATTCCTAATAGGTCAAACCTGCTCAAAAGGAAAATATGTGCCATAGGAATTAAACAATTTATAATAAATACTTGAGGAGAATTATAAATAATTAAACATTAATGATTATGTGTTCAAATACCCTCCTTTTCCCTGATTTATCTGTATATACACTTTATCCAGTAAATTATTAGCGTATTCTTTAGTTAAAGTTTGATCTAAGGAGCGTAACACCACCCTAACTAGAACATTTTTTTGACTAGGCTCAATACCAAGTCTCTCCTTGGCTATATCAGGAAGATCATTGTATGATGTCTGATTGAGTATTTTTACTTCTTCTAAAAGATTTACCTCATCTCCTAAAGCTAGCCTAATTGATTCACTAACATCTTCTTCGCTATAATCATTCATAGTTGAGTAAGATATATCTCTACTAATTGGAGGCATAGAAGAAACTGAGGTGTAAGATTCAAGATTGGTCATCTGTTTTTGGATTCTTTCATCTTTAGCTCTAATTAAGCGAATATCGGGTAATTGTTTACGCACCATTAGTATTCTATCAAGGCCAGCCCCTAAAGCGAGTCCAGTATATTCTTCGGGGTTTAATCCTGATTCTTTTAACACTTCTGGATGAGCAAGACCTGCTTCTAGTATTTCAATCATTTGCCCGCCAGCATCAACATAAACTTCAATTCCGTCTAAAGTGTAAGGGTGATCTGCTTCATAAACTATAGGCTCATATCCAGGCATTAGTGTATTGAAAATTAGATTGACCAGCTGCATTAAATCTGTTCTGGTATACTTTTTTCCTTTGGTAATACGCCAAATATCAACTTGGTGAAATACTCCGCTATGTGTTTTGTCACTCACATCACGGCGATAAGCAAGTCCTGGAAAAACTAAGAGAGCATCGTTAGGCTGTTCTTTACTTAAAGAATCTAAACTTGGCGGCACCATTGCCGTTACATGTGCCCGCAGAACAGTATCCTCTGTAACATAGCGAGTGTAGGTAGAAGAGCGACCAGGGTTGTCAATAGGGAATTTAAGACGATCAAAATTATTTGCCACGCTGGTGATTGGCGATAGTCTGATTATTTGGGTACAGGGTACAGGATTCGCGGGCAAGGAAGCCAAAGATGTGATCAAATCGTCTAAAAGTGATTTAATAGCGTGTTTTCCTATTTTACTGTCTGTATTTTCAGTTAAATCAGTATAGCTTAAAGCTTGTTCCAAAGCTTGTTCGGTCATTATCTCCTTTTTAAGAGTGTGCATTACATGTTTTGAGTTGTGAGTTGTATCTGTCATAAGAAAAACTTGGGTTTTAATAATAAGAGCCAAAAAAAATCTCCCTTTGTGGAGGGAGTCAGTGGCTTTTATGAATTACAGCGACTTTAGACCCCCATCAGAGAGCTAAAGAAAAAGAAAGAAGTTACTAAACTGTAATTCATATTGTTAACATAATTAGCTGATATTTACTTTTTGTCAAAGTGGATTTCTAGTTTTAACACAAACCTCTTCAACCCATTGTAACTAACCTTATATTCCATTTGGTTATGAATTATCTTTAAAATCGAAGCTAAGGGTAAATTCATCTTTTTGTACTCTAAAATCTGCTCTTTATAAGGCTCTAAAACAGAATCTTTCTTGTTTCTCGATCCTTTGGGTCTGCCAAGTTTCACACCCTTGTCAGTTAAAGCTTTCAGTCCTTGTTTGGTGCGGATAGAAATGTATTCTCTTTCAGCTTGGGCAAAATAGGAGTAGACCGCCAGCAGTAGCGGAGCTTGGGGTGAGTTGGTAGAGAGTTCAGGTTGTCTGACAAAAACAATCTTTACTCCCTTATCCGTCAAGGTATTAATGATACCCAGAGTTTGAAGCATATTTCTACCCAAGCGAGAGATTTCGGCTACCACCAGCCAGTCTCCTGCTTCTAGTTTTTCAGTTACTTCCTCGATTTTCCTGTCTTTCAGGGTTTTAGAAGAAGAGATTTCAGCTTTGATGATTTCTGAGAAACTTAATTGATTTTTAAAAGCCCAGTCAAAAAGTAAATGTTCTTGTTTGGTTAAATCCTGCTTATCGGTGGAAATTCTGATGTAGCCAATTAGCCTTTTGGGCTTGCCCTCTAGCTTGTAGTCAGTTTTAGCCTGTTTAATCGCACTTTTAGTCATATTTATCCGTGTAGAATTTAGAGTAATTTTCTTGTTGCACAAATAATCTGCTTTTAGGTATATTTTGTCAATTGTATTGACTTGCTAATTAACCGTTTTTATGTCAAAGAAAGGCGTTAAGAATCGTTCGTTATTTGTTCAGTAAAATATGCCAATTTCTAGCCTTTTACCCCAAAGTGAAATTAACAGGTATGAAAATCCGCCCCGATTTAACCATACTCAAAGACGAAAGTATTTTAGTTTAACGGGGCAAGTGCAAAAGATAGTCAAAAGTCTGCGATCTGACTCGGCTAAGTTGGAATTTATCTTGATGTATGGCTATTTTAAAGCCAGTCAACGGTTTTATGATGGCAGAAGCTACAAAAAAGATAGAGAATATCTCATTTCTAGATTTCAACTATCTTTCACAGAAGAGGAAATCAATCGTAAAACAAAGCATAACTATCAAACGATAATCCTAGAATTATTTGGAATCGCTCCCTATAAAAATTCATTTTTTGAGGATTTAGTCGATAAAATGCAATCTTTTTACCAGATTTATCTAAGACCTGTTCAGATTTACAACCGTTTAGTGGATCAGTTCAATAAAATGCGAGTGGAACTACCCGCCTTTTCCACTTTTAACAGTATTGTCCATCAAGCTAGAACTAGATACGACAGGGAATTATCCATTAAAGTTAACGCTTTATTGGATGAAGATCAGAAGTCAATGCTAGATGAATTGTTGAAAAAAGATGAAATTGTTACCAGTCAGCTAAGTGGTGAAGACAAATTTGAAGATACAGTTAAGGAGGTAGTTAGCGAGATAGTAGAAAATGCAACTAGTGAGGATTTGGAAAGCAATAATGTTTTACTACCCTACTATAAATTAACCGCTTTCAAGAATTTCTCTCATTCCAGCAAGAAAAAAAGTATCAAAAAAGAAAATCAAAAATTGGAATGGCTCTCCAAAACCTATTCACAACTTGAACCAATAATTCAAGAACTGAAACTTAACGGCAGAACGGTTGAGTATTACGCCTCGCTGGTCATTCGTACCCGCTCGTTCAATATTGCCAGAAGTGAACAAGACAGAAAATATTTGTATCTACTGTGTTTTATAACTCACCAGTTTTTTGCTTTGCAGGATTTGCAGTGCCAGCAGATACTTCGTCATATTCAATCTACACATAATAAAATGAAGAGCTTTGTGGAGCTAAAGAAGCTGGAAGCTAATGAGGGTAAGAGTTTGTTTGGCAAGCTGACCGATTTTGCCAAAGGTGTTTTTATCAGAGTGGATTCTACTTTAGAGAAAATCAGCAAATTTGATTTAAGCGAAACAGAAAAGTTAAATCTGGCAACCTCCGATTTACTGGAATTTCAAAGCCAGAAACATATTTTTGAACACGAACAGGAATTACAAGAGGAGCAGATCAAAATTGATTCTTGGTCTTTGGTCTCCAAAATGATGACTGGCAAAGGTAATGGAATCTTGAGACTGTTACATTTTGATAGGGAAAACAGTAAATCCAATATCATTCAAGCTATTGACTGGTATTTAAAGCACGAAGGCAGAATCACCAAAAATGCTCCTGCTAACTTTTTAAGCGATGTTGAGTACAAAAAGATATTTGAAGGGGATAAAATTGATGTTGGAGCTTATAAATCACTTTTGTTCTACTATATTTCCGATAATTTGAAGTCGGGAGGACTAAATTTAAAGTATTCTTTCAAATACAAATCGCTGGACGAGTATTTACTGGATAAACTCTATTTTCAGGAGAATAAACAGTCAATTCTGGAGCAGACTGGTCTTTTGTGGCTCATAGACTATGAAACTGTAATGGCAACTCTTAGAACTGAAGTTAATAACGCTTTTAAAAAGATAAATAAAAGGATTAAGCTTAAAGAAAATCCCTATTTTGTGCCTCCCAGCGGTAACAAAGGCTTTGGTCTCAAAAAAAGTAAAAACAAAAAGACGGAGGAGGGTTTGCCAGATTACTTCCCAAATTATCCTGTTGGTATCGTGGATTTGGTAGCTGGCGTGAATCAACATTTGGGGATTGAGCAGTATCTGACCCATTATAGTCAGACCAATACCAAATTAGCTTCCATAGAAGCCATTACTGCCTGTTTAATCTCTCAAGGTTGTAACTTAGGTATTAAGGGAGCAATGTTGAATGCTAAAGGAGTTAATCAAAACGAGGTAGAAGAATGTTGGAGTAATCGCTTTTTCAAGGATAATCTTTACGATGTAATTGAGGCTCAAATCAGATTTGCCGATACCCTGTATCTTCCAACTCTTTTCAAGCACAATCCTGATTTTACTCACACATCTAGTGACGGGCAGAAAATGGGCGTTGCGGTAGAATCTCTAAACAGTGGCTTATCTTTCAAGTTTTTTGGCTCAGGTAAAGGCTTAAACAGACTAAATTTTATTACTGACACCTTTTTGTCTTTTGCTTCTCGTGTTATCCACCCTTCTATTCGTGAGGCTGTACATCTGCTTGGTGGATTAATGGATAATAAAGCCGTTAAAAGCGATATGCATTCCACTGATACCCACGGTTACACAGATTTGAATTTTGCCCTGACTTACTTTTTCAATACTCAATTAGCTCCTAGAATCAAACAGTTAAACCGAGTAAAGCTTTACGGGTTCGAGAGTAGGAAAACTTATGAAGACAAAGATTATATGATAATTCATGATAATTATGTAGATGAAAAAGTAATTAAGGATAACTGGGAGGAGATGTTAAGATTTTTAGCTACTATTGCCTTAGAGCAAACTGATCCAGCTCAATTAATTGAGAGGTTGAGGGCTTACCCCAAGCAACCTGATTTATACAAAGCTTTTAAGGCTTTTGGCAGGATTATCAAAACCCTATTTGTACTTAAATACATTGATGAAAAGGAATTTAGAGATCAGATTGGCAAACAACTCAACAGGTCAGAAGCTGACAACCATTTCCATAATTCCGTTTTTTACTCTAAAAACAGAGACTTTCAGGCTGAAAGTAGGGAAACACAGGAGAGAATTGCTCTGTGTACCACCATTTTAAAAAACTTTATTCTGCTTTGGAATTATTTGTATCTGAGCCATGTAATGGTTAATATC
>ERZ1066118.1403-NODE-1403-length-15322-cov-13.048602_pt1 | contig 15322 bp, 18 predicted proteins | sample MGYA00382765_ERZ1066118 | MGnify/ENA primary metagenome ERZ1066118 (study PRJEB33369, sample SAMEA5778348) | biofilm metagenome | biome: Industrial cooling water; feature: Water cooling tower basin; material: Biofilm | place: United Arab Emirates | collected...
CGGTTGGCGAGCTTGCCGTCCTCGCGCCTCACCGCAAGGCTGCCAAGGTGGACCCACAGGCCCTCCTTAGCGGCGCCGTCGCGAGCGGCGGCGAGGGTCGGCTCCTCGTGCGGGAAACGGAGGTTCGCGGCGGCGCGCGCGCGATCGCGGTCGAGAAGGCCGCTCATCTCCGGCGTGAACAGCATCTCGGCCCTGCCGGCCTTCGCCTCTCGGACGGCGGCGGCAAGGGCGTCGGCGTTGCGCGGGGGATCGATCCCGGTCTGAGCCTGCAACAGGGCGATCCTAGCCAAGCAGGGGATCCAGCTTGCCCGACCGATCGAGCGCGAACAGGTCGTCGCAGCCGCCCACGTGCCGCCCGTCGATGAAGATCTGCGGCACGGTCATGCGGCCCGACCGCTCTATCATCTCATCACGCTTCGGACCGCCAGCATCGAGATTGTAGGTGGTGACCTCCACACCCTTGGCACGCAGCAGGTCGGCCGCGCGGACGCAATAAGGGCAGGTTGTCTTTGAATACATCTCCACATGAGCCACTGCGCGTGTTCCTTGATCGCTGCTTGTCCGTGCCGGCTATGTAGGCGCGTTCGGCGCCGGTGCCAGTCACCCGTCGGGAAGAACCCGGGCAAAGGCGAGCAGCTCGACGCTGGAGGCTCCGGCCCGGCGCAGCACGCGGGCGCAGGCTTCGGCGGTGGCGCCGGTGGTCAGCACGTCGTCGACGAGGATCACGGGACGGCCCTTGATGTCCGCTCCTGGCCGGACCGCGAAGGCGCCGCGGACCGTGGCCCGGCGCTGGGCGGGATCAAGGCCCTTGAGGCGCGGCGTGGCCCGGGTCCGGCGCAGGAGGTCGGGATCGAAAGAGCGGCCAAGGGCGCGGGCGATCAGCACGGCCTGGTTGAAGCCCCGCTGCCACAGCCGCCAGCGATGCAGGGGAACGGGGACCAGCAGCCCGTCCGGCGCCAAGTCGCCAAGCGGGCACTTCATCTGCGTCGCCATGATCCGCGCAAGCGCGATCTTCCGGCCATATTTGAGCCGCATGGCAATGGCGCGCGGTACCTCACCATAAGCGAGCGCTGCCCGGGTCCGGGCAAGCGGTCCCGAGCTGCCGGCGATCTCGCACGGCGTGCAGTGCGCCGCTTCGCCCGGCTTCAGCGGCAGGCCGCATTGTTCGCAGCCGCCCTGGAGGAAGTGGAGATCGCCCCAGCAGGCGGCGCAGAAGAGGCCGACCGCCTCGACGATCTCGCCGCAGCCGGCGCAGCGGGGCGGAAGCGCGAAGTCGAGCATGGTCCGGCCGGCCACGCCCCCTGCCCCGACAAGCCTTGCAGCAATGCTTCCCATCTTTCCCCCGAACGGCCCCGCCCCCTTGTCCGCCGATCACTGCGCTTTCACAAGGGCGCATGACCGACCCCCTGTTCGACGATCAGGCGCGTGCGCTGAAGCGTGCCCGGGCCCTGCGGCGCGAGCCCACGCCCTTTCTTGCCCAGCGGATCGTCGAGGAGTTCCTGGAACGCCTCCACCCCGTGCAGCGGCGGTTCGGGCAGGCGCTGGTGACGGGCTGCCCGCCGGCGCTGCAGCCGCTCCTGGCCGGTGTCGCAGGTGAGGTAGCGTTTGCTTCCTCGTTCGATGCCCTGGCTGAGGTGGAGGAAGCCAGCCTCGACCTGTTGCTGGTGATCGGTGAACTCGACGGCCGCGACGAACTCGAGCTTCTGCTTCGGATCGCCCGGTCACGCCTGCGCAGCGGAGGCCTGATGCTTGGCGCCATTCCCGGCGGCAACGGCCTGCCCGTGCTTCGCGAAGCCTTGCATGCAGCCGACCGGACGAGCGGCTCCTTTGCGGCCCGGATGCACCCGCGGATCGAGCCGGGAGCCCTGGCCGGGCTGCTTTCGGCGGCGGGCTTCAGCGAACCTGTGGTCGACGTCGAACGCGTGCGAATCCGTTACGCGCAGCTGAGGCGCCTGATTGCCGACCTTCGCGATCATGCCGCGACCAACATCCTTCGCGCCCGTCCGCGCCGCCCGCTCACCCGAGCGGCCTGGCTTGCGGCCGAGGAAGCCTTCAAAGCGCGCGGCGTCGGCGGCCGCACCGAGGAGGTCGTCGAGCTGCTGTTCCTAGCCGGCTGGGCGCCGCAACGTCCTTAACGCTTTGGCAAGGCTTGTGCGCGTACGTTTCGTTAACACTGCGTAACTAGCAAGATCACGTGGACGTGGACTAAAGGAGGGTGGCGTGGACGCTATCCGAACGATGTTGCGCAGGTTGCGCGCTGACCAGAGCGGCGCAACGGCGATCGAATATGGCTTGATTGTCGCGTTGATCGCGGTCGCCTGCCTTGGCGCCTTTGAGGCGATGGGCGGCGGCTCGACCGGCATGTGGACCCGGATCAGCGACCGAGTGACCAACGCGATCTGAGGGCGGGCGCGGACCAGACCGCCCCCACCCCCAAGTCGCCGGACGTCAGCGCCGCTGACCGAAGACCACCAGCTTGACCCGCTGACCCGGCACCAGCCGCGCGTTGGCGGCAAGTCCGTTCAGCGACAGAAAGCGGTCGAGCTGGAAGTTGGAATAGGCCATCCGGCCAGCCAGCGACTGCACCGTGTCGCCGGCACGAACCGTATGCACGTCGATCACCCTCGGCCGGATCGAAGCGGCCTCCTGCGGGCTGATCCGGCGCAGCGAATTCACCATGGACGTGAACGGCCCAACACCCTGACCGCCACGGGTCAGCATGGTGAAGTCGTAAGCCGAGTCCTGATCAAAGGCATAAGCAAAGACGCTGACGTCCACGACCCCGTTGGAGGTCTGCGCGCGGCCGATCACATATTCGACCGGGATGCCGTTCACCTGCGTGCGGTTGCTGTTGACGATCTGGATCTGCGTGCGGCCGCCGGTCAGCTGCTGCAGCCGCTGCCCGATATAGGTCTGGAGGTTGCCGCTGAAGCGCCCGCCGCTGAACTGCGCCTGGCCGGCCGAGCCCTGGATGGTGACCGCCCGGGTGCCGTTCTGCATGAGGTAGCCGGTCGGCACGGTAAAGGCGAGCCGAAGGTCGGGATGGATGAAGGTGCGGCCCTCGATCACACCCTGCGCGGGATCGTCGTCGACGAACACGCCTTCGAGCTGGTTCAAGAAAGCGTCGCGATTGCGCAGCCCGGCGCCGGCCCGGCCGGTCGCCCGCGCCATCTGGCTGGCCTGGCGGACGCGATTCTCCGAGAGCGGGTGGGTGCTCGCCCATTCAGGCGTCGAACGGCTGTCGCGGCCCTGGACCCGCGCTTCGAGCGCCGTCGCACGGCCAAGCGCAGCCAGCATGGAGGCCGACGCCGCCGGATCATAGCCCGAACGGGTGATGTACTGGATGCCGAGCCGGTCGGCGTCATATTCCTGCGCTCGGCTGAAGCGCAGGGTCGAAAGCTGCGTCCCGGTCTGCGCCAGCTGCCCGATCACGTTGCCAAGCCCGCCGCCGATCACCGATCCGAGGATGGTGCCGAGGATCCCGCCGATGGCATTGCGCTGCGCCGTCGACTGGCGTGCCTGGGCGTGGTTGGCGGCGACGTGAGCCGCTTCGTGACCAAGCACAAAGGCGAGCTCGGCCTCGTCGTTCATCACGCTCATCAGCTGCCGGGTGATGTAGATGTAGCCGCCCGGAACCGCGAAGGCATTCTCCACCGCCGAGTTCAGGGTGGTGAAGCGAAAGGCGCCCGGATTGACGCCCGAGTGAAGCGCGACCCGGCGGCCGATTCCCTCGACATAGGAGCCGCGGGCACCGGTCTCTGCGCCGCCGAACTCCTCGAGCACCGCGGCATGCTGACGCTGCGCTTCCTGGACATAGCGGGTGGGAAGATTGCGGCCGGCAGTCTGCGCGGCCGCAGCGACGGGCACCGCGACGACGGCGGCACCAGCGAGCAATTTCAGAAGGTTAGACATGGAAGGCTGTGTATCCTGTGATCCCTATCGCCTTCCTGAACGGAACGGGGGCGGCATGGGTTCCGGGGACCACCGTGCTCCGGCGTAGGCCGGCGCCGGGTTCTACTTCGCCCCCTGCAGGTCAAAGGCACTGGGCTCCGGCTTTTCGCCGGAGCGCACCAGTCACAGCCGCCCGTGCTGGTCCTCGGTCTGGAACATCCGGTCGACTTCGGCGACCAGGTCCTTGAGGTGAAAGGGCTTGCTCAGCATCTTGGCTTCGGGCGCGGCGCGGCCGCTCTGCAGGGCGACGGCGGCGAAGCCGGTGATGAACATGACCCGGATCGCCGGATCGATCACGCTCGCCTTCTGCGCAAGTTCGATCCCGTCCATTTCCGGCATGACGATGTCGGTCAGGAGAAGGTCGAACGCCTCCGATTCGAGCAGGGGCATGGCCTCCGTGCCGCAGCCGACCGCCCGCACGGCATAGCCCACGCGTTCGAGCGCACGCGCCAGATATTCGCGCATGGAGCTGTCGTCTTCGGCGAGAAGGATCTTGATCATGTGACAGCCCTCTTATGCGCTCAAGCTTTAAGATTTTCTAGGCGGAACGGCGATTGTCTGCTTCACGTTGATCCGGTCCGACGCATGTTTGTCTTTTTCGCTCCACGATCGGGATGACCGCGGCCGCTCTGACGGACGGGGTCCTGCCGGGTCCGCGGCTGGTGCCGGGCAGCGGGCGGTGGCCAATTCTCCTGTCCGTGCCCCATTCCGGCCGACACTATCCCGACTGGCTGCTCCGGCTGAGCCGGCGCGGTCATGCCGGGCTCAAGATGCTGGAAGATCCGCTGGTGGACCGCCTGGTGTGGCGGGCTCAGGCGCTCGGCATCGCGGCAGTGGTGGCGGAGGCGCCGCGCGCCGCCATCGACTGCAACCGCGCGGACGACGAACTCGACCCTGCCTGCATCAGCATGGCGCCGGGGCTCGGCCATGACGGCTGGCGCGTACGGGCGGGCCTTGGCCTCGTGCCCTCGCGGTTGCAGTCGGGCGAGCTGTGGCGTCGGCGGATCGGTCCTGCCGAGCTGCGGCGCCGGCTTGACAGCGCCTGGCGGCCTTATCACCAGCTCCTTCGCGCCGAGATCGAGCAGCTGCGGCGGCGCCACGGCGAGGTGCTGCTGCTCGACTGCCATTCGATGCCATGGCGTGCCGGGCAGGCCGAGGTGGTGGTCGGAGACCTTCATGGCCGGAGCGCCGCGGGCTTTCTGACCGATCTTGCGCGCCGGACCGCCGAGGAGGCGGGCTTTCGCGCGCTCGCCAACGACCCTTATGCGGGAGGTCACATCGTCACCGCCCACGGCGATCCGCTCGCCGGCGTGCATGCCTTGCAGATCGAGCTGGACCGCCGCTGCTATCTCGACACCTCGGGCGAGGCACCGGGCGAGGGCTTCGACCGCTGCGCGCGGCTGCTGGAAGCGCTCGCCAGGCGGCTCGGCGAAGCGTTGCTGGGGCGGCAGGCCCGGACCCTGGCGGCGGAATAAAAAAAGCCCCCGGCGAACCGGGGGCTCTGAAGGTCGAGGGAAACGCACCATCCTCTGGTACGCACCTCAACGTGGGTTGCGGCGGAGCAACCGACAAGGCGAGCCCGGCTCGCCCCGTCGATGGAGGCTCACGCTTCGGCGGGCTGCGGAGCCGCGCCGTTCGGCAGGCCGGACGGACCCTTGCCCTGCTGGACCTGGCGAGCGAACACGTCGCGGACCTGCGACAGGCTGAAGAGATGAGCGTAAACGAGCGGCAGCAGGCCGTTCTGGTTCATCTTGCGGAGCTCGTCGCCGCGCAGCTCGCGGAGCTTCTCCTCGTCGACCATCTGGAAGCCGCGGTAGACGAACGGCTGGGCCGAGCCCTCGGGCTGGATGGCGACTTCGCCGTCCATCAAGAGGTTGGACTTCTTCAGCTCGGCCATGAACAAGGCGGTGCGCTGGCCGGCTTCCTCGAACTGCTCGCAGAACTGAAGGATGGCCTTGGTCGCCTCGCTCGGCTGGTCACCGTCGAACAGGGCCTGACCGTCGTGATCGCCGATCGCGCCGCTGGTCGGGTCATAGCACAGCGAAAGCTCCTCCGAGCCCTCGCGCAGGCGGGCGAGCACGAAGGGATAGCGGCGCAGGTAAGCGGGGATGTAGACGTTGTTGTCGAGCGGCTTGCCATGCTCGTCGACGAAGGTGTTGACGCCTTCATTAAGGCCCATGAGCGCCAGCGGCACCGGCTCGCCGCCGACCGAGAAGATGATCGGGTAGTGGCGCTGTGCCAGGCTGAACTCGTCCACGGTGAGGGGCACGGCGTGCAGCTTGGACAGCTGCGGCAGCGAGTCGATGCCCTTGACCTTGAAGGCTCCGTGCACCTGGCTGCTGATCGGCTCGAGCTGGTTGTAGAGGATCGGAAGTCCGGTGTTCGGAGCCGCGGAAGCCATGGATTTTCTCTCCGGAAAGTGAAGACAGCGACCCGCCGGTGCAGGCGCTTGCATGTCGCGCCGCGCCTCTATGCGGGCTTGGCGCGCCATGCAAGTGGGGGCAAAGGAGAGTTCAGCCTTCGTTCAACGCCTTGACCCCACCTGCGGCGCTTCGCCGGCCTGCCAAGGATTGCTCCCCGCTCCATGCTTTCGACCCTGCCCCTGCTGACCTGGCTTGCGGTGCTTGCCGGTGTTCCGGGCGCGGGTCCGGTGGCGGTCAGCCGGGTGGTGGTCAGCCAGGAGATCATTCTGCGCGTGCCGGTGGTCCGGCCCCGCCCGCTGCGGCGGATCGTGCGCTGGGAAGAAAAGAAGGGACCAAGGTGCATCGCCCATGGGGAGATCATCGCCGCCGCCCTCGCCGACGAGCGCTCGGTCGATTTCCTGCTGCGCGATCGGAGCCGGATCCGGGCGGAGATGGACGATGACTGCCCGACCCTCGACTTCTACGGAAGCTTCTACATCTCGCCGCGCGACCAGCGTATCTGCGCCCGCCGCGAGGAGATCCGCAGCCGGATCGGCGGAGCCTGCCGGATCAACCGCTTTCGCCGCATGGTCCCTCGCCTTCCTTGACTTGAACGCCGCCGTGGCGCACGGCCACCCTGCCTGGCGCGGTGCAACGCGGACCGGGCCTTTCTTGTGACCGGAACATCTTGATGCCTTTTGCCGACCTCGGCCTTTCCGACGAACTGCTGCGCGCGATCGGCGACAGCGGCTATAACGAGCCGACCCCGATCCAGGCCGGCGCCATTCCGCCCGTGCTGATGGGCAAGGACCTGATCGGCATCGCCCAGACCGGTACCGGCAAGACCGCCGCGTTCGTCCTGCCGATGATCGACATCCTTGGCCACGGACGGAGCCGGGCGCGGATGCCGCGCAGCCTGATCCTCGAGCCGACCCGCGAGCTTGCCGCCCAGGTCGCCGAGAACTTCGAGAAGTACGGCAAGTACCACAAGCTCTCGATGGCGCTGCTGATCGGCGGCGTGCAGATGGGCGACCAGGTGAAGGCGCTGGAGAAGGGCGTCGACGTGCTGATCGCCACGCCCGGCCGCCTCATGGACCTGTTCAGCCGCGGCAAGATCCTGCTTACCGGCTGCGACCTCTTGGTGATCGACGAGGCGGACCGGATGCTCGACATGGGCTTCATCCCCGACATCGAGGAGATCTGCTCCAAGCTGCCGAAGAACCGCCAGACCTTGCTGTTCAGCGCGACCATGCCGCCGCCGATCCAGAAACTGGCGGCCAGGTTCCTGACCGACCCGAGGCGGATCGAGGTGGCAAGGCCGGCCAGCGCAAATCTCAACATCGAGGCCAGGCTGGTCGAGGTCCGGAGCGACAAGAAGCGCGAGGTCTTGCGCGAACTGCTGCGGGCCGAGGACGTGTCGACCGCCATCATCTTCTGCAACCGCAAGACCACGGTGCGCGAGCTCACCACCAGCCTCAAGCGCTCGGGCTTTGCGGTCGGGCAGATCCACGGCGACATGGAGCAGGCGGCCCGGATCGCCGAGCTCGACCGGTTCAAGGCGGGCGAGATCAACATCCTGGTGGCGAGCGACGTTGCGGCGCGCGGGCTCGACATCAAGGGGGTGAGCCACGTCTTCAACTTCGACGTGCCCTGGCAGCCGGACGATTATGTCCATCGCATCGGCCGCACCGGCCGCGCAGGCGCCAAGGGCAAGGCCTTCACGCTTGCTGCCCGCGAGGATGCGGAGGCCGTCGCGCAGATCGAGAAGCTGACCGGCACGAAGATCGAGCGGACCGGCAAGGCGACTGACGCCGGGCCGGAGGCCGAGGTCGCGGCTCAGGCGGAGGAGAAGCCGAAGCGGGGGGCGCGCAGGCAATCCCCTCGTCATTCCCGCGGAAGCGGGGATCCATCTCCCGTCACCTCTGATCAGCCGCAGGAGCTGGACCCCCGCGTTCGCGGGAATGACGAGGGAGAAGGTTCGCGGCGGAAGTCTGCTCCACCTCGCGCGGCTACGCCCCGCCCCGCTCCCGAGCGCCGCCGCGAGCCCGAAGCGGCGGACGAGGAAGGTTGGAACGGCCCGCTGCCGAGCTTCCTGTCGGTGGGCTTCGGAAGCTGACACCTTGAGCGTCACCCTGTTCCACAATCCCGCCTGCGGGACCTCGCGCGGGGTGCTTGCCCTGCTCGAGGAGCGCGGGATCGAGCTGCGGGTGGTGGAATATCTGAAGACCCCGCCGTCGCGCGACGAAGTCAGGGACGTGGCCGTCAAGGCCGGAGTGCCGCTGCGTTCGTTGCTGCGCGAGAAGGCGGCTCCCTATGAGGAACTGAACCTCGCCGACCAGAGCCTCGACGACGAGGCCCTGCTCGACGCCATTGCCGCCCACCCGATCCTCCTCAACCGGCCGATCGTCGTCACTACGCGCGGCGCGGCGCTCTGCCGGCCCAAGGAGAAGGTGCTGGACCTTCTCTGAGGAGTTCAGGTGCCACTGCCTCTAGGCAAGGGTGCTGCAGTCTCTAACATCCTCGTCACGCGTGCTGATTCGCGTTCAAGGGGACTATCAATGAAGCTTGCACTTCTGCTTACGCTGTCCGTCGGCACGGCATCGGTCGCCCTTGCGCAGGAGGCGCCCGCCCCCGCGCCCGTCGAGGACAAGAAGGTCTGCAAGCGCGTCGCCGACACGGCGGTGGGCTCCAACCTTCGCCGCGGTCCGACCCGGGTCTGCAAGAAGGCCTCGGAGTGGCGGGCCGAGCAGGAGGAACTGCAGCGCGATCTCGACACGATGCGCAACGGCAACGGATCGCAGGCGGGCAGCCCCTCCCCTGCAGCGGGCCCCGATCCCTCGGGCTTCTGACGATCCTTCAGCCCGGCGGCGGGTTCGTTCGCGCCCAGCGGTAGCGGGCGGCAAACAGCGGAACAGCGACCGCCAGGATCACATAAGCAAAGGGCGCGAACCTCGCGGTCGCTTGAACCAGCGACAGGACCATCGACAAGGTCCCGGTCAGCGCGTGGATCGTCCATATCCAGCATTCGCCCCGGGCGCCGATCCAGCGCTCGTCGCCAGCCTTGCGGAGGCTCTGCGCCGCCTCGAAGCAGAGGGCGACAAGGACCGCCGACATGGCCGCGAACCCGGCCCCGTAGATGGCGAACATCTCGCCGAGGTCACCGGAGAAGCGGGTGCCGCTGCCACCAAGGTAAGTCGCGAAGGCAGCGGCCATGGCCTGCAGCGGCGGCACGTAGATGAGCACCAGGAAGACCAGCAGAAAGGTGAGCAGCACGGACGCCGGCCCGCCCTCCCCGCGATACTCCCGCCAGCGGACATGACCGAACCAGAACATGGCGAGAATGGCAAAGCCGATGGCGAACACCGGCACGTTGGCCATGGCGCCGGTAAGACGGCTCAGATCGGTCGGGATGTCGCTCTTGCCGATGACCAGCAGCGACAGGGCAAAGGCAAAGGCCGCATCGGTGAAATTGTCGAGGCGGTTGGTCGTGCGGGTCACGGCCGGAAGGCTATCAGAGATCACCGCGGCAACAAGATCGAGCCCCGCAGCGGAGTGTCGCCGTCAAGCGATGCGCGCAACTCGCGTCGGGGCGGACTTCAGGCCCCGCGCTGCCGGTAGCGGTCGAGAAAGGAACGGGCGTGGGCGGCGAGCCGGCCTTCGCCGATCGCCTCGCGCAGCCCCTGCATCAGCCGCTGGTAGAACCACAGATTATGCTCGGTCATCAGCATGGCGCCGAGGATCTCGCCTGAGCGGACAAGATGATGGAGGTAGGCGCGGCTGAAGCGGGTGCAGGCGGGGCACGGGCAGCCGGCTTCGAGCGGCGCCTTGTCCTCGGCATGGCGGGCGTTGCGGATGTTCAGCGGGCCATCGGCGGTGAAGGCCTGGCCGGTGCGGCCGGACCGTGTCGGGAGCACGCAGTCGAACATGTCGATGCCGCGCGTCACCGCCTCGACGATGTCGTCGGGCTTGCCGACGCCCATCAGATAGCGCGGCTTGTCCTTCGGCAACTGGCCGGGCGCGAAGTCGAGGCAGGCGAGCATCGCTTCCTGGCCCTCGCCGACCGCAAGCCCGCCCACCGCATAGCCGTCGAAGCCGATCTCCTGCAGACCCTCCGCGGAGCGGGCGCGGAGCCCTTCGTCGAGCACGCCCTGCTGGATTCCGAACAGTGCCGCACGCTCGGCATGACCCTCGCCCCGATCGAACTCCTCGCGGCTTCGCCTGGCCCAGCGCAGGGAGCGCTCCATCGCCTCGACCTGTACCTTCTCGGGTGCATCGGAAGGCACGAGCTGGTCGAACTGCATGACGATGTCGGAGCCGAGGAGCCGCTGCACCTCGATCGAGCGCTCCGGCGAGAGCAAGTGGCGGGTACCGTCGAGGTGGCTCTTGAAGCTGACCCCTTCCTCCGTGACCTTGGTGAGCTCGGACAGGCTCATCACCTGGTAGCCCCCGCTGTCGGTCAGGATTGGCCGGTTCCAGTCCATGAAGGCGTGGAGGCCGCCAAGCCGCGCCACGCGCTCGGCGCCGGGGCGGAGCATCAGGTGATAGGTGTTGCCGAGGATGATGTCGGCCCCTGCCGCGCGCACGCCTTCAGGCTTCATCGCCTTGACGGTCGCGGCGGTGCCGACCGGCATGAACGCAGGCGTGCGGATTTCGCCGCGCTGCATGGCGATGGTGCCGAGGCGCGCGCGGCCGTCGGTGGCGTGGAGGGTGAAGGTAAAGCGGGGAGCGGACATGATCGCCCGCCCCTACCCGTTCGGTCCGAGCGAAGTCGAGGACCTTGGCTCGCGGCTCGGGGCGGCCGCTCGACTTGGCTTTGGACGAACGGACGTTGGGGGTGACTTTGGCTCTTGCGAGCGGATAGAGCGGGCGGGTGATCGAACCGTGGCTTTATCCCGTTCTCACCGCCGTGGCACTGGTCGCCGGCTTCGTCGACGCGATCGCCGGCGGGGGCGGGCTGATCATCATGCCGGCCCTGCTGGTGAGCGGGGTGCCGCCCCTGCAGGCGCTCGGCACCAACAAGCTGCAGTCGATGTGCGGGACCTTTGTCGCGATGCGCAACTATGGCTCGAAAGGGCTGATCGAGTGGCGCCGCAACCTGCCGACCGCGATCGTGGTGTTTGCGGGGTCGTGCAGCGGCGCGCTGCTGGTGCAGTTTGTCGCGGCCGAGACACTGGCGCTGGTCATTCCGCTGCTGCTGCTGGCGAATGCGGTCTACATCCTGGTCAGCCCGCGGATGACCGACGAGGACGCGCACCACCGCGTGACCTCCCGCGGCTATGCACCGGTCGGCGGGGCAATCGGCCTCTACGATGGCTTCTTCGGGCCCGGAACGGGAAGCTTCTTCACCTCCACCCTGGTGGCGCTCCGGGGCTATGGCCTGACCAAGGCGACGGCGCTTACCAAATATCTCAACTGGACCAGCAACGTCGCGGCGGTGCTGCTGTTCGCGTGGAGCGGACAGGTTCTGTGGCTGCTGGCGATGAGCATGGCGGTGGGGGCGATGGCGGGCGGCTGGCTCGGCAGCCATACGGCGATGAAGTTCGGGGCGAAGCTCATCCGGCCTTTGCTGGTGACGGCGAGCCTTGCCATGACCGCGCGGCTGCTGTGGGGCTGGTACGCCGGCTGAGCCAGTGAAGCGCCATGTGCGGAACGGTCAGCGCCGACAGCCACCAGAAGAGGGTGCGGACGAGCGCTGGTCCCTCGCCCAGCTCGGGCCGGAACAGCAGCCAGAGCGGAAGCGCCAGGGCGACGGCCGCCAGGCTCCAGGGCAGAGCGGCGCGCAGCATCGCGGCCCAACTCTCGCCCGGACGGCGCGACGCGGCGAGTGCCCGGGGACTATGGAGAAGGCCGAAGTAGAGCGCGAAGGCGATCAGCGGCGGGGCAAGGACGAAGAGGGCGGCAAGGAGCAGCAGTTCGGCTCGCGCCGCTGCACCGCGCTCGAGGAGCAGGGTCGCTGCGGCGCCGGCCAGCCAAAGGAGGAGCAAGGGCCCGCCGAGGAGCGCGGCCGTGGCATCGCCTCCCTCGCCGGCGAGCAGGGTGAAGAGGGCCCCGGTCTCAGTGGGGTGGGCTGCGGCGGCGAGAACTGGCGGGATTGAGCCACGGACAAGCACCGGGACAGGCCCGCGGCTTGGCGAGTCATGGCTCCCGAAATGCCAGACCGAGAGGGTGAGAAAGGCGGCAAGCGCAAGGAGCGGTGCCGCGAACCAGAGGAGAAGCGTTGCAGCCGCCAGCCCGAGGTAGCCGGCGACAAAGGGCGCGGCCCAGCTGCTGCCGAGCTTCGGCCGGAGCCATACGCGCGCTTCTCGCCCGTCGAGCGCTCCGTGCGGTGTGCCGAGCAGCAGGACAGCCAACGCGAGAAATGCAAGCTCGGCAGCGCCGGCGCTCACCGCTCTGCGCCCGCTTCGCCCTCCTCCGGCGAGCCCGGCTCCTTGACCTCCTCGAAGGCGCGGGGTGCAGGGCGAAGCTCATGCTCGGGCACCCGGCCCTCGGCCAGCGCCTTCGCCGCTTTCTCCTGCGTGTTGCCGAGCGAGTAGAGGCCGAACAAGATCTTGGCAGCGATGTCGAGACCGGCATAGATAGCGGTACTGGCCTCCTTGTCGATCGTGCCGGTGCCTTCGGGCCCCGCGACGAAGTTCAGCGGATAGCCGGCCCAGACGAGGCTGAGGAAGGCGGCGTTGCGAGTGTAGACGTCAAGCGCTTCCGGGCCAGTCCGGCGCGCCTCGTCGCGCAGCGGACCCCAGAGGAGATAGTAGATGCCGAGAAAGGCGCCGCTGCTCATGGCGTACCAGAGCCACTTGCGAGGGTCGTCGCGGGCAGGCTTGTCGGCGAGGTAGCCGGTGACGATCATGTAAAGGTCCGTCGCGAGCAGGCCGCCGACGAGCGCGGTTCGCCGGAAGGGCGAGCCAAGCGCCTGGCCTGCCAACCCCAGAAGGAGCAGCGGCGTGGTGATCGCCCAATCGGCATAGCGCGCCCAGTAGGTCGTATGATCGGGCGCAGCCTTGCGCCCACCGCCGCTGGCCATCAGCAGATAGGCGCTGCCCGCCACCAGGACGACCAGGCTGTGGATGACCCGGTCATTCTCCTCCTCGCGGGTCTCGAGCGCGGCTTCGGGCCGCTGCTCCGCCTCGCCTGAGCTGGGCCTGCGCCGACGAATGGCGAGCAGGGCAAAGAAGCCGGCGGCAAAGGCGGCTGCTCCGAGGGCAAACCACTTCTTCTCCGAAGACTGGGACATGGGCGCTTCCTCCATGGCGAGAGGACGCGCACCGCTGAAACGAGGTTCCGGCGACCGTGCCAACCTAGATTAGGAGGCCAGAGGGGGAGACCGCCGCAATGCGGCATGGCGGGGGGTCACCGAGGCGACTATATGGCGGGCATGCTCAGCGAGGCGCAGAGATTAAGGCAGACGGGGATTGGGCTTGCGCTCGCCTGCGCCATCGTTGCGACCTTCGTCGGGCTGCACGTCTGGGCGGTCTTCTTCCTGGAGCTTGGAGGCGCGGCGTGGCTGGCTGCCCTGCCGCTGGTGGCGGTGCTGAGCTGGCTGAGCGTCGGGCTGTTCATCATCGCTCACGATGCCATGCACGGCAGCCTCGCGCCCGGCCGGCCGGGGGTGAACCTGTTCTTCGGGCGGTTGACCCTGCTGCTCTACGCAGGCTTCTGGATGGACCGGCTGAAGCCAAAGCATTTCGACCATCATCGCCATGTCGGGACCGAGCTTGACCCCGACTTCTCCGTCGATCATCCGACCCGCTTCTGGCCCTGGTACCTGGCGTTCATGCGGCGCTATTTCGGGCTGCGCGAGTTCCTGGTGCTGACGGTGATCACCTGGACCTATGTGCTTCTGCTCGGCGCGCCGATCGGCAATCTGCTGCTGTTCTGGGCGCTGCCGTCGATCCTGTCGTCGGTGCAGCTCTTCTATTTCGGGACCTATCTGCCCCACCGGCATGAGGAAGAAGAGTTCGCCGACGAGCATCGCGCCCGCAGCAACGACTTTCCGGCCTGGCTGTCGCTGCTGACCTGCTTTCACTTCGGCTACCATCGCGAGCATCACCTGAGCCCGGGCACGCCCTGGTGGCAGCTGCCGGCCAAGCGCCGCGAGCTCAAGCTTCCCGCCTGACCCTCGCTTGGCCCGCATCGCCTTCCTCTGCCCGCCCTTTGCGGCGCATGTCGCAAGCTTTCGGGCGCTCGGCGAGGAATTGGCGCGCCGCGGGCACGAGCCCTTCTTCCTGCTGAACGCCGGAGCCGAGGGGCGGACCGGCGCCATTCCGCTGCATCATGTTCCGGCGCGGCCCGCGGACCCGGCGGTGGCGGAGGTGCTGGCCCGGGCCGAGAAGCCGGCTGGCCTCATCGGCACGCTCCGCACCGTGGCCGACAGCGCGGCCCTGACGGACCAGCTCTGTGCCGGTGGAACGGAGGCGCTTCGGCGTCTTGGGGCCGAGCTGGTAGTCGGCGACCAGATGGAGCCCGCCGGTTACCTCCTGGCGCGGGCACTCCGCCTGCCCTTCGTTGGCCTCGCCTGTGCAGTGCCGATCGACCCGGCGCCCGGTGTCCCCCTGCCCTTCCTCGACTGGCCCTATGAGCCCCAAGCGGTTGGCAAGCACCGCCGCACTGACCGGATCGCGGCGTCGCTCAGCGCCCGGCAAAGCAAGGTGATCGCCACTTGGTCCAAGCGCTTCGGACTGGAACCGCACAAGGCGCTTACCGATTGCCTTGGCGACCTGCAGGTGGCGCAGATGGTGCCGGCGCTGGACTTCCCTCGCCCCGAGCCTCTGCCCTTTGTTCCCGTGGGACCGTTGCGCCGGCCGGAGGAGCTGGCGCAGGGGCCCCTGCCCTTCGCGTTGCCGGAGGACGGCCGTCCGCTGGTCTTTGCCAGCATGGGCACGTTGCTCGGCGGCGAGATCAAGCTGTGGAGGGCGCTCGCGGCAGCCTGCCGCGAAGCGGGCGCAGCGCTGGTGTTCGTTCATGGCGGGCGT
>ERZ1066118.1404-NODE-1404-length-15321-cov-12.337547_pt1 | contig 15321 bp, 14 predicted proteins | sample MGYA00382765_ERZ1066118 | MGnify/ENA primary metagenome ERZ1066118 (study PRJEB33369, sample SAMEA5778348) | biofilm metagenome | biome: Industrial cooling water; feature: Water cooling tower basin; material: Biofilm | place: United Arab Emirates | collected...
CGTCAATATACTGCTACCGAAGCCTTAGAAATGGGCTTGGTCAACTGCGTCGTTCCTGTCGAACAATTAGAATCAGAAGGAATTCAATGGGCAAGTGAAATTTTACAAAAAAGCCCCCTGGCAATCCGCTGTCTCAAAGCTGCTTTTAACGCTGACTGTGACGGACAGGCAGGCTTGCAAGAACTGGCTGGTAACGCCACTTTACTCTACTACATGACAGAAGAGGGAACCGAAGGCAAACAAGCATTTTTAGAAAAGCGCCAACCAGATTTTCGCCAATATCCTTGGTTACCTTAATCTTGAGTTGTAGAGATGCGCCATGATGTCTCTACAACTTTTCGTCTTTTTCAATCAAAAAATCGCACCACTCAAATTGGGATGCGATGCAGATTTTAAAATTATTTGATTCAATTTTCTTAAATTAAATCTAAATTACATCTTTGGTGTATTCAGTTGAAGCTGAAAAACCGTTACATAAAGATACAACTATGCAAAATGCAACTATGCTAATAATGCCTGTTGCTGTCTCTGAACGCGAACGTGGCTAAATTCTGTTTCCAGTAGCTCTGGTTCGGGTATGTCGAGAGTAGTTGCCACAGGAGCAGCCAGCACTGAAGGAGCAGTCAAAGAAATCATTTCTTCTACTAAACCTTCCCAACTGGTAGCAAAAGCAGTAACAGCCAAACTACAAGCTTTCCAATTGCCCTGAACTGGTACTTCGAGAATCTGACACTGACCACCTCGCCGTCCCTCTGGTTGGTAGTGCTGACAATAGCGACAGGCAGAAGTTGCAGGATTGCAGCTGGTCATATTAAGTAGCTGTTGTGGATGGGTCTACAGCACTTATTCTGCCTCTACGGATTTATGGGACTCAGAGGCATCAACTGAAGAATTGCTATAGGTTCTAGCGATCTCAAAGCCAAAAATAATTTTAGAATTTATTTAGACTTACCTTGGAAGGCTCAAATGATAACTGCTTAATTTCAAGTTAAACCAGTTGGGGATCAATCAAAAGAAAATATTAAGCTCGTAAAAACCGCATTGACTTCTAAGAAAAAAAATGCTGTGTCTGAGGATAACTAACTGAAGATTATAGCCACCAGTAAATTTACTATAAGTTGTATAGCCTCTGCCGCTGGAAGTATTTTTATCTTAAATTTTGTATCTTAAATATAGTGAAATGCACCGATCGCGATCGAGTTTTTGATGAGATAAATGCAATCACCTCACCACTGCTTGGCAGCACAAATCGAACAAACACCCCATCGCTCCAGTTCGCCCACTGGTGTATGACAGTGACACTGAGGACACAGGGGTAAGTGGCGCGATCGCGTTTGTGTAACTTCCGTCCAGTGTCTAAACGCTGCTTGAGGATGGCGAAAACGCAGCTGGCGATCGCGCTTTGCAGTTCTGGAGTCGTTACCAACCCAACTCGGATGATCGCGTCCCCAAACAGAAGCGGTGCGATCGCCAATCGCTGAATCCTGTTTAGACGCCTGCTGCCACTGAGCGCTGGAAAAGCGAATATCTAGCAAAGGTTGCGGCAACTGAGTATTTAACTTTTCTAAAATCCTTTGTCGTCTGAAAGCAAGTTCTTGCGCCCAGACAGCACTAGAAGTTGCGACCCAGAGAACTTGTCTTTGAACTGAAACTGGGCGAGTATGAGTAGCTACCATTGCCCCCACAGCCTCAACCCAGCACTGTAACACCTGTTGAATCGGCTGCTCTTGCCAGCGACTTTCCTGCTTAACGGTATCTAAGATATTTTCTAAAGAATTGAGGGACATATGAGGGGCTGAGGGCTAGGGGCTAGGGTGAGAAGAGAGCTGGAGAAGTGTGGGAAGTATGGGGAGTGTGGGAAATATGGGGAGTATGGGGAGTGTGGGGAGTGTGGGGAGAGTCGCCCAGAATTACAATGTCAAAATCCAAAATTCGCACATTGATTCACGCACCACGCAGCACTACCAATTACCAATTACCAATTACCATTTACCACTCCTTAAGAGGTGAATCTTAGGTAAAAAGGTAAGATACCATGTGTTTAATACTCTAACTAAATAAGTTGTTGAGCAATTTAGCTTTTGCCAGTGACGGGTTGGAGGGATTTAGCTTTAAGCCAAAACAACACCAATTAAATCGTTCATCAGAATGGAGAGCTGTCATGGGATTGATTGACCGCATCCTCAGAGTTATTCGCGCTAATCTCAATGCCTTGATTGGGCAAGCGGAAGATCCAGAAAAAGTTCTGGAACAAACGGTCATGGATATGCAGGAAGATTTAGTGCAACTGCGGCAGGCTGTGGCACAAGCGATCGCTACCCAAAAGCGTACCGAAAGGCAGGCTCACCAAGCTCAGTCTAACTCTGAAGAATGGTATCGTCGCGCCCAACTTGCCCTACAGCAAGGTAACGAAGTTTTAGCACGGGAAGCACTGACACGCCGCAAATCCTATCAAGACACAGCTACTGCCCTCACAGCCCAAATCGAACAGCAAAATAACATCGTAGTCAGGCTGAAGAAAGATTTGCAAACGCTGGAGAGCAAAATTTCTGAGGCGCGTACTAAGAAAGATATGTATATCGCTAGGGCGCGATCGGCACAAGCTACCCAAAGACTCAATGAAGTGCTGGGGGGTGTAAATACAACTAATTCTCTGGGTGCGTTCGAGCGGATGGAAGAAAAAGTTTTACAGCTAGAAGCGCAATCGGAGGCGATCGCAGAATTGAGTAGCGATGACTTACAAAAACAATTCGCTGCTTTAGAAGCCAGCAGTGACATCGATGCCGAACTTGCCAACATGAAAGCACAGCTTTCCGGACAAACGCCGCCACCGCAATTACCAAAAGGGGAGTAGGGAGTCGAGCAAGAAAGTGGTGCGTGAATCAATCTGCGGATTTTGGCATTGTAATTCTGGGCGACTCTCCCCACACTCCCCATACTTCCCACACTTCCCACACTTCCCACACTTCTCCAGCTCTCTTCTCACACCCTAGCCCCTAGTCCCTAGCCCCTAGTCCTTCAATTAGGCATATGTTAAGAATAAAGCATGAGATGAATTGATTTTGATTTAAGCAGATATAAATCATTCGTGCTAAGCCAGCACTCGCTACCCACTCTTAAACCGTGAACCCCGAAGGAAAAGCACAATTATGGGATTATTTGACCGGATTAGCAGAGTTGTCAAATCTAACCTCAACGATTTAGTCAGCAAGGCAGAAGATCCAGAAAAAATTCTAGAGCAAGCGCTTCTAGAAATGCAGGAAGATTTAATTCAGTTGCGGCAAGGTGTTGCTCAAGCGATCGCTGCCCAGAAACGTACCGAACAGCAATACAAACAAAATCAAAGTGAATCAGAAAGGTGGGATCGTAACGCCCGTCTAGCTTTGCAAAAAGGTGATGAAAACTTAGCTCGACAAGCCCTGGAGCGGAAGAAAAATTATCTTGAAACAGCAAATACGCTCAAAGCTACTTTAGATCAGCAAGTCACTCAAATTGATACCCTCAAGCGCAACCTGATTGCTTTGGAAAGTAAAATTTCTGAAGCTAAGACGAAAAAAGATATGCTCAAAGCACGTAGTTCTGCTGCTAAGGCACAGGAACAACTACAAGGCACAGTCGGACGCTTGGGTACTAGCAGCGCTATGGCAGCCTTCGAGCGGATGGAAGAAAAAGTCATGATGCAAGAAGCGCGAGCACAGGCTGTTGGCGAACTAGCTGGTAACGATCTGGAAAGCCAATTTGCAGCATTGGAAGCTGGTAGCGATGTCGATGACGAACTGGCAGCATTAAAAGCTCAAATGTCTCTCGGCCCAGCAACATCATCCAACCAGCCTTCTTTACCTGAAGCAAGCGAGCAGTCAACCCCTGCCAAAAATCAAGTTGTGGACGCAGAGTTGGAAGATCTGAAAAAACAGTTGGATCAATTGTGATTTCTTGGTAATAGAGGATAAGGGAGACAAGGGAGAATTCGCAATTTGCAATAGACGCGCTCCGCTACACTGCGTGTCAGTCGTACTCGCAGAGAAGAAGCAGGCTGGGCGAATAAGCGTTAGGCAATTTGCAATGCACAATGACTCCTGTACGGGCGAGTTTCGACCAAAAATATACTGCGGTTGTATATCTATTTGCTAAACTCGCCCCTACGACTCCCGATCGCTGATAACTGGTCATCGATCGCTGATAACTCTAACTTTTCGATCGATAGCGTCCCCTGTTCTGTATATGTAATCATAAGCCTGGCGATCGCCCAATACCTCTGCCCGCAAAAACAGCGCACTCCAACGCGCTATGGTTTCTATTGCTTGTGATTGCTCGATCTGTGGCGTGTTAGGGTCTGGAGCCGATCCTGGTGGATTATTGGTATCAGCGATACCGTAGTGGTTTGCTCCTGAAACGGTAATCAGGGCTTTAGGAGGAGACTGAATATGACTATAAGTAATTTGCGCTCTTTTTGGTAAAGCAATGCTGTCGCGATCGCCTTGAATCAAAGCAATAGGAATACCAGAATTTTTGATGGGAATATACTTTTGAGTCGCTCGATCGCGCAGATTTGCTCCAAAAAACGCCCCACCTACAAGTTCTTTAGGACGTTTAAAGGAACCCTCACACATAATAGGAGTCATGCACAAGTTGCCGATCGCAGATAAACCGACAGCACTACCGGCAGAGTGACCGAGCAAGGTGAGTTTTTGAGGATCGACAATCTTTGCAATTGGTGTAGAGCTGGATTGCTCTATTTTAATTTGTTGTAAAACTGCATCGATTTGAGAAGTATCTGGCAGCAACCCTGTAAATCCAAATTGAGGTAGCGATCGCTGCTGATTGGGAACGATTACGATAAATCCATAGCTAGCTACTGTTTTGGCGAAATTGCCATAACTTGACTTATCAACATTTGTTCCTGGCAACAGTAAGGCAACCGGAAATCGCCCGCGTCCCCGCTCTTGAGCAGGCTGTTGGGGATAATATATGTCTACTGGGTTGCGATTCACCGCGATCGTCGTACTGTAGCTAGCGACTCGCTCGAATAAAGGTGCTGGTGTCGGAGTTCGAGCGTTCGTAGATTTGCCGACACTTGCGAAAATAGCGATCGCTAACGCCGCTAAAGTCCAATTTCGTCGAACAAAAGTAAAACTCATAATTAGTTACTACAAAAGGCAGAAGGCTTCTGGGCAAGAGGCACAAGGATTGTCATCAATGCCCTGAATGATTCGCATAAATCAGCAAATCCACTGGGAGGGTTGTGAGAACAAAGACGATCGGAGAGCCAGATAGAATACTATGAGTACTACGCCTCTAACTGACGAGATTTTGGAAAACTGAGAAATTATTATTGGATAAGTGGTAATGGGTAATTGGTCATTGGTCATGTGTCATTTGTCATTAGTGAGAGGCAAGCAGCAACTGATAACTGATAATAGTTGAGTGGTAGAAGAGGCTGTTAAGGAATAGTCACATGAGCAACGCAATTCAGATCGCAGATAAAGAGTTTGAAACAGAAGTTGTAAGAGCTGACCGACCCGTATTAGTCTATTTTTGGGCTTCTTGGTGCGGTCCTTGTCGTTTGATGTCGCCCGCGATCGATTGGGTGGCTGATAACTATAGCGATCGCCTCAAGGTCGTGAAAATGGAAGTCGATCCTAACCCTGCTACAGTCAAGCTATATAAAGTGGAAGGAGTTCCTGCCCTGCGTTTGATTCGTAGTACGGAAGTGCTTGTTGCTTCTGAAGGAGCAATGAGCAAGCAAAAAATCACCGATATGCTCGATACCTATTTAAATCATCATTAGTCATTGGTCGTTAGTCATTCGTTATTTTTCTGACAAATGACGAATGACAAATAACAAAGGACAAAAATCATGCAGTTTGCCAATCGTTTAGAGTGCTTGCAAGCAAATGTCTTTGCCGATATGGATCGGGCTAAGGCAAGGGCAATAGCGGGCGGTCGAGATGTTATCGATCTGTCTTTAGGTTCTGCCGATTTACCTGCAGAAGCACGCGTTACTGAAGCGATCGCCCAATCTCTCCACGACCCCAAAACCCACGGCTACTTACTTTTCCACGGCACTCAAAACTTTCGCCAAGCCGCAGCCCAGTGGTACGAGCAAAAATTCGGTATTGCAGTCGATCCACAAACCGAAGTTCTGCCCCTAATTGGTTCCCAAGAAGGGACAGCCCACCTACCTCTAGCCATACTCAATCCAGGAGACTTTGCTTTACTCCTCGATCCTGGCTATCCTTCCCATGCTGGTGGAGTCTACCTTGCTAGCGGTCAAATTTATCCCATGCCCCTACTTGCCGAAAACAGTTTTTTGCCTGTTTTAGCAGACGTTCCTGCCCCGGTATTGGCACAGGCGCGGATGATGGTACTGAGTTATCCCCACAACCCTACCACCGCCGTCGCACCTCTTTCCTTTTTCCGCGAGGCAGTCGCCTTTTGCCAACAACACGATTTAGTTCTCGTTCACGATTTTCCCTATGTCGATTTGGTATTTACAGAAAATTCTGACCTCCGACTTCCGAATTCTCCGCTAGCTCCTTCAATTTTGCAAGCCGATCCAGAGAAAAGCGTTTCAATTGAATTTTTTACCCTGTCTAAGTCTTATAACATGGGAGGTTTCCGCGTCGGCTATGCGATTGGTAATGCCAAACTGATTGCAGCTTTGCGTCAAGTGAAAGCCGTAGTCGATTTTAACCAGTACCGGGGAATATTAAACGGGGCGATCGCGGCTTTAATTGGCGGTCGAGCTGGAGTGCAAAAAATGGTAGAAACTTTTCGCCAGCGCCGCGATCGCTTTGCGAGTGCCCTACATTGTATTGGCTGGCAAGTTCCCATCCCTCAAGCAACCATGTATATCTGGGCAAAACTACCCGCACCTTGGAACAAAGATTCCGTCAGCTTTTGTACTCAATTGGTAGAAGCGACTGGAGTTGCAGTTTCTCCGGGGGCTGGTTTTGGTAAATCTGGTGAAGGGTACGTCCGTTTTGCCCTAGTTCGATCGCCCGAAGTCTTGGAAACAGCCGTCGATCGCATCGCTCGCTTTTTGAAAGATTAGGGAATTTTTTTTGGGAGTTGCTTCCCTGTTCCGCTTGCTTGCGACTCTCGATTACTAGATCGCTTACTAGAGGGCTCGCTTAGCGACAATTTGCCACTATACTTGTGCTTGACTACTTGTGCTTGACTACTTGTGCTTGACTATGTGTACGATCGCTGGCTAAATGATAACTAGTTGCAAATGTAAGTTCGATTTTGTCTTAAATTTGTCTTCAACAAAAGACCTTGACGTGTGGTACGAGCAACAATAAACATCTAATTATACAAGTGAGCAACGCTGGATCGGTTTCACCAGCAAACCCCGTTCCCAAACGAATTTTATTGGTTGAAGATAACTATCTCAATCGACAGATGTTGGAAGATTATCTGGTTTTTTGTGGATACCAGGTTTTGAGTTTAGCGGATGGTGCTGGATTTTTTCAAGCTTTGGCTGATTTTAGACCCGAACTAATTTTATTAGACATAAAGTTACCTGATATTGACGGTTATACTTTGCTCGAACAAAAGGGTTACAGACAAGCCTACCAAAGTATCCCTGTCATTGTGGTTTCTGCTTTTGCTTTCAAAACCGACCAGCAACGCGCTTTGAAACTAGGTGCAAAGCGTTACTTTGTCAAGCCAGTCAGTTTGAGAGATTTAAAACAGGCAATAGAAGAAGAACTACAGAGATTGTAGAACCCCTTCTTAGATCATTCATCTCGATGTTGGGTCACGAACTCTTCTACTGTCTGGCTGAGAGTTTGTAAGTCCTGACCGATAACTGTAATTCGATCTTCCAACTGTGCTAATAACAACACAGCTGTCTGAAGTTGATTGAGCGTGTCATCAATGCCGTTTCGATAATTCAGTTCAAATTCTTCTATATTCATAACTCAGCCTAATGTAGTAAGCTCCTCAAATAACTTATCGTTTTTGACTTCTAGAACCAATTTAATCTCAGCCAATGTAGAATTTAGCCAATCTGTGATAATTTCATCTTTGGCAACCAAAATTTAATTTCTACTTTATAGTTGGTGTATAATTTATCACGCTCTTAGAGAAGAAAATAGTGTTTTTACTATTATAGAAATATAAATAACTCGGCTAAGACAGGCAATTTATTCGATCAGTATATTCTTTTTGCAATTAATTTGGTATGAGTCAATGGGTAAAAACAGAGGTTAGGGTAGTAAATAGAGTTCTTCTGACAAGTAGTAGATGTTAGGAAGCAAGTTAAAGTCTGGTGCTAAGAATTAGGATTTTAAACATCAGTCTTAAAGAGTGCAACTAAAGTTTCTAACCTCTAGCCCTTAAACCCCAATCCCTTCTGCGTACAGTTTGATAGGATGACAGAGGTAGGGATTTAAGGCAAAGCAGGTTTAGACGGTAGTGACAGCAGCGAAGACATTGCCACTGGCAAGAGATCCAGAGCGTTTAGAAAGTCGGCTGAAAGAAATTCCTCCCGAACCAGGAGTTTATTTCATGCGCGACAGCAGCGATCGCATTATTTATATTGGCAAGTCGCGCAAACTGCGATCGCGGGTACGTTCGTATTTTCGAGAACCCAAGCAACTGAGCGATCGCATCGCTATGATGGTGCGGCAGGTTGCCGATATTGAGTTTATCGTCACCGATACGGAAGCAGAAGCCCTTGCCCTAGAAGCCAATTTAATCAAGCAAAATCAGCCTTACTTTAACGTTCTCCTAAAAGACGACAAGAAATATCCTTACGTCTGTATCACTTGGTCGGAGCAATACCCGCGTATCTTCATCACGCGCAACCGCCGTCAAGGTAAAAAAGAAGACAAGTTCTACGGACCTTATACTGACGCTCACTTGCTGCGGACAATTTTGCGGTTATCAAAACGGATCTTTGCCTTAAGGCAACGCCCACAACCGTTATTTAAAGACCGTGCGTGTCTCAATTATGACTTAGGGCGCTGTCCGGGGGTGTGTCAAAAACTGATTTCTCCTGAAGAATATCGCAAAACCGTACAGAAGGTAGCGATGGTCTTCCAAGGGCGAACTCAGGAATTGATTGATATTCTAACTGCACAAATGCAAGCTAGTGCTGAGGCGTTAAATTTTGAATCAGCAGCGCGGATTCGCGACCAAATTGCTGGACTAAAGTCTCTGAGTGCCGATCAAAAGGTATCGCTACCAGATGATACGATCTCGCGAGATGCGATCGCCTTAGCAGCAGATGAAAAGCACGCCTGCATTCAGTTATTTCAAATTCGCGCCGGACAACTCGTCGGTCGTCTCGGCTTCGTCGCCGAAGTTCCTTCCCACACTTCCCACACCCTACACCCCACACCCCACACCCCACACCCTACACCCCAATTAGAACCAGGGGCAATTTTACAGCGCGTCTTAGAACAACATTATGAAACCGCTGACGATGTAGAAATTCCTACAGAAATTTTGGTACAGCACGAATTACCGGAAGCGGAGATGCTGGCGACAGCTTTAAGCCAACGCAAGGGGCGAAAAGTCACGATTGTAAATCCCCAAAGGGCGTTGAAAGCAGAATTGATCGAGATGGTAGAACGGAATGCGCAGTACGAACTAGCGCGGACGCAAAAATTAAGCGATCGCAATTCTCAAGCTATGGAAGATCTAGCCGCCATTCTCGACTTACCCGAGTTACCCCACCGAATCGAAGGCTACGATATCTCTCACATTCAGGGTTCCAATGCAGTTGCTTCCCAAGTGGTATTTATTGAAGGCTTGCCCGCCAAACAATACTATCGTCACTACAAGATTAAAAATCCTACCGTCACGGCTGGTCATTCCGATGACTTTGCTAGTTTGGCGGAAGTGATTCAACGCCGCTTTCGTAAATATGCGGAAGATCCGCAAATGCAGCGGGTGGGTAATCCCGACTGGCCCGATTTAGTCATGATTGATGGTGGTAAAGGGCAACTCTCTGCGGTTGTAGCCGTTCTGCAAGAGATGAACTTGATGGAAGACTTGCGGGTTATCAGTTTAGCCAAGCAGCGGGAAGAAATTTTTTTACCAGGTGAATCTCAACCTTTGGCGACAGATGCGGAACAATCGGGAGTACAATTACTTAGGCGACTGAGAGATGAAGCACATCGCTTTGCGATCGGTTTCCACCGTCAACAGCGTAGCGACAAGATGAGGCGATCGCGCCTAGAAGAAATTCCTGGTTTGGGCTACCATCGCCAGAAACAACTCTTAGCGCATTTTCACTCGGTTGATTATATTCGCCAAGCCAGTGTCGAGCAGCTGGCAGCCGTAGATGGTATCGGTTCTCGCTTAGCGGGGGAAATCTACAATTATTTTCATCCTGCTTAAAGCATAAATTGAGCAATTTTTCTAGCTAACTTGACATAAGTTGACAAGATGTTAGTAGAAAAGCGCTCGGCATTTTCTATTTCTTTCGCTTGGGGATCGTCATCTAAGCAATCTAACCGTCGATAGAACTCAAACCTTAATAAAAGGTTAAAAATTGATAGGAGAAAACCCGATCGTGAGTCAAATTATTGATTGGACTTGGGGATCGTTGTACTGATTGTCTTGGCAGTGAGTCAACGCTTACTCCCACTTGAAAGTCTTTTCGCACTGTTATCTACATTACAAAATCAAAGGATTCACCATGGGGATCGCCGCAAATACAAGTACTATCTACACAAACTTTTTAGATTTTCTACCAAAAGTGGCATGGATACTGAGCTAAAATCTTGCGAGAATATATATCGGAACGAAAAAAAGATTGCCGTCTTGGGTAAAATCTAGATTTATTAACTAGCTAGATTTAAACAATCGCGTTCTACGCTATATATTCCATTGACCTTCCAGTTTTTATTCCTTCTTTCTTAAAAATTCTTAGGCTCAAAAGGTTTGTCAAATGCAAATAAAACAACAGATTAGATGCTCTAACTGCGGTAGTGAAGCAGAAAGATTTTATGTATTAAATAGCCAACTAACGCGCACCCAATGCAATAGCTGTGACTATCTTATGGTGACGTGCGCTCGTACGGGTAAAGTTGTAGAAGCATACGCGCCAGGAATCAATCCAATGAAGGCTTTAGCTGCTGCGCCCGCAGTTGACCGCAAGCCGCCTCTGCTTCCAATCCACGGGAATAGCGGACGCTCACAGCGATCTGTTGCTGCTTCAGGACGTTAACAAAAGCCTGAATTTGACTTGAACTCGGTCGCTGATAATCTGCTTCTCGAATGGAATTGTAAGGAATTAGATTGACGTGACTCTGAAAACCCCGTAGCAGCTGAGCTAACTCAGCTGCTTGTTTTATGCCGTCATTTACCCCAGCGAGTAATATGTATTCAAACGTAACGCGCCGACTCGTTAAACGCACGTACTCGCGACATTCTGAAAGTAAGTCATGAAGAGAATACTTTTGGGCACTGGGAATCAGTTTTTCTCTGGTAGCTTGGTTAGAGGCGTGAAGGCTAACCGCTAAGGTAACTTGTAGTTGGTATTGAGCGAGTTTGAGAATTCGCCCTGGAATTCCCACAGTCGAGAGAGTCATGCAACGCTGTCCGATACCCACATCTTGATTCAGAGACTGAATCGCCGCTACGACATTTTCTGTATTTAACAGAGGTTCGCCCATACCCATGAAAACGATGTGGCTGACACGCCGTTGAAAGTCGGATTGAACTGTTAGGACTTGATCGATAATTTCATGGGCAGCGAGATTGCGACGAAACCCTCCTTTACCCGTAGCGCAGAAATCGCAAGCCATCGGACAACCCACTTGAGTCGAGACGCATACGGTAAGGCGTTTATCGGTTGGAATACCCACAGTTTCAACGATTTGATTATCTGCGAGTTGCAGGAGATATTTGACAGTATCGTCGGGGGCTACAGTGCGATGATGAATTTGCGATCGCCCGATCGAAACATCTATTAAAGTACTGCGCCATTGTTTGGGAAAAACCGAGATCTCGGATAGCGATCGCGCTCCCTTGTGATATATCCAATCGTATAGCTGCTGTCCGCGATATGCTGGCTGTCCTTGCGATCGTACCCAGGCAGTTAGTTGGGCTTGGTTTAAACCTAAGAGGGGGGAGTCGGGAGTCGGGAGTCGGGAGTCGGGTGAGTGGCTGGCGGCTGGTGGCTGGTGGCTAGAATTGCTCCTTCGTCCCCCTTTTCTCCCTTGTTTCCCTTGTCCTCTTCCCTCCTGACTCCTGACTCCTGACTCTTGACTTTTATCTGTATTAACCATAATTTTGCAGTAACCAATCTCAGCTCACTATACGACGGTAGCTTATTGATGAAGTAATATGAGGCGATCGACGGGGACAAATCCAAGTTTGGCTGCTAGCTTCATGGAGGGTAAATTGGATTCTTCTGCACCCCAAACTGGCTGTTTACCTTTTTGATGCATGTATTCCACCATATAGGCGACACACAAAGCCGCATAGCCGCGATTTCTGTGTTCTGCTAAAGTTTCAATTGATATATCCCATAAAGTTTCGGTTTGCGCGGTGTAGCAAAACGAAACTGGGAGACCATCAGCTATGGTAGTTGCAATTGGGGAAGAATCAGAGGCGATCGCTAATTCTGTTTGTAAGTCAGTTGGTAAATGCTTTAAATTGCCAATTTCATCTACGGAAAGTAAGCGCACTTTCCCTGGAGGAACTTTAGGTAGATTTTGAGCATGACTGAGTGTATGCAACCATGCTAGTTGCGATCGCCAGTTTGGTAAAACTTGAGTAATATAGTTACTACTTTCCGGTGCTGCAATAATTTCACTTTCTTCCCCTATATAAGCCACAGCTTGTTCTACTGCTTTTTGATTGGGAAAACCAACTAGACAAATTAATTTTTTAGTCGAACTACAAACAATAAAACTGAGTTTTCCTGCTGTTTCATCTACGCCAAAAATTTCGCCTTCACCGGAAAGTAACAGCGAACGAGTTTCTACCCAACGTGGAATATCAGAGATACTTGCAGCCAATCGATTGTAGATGGAACGGCGAGCAGGCATTTATTTGCGATCTTTAGTCTCAAGTTAGTACTGATAGAGTGAAATATCTAACGTCCTTTACGGGAATTTATGTTCGCGTACCTCAGACGCATAATCTTGTACTGCCTGAGCGATCGCTTCACTTAAGTTTACATAAACTTTAGCAAATGGAGGTCGCCGTTCCGATAAACCCAACACGTCGGAAGTAACTAATACTTGTCCGTCACACTCAGAACCAGCACCAATACCTATGGTAGGAATCGTCAATTTTTGGCTAATTTGAGCGGCTAAATCTGAGGGAATGTGTTCTAAAACAATACTAAAAGCTCCTGCGGCTTCGAGGGCGATCGCCTCAGCAATCAATTTTTCCCCTGCTGTAGGTGTCTTCCCTTGCTGCTTCAATCCCAACTGATGAATCGATTGAGGTGTCAAACCAATATGTCCCATCACTGGAACTCCTGCCTGTACCAACTGTGCCACGGTTTCTACAATTGCCGGATGCCCGCCCTCAATTTTCACCGCCTGCGCCCCTGCTTCTTTCAACGCCCTTCCTGCCGAATGCATTGCTTGCTGAAAGCTTTCCTGATACGTCAGAAACGGTAAATCGAATACTACTAACGCTCGTTTCACGCCTCGGCGCACAGCCTTAGCGTGGTGTAACATTTCTTCCAATGTTATGGGTATCGTAGTCTCGTAGCCCAGCATCACGGCTAAGGAATCGCCCACCAAAATCAAGTCCACTCCTGCCGCATCCAACAATCGCCCTGTCGTGTAATCCCATGCAGTTAGAGCAACAATTGTTCGTCCTTGTTGTTTCCATTGAATTAATTGCTGGGTTGTGATTGGCATATAGAGAGTGGTGCGTGATGCGTGGTGCGTGATAACTATATCTCTCTTCCCTATTCCCTATTCCCTGTTCCCTTTCCTCGCTGATAGCTGATAGCTAGTAACTGATTCAGGTACATTCAGCAAATTTTGTAACAAAAAGTAATAAAATACAAGTTTAATAATAAATTTTTATAAATGTGTACAGTACATTTAAATTTTAACTTATTCAATTCTTGATATATTGTTAAAAACCGCGCTGGTTGGCAAAGAAATAGACTTACTAACTAGCGAGTGGAAGAGACTGACTCTTGGAAGAAAAATATGTCTTACGCGCAAACCAGAACCCAGACCAAATCGGGCTATCAGGCAGGGGTTAAAGATTACCGACTAACTTATTACACCCCCGACTACACTCCTAAAGATACAGATATTCTGGCTTGTTTCCGAGTCTCGCCTCAGCCTGGAGTTCCTCCAGAAGAGGCTGGCGCGGCGGTAGCTGCTGAATCCTCCACTGGTACGTGGACGACTGTATGGACGGACTTGCTAACCGACCTAGACCGCTACAAAGGTCGTTGCTATTACATCGAGCCAGTACCAGGCGAAGATAACCAATTCTTCTGCTTTGTGGCTTATCCTCTCGACTTGTTCGAGGAAGGTTCCGTTACTAACATGTTGACCTCGATTGTAGGTAACGTGTTTGGTTTCAAAGCCCTCAAAGCGTTACGTCTGGAAGATTTACGGATTCCAGTTGCTTACCTAAAGACATTCCAAGGACCTCCCCACGGTATTCAAGTTGAGCGCGACAAACTGAATAAGTACGGTCGTCCGCTGTTGGGTTGTACGATTAAGCCCAAGCTCGGTCTATCTGCTAAAAACTACGGTCGGGCTGTATACGAGTGCTTGCGCGGTGGTCTAGACTTCACTAAGGACGACGAGAATATTAACTCTCAGCCTTTCATGCGTTGGCGCGATCGCTTCCTGTTCGTACAAGAAGCAATTGAAAAGGCACAGGCTGAAACTGGTGAAATCAAGGGTCACTACCTCAACGTTACCGCTCCCACTTGCGAAGAAATGATGAAACGGGCTGAGTTTGCTAAAGAACTCGGTACACCGATCATCATGCACGACTATCTAACAGGTGGTTTCACCGCTAACACCACCTTGGCGAAATGGTGTCGCGACAATGGGGTATTGCTCCACATCCACCGCGCTATGCACGCCGTAATCGACCGTCAGAGAAATCACGGTATGCACTTCCGCGTCTTGGCTAAGTGCTTGCGGATGTCTGGTGGCGACCACTTACACTCTGGAACGGTAGTAGGTAAACTGGAAGGCGAACGCGGCATTACGATGGGCTTCGTTGACCTAATGCGCGAAAACTACGTTGAAGAAGATCGCTCTCGCGGTATTTTCTTCACCCAAGATTGGGCTTCCATGCCTGGTGTTATGCCTGTAGCTTCTGGTGGTATCCACATTTGGCACATGCCAGCACTAGTAGAAA
>ERZ1066118.1405-NODE-1405-length-15305-cov-12.424721_pt1 | contig 15305 bp, 16 predicted proteins | sample MGYA00382765_ERZ1066118 | MGnify/ENA primary metagenome ERZ1066118 (study PRJEB33369, sample SAMEA5778348) | biofilm metagenome | biome: Industrial cooling water; feature: Water cooling tower basin; material: Biofilm | place: United Arab Emirates | collected...
GAGTAGATACGTCTGTTCGCTTGTCGTCCTAACCTATACTTCGAGTGCTATAAAGAAAATTTGTGCCGTCAGCGTAACTGCTGGTAGTAGCGCAACTTGATGAGCCATTACGGTTGGCGTTAGCCAGTAACTTTCAACATTCTGAATGATGATATATAAAACTATAACGGCGAGAGCTTTCCAGGGTGCATCCAGAAAGGCGATCGTCGCAGGTAAAAATACACTCAGAGTAGGTCCAATATTGGGAATAAAATTCAGTAATCCTGCTAAAACTGCATGAGCTAACGCTAGCGGTACTTGTAATATCCACAAACCAATTCCACTCAAAGCACCGATGAATACCATTTCAATCAAAGCACCAACTGTCCACGCACCCAAACCATCGGCACAGCGAGTCAGGATTTCATCCACTCGTTTGCGATAAAAAGCAGGAAAACAACGGATAAAAACTTTGCGATAAGGCTGAGGATTAACTAATATCATTAAAGTTAAAACCAGCACTAGCAAAAATTCTAACAACGCACCCACAGAAGTAGAAAAGAAAGCTAACATCTGCGCTGGGAGGTTAGCAATATAAGGCTGAATCTGTTGGATAATTTGATTTAAGTCGGGGACTTCTGGCAAAAATGGCGCAACCCGCAGCTCTAACCAATTAATTCCTTGTTGAATTCGTTCTATTCCAGATGGTAAAAGTTCTACCAAGTCTTGAAACTGATTGATAAAGGGAACTACAATCAGCCAAAAACTCACAGTTAGTAGAGCAACAACAATACCTAAACTCAACCATACCGCTCCAGCTCGTTTCATGCCCGATCGCCCAAATCGTCGCACGAGTTGATTAATTGCTACTGCTAATACAGATGCTGTAAATAAAAGTAACACTAGCTGTCGAATTTGCCAGAGGATGTATAGGGAAACAATCAGTGCAAATAATCCCAGCCATTGCCCAATTCTCATTGCTTGTTTGACTCCTTACTTCTGCCTGTCCTTGACTCATAAAGGAATTTTCAACCACAGCCAAAAGGCAGAATTAATTTTTTGCTGACATTTTCTACCGATTTGAGTCATGAGGCATACGAGCATTGCTAGCCTCATTCCGATTTAACAAATGACTAATAACCAATGACCAATGACAGTCACATCAAAAGATCTTATGAACCATTGAGGATTACCAGATAACTTGCTATTTCTAGAATTGTTCCTAATTGTGATGGAAAAGTGATAGTAAGACAAGCATATTTTTTTATCATTTTCTAGTCACATTTGACTTCAAAACTAGAAACAAACTGATGAAATAACTTGAAAATGCCGAGCTTGCACTTTTTGTAATTCAAACGCAAACGAGATTTTCATATCTTGCAGATAACCGATCGCGCGATCGCTCAATTAAATTGTAAATCTAAGCACAGAGCTAATTACTCCGAATGATAGAGGTAGAACGAGTAGTTGGAGTTATTTGCTTAAAAGGCAAATATCTAGACAGCAAATATCCAAATATTCACCTTTTTCAATAGCAGAAGCACATTTTGGCTAATTGTAGTAAAGCCAACTGCGATTTGTATTAACAACTTTCATGAGGTAAATTATGGATTGGCAGGCTTTGTGGCATTGGCTTTATATTGCAGGGATGGCGATCGGTGCAATCCACTTCATCACGCTTGGTAGAAATCCTCGTGGTGTCCCCAGATATGAGTATTTAGTTGCCGCTTTTATTCCGATCTGGTCGGGACTGGCATATCTATCCATGGTTTTACCAGGTGCGGAGTTAGAACAAGGAAAGATTGAGGTGGCGGGACAGGTGGCTCATTTTGCCCGTTACATCGATTGGATTGTCACTACACCGCTATTGTTATTAGCCCTGTCTTGGACGGCAATGCATCGCCTGCACAAAAAAGACTGGACGCTAATTGCCTCTTTAATGGCTACTCAAGTCATTGTAGTTGTTTGCGGTTTAGTTGCCGATCTCTCAGTCATACCTTGGGTGAGATATTTGTGGTACATCAACGGTGTGGTTGCCTTCTTAGTTGTTTTAGGCGGAATTTGGGGACCGTTACGTGCTAGAGCTAGGAGTCAAGACTCAGCTCTGTCCAGTTTTTATACCAAAATTGCTACTTATTTCACAGTGCTGTGAATCTGCTATCCGATTGTATGGATTCTCGGTCCTTCGGGTTTCAGAGTTTTCGGTCAAACAGTAGATACATTTTTGTTTTGTCTGATTCCCTTGTTTTCCAAAGTCGGATTTAGTTTCTTAGATTTACATGGCTTACGCAATCTTAGCAGTCCTGACATGCAAACTCGCCTTGATGAGAGTGTGGGTGGTGTCATGCGGATGATGGGATTTGCAACTGTCGTAGCACAACCAAGGCGATCGCAAGCACGGAGAAAAACTCGTTATTTATCAGGAGGTATGCGATAATGCAACCAGTTGGACATACAAAATGGGCGATTGCAGAGGGTTATATCCCAGCTTATAGCAATGGACCCGAACCCCAATTCACCAGCCACGAAACTGTCTGCATTCTCAATGCTGGCGACGAGGATGCCCATGTGGAAATCACAGTTTTTTACAGCGACAAAGAACCCGTCGGTCCTTACAAAGAAACTGTTCCAGCCCGACGCACAAAACATATTCGCTTCAACAACCTCAAAGATCCAGCACCAATCCCCCTCGACACCGACTTTGCCAGCGTCATTGAGTCGGACGTGCCAATTGTCGTCCAGCACACCCGTTTAGATTCCCGCCAAGCAGAGAACGCCCTCCTCAGCACCATTGCCTACGCTAGTAATTAGCTTAAAAAACATAGGCAAGAAAAAGAATGGTTCTTTTGGGTTGCGGGTGATAGTCGATCGCTCCCTGCAACCAATGGTAGATGATAATCGTCGTCGGATCGCGCAGGATGAAGCAATTGTCAGCTTATTGCCTGATTTTCAAATACTAAGTGCCCTAGCTTTGCACTTCAATTTTTAAGAGGAGAATATGAGCAACAAATTTCTTTTTCTAGTTCCAGTTTTAGGGCTGTCCCTGCTTATTGGTGCTTGCGAACCCACGGGTACAGGCGGTACTGGTGGTACTGGTACTACTGATACTACTAGTCCTGCTGAAACTCCTGCTACTAGCCCCACAACTCCAGCTGAGACTCCAGGCACGACAACCACCCCACTTGAGACTCCAGGCACGACAACCACCCCACTTGAGACTCCAGGCACGACAACCACCCCACTTGAAACTCCCACCCCAACCGTCACGCCTTCACCTTCCCCATAACTTGTCTTTATCGACTCGACTTGCGATCGCCAGTTGTAGCGATCGCTGGCATTGAAAATTCTCATGGTTGATGGTGGAGTTGCCAGCTCTCCACTGCTGGCAATTTTGTCATGCAGTTCATGTTAGTAGAGCAGTTGTTTCGTGACATCTCAAGTACGAACAATAAATTGAGCGACTCAAGTAGCCCGCGATTACAGCCGTCAAATGGCGCGGGAAGATTTCTTCAGCCACACTAGCCCTAGTGGTAGTACCCCAGCGCAAAGAGTCAGTGCCGCAGGCATTACTTATTTAATGGTGGGGGAGAACTTGTTTAGAAGTACCAACGTTCCTAACCCCATTTCCTCATCAGTTAAAGGCTGGATGGATAGCCCAGGACATCGGGAAAACATTCTGCGTTCTGCTTTCAACCAAACAGGTGTTGGGATTTGGCAAGATGGCAACAGATTTTATGCCACGCAATTATTTATGCGATCGCTTTTTTAATTAAGTGGGGAGTGGGGAGTGGGGAATGGGGAGTGGTGGAAATACAAATGACAAATGACGAATGACAATCCTCACGAGTGTTTCATAACTGAAACCAGATTTAATTAAGTGGGGAGTGGGGAGTGGGGAATGGGGAGTGGTGGAAATACAAATGACAAATGACGAATGACAATCCTCACGAGTGTTTCATAACTCAAACCAGAATAATATAAATTAGGCAAATTAGTCTTGAGCAATCAATTTGACAGAACAAGCTTGGCAATCTTGGGAAATTAAATCATCTTATGCTCGATTGGATTACGAATGTTATTTCTAGAATGGGCTAGTAGTAGTACCGTTATCTGTATCGGTATCTGTATCAGTATCCGTTTCAGGAGCAGCCTGAGCAACGATAGTATTCTGGTTTTGATTTGAATTAGCTTGAGCTAATCCTGGCAGAAATAACAAAGCACTAGCACTAGCAACTCCCAAAAAACCAATTAGTTTGAGCAGCGAAGATTTACAGTTCTGGACGTTCATTTTTATCTCCTGATACGCACACTAAAAAAACAGAAAAGACAAAATTTTGTCCGTGTTTTGCCTGTTTTATCAGTTAGCAAGTCTGTTAATGTCTGTTGAGGCTGGCGATAAATCTAGCCCTTTTGTGTTCCAGAATAAAAATATGTTTGCTATTAGTTCTCTACCTATGGTTAGAGCTTTTTAACAGGAACATTTATTCGCGATCGCACGAATTTTGAAAACTCAGTCTACGTAATGCTTACATAGAAACCTGCTGAGTATACAGATAAATTTCTTATAGCGATCGCCAACAACGATCTGCAATTATTGTTCTACCGTCACCAAAGTTCCTAATTTAACCTGACGGAATAAGTCTTTCACATCTTCGTTATACATCCGCACGCAACCGTGAGAAACAGCTTTGCCTACAGACTCAGGATTAGGAGTACCGTGAAAGCCAATTGAATTTTTACCATCTGTCCAAAAACCAATCCAGCGAGTACCAAGTGGATTTTCAGGAGTACCACCAGGGACAGTTTCCCCTGTAAATGGGTGTATCCAAGTAGGCTGTTTTAACATTTGACCGACGCGGAAATTACCAGTAGGAGTTTCCCAGTCTTTGCGACCTATAGCAACAGGATAAGATTTAACTGGAAGTCCTTTTTGAAAGAGCGTAACTCTACGGCGACTGAGACTTAACCTTAAGCGTGTGGGTTGAGTGTTTGAATTTAGTTGAGTTGTTGAATTTATCAGTGTAATATTTTTGACTTCTGGTTGTTTTCTTTTCTGACTTTCAGCTTCAGTTGCCAACAAAAACTGAGGAATATATAATAAACCGCTCAATAAGAGCAAACTCAATAGTCCGAGCGATCGCTTTAGCATTAGAAAAAATTACCTTGTAGAGAAAAACTATCACACATATCAACTAGTAAATTCAATTACTTAACATCCCTCTTAGGTAAGAAGTCTTTTTGTGTTGAAAAGCAAGAAGATTCACATATGTTTTATCACTTTTGAGTCACATTTGTTATTAATCCTGGAGATAGAAGATTTGGTGTTTATTTAGTATTCGTAATTACAAGTTGTGCGATCGCGACTTCCACTCATGAGATAGACACTGAATCAAACAATAGAAGGTAGCTTGACTATTGATATCGCTACATTAAGGATTTTGGCGGCTGCCAATCGCATTGAGTAAAAGAAGCGAGGTAACTTATGGATCGGTTAAAGTCTTTGCCAAACTGGTTGCGTCCGACTCTTCTACTCGGATTAATTCTTTTGATTGTCGGCTTTGTGGGTTATCAACTTGAGCTAACTCTACCAGGAAGACCGCCAAATATTAATAATACCTATACCCCACTGACAAAATCACCACCAAACTCAGTAGGTTCGTACGACGTATTAGGTTATGCCCTCAGCAAAGAGGAAGCCGACCGAGTTCTACAAACCGAGGAAGGACGAGAACTGTTATCTGCCGACAATGGCGCAGTTAAAGTAACAGAAGAACTGATAGACCTGGGACGTGATGCTTTTTATCGAGAAACCTTTGGCAATGAATATCTATTTACCGATGTCGTTGGTGTCTTAGATGGTCCGATTAATCTCGGTAGTGTTGCTAAAGCAGTTTTAGCTTTGAAGGGAGACGCAACAACTAACCTTCAGATTCCCGTAGATAAAGATGTCATAGTGGGAGATCGTTCCTTCAAAGCAGGCACAGTCCTGAATACTGGTTTAGATGTACCCAAAGGTTCTCTCTTTCCCTTGGGAATGGTGACTCATATCGATAATGCAAAACCTCGCGTCGGTATTAGCTGTGCGTTGTGTCATGCTACTGTCAGTGACAAAACAGGGCGCGTTCTGGAAGGGGCAATCAATACAGATATCAATCTCGGTGCGCTGCTGGCGCTAGCGAGTAACTCAGCCGCACTCTTCCGCCAAACAGATGTTAATCCAACCAAAGTTACTACGGGTCAGCAGACTTATATCAATGCTAAAGGAGAAAATGCATATCTCCCAGATGCAAAAATCTTGGAAGATGAAGTAGACGCTGCGATGCTGTCTTGGATTCCTGGCAACTTTGTCTCGAACGGCGACCTCAAGAATAATTCCGCACAGATTCCAACTTCTTACACTCACGGCGCTTGGCCCTATGCGTGGAGTGGTGTTGCTTCTATTGGCTGGTTCCACGGACTCACGACTTTGAACAACGCCGTATTTGGCGTAAATGCCGACCCTGCAACCACAGCAGATGCAGCCAAAGCTCTCTCAGGGATTGATAAAGATACCTATTTGGGTACGATGCTACAAAATGCATCCAATCCCAAATACCGTTTACCAGAAGGAGTCAAACCGTCAGAATTTTTCGACAAGATCGATCCGACACCAGGGGAACCTGGCTTTAACGAAGTGATTCGGATGCCGGAATATCCCAAAGCTTCGCTGTTCATGCAAAATGGACTCATGGCAGCCTCGCCAGGATACCATGTAGCAGAACAAATTAACGCCATGTCTGCATATCAAAATACCTTAGCACCACCTCCCCACGAAGCTGCCGATTTGGAGACACTCAAACGCGGTGCGGCAGTTTTTAACAAAGCTAATTGCGCCCAATGTCATAGTGGTAGGTACTTCACCAATCATAGAGTGATTGCCCAAAAGGAAGTCAAGACGCAACCAGCGCGGGGACCAGCTTCGTCGGGTTTTGCCGCTAATTTGTTCGTACCACCCGATACTTATCCGCCGAACGTGTCCGTACCACTGCCAGCAGATCCGCCTGTACTGCCAGTACCAACGGATATCACACCCCAGGAAGACATTGAACTTGCCTACGCTCTGAGCGATCCGGCTGGTGGTTACAAAGTACAAAATTTAATTGGACTTTACCTGAGTGCGCCTTATTTGCATGATGGTGGTGTGGCAGCTGGCGCAGCAGCCTTTAAACAAAATGCTGATGGTAACTATGAAATTAGCGATCGCTCGCAGTTGGGTATAACAGGCACTCTGATGCAGGGTATTTTACCCAATCCAGAAGCAAGTTTAAGAGCATTACTCGATCGCGATTTACGCGAACCGATGCTAGCGGCTAACCGCAACAATTCTGACTTGCAGCGATCGAACGTCAGTGGTGAAGGACATGCCTACTGGGTCGATCGCGCCTCTGGTTTCACAACTAGTAACCAAAACGACCTGATTAAATTCTTGCTGTCGATAGATGACGAACCAGCAGTCCTACCGCGATCGTCAAGCTAGTACCAAAGAGTAGAAGGTCTAAAGCAGCAGGAGGCAAAAGGGAAAACCACTCCTGCTTTGCTTATTTGCTGCTATGTCTAAATATCAAAATAATTGAGTTAGCATATTAATACTTTTCGGTTAAGACTCGATCCCTTCTAACCCCCCTTAAAAAGGGGAGAATAAAGCCCCCAATTCATCGGGGGTTGGAGGATCTCCAGATCTGCGGCTCGCTAACCGAGATGTATTGATTAGCATATCTTTATCTGAAAGTATAGCTTATTTCTATAATTTTGCATAAATTGACACAAAATCATTCAATGTTAAAGAGTGATTAACTAACTCTTAATACTTGATTTTGCTGGCGTAAATAAACTTAAAGTACTACTGCTTTAGTAATACTATCTACATACATGGACGTTACATGCTGCTTAATAGCAGTAATGAAAATCCATTCATCAAAAACTTCTAACTATTGCTGTTGATGCTGCTATGGTGCGATGACTCCAATAGTGGCAATTCTGATAAGGAGTAGCTGAATGTCCGATCCGAAATCATCGCAGTCGCTAAAACGAGAATTAGGAGTGGTAGGTGCGATCGCCCTTGGTTTGGGTTCCATCGTTGGTGCAGGCGTGTTTGTCAGTACGGGGATTGCCGCAGGAGTAGCAGGTCCAGCAGTTATTATTGCAGTCGCGATCGCGGCTGGGGTAGCTGTATGTAATGGGTTAAATAGCGCCCAACTCGCTGCTAGCCATCCTGTCAGTGGTGGTGCTTACGAGTACGGCTACAAATATCTCAACCCTTTGCTGGGTTTCACTGCTGGCTGGATGTTTTTAATTGCCAAGTCTGCTTCTGCTGCTACTGCTGCTTTAGGCTTTGCTGGTTATTTACTAAATGTTTTAGGGATTACAAATCGTACCTTTTTAGTTCCTACAGCTTTAGCCGCAGTCGTATTGCTGACATTAATTGTATTAGGTGGACTTCGGCGATCGAATGTAATAAATATAGCGATCGTTTCAATTACTTTGCTGTCATTATTGTTTTTTGTTATTGCTGGTTTGCCAACAGTCATCTCCACAGAATTTGATAATTTCACGCCTTTTTTTCAATCCCCTAAAGATGAGACAGATAACAATGTAGCGGCAGTCTTGCAAGCAACAGCATTGATGTTTGTAGCATACACGGGCTACGGTCGGATTGCCACACTGGGGGAAGAAGTACGGGAACCACGGCGAACGATTCCTAGAGCTATTATTACTACACTGGGTATTACAATGTTGCTTTATCTAGGAGTCGTAGTAGTGGGTATTGGCTCAGTAGGAGCCGAGACGCTAGGAACAGTAACAAATAAACAAGTTGCACCTCTAGAAATTGCTGCCCGTAGCTTTAACGTTCCTGGTAGTGGTTTAATTTTGGCAATTGGTGCAGTAACGGCAACTTTAGGCGTTGTATTGAACTTGATTTTAGGTTTGTCTCGCGTATTATTCGCAATGGGACGGAGGCGAGATATGCCTAGCTTTGTTGCTCGTTTGGATGCATCGAGAGATACACCATACATCGCCGTGCTAATTATGGGTACTATAATTGCTTGCCTGGTGCTAATTGGCAATGTCAGTACAACTTGGTCGTTTAGCGCCTTTTCGGTGCTAATTTACTACTCTATTTCAGATTTTGCTGCTTTGAAAGTTCCAGATAATGAACGGCTTTATCCCAAATGGATAGCATGGCTAGGCTTAGCGGCTTGCTTGTTTTTGGCTTTTTGGGTAGAACAGCAAATCTGGCTAGTAGGTATAGGATTAGTTGCGATCGGACTGATTTGGAAAACTTTCATTAGCAAGCTATTTAAATGATTTATACACCAACTATCAGTGGCAAATGACCAGTGACAAATCACCACTGACCATTGAAAAAAGCTTGTTTAATGAGGAAATTTCTTGTTTCGCGGTCTGTAATCGGAGCAATCAACTGCTTCTTTTGTGAGTACAAGCGTGGGATTGACTACACACTTCAAAAAAGGATTATTGGAAAAGAAGCGACATTTTGGACAAGGAGATTGAGAAAATCTATTAGGAAGCTCTAACGGATCTTCTATGTCTTCTTGCATAAATGCCCATGTTTTCGACAGCATCAAAAAACAAATAATACCGCTGAGAAGAACAACGCCTATAGAAACTTCAGAAACTATGGGATGATTTTTTTCTGTTCTCTCTAATCTTGGTTCATTAGGCTGTACTTCGCTAACGATCGCTGACTGAGTATAGGTTGTTTCTATTTCTAAATTTTTAACAAAGTCTTCTGTAGACATAAGTACCCCTCCAGTAATCAATCATCTTTTAAGTCAATAAAAGTGTTTCAATAAAATATTGAAATCAAACATTTCAATAAAAGTTTTCAATCCAATCAATATCGAAATAAAGATTGATTGCTTAGAATTTCAAACGTTCTAGCGGTGAGTGAATAGATTAAAATACATCAATTTGCTGTAAATTAGCTATGTCAAAACTCCGATCCCTGCTCCCTGATATATACGTAGCGACAGACAGATGAAAATATCTCTGCTAATAGTTCTGCTTGTGCAATAACATCTCTCTATCGAAAGGCATAGATACGAACAACCTACGCCACACAGCAACTTTTGAAAAAATCGCGATTGACTTTAAGAAGAAGTTTCTGCTGAGACTGAACGATGTACGAAAGAAAGCGATCGCGCCGATACTTCTTCCCTAGCTGCAACAACTAGGTGATGGTGTGGTGACAGGTGACAAACAGGATCGGTAGCAGTCGCATTACTGGTTAAAAGTAAAGCTTGACAACGGCAACCACCAAAGTCAATTTGGGCGCGATCGCAACTGCGACAAGGTTCGCTCATCCAGTCCGTTCCCCGAAAGCGATTGAAAGCTGATGACTCAAACCAAATCCATTCCAACGAGCGATCGGCAACATTAGCAAATTCCAAATCGGGAATAGAACCCGCCGCTTGACAAGGCAGTACATCTCCATTAGGGGCAACCACTAAAGCCCGACGACCCCAGCCCCCCATACAAGGTTTGGGGTAATCTTCGTAATAGTCGGGAATGACATACAAAATCCCCATCGGACAGATGCGACGCTGTTTAGCAGCAGCTACTATCTGCCCTGCTTTGTCTAACTGCTGGCGCGTTGGTAACAAAGCGGCACGATTATGTAACGCCCAGCCATAGTATTGAGTATGGGCAAGCTCTACCCGATCCGCTTGCAATCGCTCGCACAACTCCAACATTTCCTCTAGGCGATCGATATTGTGGCGGTGGAGGACAAAGTTAAGCGTCAATGGCAAGCCCAAATCTTTCACAACTCTTGCTGCATCCAGTTTTTTCTCAAATGAAGGGACTCCGGCAATATAATCAGATTCAGTAGCGCGGCTGTCTTGAATGCTAATTTGGATGTGGTTGAGTCCAGCATGACAAAGCTGAGTCGCTCTTTGGAGTGTGAGTAGCGTACCAGCAGTAACTAAAGTCGTGTACAGCTCAACTGCGGCAGCGGCTTTTACCAACACTTCTAGATCTTGTTTTAAGAGTGGTTCGCCACCAGAAAAACCCAATTGCCATACACCCAAACTTCGTGCTTGTTGGATCGTTCGCACCCAATCTTCAGTAGAAAGTTCCTGGCGATAGCGTGCGTCGCTCCAGTTCATCGGATTAGAACAGTAAGGACACCGCAACGGACAGCGATACGTTAGCTCTGCGATTAAGGTAAAAGGTCTGTCCAAAGTGTCTGTTGCCATAACTGACATCGGATCTACTCGATTTCAAAAACTGCTTCAATAACGGCACTCAATCAAACATCAATAATCCCCGATCGCTCATTCGCAATAGCAAGTTATGCACGTCATTTTCCACATTTTCACCCCGATAACAAGTAGATAATTCTGCTGCGATCGCTTTTACAGTACGCTTACCATCACAAAGTTCCAGCACTGCCGCTGCGGTAGAATTCAACACGAGTGCGCCCTCCGGCATCAACAGCAGATACTTTTGTCTCAATTTATCCCACTGCAAGCGCACGCCCCGTCTTAAATGTGGTCGAGAGCGATCGTCAATACTCATATGAGGGAGCAATTCACAATTCACAATTCACAATTCAATTTTTTCCAACTTCTGACTTCTGACTTCTGACTTCTGACTTCATTCTTGTTTCTCCTCGTGCGATCGCATCTAGCTGGCTCCAGAGTAAATCGCATTTAAATCCTAAAGCCTGGATTGCTCGTACTTGAGCATCGCGAGTGCGACAGTGTTTGAGTACCAAATCTAAGGCATAACGGGCATCTTGTGGTGCTTGCACCAGGCGGATGCGGAAGTAGTCAAATCCGGCAGGATCGATCCACGCATAATGTTGTTCTAAGGCAGCCAAGCGCACGCGGATTGCATCTGGTCCGAATAATTCTGTCAGGGAGGCGGCTACAGCTTCAATCCAAGGACGAGAGCGGCAAAAATTCACGTAGGCATCTACGGCATAGCGTACTCCTGGCAATACTTGGCGCTCGTCTAACAATTCCTGTCGAGATAAGCCGACTGCTTCACCTAATTTCAACCAAGCTTCAATTCCGCCTTCGCCGTCATTACGTCCATCGTGGTCGATAATGCGACTAATCCACTGTCGCCGCACTTCTCGTTCTGGACAGTTAGACAGGATCGCGGCATCTTTAAGGGGAATACTTTTTTGATAGTAAAATCTGTTGGCTACCCAGCGACGCACTTCTTCTGGTGTTAAATCGCCATCGTTCATGCGAGCGTGGAAGGGGTGAAGGTGATGATAGCTTTGATGCTGCGATCGCAGCGCCGCTTCTAATTCTGCTTCAGTCCACGCTTTTTGCTCTGAGTGCATCAATTCCAGCACAGCTCTGTTTCTCCTGATTGGGGATCTTATAGTTCAATTGTCAAACCGTCATCACCCACTTCAATGCCTGCCTTCTCAACAAAATGCCGCTCCTGGGAATCAGCCATGAGAATCGGGTTGGTATTATTAATATGAACCAAAACTTTGCGCGGGTGGCGTAGTTGCGCCAGATGCTGGATACTGCCTTCCGCTCCTGAAAGAGGTAAATGTCCCATCTCCCGTGCTTTACGATTGGCAATGCCCAAACTCACCAACTCGTCATCTTGCCAACACGTCCCATCGATCAGAATGCAATCGCTAGATTCAAACCGCTCTAGTATTGTCTCATCTAGCTGAGCTAAACCTGGAGCGTATGTCATAACTTTGCCACTGGCGCGAAACGTAAAACCTACCACCGACACTTCATCTACTACAGCCCTGTGACGCATGTATTTAGGGGGTTTGGCAGCAAGGGGAAAAGCCTCTACTTCCAATCTATCTGCTTCATTCAATCCTAAATTTATCGGTATGCCAGGTTCGAGCAACGACCATTTAACACCACAATAATCGGTCAAAGTCGATAGTAATGGAAAGCCTTCCGTCAGCGCCCTACGAACTGTTTCCGTCCCGTAAACGCGCAGCGGTTCAGAAGATTCCCGTAACAAAATCAACCCCGTGGTGTGGTCAATTTCCGCATCTGTGAGCAGAATACCAGCGATCGGGCTGGAGCGAATTGGAACTGGTGTGCCATCCCGCAGTAATTCAAGTTGCTGTCGCACGTCTGGGGAAGCATTAACTAAAAACCAAGGTTGATTCTTGCTTGCCCGTACTGCAATTGAAGACTGATTGAGCCAGCGTATACCCCCACTGGAAGCGCGGACTGCTTGGCAATTGGGGCAGTTACAGTTCCACTGCGGCAGTCCCCCACCTGCGGCAGTCCCAAGAATTTTTACCTGCATTCTTTCCCTAGCCCCTAGTCCCTCACTATTGCCAGTGTTGAATATAGGTTGTGACTTCCATACACAAATCTAGTTCGTCAAAATCTGGTTGCTCCCAATCTGTTAGTGGCTTACCGACTGGGGGGCGAGCAGAGCTTTCACCAGGGTTAGCCTGGGAAGTTTTGGAGTTATTGCTGCCCTCTTCTGGTGTCGAGCGGTTAATTTTGTCCCAAATCATTATGACTCTCCTAGTTTGGTGATGGCATCAACTTAACTGTTGACTCAGATTCTCTTATGTATAACCTATTGACTATCTGACGTAGGTATATAGGTAATCGAGCGGCGATCGCTCTCAATCTAGGTAATGAAAAAACTGTTTGCAATTGCTAGTTACATATTATCTATTACTGTTTGCTAATTGTTTGTCATTTTTCAGTCACAATTGCTTTTCACGCTAATAACAGAAGGAGACAGGAGACAGAATACAGGAGACGGAAGAACGCATTTAAAAGCTTAGATAATTATTCAAGTGAAACTCACAAAGAATGCCATAAAAGTTTAAAAATTGCGATCGCCTGTAAGAAAAGTTAGTGATTTTTTCAACCATCCATTCGCAGGGATGAAGTTTTATCATGCCAAATATGAATCCAAAGCGGATATTAATCGGTTGTGCTTTGTTACTAGGTATAATTTTTCCAGCTAGCGCCCAACAACCCCAACAGCAAAGAATAGAGCGCATGGAAGGCTACCTAGCAACGCCCGAACAGTTAGAATTTGACGAATCGTTGCTCAAGCAATTAAAACTGCCTGCGGGATTTCAAATCAATGTATTTGCCCAGGATTTAGGCAACCCACGCAATCTGGCGATCGCTCCTGATGGGACAATTTATGTCACTCGCCGCGAAGAAGGCGACATCATAGCACTGCGAGACACAAATAAGGATGGACGTGCCGATTCGCAGGAAACTGTAGCATCGGGTTTTCCCTACGTCAACGGTATTACCATTCAGAAAAATCGTCTTTATTTCGTTACAGATCGGCAATTGTATGTAGCCAACTTGCAGCAAGGCGGAAAAATTAGCAAACCGCAGCAACTCATTGGTGACTTACCGGATGGCGGACAGCATCCAAATCGTACCATTGCCTTTGGTCCTGATGGCGCGCTCTACATTTCAGTTGGCAGCTCTTGTAATGCTTGCGACGAGTCAAATGACGAACACGCGACGATGTTACGGGTACAGCCAGATGGCAGCAAGCGGACAATTTTTGCCCAAGGTTTGCGAAATACGATTCCCTTTGGCTGGCATCCTCAAACAGGTGAATTTTGGGGATTAGATCATGGTACTGATTGGCGGGGAAACGACCAACCAACAGAAGAACTTAACTTAATTCAAAAGGGACAACATTATGGCTGGCCCTTCTGTTGGGGCGATCGCCAACCAGATGTATACTTATCAGCAGATCCCGAAGGCGCGACCAAGAAAGAGTTTTGCCAGAAAACTCAGCCACCAGCACTGACCTACACCGCACACAGTGCGCCGTTGGCTATGACATTTTATACAGCATCCCAGTTTCCCGCTCAATACCGCAATGATGCTTTCGTCACCATGCGCGGCTCGTGGAACCGCAACCCACCTGTAGGATACAAAGTCGTGCGCCTGCGTTATGAAAATGGCAAACCAGTTGCTTTTGAAGACTTTATTACGGGATTTCTTAACCAAGAGAAAATGACACAGTTTGGTAGACCAGTTGGTATTGCTACAACACCAGATGGTTCTTTACTATTTACTGATGATACTAATGGTGTAATTTATCGCGTATCTTATACGGGTGGTAAACAGTAATTGGTAATTGGTAATTGGTAATTGGTAATTGCCCACCTGCCCACCTGCTCACCTGCACATCTGCCCACCTGCACATCTGCCCATCTGCTCCTCTGCTCCCCTGCCCTCTTCACTCTCTCAGCTCATTTCTATCCTCCAAATGCTAGGGTGTGTCATCAATTGAGCCAGATGACGGAAGCAGCGAGGTAAATTGCA
>ERZ1066118.1406-NODE-1406-length-15302-cov-10.432675_pt1 | contig 15302 bp, 24 predicted proteins | sample MGYA00382765_ERZ1066118 | MGnify/ENA primary metagenome ERZ1066118 (study PRJEB33369, sample SAMEA5778348) | biofilm metagenome | biome: Industrial cooling water; feature: Water cooling tower basin; material: Biofilm | place: United Arab Emirates | collected...
TGATTCTGTACCGGATATGCCCGATCGCATTATCGCGGCAACAGCACTACATCTAAACTTACCCCTAGTCACCCGCGATCGCAAAATTCAGTCTTTAGAAGAAGTTCAAATAATTTGGTAGTTGTTAATGCTGATGGATGAGATTAGACAAAATTAACCTCAACATACCTTTGCCACATCTGCTTATAAGCCTTTTCCATCTCCTGGATAAACTGCTTAGCATTCCACAAAGGTGATGTTTGTCTTGACTGTCGGAGTTTCCAAGCAATTTGTTGTCGCAGCGAAGCATCTTTACCTAACCTTACGCCCCACTCGACATATTCTTCATCAGTCCAGGCAATACCTTCTGTTACCCCAACATTCATCATAAATCCGTAACTGTTGCGGGCAGAGAATTGTTGACCAACCCGCGTTACTAAGGGAACACCCACCCATAAAGTCTCTAAAGTAGTGGTTGCCCCATTGTAAGGATAGGTGTCTAAAACTACATCAGCAATACCTAAATTAGCCCGATGCACAAACTCATTTGGATCTCTAGGCAAAAACCTCAAGCGGTTAGGATTAATTCCTTCTGATTCAGCAACATGCTTGAAAAATTCCTGAAGGGCTGTTTCTCCTGCCATGCCTTTAATCAGAAGATAGCTATTAGGAACTTGTTTAAGGATCTGCATTTGCAGGCGAACAGTATCAAAGTGATATTTATAACCACTTTGGGCGCTTAAATAGATTATTGCATCGATGGGAATTTCTAGTTGTTCGCGACGTAAAGTTGGTATGTCAACTTCAAAGCCATCTACGGCAACATAAGTATGAGGTAAGCGCCAAATAGTTTCTTGGTAATATTCTTGTGCATTGTCTGGCAACACGTAAGGATCGGCAATAAAGTAATCAATTGCCGGAATACCAGAAGCGTCCCAACCCAACCAACTAACCTGTACTGGAGCAGACTTCATCGCCATGACTAAGCATGTAATATCGAGAGTCAGACTGTCTAAATCAACTAATATATCTATTTTGTCTTCTTTAATCTTGGTAGCCATTGCCTTTGGATCAGCTCCAAAGCTATGCACAGAATCAACTTTCTTTTGGAACCATTCTATGTCTTCTAAGTCTTGGTACATCAGATAGACATGGGTTTGAAATGATTCTCGGTCATAGTAATTAAACAACCAACGACATAGCCAACCTACAGAATGACCTTTAAGAATGTGGGCAATGTAGCCAATCTTCAACTGTCGAGTTACCTTACGGTCATGATTTTGAAATAGATCGATCGCAGATGAATTATAACCTTTTAAACTTGTCTGAAATAATCGAGCCGTTTGATTGTGCAACCAACGATTTTCTCTTGGTCGATCCTGAAGATAGGGTAAGAAAAAGTTAGAAGTTAGAAGGCGGGTTGTAAAGGTTAGTTCTATACTCTCTGGTGGATTTTGTACTATATTCATCACTAGAGATTTATGGTGTTGAGCAGCAGGTTCTACTTCTAACCAAGAACCAGCACACATGAGCGCCCGTAGAACTGCACAGCTACCTTGTACTTGCCATAGAGGAGTCGGACACTTTTCATAGAAGCGCTTGGCTGTCTCTATAGCTTGTTGGTGTGCTTTAACGTCAGAATAAAACGAAGATAAGTGCCTTAAAATATCTATACGTTCTGGTTTTATTTTGAGGCATACTTCGGTTAAAGGAATGGCAAGATCGGGTCTTCCTAGTTTGTAGGCTATTTTAATAGCATATGAGATGATAATTTCAAGGAAAACTGAAGCATCTTCTGGCTGGTGAGGCAAACAAGCCTCAGTAAACTCTATAACTTCTGGGCTAGGAAAGTCTAATAACTTTTGGAGAACTTGCAGTAATAAGTCTGAATTTATTTTTTGTGTATATTGTTGTAAAGTAGTAGCTACTTGCCAATGATTCAGATAATCAGGATGAAAATCTTCTAAATCAATAGCAAGTTGAATTAACTGAAGTAGGTTATTAATATGAGTTGGAGCAATTTCACGGATGTGTTGCCGAATCAACCAACTGACTTGAAAGTTATGTGATGCTGTTTGACGTTGAGCTTCAATCTCAAGAATTTGAACTAATTCCTCAGTCCATTGCTCAAGTTCTTCTGACGAACATTCAACCATCGCAGACATCCAAGTTACTTGGGCTTCCTCTTCGTAGCCTTGTAACAAATAAGCAAGTCCTAAATGCCAGTAGTGAGTTTTGATATTAGACTCAATTGCGATCGCTTGTTCGTAAAAGCTGGCAATTTCACTGTATTTACCTTCAGCCCACAACTGATATGCTGACTCTTGCCAATTTATTTGGAGGGAATTAGATGTTGGTGATGCTGCCACACTTGAAGAATCCATATTTTAGTATAGGTTGCGTTAGTAACTTGGTTGGTAGCGCTGTAGGCTACATTTGAGGCAACTGTTGTTAGGCGTGAATCTAGGATAGCCTTTATTTCTCCTTTGGAACACTAATTTGCAAGCTCCCATCAGGGCTAACTGTCACCTCACCGCCAAGCTTTCGGATATTATTTATTGCTAGCTGACGGCTAGTATCGTCAAGGGCATTACTGAGAATCGTTGCCCAAGCACCTATTCTAGCTCTAACGCTATTAGGATCTTTAGCTAGAAATTGAACGGTTTCCCTGGCACGATTGGCAACTTCTTGACTGCTTAGGTCTGACGAGTTACTCGCCCACTGCGCCGCCATTTCATAAGAGTGACGGGCTGCTTGACGATCTCCTAAAAATAATAATTCGTCAATTCCTTTGTATAGCCAGAGTAAATAAGCTTTAGGGTCAGTATGAGGAGAAATTGATTGTAAGCCTTGCTCAATTAAAGCTACACTCCGATCTGGTCTGCCAGCAAAGAGAGAGGTAGCTGGAGATAGATAAAAATAAGCGTTTACAAGGCGAGGATTGCGAGCAACAACAATTTCAAAGTATTCAGGGACAAGAGAGTAACCCGTATGTTTTCTAGCTGCACTGTCACCTAAATATTGTATAAAGTTGAGATATGCCGAATCTCCTACTAAATTACTGAAGCTAAAAGCAGGAGATTTTTTGAGTAATTGTAAACGAGATTTTTCTAAGTCTTCTTGTTTAAAAGCCAGGGTTTTGTTAACCGAGCGGTTGAGTAAGCCTAATCTAGGCAACTGCAAAACAATTAAAGTAGTAGCACATAAAGTTGCCACTACTGGTACAGTTAGTGTTTTTGCTAATTTTAGGTAATTCATAATAATTAATCACTCAAATTCTGCTTAAACCTTGTTTCTCAGAAAGAGTGTATATTAGTTATTGAATTTGTATTCCTCCTGAACAAGTTCTATCTGCTTGTACTGTGACACTAGAGGAGGTTCCATCATTATCTAAAAAATCAGAGATACAGAAAGTTTGGCTGTAGCTTGGAGCATCAAAATACACGCCAATAGCAAAATCTCTGGCTTGAGATTCAACGGGATTGGTAGCATAAGCCGTGTGTAGTGCTATATCGCTATTTCCACTAGAATTGGCAGTAAATGAATAGTATTTACCTGTATTTCGGAAACCAATCGCGCTATTTGGTGCAGTACCACTGTAGAAATTACGATGTTCATAATGATAGGCTTGTTGTCCCCGCGCTAGAGTACCAAGACTAGTCTTAGCCTCTGTTTCCCTTGCTTTACCAATTTGATTCATAAATTGAGGAATAGAAGCAGCAGATAGAACACCGATAATAATTACAACAACAAGCAACTCAATTAAAGTGAATCCTTTGTTTTGATTTACCAGGATTATGTGTTGAAAGAACCTATACTTGAAAGAGAGTTTCATGAGTTTTACTACTGCCGATTCACTATGTTGGCGATCGGTTTTTATAAAAATTGCCAGGAGGATTAAGAGTGAAAAACACCTCCTGGCGCATCGTCATATTGCGACTATAGCAACTTAGGTATCGATTAAAGTCGTGAAACTAACTTTATTCAATTGGGTCACCAGCACTACAAGCACTACCACTAGATGCTGTTGCGCCTATTGTATTAGTAGCATTTTTTTCTACAGCTACACATAAGATACTGGTGAAGCTGCCAGCAGTGGTGTCATAGCTTACACCAGCGCCAAAATCGCGCGTTCCATCATTGGCAGAGTCTGTGGCATCTGCTGTGAAGGTAGCCAGGGTTGCTTCAGTTGTAGTTGCTGTACTGTTAGAGTAACTGTAAAACTTCGTACCAGGTGCAACTCCTAAAGCTCCATTTAAACTTTGACCTACATAAAACTTCTGTTTTTCTAAACGGTAGCCTTGCTGAGCGCGGTTAAGAGCGCCCATAGCAGTCTTAGCTTCAGATTCTCTAGCTTTACCAACTTGACCTAACAGGTTGGGTAGAGCAACAGCAGCTAGTACGCCGATGATGATGACGACAACCAATAATTCAATCAGGGTGAAACCTTCGTTTACATCTTTCTTTTTGTTGAGTAAGAATTGGAGGAATTTTACTTTCAGTTCGGATTTCATGATTCTAGTTTCCTTAGAGGGGGGTGAAGTGTGTGGCTCATTGCCTTGTTACAAGTAACTTACCCACCCCTAAATCAGATCATGTCACCTAGTTTCAAAATTCAGTACGTATACATAGTTTGAGCAGAAAAGGTGAAAACTTCATATTGTTTTAATATAGGCTTGTTCTAGATTGCGTGAATATTACGTAGAGTGGCGCTGTCCGCCTGGGATTCAAATCCCAGGCTCATAGTTTAAGTCGGATAAATCCGACTGCCAGATCGTTTTTAGTCTACTTGAGTAGACTTTTGCTATGAGTCGTGGAATTAATTCCACGGCGGGCTTGGATTCCGATTGAGAATGCTGCAAGCTCTCAGGAATGCAATCGCCTGTTGGTAGAGTAGAAATGCGATCGCCTGTTGAGAAAGGAGGAGTACGATCGCTCCAGGTGGTGAAGTGGAAATGCGATCGCCCTTTAGAAGAGTTAAGAATGCGATCGCTTGGTGGTGGGGAGGAATGCGATCGCTGATAATTTTTGTGTGTACAATGTCCGTAGAGAAATTACGATTGCGATCGAAGCTGAGCTAAATAATCGCTATGTCAGACAAAGCCAGAACAAAAGATAAAAGAATCGATTTAAGGTTGACTCAGGAACAAAAGGAGCTGTTGGAGCGTGCAGCTGCCCTTAAAGGTATTTCTGTAAGTGCATATACCTTAGTTCACGTTCTGCCAGCTGCTAAACAAGATCTAGATTCTCATGAAAGACTAATCCTATCCGATCGCGACAGAGATTTGTTTATGTCGGTGATGGAAAATCCACCCACGCTAAAGGGAAAGCTGAAATCTGCGATCGCTCAATATACAGAAAAGTATGCAGAGTGATAGCGAGAGGCGATGGGATTTTCTGCCAATAGATAAGAGGTATCAAAGAGATTCCTTTGATTGCGGTTATTCCGTGTTAAACGAATATTTGAAGAAATATGCTCGACAAAATCACGTGAAGGGAATAGCTAAAACTTTTGTGGCAGTTTCTACGTCTGGAGGGCTGAAAGTCAATGGCTACTATACGATCGGCTCCAGTGTCATAGAATATGAATCTGTGCCAAATGAGTTCAAGCGTCAAATACCTGCTTATCCAATTCCCGCCGTGTTGATAGGTAAGTTAGCTGTAGATAGGTCGATGCAAGGACAAGGTTTGGGCAAAGAACTATTAGTTAATGCCCTACTACGTGCCGTGCGAGCCTCTCAAGAAATTGGTATATATGCAGTGAGAGTTGATGCTATAGATTTGACTGCGAAGGAATTCTATCTGAAGCATGAGTTTATTCCCTTTCAAGATAACGAGCGATCGCTCTTTCTACCTATAGAAACTATTTTGAAAGGGTTTGATTGAGAATAGAAAGTGGGTGAATTGAATTCGTACCTGCACAGACATAAATTAAAACTCGTATGGAAAATTGGTCATGACTCAACAAATAACCTCTGAAAAAGAGCAGGAATTACTTGAAATTCTAGAATTAGTACAAGAAGGAGAAGAAAAATCGAGGGAAATTAGTGAGATATCTACAGAATTGGCACAAAAATGTCAACATTGGTACGAACAGAACACAGCGCGATCGCTTGGTAATAATTTGTAGCAAAGGTGCGATCGCTCGTAAAAGAATAAAAATGCTTAGTCTAGTAGCTCAATCTTCTGTTTCTGACTTGCTCCCAGGTCTAGAGATGAGTTCTCCATAAACGGCTTGCTCTGCATCCCCTGTTTCTCGCGCATGTTCTGGAACCATATCTCGCTGGATGGCTTTTGTCAACCGATGGGTATACTTGCCTCGCACTCCACCCTGAAAATCGTACTCATCGCGCAGATCTAAATTTGAGTTAGTCTTTTCATCTGGGGAAGGTTCAGGTACTTTCTTCGTAGGTTCTGCGTTCATAACGTGTAGCTCGTCGGGCGCTGATGATACGAATATTGTCACCCCGATCGACGAATACGACAACCAACAGCCGTCCTCGGTTGGAATAGCCGAAATTATATATCTCTGTTCGCTCTGTGAATGGTTGGGATCGTCAATCGCGACCGAGAGTGAGTCGAGAAAGACTGTCGTAGCTTCTACAAACGAAACATCATACTTGACCAAATTCTGCTGCGCCTTGTTTTCATCCCACTCAAAGCCCTCAATCATCTAAAAACTAGATACCTCGACACCATTCCGTGTTAAACCTGAGCTAACACACAAGACTAATTATGTCAGACAACGCTAATGTAAAAAACAACAGGATTGATTTTTCATACTGTTCGATCGCGACAGAGACTTGTTTATGTCAATGATGGAAAATCCACCCGCACTTCAAGGAAAGCTGAAATCTGCAATCGCCTGTTGGTAGAGTAGAAATGCGATCGCCTATTGGGGAAGTGGAAATGCGATCGCGCCTTGTGGTGGAGTAGAAGTGCGATCGCCTCATTCCCCTACTAATGCTAAGGCTTGATTCATCACTCGATCGGATAAATACATACCAGCTAGGAACAGTTGCTCTAAAACAGGTCTTGCGGCTGGAATTATACCGCGTTGTTTAGCTGTAAGAACCAAACCGAGAGTTCCCCGCACTGGAATTTCTAAAGTGTTAGCACAACGACGGGCTGCTAAATCATCCACAATCACCTCAGTCCCAGGATTAAAATAAGCCCATGTCAGTACAGCTGACTCCCCTAGCCCTAAATCCCAAGATTGAATCAGCTCTGGTACTGGTGGAGTTTCAACTACAATCAGCCAATCGGTTTGAGCGAGTGCCTGAGATGTGACATCAGTTTCCCCATATTGCTGAATTTCCTGAGCCACTTTAGCTGGTACGATTACTTGTTCGCTAATTAATTGCAATAATTCAAGTAAACCTCCCTTAGTCAACAAAATTAAAGGCGAGGCATTAATAGCTGGACGCTCAACCACGTTGTAATTCCTGTTGCAGATCGTTAAAGTCTACAACAAATACATCTACTTGCTCGCGAGCAAGAGCGATGAGAAAGTCTCGGCGATTCAATCCGGCAATCTGTGAGGCTTTCTCTTGAGAAATTTCACTTTTTTGATACCAGTAAATAGCGGCGGCAAGGCGCATATCACTGACAAAATCTTCTGGAGGAAGGCGACGGGATGAAAAAACTTCTTGAGGTAGATTAATAGTGACTGAAGGCATGATAGTTTTCCTATCGAAGGAAGAGAGGTTTAATCGCTGTCACAAATATACTAACCGGAGAACAGCTCAGGTGCTTAGAGTTTCGCTCTTGCCTTCGGCATCGCCCCTAAAAAGCAGTAGGCATGAAAATTAGCTCAATAGTCGGGGCGATCGCTTGTTGGTGAAGTACAATGCGATCGCCTGGTTGTGAGAAGACCGGCGATCGCCCTTTGGTAGAGTAGGAAATGCGATCGCCTATTGGTGCAGGGGTGCGATCGCCTGTTGAGGTAGAGGTGCGATCGCCTGTTGGGGAAGGAAGAGTGCGATCGCAGGCAAAGCCATAGTTGAAAGGGCTACAACTAAGACATTCCATTTTCCGGCATAATCGTAGGAATTATGTCATGCCTGTTTTTTCGATAAATTCTGAAATCGCTGTCTAATGTAAGCAAAGCACTATCTAGGTAGTCTTCAGACATCTGTACTAAACATGCATCAGCTAGAGATATGGGTACAGACTGGTAACGAGCCAGCAGTTCACCTATACGGTTAGTTTTTTCTTGGAGGCGAAAAGGTATTTGGATAATTCCTGTGTTAACTAGAGAAATAACCGTTTCCTGACCTCCATACACATCCCGCAATAAAAAACAAGCTTCTGAAATCACCGCTTCACAGGTTAGAAAAGGCGGCTCAATATTGTTCCATTCTGCTGTTACCCAGCGATGAAATCGATCTTGGCGCTTGAGAAAAGCTACTAATGGATCCGTGTCAAGCAGAACTTGCCGCCGCATTACTCTCCATAGCCTTCCATATACTTTTTGTTAGTAGAAAGATCTGGGGGACCTCCTTCTAAACAGCCAACCCATTTCTGGGCAAGAGCTAGTGCTGACAATACAGGTTTGTCCTCTTGGCTATCGGACTGTTTTACAGGGGTTTTACTTTGCAGGAACTCTACAAAATTAAGCACTTCTTGCTGTTTGTCGATGGGAAGGGTTTTGAGTTTTTCTAAAACTGTCTGCTCGATACTCATACATATACCTCTAGTCGATCGGCTAGTCGCTCGTGTGGTTATAAATTAGCATGTGGTGAATGGAATTTGCGGTTACACAGGCAAACCCCACCTGCACAGATTCTAAGCGCGATCGCCCTTGAGTAGAGTAGAAATGCGATCGCCCTTGAGTAGAGTAGAAATGCGATCGCCCTTTGGTAGAGCTACAGAGGTGTGATTATCCTAAATTATTCATCCGCCGATTGTAAGATAATTGCATACAATTGGTCGCTAACTCGAAAGTCTACCTGCTCGATCGATCGATCCATTACAGGTTTAACTGCTGGAATTATACTGTTCCGCTTGGCTTGCAGTAGAACTCCCAGCAAGCCAGTCACATTCAGTCCATAGCTAGTTGCTACTGCCCTACCACGACGCTCATCCATCAGCAGTAGATCTGCTTTTAGTTCCAGTGCCAAAATAATAGCCTCGGCTTCACCTCTATCAATATTTTCCTAGCTTGACTGAAGTGCTATAACTTGCTGAGAATCCACAACTGCCTGAGTTTGAATCCAGGGTAGCGTCTGAACTTCTACCGCACCAGGAACTAATTGGTCTAGATTGACCATTTCGTTGTAGACGGCTTTTGGAATAATCAGATGAGTGTACAACTGTTGCAGTAGATCTAGCCGAGCGATTGCTGCTAAATTCGTAATGGGTGATGTATCGCTAACAACAATCACAGTAAACCCATCGATCGCAACGTCTGAATATCTGCCTGAAAGTCCTCCACATCGTAGTTGATACAAAGCCCTCGCTTTGCAAGCTCACGCTGAAAATCAATCACGCTCAATCCAGTCCAAGCACGGGCTTTGCCGCTGCTAATTTTATCTTGCTTGTACAACAATATGGCTACTTCTAACCTTAGTTCATCTTCAGTCATTTTTGCCGCTTGTAGTATATCGTCAGGAATCACGACACTCATATTGATTTTGGCAAATCGATCGATTGTTCTGATTTCAGGATAGACGATCGTGCAATTGACGGTTTAAAATCGATCGCCTATTGGTGCGTTAGAAATGCGATCGCCTGGTGGTGAGAAGGAGCGCGATCTCCTGTTGGGGAAGTAGAAGTGCGATCGCCTATTGGTGCGTTAGAAATGCGATCGCCGTCAAAGTTGCTCGTCCAATTCGCGCACAATCAGCGAAATCTGCTGCTTTATGTCTGGTAAATTACGCTCCACTACATTCCAGACTTCGTTAATGTCTACGCCTAGATAGTCGTGAATCAATACATCTCGAAATCCAGCAATCCGCCGCCAGGGAACTTCTGGATATTTCTGTTTCAAATCCTGAGAAACCCGCTTAACTCCCTCGCCAATCAACTCAAAATTGCGACTCACCGCATCTTGAATGATGAGAGACTGTAAGAAAATATCCCTTCCACCTTGAGTATAAAGCTCTATGCGCTGGATACGTTCAGTAATGTCTGTCAAATAAAATCGATCGTCTCTCACAAAAGCAACGCCTCGTTGAGAATGCGATCGCGCAAGCATTGCCGCAGTCCTCGATCGGTTGCCACGTCTACCTTTCTACCCAAAAGATCTTCTAAATCTTGGATGAGTGCTACGCGATCCAAAAGGCTGCGACTCGGCTCTAGTTCTACTAAAAAATCGACATCGCTATCTGGTTTGGCTTCCCCGCGTGCTACTGAACCAAAAATCCGTACATTAGATGCACCGTGCTGGGCAGCAATGCGGAGAATGTCCTCCCGCCTCTCTTGCAGCAGTTCATGAATACTCATGGCTGAACTATCTCTAATGCTTCTTGTATTATCGTCTTAACTTCAGAGAAAGAGGGAATATTTGGCACAGTAGAAATGCGATCGCGCCATATAAACAGAAGTAGGAGCAACCTTGGGAAAATCAGCTAGATAGACCAATTTTGAATCATGAGGTTGGGAACCTTCTGAAAGTCTTGCAAATTTCTAGTCAGGAAAATCCCGTTGTGAGCTAGAACAATCGAGGCAATGCGTAAGTCCTGTGTTCCTACTCGAATTCGTTGAGCCTTAAGCGATTAATAAGTTGTATCGGAATTTGCATCATACTGAAGTACCTGAAATTCAGATAGCAGCATTACCGTTTCTACCAATCGTTGATATGCATTTGACAAAAAAGAGCAATTCTCCTTTTTTTCTATCTGTAAAAATTGCCTCTTGACTCCCATCGTGACAGAGATTTATCTATGTCAGCGATAGAAAATCTACCTTAACTTAAAGGAAAGCTGAAATCTGCGATCGCCCTTTAATAGAGTAGAAATGCGATTGCTTGGTGGTGGAGTAAGAATGCGATCGCCTTAAAGTTCCCCAGCAATTTGTAAAGCTTTCTGGACAAGTACCTCCGAAATGTGAAAATCAACTTGATTCAAGGCAATTAGTAGTGGCTTAATTTCGGTGATGATACCAAAGCGTTTGGCGCGTAGCAACATTCCCACAGTGCCGATAACTTGTAGATTTAGTTGGAGCGCCAATAGACGTGCTTTTCTATCATCCAAAACGATAAAAACATCCCCTAGCTCCATTGCTAAAGCGATTGCTTCAGCTTCTCCTGAGTCCACTTGATTTTTTAAGGCAGCAACCACAGCAAAATTTTGTACTGTTCTAACTATTAACCAATCTGCCTCAATCTCCACTTCAGCAGCAACAGCAGTTGGTATAGCGATGGTAGAAAACACTTGTGGCAAGATATCTAAGCGTTCAATTCTCTCTAACCCAATTAGGCAGGTACTGTTTGTAACAGTCTCTGAAGCCTCCAATTTAATAGGATTGCTCAAAGATTAATCTCCTGCTCCAATTCTTCGGCTGGATAGTTGATGACTGGCACTCCCATTTTGCCAAGCAATTCAATGAAGGTACGCTTCGAGTAACCTGCAAGTTTGGCAGCTTGTCCAAGAGAAAGTTTACCAGTTTCAAATAACTTGACTGTAAGTAGCAGCCGAGCCTCATCTGTAGAAATATTTGGGGGCAGTTCTATTTTTAGCTCGTTCATTATTTTTTTAATTTAAAGGGGCGAATGGAATTCGCGTCTACACAGGCAAAGTTCTGATTGTGCGCGGATTATAGAGGCTAATCATAACAGAAATGAGATCGCCCTTGAGTAGAGTAGAAATACGATCGCCTGTTGATGCAGTAGAAACGCGATCGCCTAGTAGCGGTATTTACGTCATAAATCTGACTTGTGAAATTCGAGTTGCTACAAACCTCTCAAAATGAGAGGATAAAAGTGGTATCAACTAAATTAGAAAAATTGTCATTTTATGAACAAAGATGCACTTAATTGCCATTAGCAGACTGCGGGCTGATGTTGCTCAGTACCCCGATGTCAGCAAGCAAATTGAAGCCTGGTACGCCACGGTAAAAAGTGCAAACTGGAGCAGTTTGGAGGATGTGCGAGCGATTTATCGGGATGCGGAAGCAGTAGGCAACTTCACCGTGTTTAATCTTAAAGGAAATGCATATCGCCTGATTGTAGGAATCGATTACGAAGATAGGACGATTTACTAAAAATACTTTCTCACACACGCCGAGTATGACAAAGATAAGTGGAAAAATGACCCCTACTTTTAACGAAACAACTTACAGTAATTTACTCGCCCAAGCAGCTCCAAAAGTGATTGAAACGGAGATGGAATACGAGCGGATGCTTGCCCTAACAGAGCAATTGCATTTTACTAAGAATCGCACGGAGGAAGAACGAACTCTTTACAAGCTGCTAGTGACACTGGTGGAATTGTATGAGTCCGAACATCACCCGATTCCAGAGTCGAAACCTCATGAAGTCCTGCAACACATAATGGCAGCGAGTGGAATGCGGCAAGCCGATCTAGTGGGAATAATTGGTTCTAGTGGCGTAGTTTCAGAAATCGTCAATGGTAAACGAGCGATTAGCAAAGCTCAAGCAAAAGTCCTAGGCGAACGATTTAAAGTCTCACCTAGCCTATTTCTCTGATGATACTCTGACACTGATGGTAGGAAGTGGAAATTCGCAGGTCGCACAGATAAAACCGCCTTCGTAAGTTTTAAGCGCGATCGCACCTTGTGGTGAAGTAGAAATGCGATCGCCCTTTAGTAGATTAGGAATGCGATCGCCGATGTCTTTTGTATGTACAATGCCCGTAGAAAAATTACGATTGTCAGCGAAGCTGAGCTAGGTAATCGCTATGTCAGACAAAGCTAGAATCAAAGACAACAGAATCGATCTGCGGGTAACTCAGGAACAAAAGGAGCTATTGGAGCGTGCAGCTACCCTTAAAGGTTTTCTGTCAGTGCATATACCTTATTTCACGTTCTACCGGCGGCTAAACAAGATCTAAACTCTTATGAAAGACTAATCCTAGGTGTGATTGAGTCAAGTAGATCCCCCTAAATCTCCTTTAAAAAAGGGGACTTTGACAGTGTTGAAACGAATTGGATTAAATTTCACAGCTGCGATCGCATTTTATACTTGTCTGCCCGTCCCCAAGGTAAAATTAGACTTTCAAAACGTGGCGCGGTTTGTCCCCCTGGTAGGTCTAATTATAGGCGGAATTTTGGGATTGTTGGATCTGGGTTTATTTCTATTAGGCTTACCCGTACTGACTCGCAGTGCTGTAGTTGTCGTCAGTTGGATTGCAATTACTGGGGGACTGCACCTAGACGGTGCGATGGATACGGCTGATGGGTTAGCAGTGCAAGATCCACAAAAACGGCTACAGGTAATGGCAGATAGCGTCACGGGTGCATTTGGAGCAATGGCAGCGATCGCTATCCTACTATTAAAAATATCAGCCTTGACCGAGCTCGACACCTATCGCCCTTTAATTCTGATGGCAGCCTGCGGCTGGGGACGCTGGGGACAACAAATGGCGATTGCCTGTTATCCTTATCTCAAACCTACAGGTAAAGGTGCATTTCATAAAGCAGCAATTCGGCCCTATGGGGATATATTGCCAGGATTACTATTGCTACTCAGTGTAAGTGGATTAGAAATCTTGCTAAACCGCGATCGCATTGTAGTAGCTATCATTATGGCATTGGGTGGCAGCGCGATCTCTATTGTGACCGGAGCTTGGTTGAATTATAAATTAGGCGGTCATACGGGAGATACCTACGGCGCAGTAGTAGAATGGACGGAAGCTTTATTTTTGTGCTTGCTGACAGCTTTTTAGTGGTTGGTGACTAGTGGCTAGTGGCTGGTTAATTCTGAAATTTCGACTTTGTTTGAGTGTTGGCTGATTGCCGATCTAAGGATTGGTAGTGCGTCCTTTGACTGGCGGGGAAGGCAGGTTGGGGATGGAGTTCCAGAACGGCGGAGGTGTGCTACTGCGGATTACAGGGTTGATAGCTGGCGCGTTGGGGTCGATTGTGCCGATTTTGGGAGTTTCGGCAGGTTTGAGAGTTTGTCGGGGGTTTCCAGTTGCATCTGCGGGGTTTTCCGCTCCAGAAGGTTGAGACATAGAAGTAGGAGGGGTAGGAGATGTTGGGCGATCGCACAATTTAGATAAGTCAACTTGTCTACCGTCGCGAGTCTGTATGTAGCAAAGCGGATCTTCACCTGCGATCGCACTACTAACAATCGCTGTTGAAAGTGCTAGGGTCGAAACTGCGAGGATTGAGTAATTCTTAATTGTTAGTTTTGCTTGCATGGCTTTAAGTCTTTTTTATACTATGCTTTACTCATTTCTTCCTGGAGGGTTGGCGATCGAAGGTAGGGTATGGGAAAAAGTCAAAAGTCAAAAAACAGGAGATAGGAGTCAATAGCAAGTCACAATTACATCCTACTTCCCACACTTCCCACACTCCCTACACTCCCTGCTTCCCGATTAAAGGCGAGGAACTAAAGTATCGGAGGCTGCTCCTGTTTGTCTCAATTTTTCTACGGCTGGCATAAATTTTTCTAAAGGTACAGCTGTGTTAATAGTATTACCTTCGCTAAATGTCAGCCAACCTCGGTGTAAACCCATTGTCCGTAGGTCTGTATCTGACACTTTGCCATACAGCGACGAACCGGATGCTCCAGGTTGGGTATCGCAGTTATGTAGCAGCAAGCCGAACTGCCGATCTATAATTTGACAGCCAGCGTGTAAGGCTGGGGTATAACTGCGAGTCTGTCCCGGTTGGATTGCTGCATCAGTAGGCCAATCGCTGGGATAGCCAATATAGTTAGTAGTTTGATTGACTACGCTCGAACCAGCGTCGTTGATATTGCCACTCCAACCATAATTACCAAACCAACCTGTCTGGTCGCCCAAATTGGTTGTAAACCGAATAATTGCCCAATCGGATGCAGTTTCTGCCGTTGTTTTGGGAGCGGCATCCAGACCCGTCCAGAATATATCGACGTTAGCAGCAGCCAAGTATTCGCCACCGTGCCTTGCAGCATACGCCTTAATCTGTTGCGGTGGTCTGCCTTGCTCGTCGTAGATGCAATGAGTATTAGTCAGCCCGATGTTACGACCGACAGCAGTATACGTACAGTGAGCAAAATTTCCGTCTGCCATCTGGATTACAAGTAAACCCACAGCAGCACGCTGTTGTCCCGCACCAGTTAACCACTCATAAGTTGGTGTGATGCGATCGTCTTGTCCGATCACGGCTGCTGGTGAAGGTTGAAGCGTAGTTGCGATCGCTCCCAAACAACTGCC
>ERZ1066118.1408-NODE-1408-length-15284-cov-39.964738_pt1 | contig 15284 bp, 19 predicted proteins | sample MGYA00382765_ERZ1066118 | MGnify/ENA primary metagenome ERZ1066118 (study PRJEB33369, sample SAMEA5778348) | biofilm metagenome | biome: Industrial cooling water; feature: Water cooling tower basin; material: Biofilm | place: United Arab Emirates | collected...
CAGCCCCGACAGCGCCGAGCCGTAATTTCCCACGTTACGCTGGTGGTTGCCCATCTGAGCGTCCATGCGTTTGAGGGCGTTCGTGTTGGCCTCAATGCGTTTTTGAAGTTCGGCCGCCTCCCGGTTGGTTTTGTTGATGGCTCCCGTTGTGGAATTGAACGCCCCCGGCATGGATTGAAGCCGTTTCTTTAATTCCTGGGTTTCTTTGGAGAGGGCGTTGTAGCTGCCCCGTGCCGCGTCGATGGCCCCTTTTGCAGTTTTCAGTACCGAGGTTTGGGAGTTGATGGCCAAGCGTGCCTCGTTCACCCGTGCGGCGATTTTCTGCTGATTCTGGGCGAACTCTTCGGATTTCGGGTCGAGGGCGTCGAACTGCTGCTCCAGGGCCTTGACGCCGGTTTTGAGTTTTTTTACCGAAATCTCGTTCAGTTTCAGGGAGCTATCAAGCAGGTTGATGTCGTCGGTGACGCGCTTTTTGGCCGTGCCGAGTTTCTCAACCTGCACGGTTAGGCCGTCAAGCTGCTTCTCGATGTTGGCATCAAGTTTCAGCTTCAGCGTCGTATTGGCAATGGATTTGAGTTCGGACTTATAGGCGTCCATCTCCTTGCGGAGCAGGGCGATTTCCTTTCGGACGGACTGGGCAAAATCGCGGTTGGCGTTGGTCAGGTCCGCGAGGGCCTTGAGGATGCCGTCGCGGTCAAAAAGGTCTTGGTACTCGACAATAGAAGACATGGCAGCCGGGTTTGGCTGCTGCGTTGAGTGCTGCGCGGAAAGAGTTGTAAATGTATCGGGAAATCCCTACTTTTGAAAACTACGGTTAGCCCCGGCGAGGTCTGGCTTGGCGAGGCAAGGCCCGGTGGGGCATGGCGAGGCATGGGAGCAGCTTGCGGGCTGCTCATTTTTTTTACCTATGCGTCCGGTTTCAGGTGGCCGTTGTCCACCAAGACGTTAAACACCTCGTCAAAATAGTCTTGCGATATTTCCCCGGCCTCCAGTTTTTCAATGGCCTGCTGAAGAATCCGGCGGGCCTCGTCGTTGCGAAAATCGGTGTGAACTTTGGCGATAAGGGCCACCTCCTCCTCGTTCAGCATCCGCTCCCCGGCCCGAAGCTGGCGCACCTGTTCGGCAATCAGAAGCCCCGCCTCGTGGCCGGTGATGAGGCCGGCCATCAGGCGTTCGCGCAGGGCCTCGGGTGTGGTGTGCAGGGCGTTGATCAGCATCGAAAACTGGGCGCGCAGGCCCGTGTCTTTGAAGCGGTCCCGTAACTCGGTTTCCGAAAAGCGCGGGGCAAACAGCAGCCATTCCGTCGCTTGGCGGGTGCGCTCAACGACATCGGGCCACTGCCCGGCGTCAATGGCCGCGCCGACAATCAGGCCGCGAATCCAATTGCGCTCGGATTCGAGTTTTTCTTGAAGGATGCGCTTTTTCGCCCGGCGGCTGTTGTGCTCGTAGAGGACAAAAACCAAAATCAGGAGAATGAAGAAAATTTCCATCATCGCACCACAAACGCGGATTCCTTCACGTACAACGAAAACTCCCCGCCGTGCCCACTCCGGCCGGGCCGGGCCACCGGGTCAAACACCCGCTTCAAGTTCCCTTCGGGCTGGAAGGTGTAGGCCACGCCGCCGAGCGTCAGGGTCTGGTGTTTCAAGAGCAGGGCCAGGGCGTCGAGGTCGTCTTCGGTCACCTCGTCGGCGGCGAAGGTGTGAATTTTCTGCTCCACCCCGCCCGTGGGCCGGATTTCCCCCGTGCGCGAAAGTTGGTAGGAACCAAACTCCGCGGCATCCTCAAAGCCCGCATGCCGGAGCCGGAGCCTGAACCGCTGGGTCCAATCCGCGATTTGCTCAAAAACGTAGGGGTACAGCAGCGGGCCGAGTGCCGCCGGGTGCGAGGCCTCGACGGCCACCGTCAGGGCCGCAAGTTCGGCGGCATCGCCGCAGATTTCGATTTCCTGACTGCGCCACGCCCCGATGCCGAGCTTGTAGATGCCGTCAGGCAGGGCCGGGCAGGTGGCCGAGGCCACGGCGTGGGTACCCGAGGCCACGGCGAAGGTGGTGAACGTGGCCGTGGCCGTGCCCGCCGACGTGCTGCCATCGGCCTGATACACGGCCAGCGTGCCGGGCGTGAACGAAAGCGGCACGTAAAACCGCATCACTTCGCCCGGTGCCCACACCACCAGCGGGGAGCAGGGGGTCCCGGCGGCACCCCACACCGGCAGGGGGGCGGGGCCAGCGGCAGCGTCGTGCCAGCGGAGCAGGTTACGCGGGGTCAACAGGGCCATGTTCGTTCAGGGCGGCTTCGGGCACTCGGGGCTTGTTTTCGGACTGACTCAACTCGGCGGCCACCTCCGCCTCGTACTGCTTGCGTTCGGGGCTGCCCACGGGGCCAATGTGCTTGTCAAGCATTTCAGCGTGGGTGTACGCCTCCAGGCCGTTTATGGTTCTCATCGTCGGCTTCGGGTTTGCGCCGCCCCCCCCCGGAGTGCTCAGGGGTCGGCGAGTTGTTGGTTGAAAATTTTTCCTTCAAATACTCCAGCCGCATTTCAAACTCGAACACCGATAGCTCCGCCGGGCGGCTGATGTGGTTGTCTTCCAGGGCCGCGCAGGTGCGGGCGAAGTCGGTTTCGGCCTTCAGCAGGCAGTTGTCGGGCGCGTGGGGCCGAAACACCAGCGGGCGGGCGCGTTTCAGCACTTCTTCTTCCACGCGGGCCAGCCGGGCGGCGGTTTCTTCGGTTTCCTCGGCCAGATGCTCGGCCAGCGCCCCCAGGTGGCGGCGGCGCAGCAGCAGGGCCTCCCGGCGGGCACTCAGGGCGCGGGCTGGAAAATACAGCTCGTTTTCGGCATGGAGTTTTTTTTTACGTCGGCAAGGACTTCCTCCACGTCGGCGCTCGTCAGGCCCAGCCCCGAAAGGCGGTCAATCAAGCCGGGGCAGGCCGTATCCGAAACGTCCGCCACCGGCACGCCGTCGATTTCCGAAAGCAGCGCCAGCAGCGACCAAGCCTGCCAGTCGTAGGCATTCAGGGCCGACCAGCACGACAAACGCAGGTTCTGAAACGCCTCGGTGGCCTCTTCCAGCTTGCCCGCCGCCAGCCAGCGGCCCAGTTCTTCCAAGCGCTCATCCACGCCCGCCATGCCGCTGCCCAGGCCCACGTCGGCAAGCTGCCGCGTCTGAAACAGCACGTGCCGGGCGGCGGGCAGGTTCTTGATGGAGTCGAAGAACGTCAGCGTGTGGCCGGTGGGGAGGGTGATGGTTTTCACGATGAAAACAGGTTTTTCAGCGCCAGCGCGGCCACCATTGCCGAGGCCAGCGCCAGGGCGAAAGTTACAAAAATTCCCGCACCGCTCGACAGCCAGAACACCCCCGACCCCCAAAACGCCAGGCAGAATTCGCAGTACCAACCCGTAAGCCGCCGCATCCAGTCGGGCAGGTTCCATTTCTGAAACACCACCAGCAGGCCCGCCGAGGCCAGCCCGCTGAGCACGGCGGCAAAAAACACCTCAGCAGGCGGGCCGGTAAAAGACGGTGCATTCCACGGCGAAGCAAAAGCGGGGGTACAGTCCATAGCGTCGTTCGTCTCGGGAAAGGTCGTAGCGCTCAAACACGGCCCGCGCCGGTTCGTCGGTCACGGTTTCGATGCCCACCACGTCCGGGGCGCGGGTGAGCACCTTCACCACGTCGTCAATCAAAACCTGGGCGTAGGGGTAATCGCGCTTCTGGGCGTGGGCGATGCGGGCCAAATCGCCCCACACGCAGCAGGTCACGCGGCGGGTGGCCCGCTGGCTGCGGGGCTGCGCATCGGGCCGGGTGCCTTCGCGCTCCTCGGGGCCGGTGCAGACGAAAAACGCCGCCGCCGACAGGTTGTCGTTGGGCAGGGCGCTAAAGTACTCCCCGCCCCCGGCGTAGATGCCCGGCACGGTGCGCCCGTCGGAAGTCAGCACGTCGAAGGCCCGGCCAAACACCCGCTCCAGCCAGGGCACCAGCGTCGTCAGGCGGTTTTGCAGGTGGTCAATCACGCCATCGACCCCCACCGAGGGGGCCGGGGCGGCCAAAAGTCGGGCGTTGACGTAGTTCATTTTCTGCGGAGTCGTTTTTTAAACTCCAACCGGATGCCCGGTTTGAGTTCCTCGGCGGCTTCGGCGGTGTTTTGGGCGTTGAACCCGAAAATTTCCTCGCCGTACTTTTCCACGAGGCCTGCGGTTTTGCTGTCGGTCGAATCCATCACCACGCCCCGGCGCTGGGGCCTTGCCCGGATTTTCCGCTGAAAATCGCCCGAATCGCGCAGGGTCACGCGGTCGGCGGGCTGGCCCTTCGCTTTTTTGATTTTGACCGTGGCGCGGGTGTAGGGCGGGGTAATCGGTGCGCCGTCGGCGGCCTGCCCGGCCTGCATCTGCTCGGCCTGAAGCTCTTGGAGTTCCAGGCGTTTGTTTTCGGCGGCGGCGCGGGCGCAGGCGTCGAGGTCAACGCCGAGCAGGGGGCCGGTCAGGAGGGTAGCGAGGCGTTTGGCATTCATGCGGCGCGGGTTCTAACCGCAAAGCCCCCCGCCATCGAGGAAGGAAGGCAGAGCCGGTTGAGGGAGGAAAATTCGATGCTCAGGGCCTTGAGGCTTTCCAAAAACTCGGTGCGCGGGTTATTGGGCCGGGCCGATTCAAGAAGTTCCTTCGCCATCGCGGCGGCGGCTTCCGAAAGGCCCGAAACGCGCTGGGTGAAGGCGATTTGCTCTAAAAAATGCAGCTTCAGGGCCGCTTGCACGGCGGGGGCAAACGCCCACCGTTCGCGGATGAACAACTCCGTCGGGTCGCAGCGAAAGCTCATCACGGCGTTCAGCCCGTAGGCCGATTCGGGCGTGTCCTGGGTGGCCTCGGGCGCAAAACCGAGCGTTCCGGGCGTGCCGGGGCTACCTACCCGCAGGGGCACCACGCCCACGTAGCGGCCCCAGGCCGAACGCTGGGCAGCCGAGGCGCTGTCGCAGGCCCCGCAGCCATCCATGAACACCCGCGGGGCGGACTCAAGCGCCTGCCCGGTCAGACTGGCCTCGAAGTAACCAAGCAAATAATGCCCTTCGGTGCGGTCGAGCGCGGTGGGCGTCACGTCGAAATACTGAAACCGGCCCGGCTGGTCGTAGGCCAGCTCGAAGGTGGCCACGGGTGCCGTCTGAGACGAGTGAAACAGGTACACGGCGAGGCTTTGGGCCTCGGAGAGTTGAAGGCCCAGGCGCTGCACCTCACAGGCCAAATCCGCCTCGCGCAGCGTAAAGCGGTAGCCGACGAACCTACCCGACTTGGGCACGAGGTTCGTCGCCCGCGCTTCGCCCAGGTACAGCGGCGTGCGGTCTCTGAGCCGCTTGGCGTACTGGCCTACGTTCTGATGCAGGCGAAACCCCGTCAGCAGCCGCCGCAGGGCAGCCACCCGGCCCGCTTCGAGAGCGGCGGCAAGGCGCGTGGTGGCCTGCCAGTCGTCGGCATTGGTGGCCGGGGGCTGGTTGAGGTTCGTTGTTTTGGCCCGAAACAACCTGTCGCCGGGGCTGGATTCCAGCACGACGGCCCCCGCCGCGTAGGTCGTGGCCTCATCCCACACCGGAGCCGAAGGGGTGGCGTCAGTCAGGCCCGGCAGGGCGGCCTGAAGGGTTTCCAGCGTCAGCAGGGGGTGAAGGTCCTGCACGTACACGCCCGTCAGGGTTTCCGAAAGGTAGGCAGGCAACGCCCCGCCGGGCGATTCGGGGGCCGAATCGGGCGCGGCCACACCGGGCCGGAACCCGACCATCGGGGCAAGGGCAGCAAGCAGGCGGGTGTCGTTCATGGCATCAATCAAATTACCGGATTTCTAAAAAACGGCCCCAGCAGAGTACCGGGCGACGCCTCGCCGGGGCCGTTTTTTCATTCATCAATCAACCATCATCAGCATCTTACGCCGTCACCGTGTTGAACTTCACGATGGGGCTTTCGCCGGCCACCGAGGAGTAGGACTTGACGAAGGCGAAATCGGCGGCGAAGTCGTACTGCGTCACCACCACCCGCTCGTAGCCCGTGCCGTAGGTGGCGCTCATGTCCTTTGCCTCCTGGCGCATCCGCACGCCCCAGTTGAAACCAAAGTACGGGTCCTGCACCACCATGTACTCCCCGTTGAAGTGCGGGGTGCGGTTGCGGGCGTCGAATTCGACCCAGTTCAGCAGACCCAGCGTGCCGCGCGGTGCCACGTAGTGCGTTTCATCGTAAGTCGCCGTCACCGCAATCCGCGAGGAAAGGTAGTAGCCCATCCGGTCGAGGAACTGCTTGTAGTTCTTCTCGTTGGCCGCTCCGTAGGCCATCATTTCGCTTTGGCGGCCCAGGGAGCCGATGTTGGCGATGTCCATCAAGTCCCAGTCGCCCATGTTCAGTTCGGCAAAAATCGCCGGGGCCAGAATGGGCAGCTTTTCGTTGGTCGTCACGTAGGCACCCGAGGCCACGCTGACGCCCTTCACGGTCGAGGCGGGCGGAGCGGTCCACTTGTTGGCCTCCAAAAACGTCACGCCCCGCTTTTCAATCGAGTTCGTGTTGTCACGCAGCACGGCCGAGTAAATCTCGTTGCGGAGCAGGTTGGCGAACTCTTCGGCCGAGCCGATGTAGTTGCCCGCGTTTTTGGCCTCGCACTGGGCGAAGCTGAAATCCACCGTAAACCACGAGGGCGTGTAAAACGCCGAAGTCGCCGTGTCGGGCGTCGGGTTCAGCTTGCGGACGTTGCCGATGGTGCCGTTGAATCGGTTCATGACGGCAACCTTCACCGGGCGCTCGGCGGATTTGCGCAGGTTTTCGAGCTGGCCCCGGCCCACAAGTTCTTCGGTGCCTTCCTGGAAGGCGTTGACCACGCCCGGCGAGGGCTGGCGATCTTCAAATTTGGTCAGCCCCCGGCGGGCGGCGGCGATGCCGTCCAGAAGGGCCGTAGCGGTTAAAGCCATTGCTAAGGTAGCTTAAAGGGTGAAACCATGTCGCTGCCGTGGTTTCTGCTTTGCTGCTGGCCCCTTCGCTACCTGCTGCTTACTTGCCTTCGGGGAACGCCTTGTCCCACTCGTCCTGGTAGGCTTTCGAGCCGGGCACGAGGCCCCGCTTGTGGAGGGCTTCGGCGAGTTCCTCCTTGCTGCCGACGACGGGCTTGCCGCCGTTCTGCCCGCTACCGGAGGGGGTTTTCTCCACCGCAACGAGCGGGGCGAAATGCTCCCTGAACAGCGTTTCAACGGTCTTGGGGTTGCCCGAAGCATCCACTTGCGCCACGCCCGCAGCGTCCTTGAAGGTCAGTTTCCCGTCCTTTAATTCGCCGGAAAACTTGGCGCGGAACGCCGATTCGGCCACCTCGCGGTAGACAGCCTCCGAGCCTTCCGGGGCAGCGATTTTGACAGCCCCCAGGCCCGTGGTGATGGCCGCGTTGATTTTCTCGGTGCGGGCGGCGGTTTCGGCGTCGTTGGCCCGTTTCTCTAAATCGCCCACTTTTTTGAGCAGTTCGGCGAGTTGGGTGTCTTTTTTGTCGTCGGGTTTGTTCTCCTCCTTTTTCTCCTCCGGTTTTTTGTAATCGATGCTCCGCAGGAGGTCAGAGGTTTTTTTGCCGTCTTTCTTGACGCCGAACTTTTCCTCCACGATGGCGTCAATCTCGTTGAGTGATTTCGACAGGGCCTGGCTGATGGCCGTCGCCTGGTCGGAATCGGTCAGAAGCCTGAAGCCTTTTTCCTCGAAAAACTTCCGCGCGGCGGCTTCGTCGGCGAAGGTGAGGGGTTGGGGGTCGGCTTGCTGTTCCTGCTGCTGCTGCTCGTGCTGCTCCTGGAAATACCAGCGGGTTTCGCTGGCGGGGGTGTTGTCCTTCATGGCTGCTGCTTTGCGGTTTTTTGGTGGGAAACTAAAAAATGAACATCGGGGCGGATTTGCCGCTCCGCCCCGACGGATGCTTACGACTGCGCCCCCGGAGGCGGTGCGGCGGCGGCTTTTTTCTGGGCCTCGGCGAGTTGTTTTTTCAACTCGGCGAGTTCCTTGTCTTTCCCCTCGGCGGCGGCTTTCAGGGCCGACACGTCGGTTTCGGCTTTTTCGGCAGCGGCTTTGGCAGCCTCGGCCTCGCGCTGGGCGGCTTTGAGTTCGGCCTCTTTGGCCTCGGCCTGCTGCTGGGGCTGCGGCCCGCCGCCGATTTGGCGCTCGGCCGGAGCCTGGGCTTTGCTGGCTCCTTTCGATTCGTGGAGCACCTCGTGCTCGACACCGAGGGCCTTGAACCCGCCGTCGCGCATGCGGGCGTAGGACTCAGGGTCGTAAAACTGAATCCCGGCCCGCTCCTCACCGGGTGAGGCCTGCGGGTAGGGCGTCACGTAGGTGTAGCCACCCTCGCCGGTGCGGGTTACGAACTGGTAGACCAGCACGCCGCCATCAGCGAACAGCCCTTCGTACTCCTCAGGCGTCAGGCTGATTTTGGCCGTTCCCGCCTTGTTGGCGAATTCTTTGTTGGTTTTGCTCGACATAGCCGTAGAGAAGTTGTGTGAAAAGAATGAATTTACTTTTTGCCTGATTTTGGTTTTCTGGGCTTCTTGCCGCCCATGTTCATGCCTGATTTCATCATCACATCGCCATACCCGCCTTTGCCGGGCTGTTTTTTGGGGCTGACATCCCCATCAATTCGTCGGCGGTGTACCACTTGTGGATGCTCCCGTCGGGTAGTTTCAGCGCGTAGGTATCGCCCTGGATTTCGGCAATCGTAAACGTCATGCCCTTGTGAGAGGGCATGTGTTCTTTGCCAGGCTTCACCATCACACTATCCCCCACCGAAAAGCCGCCGGGCGTGGCAACGGCAGTTCTTAAAAGGAAATCCCGCACGTAACCGTAGAGAATTTCGCTAATGCGGTGGAGGCGCTCTTTCATCGGCAGGAGAGCGCCAAAGGTTTCCAGCGGGCCGATTTCCGCTTCAAATCGTCCGACGTACTGATTGAAATTCGCTTTCAACTCAAAGGCCGCGCTCCCGGCAGGCACCTGCGAAAGCGGGCTGTCGGGGTAGGGTTCGAGCAGTTCCAGCAGGCGCAGCCGGGCGGCGGCTTTGGGGTTGCCCCGCCCGATGAGGGCCTGCACCTTGCCGCGGGCCGAGGCCCGCACGAACATCGGCAGGCCCGCTTTGGTGGCCGCCTCGTACTCGGCCACGGCCTGCTCACGGGTCAACAGGAAAAAATCCCGCCCGTAGGAGACTGTGACCGAGGCCCGTTTTTCGGGGTAACGCAGGGCCACCAGGGTTTCCAGCAGGCGGCGGTGCAGGGGTTCGAGGTTCTCGGCCCAGTAGCTCAAAACGGCGTGGCGGCTTTCGTACTGGCTGCGCACCTGGTCTTCGTTGAGGGCCTCGCGCTGCGAAGTCTGGGTTTCGATGCCCGTCAGGCTTCGCCACAAATCGGCGCGTTGGGCGGCCAGGTTCACGGCCCCCAGTCGGCCTAAGTCCGCTGAGGGTTCGACAAAACCCACCGGCACGTCGAAGTCAACGGGTTGGCCCGGTTGCGGGTAGGGCCGCGTCATTTCTTTGACCGTGCCCGGCCCGAGCAGGCCGTTTTGGTTGCAGGCCGGGCAGGTGCGCTCAACGGCCAAACCGGTTTCGTCGGTGTAGGTAATGAACCCCGACTGGCAGGCGTGGCCGTGGCCGTCCTGGTAGGTGCAGGGGTCGGTGTACTGCCAGATGATGGGGTTTTCGCCCACCAGCCGGGCGTACTCGCGCACGGTGTGCCAAAACGTGTACTGGTCTAATATGCCCAGCAGGCTCGTCAGGCCGTTCTGCCGCCGGATGCTGCCCGCCTCGGCGTCGGCCCGGTCGCCCCAGAGCCAAAACACCGGGCAGTAGCCCAAATAGTGAAACCCTTCCGACAGCGGGGCGTCGGCCACCTGGTTCTGCTCGAAAGCAAAGGTGCGGTAGCTTACTTCGTCGATGACGACCAGGCGGCGGTCGTCGCCCTTGCCCACTTCGTACATCAGGGCGGCAACCTCACCGCCCGGCCCGGTCTTGACGTGGTGAATCTGCCCGGCCCGGAGCACGTAGCAGTACGGGTCGGGCCGGGCCGAGGGCGCAGCGGGCAAATCCACCACCACGACCGACGTGGGGGCTTCCAGGCTGGCTTGAAACAGCGAATTTTCAAAGAACGCCCCGAAGCCCACCCGCGAAAGGTAGGCTTCAAAGTCGGCAAGGCGGGATTCCTCGCCGAAATCAACGTCCACGACGCGGTCCTGGGCCGAAAAGCATTTGTTCCACTCGCTGGTCGCCTCCTGAATCACCGCCGTCGAAGGCAGCGGAAACGTCAGCAGGCTTTCAAACCGGTCGTACTTGTCGGGGGCCAGAATCTGTTTCACCCGCCCTAAAAACTCGCGGCGGTACGGCCCGGCGTCTTCGGGGCGGGTGGCCACGCGGGCGTGGAACGTCAGGCGGTTATTGTCCTTTTCCGCCCTTGCCAGCGCGTCCCCGCTCGGCGGTTTCTGGTGCAGCTCCCGGATTTTGGGAATCGTCAGCATCGGGCGTGGTGGGTTCAAAATTCTTGACGCCCATCCGGGCTTCGAGCGCCATCAGCCGTTTGGCGTGGGTGGCCTCCAGGGTGACCTCCCCGCCTTCGGCATCCAGGCGGCGGAGGGTGATTTGCTTTTTTTCCATCACGTCAGGGCGGGGTTACGCCCCCCGCGGCGTTAGGCGTTGGCCAAGTCGGCCACCTCGAAGTTGACCTTCGTGTAGACCGTATCGAACGACCACGTTTCGGGCAGGTAAAACTGCCCGGCGTAGCGCTCTTCGGGTTTGTAGGCGACGGCCTTTTCCAAATCGCGCAAGATTTGCCCGAACACCGGAATGCCCTTGAAATCCGGCAGGGAGTGCACGTGGTTTTCGTCGGTGAGCAGATACACCGTCAGGTTCGAGCGCCCGCCGCGGATGCGGGCCAGCGACGAAAGGACGGTTACTTCTTTGGCGGCGGCGGGCGTGAAGCCCTCCAGCACGTAGTTCACCGTCGAGTAACCCAGCCCCTTCACTTTGGGGATGTTGAGGTAGGTCGTGCCGTCGTTGCCGCCCTCGGTGATGATTTCGCCGGGCGTGATGCCAAAGCTCACCACCGGCACGACGACGATTTTCGTACCCGCTACGGCAGAAAGCAGCGTCGTCCAGTTCGATTGGGTCTGGATGGCGGCGGCGTTGGTAAAGGGGGCGCTGGCCTGCTTGAGTTGAAAGGCCAGGCCGATGACGTTGCCGTAGGAGGCGTTGCAATCCGGGTTCGAAAAATCGGGGATGACCGTGGGGGCCGGGCACGCGAAAAGGTCAATCATGGCAGCAAAGGGCAAAGGTTGAGAAACCGTTGTGGGATTGCTGCTCTGCCCGGAAGATGCTACTGTGCGCGTGGCCCCCGGAAGGGCACCCCGCAGGACACGGCGCGATCACTACGCCCTGTCACTGGTGGGGTTTCCGCGAAGCGGCACAGCAGCGAGGCAAAGATAAACCGTTTTTGAGCAATGCAAGTAATTTCGGGCGAAATTTCAAATTTACCGCCGCGTGCGGATGGTCAGGGGGGCGGGGCTGAGTTCAAACCATTCGCGCATCATCAGGCAGTCGCCAAAGTCAGGCGACCGCCCACCCAGCAAAATCTTCTGTTCTTCCTTCGTGGAAATCCGCTTTTTGCCCTCGTGGTCGGGGTCGTGCTTGCGGATGGCCCGAAGGTCGGCTTTCAGCAAATCGCGCACGTCCACGATTTTGCCGCCGAGTTTGGTGCGACAACCCCGGCTGATGACGTGGTTCATGCCTCCCGAAGCCGCCGGGGCCGTATCGTACACCGAAACCGTATCGTCGTTGAGCGTCACCTTCACCCCCCCTGCGTTCACCCGGTCGGCGCTGCGGTAATAACACTGGGTTTTCAGGTTGTAGTAGTTTTCCTTTGCGCCGCCCACGGTGGGGTCGGGCAGGGCGGCGGCGTTGTTTAAAAAACCCCGGTAATCGGGCCGCAGTTGCAACACCGCCCCGCCGACGCCGTTCTGGTCAACAAGCACGTGGTGGGCGGGCACCTGGTGGCGCTGGCGCAGGGCCTCGATGGCCCTGACCGCCTCGGGGCTGTCGTTTTCTTTCATCACGACGAGTTCCACAACCTCCCAGCCGTGCCAGGCCATGAGCACCGTCCAGTCGTGGCCGAACCGGGCCACGTCGCCGGTGATGTAGCGCCCCTGTCCGGCGGGGGGGTAGTTGGTCACAATGCCCGACACGGCCACCGGGTCGTAGAGGTTCAGCCCGTCGGTCCGCACTTTCCAGTTGCCGCGCAGCAGTCGCTCCTTTTCTTCCTCCGACTGGGCCATCAGGTTGGCCAAATAGCCGGGGTCGGACGAAAGCAGGGCCTTGTTGGAGTAGATGTCGCCGGGGATGAACGTCAGCGACTTGGGCCGGGTGCCCGCGAGTTCGCCCGTGAACAGGTGCGGGGCTTTGCCGATTACTTCAGCCTCGGTGTCGCCCCACACGAGCGCATCACCGTCGCGCGTGAAGTACCGCAGGCGACCGCACCGCTCCGGAATGGGGTAGCCGTAGCGGGGGGATTGCTCGTCCTGGTCAATGAACCACTCGACGAGTTCGGCCACAAAACTGTCCGGGTCGGGGTTGCACGTGGCCCGGATGTAGGGCCGAATGCCGTTGGGGTGCGGGTTGCGGTTTCGGCTCAGCAGGTACCAGAACTGAGGGGCCGTGAAGTGTGTCAGCTCATCGAAGCCGATGAGGGGAATCTGCGTGCCCTGCCAGGAGTAGATGTCGCTCTCGCGCTGAAGGTGACGAAATACCACTTTCGCGCCGGACCGAAACCGCCAATCCATGTCCGACGGCCTGGCCCCCACGTCGGGGTAGAGCCGCGTGGCCGTGTCCCACAGCCCGCCGGGGTTCATGATTTCGGGGTAGGTTCTTCGGAAAAACACCGACGAGAAATCGGCGTAGTTCACAAACCGCAGCGGCTCCATCAGCAGGGCATACGACTTGCCCGCTCCAGCAGCCCCGCCCCCGATGGCGATGTCGGCGGGCGAGGAAAGAAAGGCCTCCTGAAAGCCCGCCTGGGGGCGGATGATGTTCATGCCAATTCTTCACGGCGCGCGTACCGTTCTACGTCGAATTCACAGATTGTGAAACTGCCGAACTTCTGGTTCAAGGCGTACAACTCCTCACCACGCCCCCACGAATCAAAGCCGTGTCCGAAATTCAAGAGGCGGATTTGCGCCCGAATCTTCTCCGCCTTGTCCGAACCTCGGTAGAAGGTACAGGCCCACGGCGTGCCATTCGGGCTGACGTAGAAATACCAATCGAACCTTTTCTTGCCAGTGTACCGGTCGGGTTTCCAGCGCGCCAAGACGGGCAGCGTAAAGCAGATGCTTCCCCATCGTTTCGTCCGGATGTTTACTACCCAGTTCATGGCGTTGGCTCCGAAAATCGTGACAGGCCCGGCTGAGATGTGGCCGCCCATGAAGTTCATCCACCAGCTCAGGGCCGGATATTTCTTGTGAATTCCCCAGATACGCATGATTATGGATTCGTTGGTTTGTCGCGGCTGTTGTCAGGCAAATACACCAGCACGTTCGCAGCGGGCAGGGGCTTGCCGCCCGAGGTGATGTCGGTCCGGCTGACGAGCTTGCCGTGGGCTTCCAGAATTTTGGCAATCGCCGCCAGCGGGTCCACGACTTCAATTTCGACCGTTGTTTTCTCGGTCACGAAATTTTCCCCCGTCGTGACGGTCGTGTATTGCTTGATTTTCTTGAGATGGCCTAGCTTGCCCTCGGCCTTCGGGTTGGTCAGGTTCACTTTCAACTGGCCCCCCTCGTCGGGAAACAGAAACGGAGCCAGCCCGTCGCGGGCGAAATCGGTCAGGAGCGACACCGCCTCGCCGGTCGTCATGCCCAGTTCGTCGAAGCGCTGGGAGACGGCTTTGGCGATGTATGGTTTTCTTAGGTTCTCATACCCGATGATTGCCGCCGATTTTTCCGAATAGCCAGCCCACCGTGCCGCCGCCGATGCGTTACCCCGGCATGTGGTGCAGTAGGCTTCGACAAACAATTTTTCATGTTTGGTCAGCTTCTTTTCTTTCTCAGGTTGCGGTTGGTCGGGAGGCGCTCCTTTGGTGGGCTGCTGTTCCATACGCTCAAAAACAAAGAACCCGGCCGCCAACCAGCCGCCGGGTTCAAAACCTAACCTTGACCTGTCAGAACTTTGATTTTGAAACGAGGGGAGGTATGCGGCCTCCCCCGTCTCTTCTAACCCCGGTTTCCCGCCGGAATGGTTTTGAGAGCACCGCACCGCCCGCGCGGCGTCCGCTTCGGACTTATCGCGCCGGGCGGGAGTTTGGTGCTCCCACTTTCACTCTTCAGGTGAATTTTCGCTGATTGGGGAGGGGTGTGCGGCCCCTCCCCGGCACTCATCTCAGGCCCTGATGAGGGCAGCCGTTATCGAAAAAAAGTGCGGCATAGGTTTCATCAAGGACTTATCCGGTACAATGGGTAACATCCATCTCACGGGCCTCTCTACCGTCATCCGCACCCCTGTCATGCAGTGTGCTTAAAGGAGGTTGGCGGGTTTCCTCCGACTTCCTGGTCACTGGGTGCGAAACCCCGCGACGCGGTCAACGACCTCCTTTCATCTGCATGCGTTCAGGTAGCCTTTCTGTTGGGCACCTACCCCGGTCTTTGTTGACCTTATCCGCCGGGTTCAGTGTGGCCTACCCCTCGGTGTGAAAAAGTTTGGTTGCGGTGGAGGGATTTGAACCCCCGACCTCGGGATTATGAGACCCGCGAGCTACCAACTGCTCTACACCGCGATGTTTCTTACTCTGCTGCCTCGGTGATGTCGAGGTAGTACGAGTGACCCGGCTTGAAAAACCCATGCGCTGCCGGGTTGGTCACGTGCATTTCGAGCAGGCCGCTGGGGGTGAACTGCGAAAAGGATTTGTTTTCCTCCGAGCCGCTCATTCAAGTTTGGCGGTTTCGTTGCCCCCCTTGAACTCCGTCACCGAAACACACTGAAATTTGGCGCGCATGGCATCATAAATTTTAACCGCGCCAAACATACTCGAAAATTCGGTGAATTTTACAAGTATTCCCCCAAAAAAGTTTTAACATTGCCCCAGGAATTGAAAACTCATTGGGAAGCGGGAAAGCCGTATCGGGTTCGATGCGGCTTTTTTGTGGCCTGTCGAAAGAGGTGTCCAATTCGTGCCAAACTCTACCCCTTCAAGCCATCGCCCGCGGTTACCATTTGGAGCGATATTGGCGGTTAACGCCACGCCGGGGCGGGTTTTGGGTGGGCGGGCGTCGGGTTATTTCTTAAAA
>ERZ1066118.1413-NODE-1413-length-15224-cov-7.597403_pt1 | contig 15224 bp, 15 predicted proteins | sample MGYA00382765_ERZ1066118 | MGnify/ENA primary metagenome ERZ1066118 (study PRJEB33369, sample SAMEA5778348) | biofilm metagenome | biome: Industrial cooling water; feature: Water cooling tower basin; material: Biofilm | place: United Arab Emirates | collected...
GACACTGGAAGGTGTCACCGTCCTGCTCGTCACCCACAGCCTCAATCTGGCCGCCCGCTATTCCGATCAGCTGATCCTCCTGGACGCAGGAGCTGTTGCAGCTGCCGGAACGGCCGACCAGGTGCTCCGCAAGGAGCGCCTCGAGGCGGTTTACCAGTGGCCACTGGTCGTCACCCGCCACCCAGGACCGGGCCCGGACCTGGGGGCACCACAAGTTACGCCAACAGCCCGGCAGATTCCCGCAGGCGGTAACGGCCCTGCCTTTCTAACAACGGACTGATACGAGAGATGACTCCCTTGAAGAACCAATTGACCTGGCTCCTCGCCGCTCTCGCCGGCGTGAGCCTCAGCACTACCCTGGAAGCCCAGTCCGCGGCTCATGATAGCGTCCCGGATTATGTGCTGGAGGGGTTGACAGTGACGACGACCCGAACCTCAGCGGATCGCACACGTATTCCGCAGAAGATCGAGGTGATTTCGCGCACGCAGCTGGAGCGCTCGTCCGCCACCAACGTCAGCGAGGCGCTCCGCGAGCTGGCGGCGATAGACATCATCGAGTTTCCCGGATTGCTTTCCGGAGTATCGGTGCGCGGGTTCCGCCCCCAATACAGCGGGACCAACCCGCGCACGCTCGTGCTGGTGGACGGCAGGCCCGCGGGAACGAACAACCTGACCCTGCTCCCGCTTAGCAACGTGGAGAGGATCGAGATCCTTCGCGGCCCCGCCTCGGCACTGTATGGATCGAGTGCGATGGGAGGGGTCATCAACGTGATCACCCGGAGGAGTACGGCTGCAATCGCCGGCCGCCTCACCGGAGCATACGGAAGCTTTGACAGCTACGAGACGGGGCTAAGCGTTGGCGGAACGATCGGCAGTGGCTTCGACTTCAACCTTTCGGGCACGCTCCTGGGACAGGGTTCGAGCTATACCACCGGCTCCAACCGGACCTTTGGCGGGGACTCGCTTCGGAGGACGGCCAACGGAGTGGTCACGCACGTCCCGTCGATTGGGCGCGACTCGAGCATCTCGTTCACGGAGTATCAGAGCAGGAGCGGCGCGGGGAGGGTGGGCTACTCCTTCGCAGACGGCTGGCGGGTGGACGTGAGCGGTGAGAGGTACCAGTCGGATGATGTCGAGAATCCCGGTGATATCAACGCCAGCTATGACTCACGCAGCTTGAAGGACGTCTCCCGCACCTCGGTTGACGCGCTTGTGACCGGGGCTTTCGCGCGCGCGCTCCCGACGTTGCGGATCTTCCACACGAATGAGGAAACGGACTACTTCAGGAGTCCGGAGCCTCCTACCTATGTCAGCTTTTCAACACCGGTCCGGACGGAAGGCCTTCAGCTGCAGACCGTCTTCGGCGCCGGGCCGCACGACGTCATCGTCGGGGCGGACTACATCTCTGCCGAGGCCAGGTCTCTCAGCTTCAACGAGGATGGCACTCCCGGCACATTGTACAGTCCCGATTCGGAGATCCGAAGCACCGCGCTCTTTGGGCAGGCTCGGCTTGGGCTTCTGGGGGAGCGTCTGATCGTGAGCGGTGGAGCTCGGCTCGATCGGGTGGCGTTCGAGACTTTCGAGACCCCGAATCTCACCGGATTCACGCCGGGGACGGAGCGAAACATCGTCGTTTCGCCGAACATCGGAGTGAGGTTCAACGCGACTCCGCAGATCGGGGTCTACGGAAACTATGGGCGGGCGTTCGTCACTCCCGAGGCATTCAATGTCGCGGGGTATTCGGAGAGCCGCGCGGGTACCCGCGACGCCGTGCGCCTGACGCGAGGCAATGCGGACCTCGATCCGGAGCGGAGCACCACCTTTGACGCAGGAGGTGTCTGGAGCTCCCCCGCCACCGGGCTTCAGGTCGAGGTGACCTATTTCGATACCAATGTCGAGGGTCGCATCACCAGTCAGCTTCTGCCGTCCACCGGCGTCACGCTGACAGCCGCGGGAGACACGATCCTGTCGACGACAACTTACGTGAACGTGGACGAAGCCCGGATCAGGGGTCTCGAGGGAAGCTTCAGCTTCTCGCCACGGGCATTGCAAGGTTTGCGTCTCCACGCCAGCGCAACCGGCATCCTGGAGGGGGAGGAGCGAGTGGGGTCCGCCGGAACTTGGCAGCGCATCAAGAACGTTGCTGATCTCACGGTCGTCGGCGGCCTCACCTATCAGCCGGCGGAGCGGCTCGACGTCGGCATCAGCGGTAGGTACGTCGGGGAGAGAGTCGATTCGGATTACGTGACCTTCTTCGGGGAGATCCTCTACCCCGAATACCTCGTGCTCGATGCTTCATTGGGGACGCGCCTGTCGTCGCGGTATCGACTCGGAATGGAGCTACGGAACCTGACCGATGAGGACTACTTCGAGGTGCGAGGCTACAACCTCCCCGGTAGATCTGTTCGGCTCGTCGGTAGCGTGGAGCTCTGAAAGTAGGGAGGGGGGTGACGAGTCGATCGTCACCCCCCCTCCTTCGTTCCCCAGTCCGAAGTGAGCCTAGCGGTTCTTCCCGAAGGCTGCCGTCAGTAGGCCATGCGGGATGCTGAACGCCACGAGCGGCAGATGGTCCTCCTGCTCGTGGTCTTCCGTCACCCCGACCAGGTAGGTAGCGAGCGCGGCCGCGGGCAGGGCCGACAGGGCTGAGCCAGCGATCACCTGGAAAGGATTCGCATTGGAGAAGAGCATCGTGCCGATCGCTCCCCCGGCGACCGCGGCAGCCATCGGAACGACGATGTCATCAGGCTCGGTGTCTGTCTGCGCCTGCCCGATGGCAAAGCCGCCCGCCGATCCTGCCAGAGCCGCAATCGTCCGAAGGAGTGGATGCCCACCCCCTTCTGCGAGCCGGTTCGAGTCGATCTGAACCACCGGCGGAAGGGGTACCGTGACTGAGAGAGTTTTGCGATGCTGCGCCTCGGCGTTGGCCACCTGAACGACGCCAGCGGCAGCTAAAAAGAGCGCGACTGCCAGATTTCTCATGTTATGACTGCTCGCAGTTTGGATAGAAGGCGGTTTCCAGTAGGGATCGGCTGATGGAGGATATCTCTAAAACAGATGAATTGGAAGTTATGAGCCCTCGTACCCCTGTGCTGATCTCCTGGAGTGGCGGGAAGGACAGTTCGCTCGCGCTCGATGCACTGATGCGGTCGGTCGAATGGGAGCCGGTGGGGCTGCTCACCACTGTGACCGAGGGCTACGATCGCGTCAGCATGCACGGAGTACGACGGTCTCTTCTCGAGCAACAGGCAGCGCAGATCGGCCTCCCTCTGAGCGTCGTCACCATCCCGACCGCGAGCTCGAATGAGAGTTATGAGGAGCGGATGGATCAGGCGCTGCGACGGGTGCGCGAGGCCGGGATCCTAGACGTAGCGTTTGGCGATCTCTTCCTGGAGGACGTTCGAAGCTACCGTGAGAAGATGCTCGGCACGGTAGGGATGAGAGCGATTTTCCCGCTTTGGCAGCTTCCCACGCCCGAGCTCGCCAGGGACTTCATCGGTCGCGGCTTCCGCGCAGTGCTCACCTGCGTGGACACGGAGCAGATCCCGGCTGCCTTCGCAGGCCGGGAGTTCGATTCGACTCTGCTCGATGATCTCCCCTCGAGCGCTGACCCGTGCGGGGAAAAGGGGGAGTTTCACACCTTCGTCTATGACGGACCGATCTACGCCTCTGCAATTCCTGTAGCTCGCGGTGATAACGTTCTGCGTGAGTCCAGGTTCATGTATTGTGACCTCCTGAGGTAGCGAGCGTATAGATCGGTCGCGGGTACCCGGGTCGCGACCCCCTTCGTTACGACTCCAGGTTCATCGGCGACCATGGGGCGCCGAAAGGAAATTTCCGTTTTTTCGCACTGGCGGGAAGTCTGTAGCGAGCATGCTTTCTGCGTTTACGCGGGCAACTCGAAACCGACCGACGCAATGGCGATGACCCTGAATCCGCGGCATCTGAAGCGCTACGCGCAGATTGCCCGCTTGCTGGCAAAGTACGGACGTTCGGACCTGGTCCGTCAAAGTGGCCTCGATAGCGTTCTCGAAGGTGAGCCGACGGCGGCTTTGGACAACGCTCCTGAAGCGGAGGAGCTTGCCGCGGACCTCGAGTCTATGGGCCCTACCTTCACGAAGCTGGGCCAGCTCATGTCGTCGCGGGTCGACATGATCCCCGCGGTCTACATTGAAGCACTCTCCCGCCTTCAGCAGTCGGTCCAACCCTTTGATTTCGCGGAAGTTCAGGTGATTCTCGAGGAAGAGCTCGGGATGAAGCTTTCGCGCGCCTTCAGGGAGTTCGATCCGGAACCCGTTGCGGCTGCTTCTCTGGGACAGGTGCACCGGGCGGTTCTTCCAAGCGGGCGAGAGGTCGCCGTGAAGGTTCAGCGCCCGGGGATCCGCGAGCAGGTGGTCGAGGACTTCGAGGTGCTGGGGGAGCTCGCGGCGTTCGCCGATGCTCACACCGAAGCAGGGAAGCGCTATCGCTTCTCCGGCACGCTTGCCGAGATGCGCCGCGCCTTTCTCATCGAGCTGGACTATCGCAAGGAGGCCGTCAACCTGCGGATGCTGGGTGACAACCTAGCTGAATTCGAGCGGGTGATCGTACCGTGCACAGTCGCCGGCTACGTAACCGGCCGCGTGCTGACGATGGATTTCGTCCGCGGGACGAACATCACCAAACTCGGTCCATTGCGGAGGATGGAGCTGGATGGTGCCGAGCTCGCTGACCAGCTCTTCCAGGCCTACCTCAAGCAGGTGCTCGTCGACGGCTTCTTCCACGCTGATCCCCACCCGGGCAACGTCTTTCTCACGGAGGAGAACTCGATCGCGCTGATCGACGTCGGGATGGTCGGGAAGCTGCCGCCGGAGCTGCAGGAGAGGATGCTGAAGATGCTGCTCGCGATGAGCGAGGGCCGCGGCCGGGATACCGCGGATTCGGCCATAGAGATGGGAGATGCGACGGAGCTGTTCGATGAGGATGGCTTCCGCGAGGAGATCGGGCGCCAGGTGCTCGACCTCTACACCGGCGCGAGTGAGGACCTCCAGATCGGCCGGGCGGTGATGAACCTCACCAAGGCGGCGGGTGACAACGGCCTCATCATCCCCCCGCAGCTGACGATGCTCGGCAAGACGCTGCTGAACCTGGACCTGGTGGGAAGAACGCTCGATCCGGGCTTTGATCCGAACGCCGCGATCCGGAAGAATGCGACGGACCTGATGCAGCGGCGGATGCTGAAGAGTGCCTCTCCCGGCAACATCCTGAGCAGCCTTCTCGAGACCAACGAATTCGTACAGCGTCTACCGGGTCGGCTGAATCGCGTCTTCGACGCGCTCGGTGACGGCGAGCTCGAGGTCCGGATCAAGGTGGCGAACGACACGCTCCTCCTGGACGGGCTGCAGAAAATCGCCAACCGCATCGCGGCAGGCGCAGTGCTGGCCGCTTTGATCGTAGCCGCCGCTATGCTCATGCGGGTGGAAACCAGCTTCAGGATCATGGGCTATCCCGGGCTCGCGATGCTCCTGTTCATGATTGCAGGCACGGGCGCCGTGATGCTACTCGCGGACGTGATCAGCCGGGACCGGCAGGCGAAGCGGAAGACCGACCGCAAATGAAGCAGCCGCAGCGGATAGCCGTTTCAGGCGCGAGCGGCTTTCTGGGCTCGGCCCTCGTCGCGTCGCTGCAGCAGGCGGGCGATGAGGTGCTTCGACTGGTGCGGCGGCAGGCCGGACACGGTGAGATCTACTGGGACCCGGACGCCGGAAGGATCGACGGGGCTGCTCTGGCGGGATTGGATGCGGTCGTTCACCTGGCTGGCGAGAACATCGCCGGCTTCTGGACGCCCGCCAAGAAACGCCGCATCATGGAAAGCCGCGTCCGTGGTACGCGACTGCTGGCTGCGGCTTTGGCTGATCTGAAGGTGCCCCCGCGGACACTGGTAAGTGCTTCAGCTGTTGGGTATTATGGGAGCGCAGGCGACGCGATCCTGACAGAAGACGCGCCTGCTGGGGAAGACTTCCTGGCGCGCGTATGCATCGGTTGGGAAGACGCGGTGACACCGGCGGCGAAGGCGGGAATACGCACCGTCAGCACACGCTTCGGGCTTCTGCTCGACAAGAGGGGAGGTGCGCTCCGGATGATGCGGCCAGCGTTCAAGCTGGGTCTGGGAGCCAGGCTGGGAAGCGGCCAGCAGTGGATGAGCTGGATATCGCTCGCCGATGCGGTGCGGGTTCTGCGCTTCGCGCTCGACACCGAGCGTCTTTCGGGGGCCGTCAACGCGGTAGCCCCCGAACCGGTTCGCAATGAGGAGTTCACGCAGAAGTTGGCTCGCGCTCTGAACCGTCCCGCCCGGTTCGTCGCGCCCCGCGCCCCTGTTCAGATGCTTACTGGCGGAATGGCGGAGGCTCTTCTTTTTGCGAGCCAGCGGGCGGTCCCGGCAAAGCTGACAGAGCGCGGATTCCACTTCGGGCAACCGACGCTGGAAACCACCTTGAGGTTCGGCGGGTAAGTCTCCGTAATCGGCGAGAAGAAACAAACCTGTGCTTTCTCGGCCTCATACCAGATATCGATGCGCCCTTTCGTCCCTCTCGTAGCCATTCTCTTCGCAGGCGCGTGTAGCGCTCCCCGCTCCTACACCCGGCCGACGCCGCAACCGCTTCCGGCGGTTTTTGACTGTGCGCGCGATCAGATGCTGGCAATGGACTACGAGATCGTCCTCGCGGACGCGGTCGGCGGGCTGCTGCCGGGACAGAGGGAGATTACGGGGATCACGGAAGCAGCCCGGCGTGGAGCCGCAGTCGCCACTGACATCCTCACGGCGGGTCTGGCCGGCGGTAATCGTACCCGCTACGACGAGATCACCGTCTTCCTGTATACTCGCAGGTACCCGCAGGGAAACACACTTCAGGCGACCGCGGGCCTTCTGACTGTAGAGGATGACGACCAGCGAGTTCGAAGCCGCCCATCCGACGCTGCGCGCGAAGACGCACGTCAGCTCGCCGACGCGTGTGCCCCCCGCGGCTGACATAGCTTTGCAGCTTCCCGAACGGCTGTCAGGGGCTGCAGGTTTATAGCGCCCTCGGCGCTGTGCACGCGGCGCACTCTCTCACTTAAAACCCCTCGTCCGCAACTCGGCGTATCAGCCCGGAAATGCCTGAAAAAGCGTTCACAGTTGCCGAGGCAAACTTCCTCATCCCGACGCTGGAAGGAGTTCTCGACTCTGTCCAGGAGCGGATGAAAAGAATTCAGGGTGCGACGGAACGGCTCCAGGTGCTGGATCTGCTTTGGGGGGCGAAGATCGGCTCGCGCGACAACCCGGATTACGGCGAGGCACAGAGTCACAGCGCGGAAATCCTCCAGCTGATGGGTGAGATCGAAGAGCTGGTGGAGAGGGAGATCGAAGGGCGGGGACTGCGCTTCCCCCAGGGCGGTCTCGAGCACGGGCTGATCGACTTCCCGACGGTATGGGAGGGCCGGCGGGTCTATCTCTGCTGGAAGCGCGGCGAGCCGATCATCGAGGCATGGCACGAGGTCGACGGCGGCTTCTCCGGTCGCCGCACACTGACGGCGGAGCAGGTTCGGGAGATGGGCCGCGGCCCGGCCGATGCATCGGGCAGCTGGCACATGCCCTGAGGACGACGCGGAGACCGCCACGATTCTCTCGACCAGTTGCCGAAAGATGCTGAACGAAAACGATCTTGCTCCCGACTTCGAGCTTCCTGCAGACGACGGCAACCCGGTCCGGCTCTCGAGCTTCCGGGGGCAGAAGGTAGTCCTCTTCTTTTACCCCAAGGCCGATACTCCGGGGTGTACGATCGAGGCGTGCGAGTTCCGGGATAGCAGCGAAAAGTTCGACAGTAGTGGTGCCGTCATACTCGGTATCAGCCCGGATTCAGTGAACGACGTCCGCAAGTTCAGCAGGAAGTTCGACCTTCCCTACAAGCTGCTTGCGGACGCGGACCACGCGGTTGCCGAGATCTACGGTGTCTGGAAGGAGAAGACGATGTTCGGGAACACCTTCATGGGGGTGGAGAGGAGCACGTTCGTCATCGACGAGACCGGGCACCTCCGGAAGATCTTCAGGAAGGTTTCACCCGAGGGCCACGCGATGGCGGTGCTAACCGGTCTTTAGGGGGCCGCAGAGTAACCGGGCATACTCGGCCTTTGTCGACGGCTTTTCAACAGAGGTCCAGTCCGGGTCACCGCCCGGACCATGTGCTGGAGGTGGTCGAGAGGCCGCCTCCGGTTCCCAGGAACGACTGGTATGCCGCCAGTGTGCGCTCCAGGTTTTGCGCCGTCGAGAGGCAGATGTCGGCGACCTTGAGCGCCTGGTCCGCCCGCTGGTTGCTCACCTGCAGTAGCATCTCCCTCCGCTGAATCTCCTCGGTTAACCTCGGGCTCAGGGTCGTCGGGGCGGTCAGCGCCAGGAGCAGAGTCGCGACGAAAATTCCTGATGCGGCCCCCTTCACGAAAGCCGTCTTCTTCTCCAGCTCGGCCGCGCCATCGAAGATGATGATTTGCGCACCAAGCCGGCGTCCGCGCCATTCCATCAGCCTGCGGAGAACTGCATGCATAGCAACTCCATGTTGTCCTGCTGAATTGCAGCTGAGCTTCTACGGATCCCCCCTCCTCCACCCGGCCGCCAACGGCTCGCCATACTCATAGTCTCGGCATATCGGCTGAATCCGCGCATGGCATGAAGATGGCACCCCGTGTCTCCTTCGGAAGTTTGCGCTGACCGGTTTCAGGAGCGTTTCGGCTGATGAATGGAGGAGTGATTTACACGTCCCCGGATGGGCGCGACTGGCTCGTAACGCTGGACAATCCGGGTAAGGTGCTTTCCGTCCCGCCTTCGCTCGAGAAGAGCGGGGCGCTGCTGCCGGAGCACGCGATCCGGATCGTTTTCAGGTCGGGTGACAGAGAGGTAAGCCACGAGTACACGTCGCTGACCCCAGTCGAGGACCTGTCGGAGGAGAGGCTGACCGAGTGGTATACCGCTGCGATCAAAGGCGGCGGTCTGTAGCACCTTCAATGTCCCCGAACCCGCACCGGCGCCGGATCACACTGGCTACCGGCGACATCACAAAGCTCCAGGTCGACGCCATCGTGAATGCGGCGAATGAGAGCTTGCTCGGCGGTGGTGGGGTCGATGGGGCGATTCACAGGGCAGCGGGACCACGCCTCCTCGAGGAATGCAGGAGCATCGGAGGCTGCCCCACCGGTGAGGCCCGTATCACCGGCGGCTACGATCTTCCCGCCAGATACGTCATCCACACGGTAGGTCCGGTCTGGGGAGGGGGGAGCCGCGGGGAAGCGGAGCTCCTCGCTTCCGCCTATCGCTCGAGCCTTCAGCTTGCGCGTCAGAACGGTGTCGGGACGATCGCTTTCCCTGCAATCAGCTGCGGCGTGTACGGTTATCCTCTCGAGGAGGCAGCCGGCATTGCCGTAAGGGAGATCAGTGAGTTCCTCCAGGTGAGCGATTTGCCTCGGCAGGTTACGCTGATCGCCTTCAGCGCCGAAACCGAACGAGCTTTGAAGCGAGCCATCCAGCAGGCAGAGGCTCCGGGCTCAGTTTGACACTCGCCGGAACATCGGGTGTATCGGTGATGCCGCGCCGGAGCCGCTCGTCCGCGTAACCCGTCCGGCAGCCGTCCCAACCCCGGTCCTCAATCAATGACGGATAAAAAGAAGAAGAACGTCTCTCGCGAGGTGGTCTGGCGGGAGGCGCGTGAGCTCATGTGGCGGCACAGGCGATATCTGTGGATCGGCTTCGCGCTGATGCTGGTCAGTCAGGTTGCCCGCTTCGTTCTGCCGACAAGCACCAAGTTCCTGGTGGACGACATCATTGGGCAGGGCCGCCGAGAGCTGCTCTACCCGTTGGCAGGCGCGGTCGCCTTCGCCGCGATCATCCAGGCGCTCACCTCGTTCAGCCTCTCGCAGGTGATCAGCATCACCGCGCAGAAGGCGATCACCGAGATGCGCCGGAAGGTCCAGGCGCACGTGTCGCGCTTGCCGATCAGCTACTTCGATTCGACGCAGAGCGGGATCCTCATCTCACGGATCATGACGGACGCCGAAGGGATCCGGAATCTCGTGGGCACCGGAATCGTGCAGCTGGCTGGAGGACTCATAACCAGTGTCATCTCAATCGGCGTTCTCCTCTGGCTCAACTGGCAGCTGACGCTCGGCATCATCCTTATCCTGGCGACCTTCGGTGGCGTGATGGCGGCTGCGTTCACCCGACTGCGTCCCGTTTTCAGGCTTCGCGGCGAGGTAAACGCCCGCGTTACCGGCCGTCTGGCCGAGTCGATGGGCGGGATCCGGATCGTGAAGGCGTATGGCACGGAGAAACGCGAGGAGCGTGTCTTCACGCGCGGTGCGCACGAGCTCTTCCGGAATGTCGCAAAGACAATCACCGGTACATCCGCGGTAACTGCATTCGCCTCGGTCGTCATCGGGGCGGTCGGCGTGCTGATGATCATCTTCGGTGGCGGGGCCATCCTGGAGGGGGAGATGACGCTCGGCGACCTAGTGATGTACATCTTCTTCACCGGGATGATGGCTGCGCCGGTGGTTCAAATGGCGTCGATCTCTACGCAGATCAGCGAGGCGTTCGCCGGGCTGGATCGGATTCGCGAGCTGCTTCACATGAGGACAGAGGGGGATGAGGACCGCTCCCGATCTTCGCTGCCGGAGGTTGATGGCGAAGTAGTATTCGACGACGTCCACTTCGAGTACAACGAAGGAGTTCCGGTACTTCAGGGGATCAGCTTCCGCGCTCCTGCTGGATCTACGACCGCTCTGGTGGGATCGAGCGGTTCGGGCAAGAGCACGATCATCGGCCTGGCGATGGCTTTCCACCGCCCCAGGTCAGGTCGCATCCTGGTCGATGGGCGCGATCTGAACGAGGTGAAGCTCGCCGACTATCGCGGCAACCTCGGTGTGGTGCTGCAGGACAACTTCCTGTTCGACGGAACCGTCGCCGAGAACATCCGCTTCGCCCGCCCCGAAGCGACGATGGAGGAGGTGATGGCAGCGGCGAGGACGGCGCATTGCGACGAGTTCGCGCTGGCCCTGCCGAAGGGCTACGAGACCGTAGTCGGGGAGCGGGGGGTGAAGCTTTCCGGGGGCCAGCGGCAGCGAGTGGCGATTGCCCGGGCGATCCTGGCGGACCCCCGCATCCTGATCCTTGACGAGGCCACCTCCAGTCTGGACAGCGAGAGCGAGGCGCTGATTCAGGACGGGCTGCGCCGGTTGAGACACGGCCGCACGACATTCGTCATTGCGCACCGCCTGTCGACGATTCGCAGCGCCGACCAGATCCTGGTAATCGAGCACGGCCAGATAGCGGAGCGCGGAACACATGCGGAGCTGATGGCGCTCGGCGGCCGCTACCGCGAGCTCCACGATCGGCAGTATGCGTGGGAGAGCGACCGCTTCGTCAATCCGGGAGAGGATTTCACTCCGGAGGTCGCCACTGCAGCACCAAAGGTGAGAACGGCACCGGCCACGGCCCTGTAGTTGCCGCTCATACAACGCGAAACGGGGCTCCGCGCGGGGCCCCGTTTTCATTTGCCTGAGCAAGAACTCCTGTGCTTTCCTAGCCCGCTGTCAATGCCACCGCGGTCGGGGTGAGCTGCTGAACCTCCACCGCCTCTAGCTGCCACTCGCCGTTTGCTTCCCGGAGCGTGCAGCTGAAGGTCCGGCGATGAGTGGGGCCCCCTTCCATCGCCTCGTCAACATAGGATTCAACCCGGTAGCTGCCGTCGTCGAGCTGGCGCGTCTGACCTGCTGTCAGACTCGCGAATGTCACGACCGAGGCATCGTTGCCGATCTCCTTGATGACGGAGCGAGCGCAAACGTAAAACGCGCGATCATCATCTCCCGGCGATGCGAGCCAGAGAGCGCCTTCCGGCACATAGTTGATGATTGCACGAGTGTACCAGTCGGCGACAGCGGGGACGTACCGGTCCGAGAAGCCCACCGCTAGTACGACAGCAAGACCGGCTATCGTCACGAGAACACCCGTGGCCCTGCGACCGATCGTTCGCTGCAGGGGAGCTGGCTCGCCGCCGCATGCCACACAGCGGATTGAGCCGCGGTGGACCCTCTTGGAACAGCGAGAACACTGGTTGCGGCGCATTTCGAATCCTTGGCAACTCGGGTCGATTGACTCTTGTCGATTCCGTAATTGCATGCGACGTACCAACTTGGCCGTAGCCCGGTTATCCCGCACCGACGCTCGCGTGGGCGTTCCTCCAACTTGTCACCGAACCAGCCTGTCATGAGATCACCAGCTGTCACGTAGGTTCGAGGAGGGTGCTTCCGCCTCCGCTTGCACCTGCGGCGGAGGTGGGGGCGCCGCAGACAGCCAGGAAGCTGCCGACGCCATCACCAGCTGAACGATTGTCACAAAGGAGTATCCACCGGCGTCCCCAACCCCACCCCGCATGAGTGCGATCGCGAGCATGGTAACCACCGCGGTGGCGAGTATGGCGAACCTGGCGCTTCCGCGTCCGCGCCGCCGGTGGATGAACCAGGGCAGCAGCACCATCGCCGCGATCACGGACAGTACCACCATACCCGGGGTCTCGGTTATCAACCCCGCGAGAGCAGCGACCACGCTTCCGCCCAGCAGCCCCGGAAGAGTCTTCTCCGCAGCACGCGTCAGGCGAGGCTGCCAGACGGGCGGGTTGCGCTCCACCGCGTCCGGATTGGCGGCTGCAACGCCGCCGGAGTCTCGGTCCGGCGCTGCAGAAGCGGGATTCTCGACACGCGCCGCCTCCACAGAAGCGCGGTGCTCGGAATGCGCCACTCCGACCGAAGCTCCACTCTCCGCAGACGTCAGCCCAATGGATGCTCCCGCGCCGGCATACCCCGATCGGGCATGCAACTCCCGAAGCGACCCGAGGAGCTCCTCCGCGGAGGGAAACCGCTGCGCCGGATCTTCGGCGAGACACCGTTCGATGGTGCTCACCAGGCTTCCGGGGAGACGGGTGTCCTCCTTTAGCGCCCGCAGCGACTGACGCAGCTCCGAGCGCACCTCGGGGGGCTCTGAAGAGCGGAAAGCTCGCTGCCCCGTAATGAGGTAATAGGCGACCGCTCCCAGGCTGTACACGTCGCTTGCGGGAGTGAGCCTGGACGCGCCCGACAGCTGCTCCAGTGACGCAAACGCTGGCGACAACGGATGAGGAGCATCACCAGCGACTGTCACCGTCATGTCGGCATCGGGTCCGGCCTGCGCGATTCCGAAGTCCAGGACCTTCAGCGTCGGCTCCCCGCTACGCGCTCCGCTCTCGAGAAAGAGGTTGGCGGGCTTGATGTCGCGATGAACCAGCCCCACCCGATGCCCCGCCGCCAGACCGTCAGCCGCCCAACGGAAGATGTCGATCGAGGTGGCAAGCGTCGGGACGCCAGCTCGCTTGATCCGCCGCGCCACATCCTCACCCTCGAGCAGCTCCATGACGAGGAAGTCTAGCTGGAGGGTCGGGTCCGTCCCGTGGTCGAAAACTGCGACGACGTTGGGGTGGCGTATCCCGGCTGCGATGCGACCCTCTCTAGCCAGACGGCTGCGCAGGATCGATTCAGCTCGCGGGTCCGGCAGGTTCAGGCTCAGCACTTTTATCGCCACCGGGCGCTGGAGCCGGGTATCCAGCCCCTGGTAGACAACACCCATCCCGCCTCGGCCGATCACAGGGCCAACACGATAGCGGTCACAGAGGGTGCGCCCCGTGAGAAGCGACTCCAGCCCGGAAAGTGTCATCTGGGCGTCACGGGAGGGGCACTGCGCTGGTCTCGTCCGTTGGCGCCACTCGGGGTGGGCAACGCCGCGGCGGTCCCAGTCACCAATGCGGCCTCACGAGGGAGGGTTGAGGAGATGTTCGATGATGCAGCGGCAGATGCGTGCAGACGTGCATCCTCACCTCTCCTGGTAAGTATCGGCAACACTGCCTGATCGTGATCATATTGGTCTGATGAACGGCGGCTGGCGGTAGGACCCGAGCTTAGCGAAAATCGTGCAGAGCCGCAGCGGAAGGGCGAGGATGGGGGAGGGGAAGGCGCTTCTATATCTCCTCGAGCAGGTCCACCTCGGAGGCGAGTGCCCGAAGCTCACCGGTGAGTGCCTCGAACCCAGGAATGTAGCGAACTCCCAGGGTGGACAGGACCGGCTGATATGGCTCGGCGCCTCGACCGCCGACTACGATCGTAACATGGGCGGGGAGAAGGTTCCTCAGCTCCGTCAGCTCATTCCGAAGGATCTCCTCCTCGGGCATGGTGACTCCGAGTAGCACGAGCAGGGCGCCCGTGACCTCCACCGCACGAAGGATGTCCCTGGCCGGAAGGTTCGGACCCAGGAAGATCACCCGCCACCCCGCCTCGGCAGCCCTGAGGCCGGCAATCTGCGCGCCGAGCTCATGCCAATGCCCGGAAGGTGTCGTCACGATCGCAGCAGGTGCGTTTGCCTCGACCGGCACGGCTTCCGTCAGCCAGGAGAGGACCCGGCGCACATTCACCGAGAGCAGATGCTCGTTCGCCGGGCAAATCGCACCCGCTGCCCAGCGATCGCCAACCTCCCTCAGCGTAGGAACGATCAAGTCGTCGATCACTCTCTGGACCGGCAGCGTGACGACGGCGCGCATAAGGAACGCATGGGTGCGCTCCCCGTCCATCAGCTCGACCGCCTTCAGGATCTCGTCGACGAGCCAGCGCGATTCCGCGAGCCGCCCCTTCGCTCCGGCGGCCGATGCCGTGACGCTCTGCGGCTCGTCCAGAGACTGCTTGAGGATCTCCCGAAGCTCCTCCACACTCATGCCCGCGATGCGCCCGATCGAGTACCCGGCCTCGCTCGCCCGCCGCAGCAGACGCAGGCGCAGGATGTCTGCGTTGGAGTAGAGGCGCGTTCCGCCCGCACTCCGATGCGGCGCGACGAGCGAATAGCGACGCTCCCAGGCCCGCAACGTGTGAACGCTGATGCCGGTCTTCCGTGCAACCGCACCGATCGAATACCAGCTTACCGCCTCGACGTCGCTCGCCATGACTGCTTCGCTCAGGTCGAAATTGTGACAATTGCAGACAAAGTATATAAAACAGTGGTCGTTCGCTTCAATGCGGGGGCATCGACGCTTCGTTTGCTTTCGGTTCGTTCGTCTGAGCCCGATGGCTTCACCGCGAAGACACGAAGGGACGTGAATAGGGGTCGCGAAGGAAATGGGGGGAGGATGAGGCAGGGTGGGAACGGTTCATGG
>ERZ1066118.1414-NODE-1414-length-15220-cov-4.803363_pt1 | contig 15220 bp, 20 predicted proteins | sample MGYA00382765_ERZ1066118 | MGnify/ENA primary metagenome ERZ1066118 (study PRJEB33369, sample SAMEA5778348) | biofilm metagenome | biome: Industrial cooling water; feature: Water cooling tower basin; material: Biofilm | place: United Arab Emirates | collected...
TGATTGCGAGTCGTGCGGTTCCGGCCGGCGTTCACGCCCGCGGCAGTCGGCCTCTACATCGCCTCCGCCTATTGGTTCACGGCGTCGACCTCGTTCGCGAACCCGGCCGTGACCGTCGCGCGAAGCTTGTCGGACACCTTTGCCGGAATCGCTCCCTCATCCGCGCCGGCGTTCATCGCCGCCCAGCTCGCGGGCGCCCTGGCGGCCGTGGGCCTGTTCGGCTGGCTTCTGAAGGAGAACACTCATGGCTGAGTTCTTCCCCGTCGTCGTCCATCACAACCCGGCGTGCGGTACGTCCCGAAACGTGGTCGCGATAATCGAAGCCGCCGGGCGCACGCCCACTGTGGTCGAGTATATGCGGACCGGCTGGACCGTGCCTCAACTCCAGGCGCTCCTGGCTGCCATGGGGGCGCGCCCCCGCGACGTGCTGCGGGAGAAGGGTACGCCGGCCGCCGAGCTAGGCCTGCTTGATCCCAATATGTCCGACGCCGCCCTACTTGAGGCCATGGTGGAGCGTCCGGTTCTGGTGAACCGGCCGATCGTCGCGACGCCCAAGGGCGTGCGGCTGTGCCGGCCGTCGGAAGCCGTCTTCGACCTGCTCGACCGTCGCCCCGAGCGGTTCACCAAGGAAGATGGAGAGGTTATCGGCGGGCCCTAACAGACTGGCGCGGTAACGCGCCCAAGGTTCTGTTTTCGTAGTTCCGCAACCGATCTTGCTTCAGCGAAATCAGTCGCTGGTGCTGTGTGCACCGTCCAGATCGTAAGACACCTCCCGCGTGAAGCGGGCGCCCTTGGCCAAGCGACGACCGAGCGCCTGGACGAAGTCGTCGTAGCGCTCTCGGCCTTTCGCGCGGGCGCCTGCCTGGGCGCTTTCGGGCGGGGCGGGCGTGACCGTCAGCCAGTGGCGCACGAACAGCGCCACGGTTTCGGTCAAGATGGCGGCGTCGCGCTCTGACCGGTCCAGCTGTCGGGAGAGCCGGTCCAGGCGCTTAGTGACGGCCGCCTCCTGCCGCTCGGCCGCGTCGGGCGAGAGGAAGGAGGCGATGGCGGCTTCGGCGACGAGGGACTGCGACTTGCCGCGTTTCTCGGCGTAGGCCTGCAGTTCGCGCAGGAGATCGGGCTCCAGGTAGACGGACAGTCGTTGCTTGGACATGTCAGAGCTCCATGCCGTCGTCGGGGTCCAGCGCGGCCTGCCGGGCGGCCGAGCCGAACCGGCGACTCAGCTCGCGAGCGCGGAGCGCTTCGGCTTCGTCCTCGTCGGCCGGGTCGTCGAACTCGAACTCCGGCCGGCGCGGTCCATCGCCGAAGTCCGTCATGTCGGGCGCGGCCTGTTCGGGCTCGCACCGCAGGCCGCCTTCTTCGTCTCGACCGTCCTCCGTCCTGCTTTCAGCCGCGTCCACGGCTTGAGCAGTGTCGTCCCAAGCCCCTCCTCTCGGCTCGGCTATCGCTTCGGCGAGCGACGGCGGCGGTAAGATTCGGCGCGACAGCTGTCGGTCCGTGAAGAAGCGGGCCTTCTGCGCCCGCACGGGCGGCGCGCCGGAGACGAGGATCAATTCCTCGTCGGGCGAGAGCTGCATCACCTCGCCGGGGGTGAGTAGCGGGCGGGCGGTTTCCTGGCGCGACACCATGAGGTGGCCGAGCCAAGGCGAGAGGCGATGGCCGGCGTAGTTCTTCTGCGACCGGATCTCGGTCGCGGTTCCGAGCGCGTCGGACACGCGCTTGGCGGTGCGCTCGTCGTTGGTCGCGAAGCAGACCCGGACGTGGCAGTTGTCCAGGATGGCGTTGTTCTGGCCGTACGCCTTCTCGATCTGGTTCAGGGACTGGGCGATCAGGAAGGCCTTGATGCCGTAGCCGGCCATGAAGGCCAGCGCGGACTCGAAGAAGTCGAGCCGACCCAAGGCGGGGAACTCGTCGAGCATGAGCAGCAGGCGAAGGCGCCGGCCGGAGGCGTTCAGCTCCTCGGTCAGGCGGCGGCCGATCTGGTTTAGGACCAGCCGAACCAGCGGCTTGGTGCGGCTGATGTCGGACGGAGGGACGACAAGGTAGAGCGTGACCGGCGCGTCGCTCTCGACCAGGTCGGCGATGCGCCAGTCGCAGCGGCTCGTCACCTCGGCCACCACCGGGTCGCGGTAGAGCCCTAGGAACGACATGGCGGTGGAGAGCACGCCCGAGCGCTCGTTGTCCGACTTGTTCAGCAGCTCGCGAGCCGCCGACGCCACCACCGGGTGCGGTCGATCGCCCAGGTGCTTGGTGGTCATCATGGCCTGGAGCGTCGTCTCGATCGGACGGCGCGGGTCGGAGAGGAAGCCGGCGACGCCGGCGAGCGTCTTGTCCGGCTCGGCGTAGAGGACATGGAGGATGGTCCCGACCAGAAGCGCGTGGCTGGTCTTCTCCCAATGGTTCCGCTTCTCCAGCGCGCCTTCGGGGTCGACCAGGACGTCCGCGATGTTTTGGACGTCGCGGACCTCGCTCGGGCCGCGGCGGACCTCCAGCAGGGGATTGTAAGCGGCGCTGGCGGGGTTGGTCGGGTCGAACAGGAGCACGCGGCCGAAGCGCGCCCGCCATCCGGCGGTGAGCATCCAGTTCTCGCCCTTGATGTCGTGCACGATCGCCGAGCCCGGCCAGGTCAGCAGCGACGGCACGACCAGGCCCACGCCCTTGCCGCTCCGCGTGGGCGCGAAGCACAGGACGTGCTCGGGTCCGTTGTGACGGAGGTAGACGTTGTTAAAGCGGCCGAGCACCACGCCGTCTTCGCCCAGCAAGCCCGCCACTCGCACGTCGCGCGGGCTCGCCCAGCGCGCCGATCCGTAGGTCGTCGTGGCTTGCTGCTCGCGGGCGCGGATCAGCGCCAGCGTGAACGCCGCAGCCACGGCGAGCGCGACGCTGCCAAGCGCGATTGCGGCGCCTTCGGCGAAGACGTCCGGGGCGTAAGCCTCGAACGCGAACCACCACCAGAAGAACGCCGGCGGGGCGTACACGCGAGCCTCGCCCAGCGAGAACCAGGGCGCGCCGAGCTCGGGCTGGAAGGCGAGCCGCCAAGCGGTCCAGGCCGTCGCCGCCCAGAGCCCGGCGATGATGATTGCGGCCACGAGCAACAGCTGACCCCAGAGGACCCGTCCGCCCGTCATCGGGCCGGCCCCCTTGGGCGTCCGAAGCTCCAGTCCACGCCGCCGCCCGCGAGCGCGACGCCCGCGACCCGCTGGCCCAGATGCCGCTCCAGTTCCGGCCGCCACGGGACGAGCTGGAAGCCGAGGCCGCCGTCCAGCATCGCGAAACGGCCCGAGGCGAGGTCGACGCGGCGACGGTAGATACCGCCGACGGTCTCCCCTTCAGCCGCCGGCTGGTGCGCGAGGCCCGTCTCGGACGAGAGCCGGGCCGCGGCCGAGGCGAGCTCTCGCTGCTGCAAGGTCTCGACCAGACCTCGCGCGAAGACCACCTGCCCTCCTTCCCGGCGGGCCAGCCCCTTCGAGACGAGGTGATTGACGCGGTCGGCCAGCGCTCGCTTCACCTCCCGACCGAAGCCATCGTCCGCCAAGGCTTCCGGCTCTCGCGAGACGAGCTGGCGGTCGAGGAAAGTCGCGCCCTCCGCAGTCACTTGGCGACCAAGCTCCAGGTCCGACCTGACCCGCAGCACAAGCGCTCCGTTCCGCAGCGGCCGGGCCTCCACGACAGCCCCGACCTTCGCGTCCGTGGCCGCGTCGAGACTGGGCAGCGCGACGTGGTGCACGCGCCCGTCCAGGCCGTCGATCACGACGAAGGCGGAGCCGCTTAGCTCGTCGTCCAGGCCCCGCGCGGCCAGGCGGCCGACGATGGGGCGAGCGTCGCTCTCGGACTGGACTGAAAACCGGGACGGGTCGCGCCCGTCCGGCTCGTGAGCAAAGGCGTCATGCAGGCGCGCGATGATGTCGTTGCGCCGCGACAGTGTGCGCAACGTCGGTTCGGCCTGAGCGCTCAAATGCCAGCGGGCGGGCCCTACCGCCCGAGCCAATCCAAGCCGCTCCAGCTTCTGCAGGCGGGCGATCTTCGTCGACCGCAGCGGGTCGGCTCGGCTTCCGGCGCTCGGGCGCAGGTCGATGACGCCCTGCTCGCCGGCCTGGCGCGCGAGGGCGCGGTCCAGCCGCGTCCAACGCTCCGCGCCGACTTCGGCCTCCAGCCCACGCCGGATCTCCTGTTCGGAGCGCAGGCCGAGCTCTCGCGTGACGAGCTGACCGGCGCGGGCTCGGAGACCCTCGGCGATGTAGTCGCGCGAGATGACGAGGTCCTGGCCGTCGTCGGTGCGGCCTCGGACGAGCACATGGATATGTGGGTGGCCGGTGTTCCAGTGGTCGACGGCGACCCAGTCGAGGCGCGTCCCGAGGTCCTGCTCGGCCTGGGCCATCAGCTGGCGCGTGAACGCCTTCAGGTCGACGAGCTGCTCCGCGTCGTCAGGCGAGACGATGAAGCGGAAGTGGTGCCGATCGTCCTCGCCGCGACGGACGAAGGCCGCCCCGTCCGCGTCCTCGCGTTCGGCGTCGAACAGCACGCCTCTCGCGCCCTCCTGAGTGACGCCGTCGCGCCGAAGGTAGTCGATGTGCACGGACAGAGGTCCACGACCGGGCGTGTGGCGGACGACCCTGGCCTTGATCATGGCTCCACGCGCGCCTCTCGGCCGGCCGTGGTTGGCGCGCAGGCTGGCCGCGCGCCCGCGTCCGAAAGTGCTGGCTCGGCGCGCTCGGGCTTGGCGCACGCCGCCTGACCGCTCCGCGGCCGCAAGCACCTGACCCACGAAGGATTGCACGCGGCCGGCGCGCTGATCCCGGATGCGCCCGAGCCGGACGTCGAAGTCTTCGTCCGGCGAGGTCATCGGTCAGCTCGCGAGGTGCACGAAAGTGTTGTGAAGCAACGATCTCGGCCGATTTGCAGGCTGCGCCGCTCCGGCGCACCTCGTGGCCGGCCATTGTTTCTGTTGAACTTTCCTCCCCCGCAGCCCAGCCGCACATCGCGGCTTTTATCCTGCCATCCTCCCGGTCCTTTGTTGCTGGACGAGACCACCCGGCCTGAACACACGCCAGAGCACGCCAGAGCGCGATCCCGAGCGGGGCGGCTCATGGCTGCGACTCCTGCCGAGACAGGGGGATGAAGATGCCCTCCCGCGGTGCTTGGGGTGCCACGTCCGCGTCGACCAGCTGCATCCCAGATACGTCCGGGGTCGCAGCCTCAGCGAGTTCCGCCGACGGCTCCGAGCCGGCGAAAAGCGGCGATCGAAGCGCCTGCGAAAGAGCATCAACCGGCGGTACAGGCGCTGTACGGGACGGCTTTGCGCTGCTGATCGGCGGGGGTGGAACGACGCTGGGCCCGCTTATCGATGACGCGAGTTTGGCCACGTAGGCGCGTGTCTCAAGCGGCAAGGAACGACCGGCAAGGTGCTGCTGGTAGCGTGCCGGCCCCGCGTTGTAGGCCGCCAGGAACCCGGGCGCGCCGAAGCGGTCATAGAGCTCTCGGAGGTAGGCGGCGCCGGCCAGGATGTTGTCCCGAACGTTGAACGGATCGGGCCCGAGCCGGTATCGAGTCCGCAGCTCGGCGTAGGTGCCGGGCATGACCTGCATCAAACCCATCGCGCCCTTGGGCGAGACGGCGCATGCACGTCCCGCGCTCTCGACCCGCAAGACGGAGTGCAGCCAGACTTGCGGCACTCCGAACCGGCGCGAAGCCTCCGCCAGACTCGCGGCGATGATGTCTCGCGTCGCGAGCGTGCAGGCGGGCAGCGGCCCAGGCGCGCGGTGTTGCGCTGAGGCGGGCATCGCCGGGAAGAGAATGAGAGCGACGGCGACGACCGGCGCCCGGAAGCTCGGACGCGGCGTTTCGGACAGGTCGGCCGCCATCTCAATGCGCCTCCGCCCGGCGGAGAGGCGTCGCGCGGCCGATGATCGAGTCGGCTGGAGTGACGCCGAAATAGCGACCGTCGAACGAATCCGCAGGCGCGTTCAGGGCGAAGACTTCACCCCGAGCCAGCGTTCGGCAGCCGCTCCAAACGGGCAGCGAACGGCCGAAGCTGTCGTGATCGCGAGCGACGGCCGTGGCCACGCCGTCGACGATCACGCGGTCGGCGAAGCGGCAGACCGAGCTCGGGTGGACGGCGACGATGCGCTTGATCAACGGCACGTCGCGACCGACGTAGTCTCGGTCCACCATCCACTCGGCGAAGGGCTCGGGCGGTCGGATCACGGCGTAGTCGCCGATCGCCGGAGCGGAGCCCGGCTGCACGGCGTAGCCGCCCAGCGGTGCGCTCGCGCTCACGTTCCAGACCAGTCTCGGAGCAGGCCGGTAGGCGACCGGCGCGAGCACCGCCACTATGCCCGTAGCGCCGAGAAGGAGAAGCGCGGTCCGGTTCACGCGGCCAGTTCCTGACGGAGCAACCAGGCGCGGTGGCGCTCCCGGGTGTAGGGCCGGAACGGCTCGGCCGCGAGAACACGGCCGTGGAGGTGCCGCCACCAATCCGGCGCAACCTCGGTGGCCGGGATGCCTGCGTTCTCGACGGAGTCGATGGCCTCCAGCGCGCGACGGACCTTCGGCCAGCCCGACACCCGCAGCAGGATCTCCGCTCCGGGCGACACGCCCGGCACGGTCGAGCAAACCTCCCCGAGCGGACGGGCGCGCAGGATGTCGAGCCTGGAGAGCGCCGTCCCGCGCGCGTTGCCCGACCAGCGAACGAAGGCGAACACCGAGCCGGGCCTGAAACCGCAGCAGCGGGTTCGGCGATCCATGACCTGCTCATCGACGTAGCGGCCGAACCGCAGCCAGCGCTCGACGCGCTTCTCGATCCAAACCAGCTCGACGTAGGTGAGCCCGGCCGAGTCGCATTCCGGCGGCACGACCAGGACGCGCGAGGGTGCGCCAGGCGCTTCGGCATCGAACGGAGCCATTACAGACGCCCCGCAGCTCAGCGGTTGGCGCCATGTGACAGGACGGCGTGGCCGCGGCGCGCCGGATGCACGACGCCGCGCCCCGGATCGGAGGTGGACGCCTTGGTCCCGCGGTCGGCCCAGGAGCGCAGATCGTCCAGCGCATAGACCACGCGCCCGCCGATCTTCTTGTAGCTCGGGCCGGTTCCGTAGGTGCGGTGCTTCTCGAGGGTTCGGCCGCTCAGGCCGAGGAAGCGGGCCGCTTCGGGCGTGCGCAGGAAGCGCGGCGGCAGGGCGGTGGCGGTGTCGAACATGGGTGGGCTCTCCTGCTGTTGGGCCGCCGTCGGCGAGCGCGGCGGCGCGTTCTGGGAGAGCTTTGGACGAGCGGGGACGCTGCGGGGGATGGTGAAGACCGGGGCGCCGTTTTCGCCACCCCTACGCGCGAGTCAGACGCCGGAGCGCCGCCCGAGCAAGCGGCGGTAGCCGCCGCGAGAGAAGGCCAGGCCGTTCCTGACCAGCCGGATGGTGGTGTCGCGAAGGCTGTCCGACCGCCACGTCGAGGGATCGATCCGGGCCGGCCCGTACAGCCCCTCGGCAAGCCCCCGATAGCTCGCGCCCGACAAGTGGGCGTCAAGCGCGCGAACGCTCAGCCGCGCTCGACGGAGCGTCTGGTCCGGCGCTCGCTGACGGGCCGGCTGCCGTTCGCCGGCAAGATGGCGGCGGAAGCGGAGCGCCGCGTCGGCGCGAAGCGGAGCAAGTTCGTCGAACGGAACGGCCGCCACCACGGGCGCGCCGGAGGTGACCTCAGGCGGCGCCCAAAGCTGATGTTCCTGCGTCCCGGCGCGCACGCAGACGTGCAGCCCCGTCGTCGACGGACGGGCTGTCACGTCTCCAGGCCACTGCTCCGGCGTGAACGGGACCGCTCCGCCCACGTCAGGCCCGGCCGCCGCGAGGACGACGGTGGCGGCGTTCAGCTCCGGTCGCCAGAAGACCGGTTGTTCAAGCGCGGTGACGTCGGGGTCGGCCGCGAAAGACCAACCCCCAGTCGGACATCGATCCGGGCTCGCCACCGCTTTCCAGGGCCGGCGAACCATCGTTCGCCGCCGTCTCGTACTCGCGCCGGTAATCGGCGTTGCGGCGCAGGAACTCCCACGCCAAGCCCTCGACCGAGAGCTCGTTCAGGTACTCGTACGCGGACTCATCCCGCCACTCGGGGGTACTCAAAGCGCGCTCCTTCTAGCGCTGGGTGATTCGACCCCGAGTTAGGTGCGCATCTTCAAACGTGAAGGTGGTGTTCACGCGGGCGTTAACGATTCTGACCCGCGAGGACGGTGCGAGTTGACGCAGCGGCAATCAGCGCCGACCGGTCTGCAGCATCGCTCGATAACCCTCCGAGGTCATCCACCGAGCACGCGCCAGGTGACTCTCGTAGCGCCGTCGCGCCGCCGTCGGATCGTCGTCCGGCCGCACGTCAAGCAGCGCCTGAGCGGCTTGCCTCCAGTCAGCGCCCTCCCGCTCGGCGTCGAGAAGCCGGAGGTAGATCGGCGCGTTTCGGCGGTCGTACTCCGTCAACACCGGCGCTGCGGGCGCTTCGTCCTTGATGCCGTCGCTCATGTTCAGGCTCCAGCGTGGGCCTGCCTCATCCTACTCCGTGCCGTTTTCTCGGGCGAAGAACTGCGCGGGATCGACGTCCAGAACCGTGGCGAGCTGCTCCAGCATGTCGACGGTAGCCGCATTCTCTTCTCTCTCCAGCATGCCAACGTAGTTGCGGTTGATCTCAGCCCGGTCGGCCAGCTCTTCCTGGGACAGGCCTCGTTCGCGCCGCATGCGACGCAGATTGCGGGCGACCAGCCCTCGCAACTTCATGCGGGGACACGATCGACCCGGTCACAGCGGGACCACCTAGTATACTAGGGAAACGCCGCAAGAGCACGCCAAAGCTGGGGATAGCTTAGCGGCGCGCGCCATGTGGCTTGCGCCACCAGCCGGGCTCACGATCCTCCGGCCAAGCCGACATGAGTGCGAAGGGCTGCATGAGCTCCGGCGGCCGGGCCGAGAAGGTGACGAAACCCGTGCAGTGCAATCGGCGGCACCGCTGCCGCCGGTTCCAGAGGCTCGTTTCGCCTCCGCTCACCTTGGAGATGACGGCCAGGTTCACACGCATGACAAGGTGGCACGTCGAGCAGCGGGAGGTCACGTCCCAGTGCTTGGCCTGCATCTGGTCCACGGTCTCGGCCTGACTCCGCCACCATGGCGGCGGTCGGCGCTCCAGCTTGACGTAGCTCATCGGAACCCACGCACGGGGGCGCTCGGCTAAGCCCGCCTGCATCGGGCGGCAAGCCTAAGTTCTGCATCCGTTCACGTCAGCTGTGGACGGAGCCCGCGACTTTGTTCCAGGCGACCGCGCCGATAGCGACCGCGCCGGCGAGTGCGAAGACCTGCCGCCAGATCTCCGAGGGCGAGGTCATCTCGGTGATCGTGAGGACGGCGTGATAGGCGGTGAATGCGGCCGGCGCGGCGTACACGCTCGCAAGCAGGCCTCGGAGCGCAGGCGAACGGGTGGCCTCGAACAGGCGCTGTCCGACGCCCAGGGTGAGCCCGCCCACGAAGATGGCGACGAGTGAGGCGCCGGTCGCGCCCGCGCCCGTCTTGTAGGCCAGCAGCCCCGCCCCGACGCCGACGGCCGCCGGCAGCGCGTACACAGTGAGCGTGACGATGATCCAGGCGAGCAGGCCGAGACCGAGTACGGACAGAAATGCGGCGATGAACATGGCGAGCGCCAGAGGACGTGCGGCGTGAGGTAGGCGCCCTGCTCCGAGCTTGGAAGTCGAAGAGCCCCGCCCGGTGATCCGGGCGGGGCGGTGTCGCGCCTCAGTCGCTCCGTCGGCCGTTCGGGCGGGACCAGATGAGGCTGAAGGTGTCCGCGCCTTCGTCGTTGAAGAGGTTGGCGTAGATCGGGGCGTTGAAGCTGGGGTCGTCGAGCTTGAGGGCCAGGTAGTCGCGGCCCTCGTTCGAGCGCTTGGTCCAGGCGGCGCCGATCTCCGCCTTGCCGACGAAGACCCGGTGCGAAGGGGCGTTGTCGTTGCTGCGGGCGTCCTGGGCCGTGATGCGGACGTTCTTGGCCTGGACGGAGAGGGTCACGATGTCGCCGGCGTAGTCGTTGCCGGTCTTCTTGAAGGTGCCGATGGTCGCCATGGTCGTCTCCTGAGGTGTTCGAGCCCGCGCCCATCGCGGCCTCGATGGCGATCGCCGGCCGGGGACGACCGACGCCGCAGCCCTCGGGCCCGCAGCGCAGCGGAGGACGGAGACCGACGGCGTTCTTGGTGCGCGAGGAATGACCGCTCGCGGTCAGGGGAAGAAAGTTGGCGGGCTTCGTTGCGGCAAGGCGGTCGAGGCGAAGCCGGCCCCGGACAGATCAAGCCGATGAGAGGCCGCACGGGACGCGGCCGTTTCTGCTCCTCAGGGTCTAACCTCCGTGGCCAGTCGGCACCTAGGACCGCCGATCACGCGCGGCTTTCGCGCATGCTCTTGCGCTCCCAGGCGGCGGACCCTTACTCAGATCCCTAAACGACGGAGCGCATCTGCTTCGCCCAGCGATCGAGTAAGTGCCGGCTGAGCCCTGTACGCCGGGCCGGCTGATCGGCCGGACCTCGACACAATCGGCGCTGAAGCTTAGTAGCGTTAGGCTTGGTGGGCGCTGTGATGAGCACTATCCCAACAAACGGCGAAGTCGGCAGCCGCTGGTCGCGCCGCAGGCTGCTCGCCTCGGCGCTCGCCCTAGCGTGCCCCACTCTCGCCGGCGCGCAGACTGCACGTGCTCCCGATCGCATGCAGGCCGCTCTCTTCGAAGCGGAGCGCACCCTGGCGACCATGATCAACTCAGTCCGTCAAAGGGCGCGCTAGCGCAGCATCCCAATCTCGCCCTCAATGATGAGGGTAGCCCGCGCACATGTGCAGGATCTCGAGCAGCACAACCCCGACACGCGGCGTGCACGGGATGGTGCACTTTGCAACGCTCATAGCTGGTCCGAGAACGGGCCTGGGACCCCCGTGTGCTATACCAACTCGCATCGAGGTATGGAGCGCATGTGGTCCAAACCGAGCGAGATCACCAGGGGCGTCTATAGCGGGAACGGGTACGAGATCGGTTTCGGTTCACCACAGTCCGGTCTTGCGACACCCGAGGCGGCCATCGCAGGGTGGCTTGGAAGTCTCCTGCATTCAGCGGTAATGCTTGAGAGAGGCATTTGGGCCGGCAAGGATTGGCAGGCTTTAGGCGTCGCCATACATGGCAGGTATGCGGTAGCTTGGTTCGGAGAAGAGCACGACGCTACCTAAGTTGCCGTGGCTGACCTGTGTCGGCACCGGCGTTCTCCGGCTAGGCTGCTGAACAACGCTTCTGACTTGTCAGAATGCGTATGGGTCGTACTCGTACACAATAGCAGAGAGGTCGCCGTCGTACTCGGCCGCGGGCATCACACTGTAGCCGTCGCCGGTGGCAATCAGGACGACGCAGACCATCAGGGTGGTGGCGAGATTCCAGGCGCAGGCTTGGGCGAGGTTGAGCGGCATCTTCGAGCTCCTGTCTCGGAGCGGGGACCGTCCCCGCTCGACAGGCGCCCGGCAGGCCGGCGCGCGGCCGCGATCACCTCGGCGGCGTCAGCCAGAGAGGCCGCAAGCTCTGCTTAGCGGACCCCTTGCGGGTTGATCGTAGAAGGCCGCGCGGCGGACAGAGGATCAGCGCTGATGAGAGCGGGACTGGTACCCCCCACACAGGATTACGGCGTGATCATCGCCGCGCAGAGACCCTCGTCTAGGAACCCGACAGGGGACGACGAACTATCGAAGTGATCGCGGAGGTTCTGACGCACAGCTTCAAGCGTAGCTCGGCTCATGCTGATGCCGCTGTTCCCACGAGCATTGACGCCCAAGAGTAGCGGCCGCAGCCGCTCCAGAACGCGAGGCGGCGTCCAGACCGGTAACTTGACCGCTCCGTGGAGATACATGTTTGCCCAGCCATTCATTCGTCTGAGCAAGTGCATCGGGACCGCCGTCGTAATCTGCCCTTCGTGAGGACGGATCGCCTCGAAGAGCACCGAAAGGGGTATCGGCTCAATTGTCACAAGGTCTGAGTGGTTCTCTACGAAGCTCAAGCCGAACGAGCCGTGCCCGTAGATTGCTTGCTGCGCGCCGAAGAAGAAGGTGTGCATGTGCTCCACCTCGTTCTTCCCAACACCGAAGACGTCCGGCACACCGAGGCTTCGAGCAGCCCAGTGTTCAAAAAGGACAACGCTGTCGAACAAGACGTCGTGAGTGAACCGAAGCACATTGCCGTACGCAAACGAGGCGTCCGGTTCGGAAACGTCGCGGGCTACGCGTCCGGTTATGTGATCCATCTCCGACAGGAACAGCGATGCGTGCGCGGCGTAGTACGCGTCATCCTGCTCCTTGCTCGCTAGATCGCCCAAGTTCTTCGGTATTGCTGCTGCAAGCAGATGGTCTGTCGAGCCCCCCAACGGACGCTTTCCAACCTCCTGGACGAAGGCAGCTTCGAAGAGTTGACGGCCCGCTGGCCACCAATCGTAGATGGCTGCCCACTCCTGGCGCGCGTCGAGACCGCGGCCACGATCAAAGCGACACGCTTCTTCTTTGTACTGGTCAATCGCGCGGGCCATGCTGCTGGGACTGATTGATTATGCCAACGACGCTTACGCGCCGCCTCGCCTGAAGTCGAACAGCGGGATGCCGAGCTTGCGGGCCTTGTCAGCGAGGTTGTCGTTGATGCCGTTGCCGGGGAACACGACCACGCCGATCGGCAGCACGTCCAGCATGGCGTCGTTGCGTTTGAAGGGAGCGGCCTTGGCGTGCTTGGCCCAGTCGGGCTTGAAGGCGACCTGAGCGACCTTGCGGCGGTCGGCCCAACAGGCGGCGATGCGTTCGGCGCCGGTCGGCGAACCGCCGTGCAGCAGGACCATGCCGGGGTGCTTGGCGTGCACCCGGTCGAGCGCGGCCCAGATCGCGGCGGTGTCGTTGAAGTCCTTGCCGCCGGTGAAGGCGACCTTGGGTCCGGCGGGGACCATGACCTCGGTCTCGGCGCGGCGGCGAGCGGCGATGAAGTCTCGACTGTCGACCACGGCGGAGGTGAGCGCCCTGCGGCTGACGAGGGACCCGTGGCGGGGCTGCCAGGCGGAGCCGGTGTGCGTGCGGTAGAGGTCGGCGGCGGTGTCGCGCATGAGCTCGTGCGCGTTGCGGCCTTCGATGAGCGTCAGCCCTTGGGCCGTCAGCTGCTCCAGTTCGACCGAGCGCACCTCGGAGCCGTCCTGTTCACGCTGGCTCCGGCGCTGCGCCTGCTCGTTGTCGTCCAGCTCGCGTTCGACGCGTTCGGCGGCGCGGTGGAAGAGGTTGACCGTGCCCCAGAGCAGGTCGTCGAGGTCGGGTTCGAGGCGGGTGTCCTCCAGCGTGGAGACCAGGGCGTCGAAGATGTCGGCCATGGCGCCGGCGACGCGGGGCGCCTCGGGCAGCGGGCGCGGGTCGGGCTCGTCCTGGAAGGGACGGAAGCCGTAGAGCTGAAGCTCGGAGAGGATGTGGGCGGTCGGGGACTCGGCGTGGGGTTCGATGTGGTCGGTCATGGTGGTCGCTCCGGTTCGGGACCGCGCCTCTCGCGGCCTTCACGGGCGACAAAGAGCGGCGCCGGACCGGGCCTGCACCGGCGGGCGCTCTCGCCCGCGGCCGGAGCGCAGCGGAGGACGGCGAAGGCCGGCTTTCTTGTCTCGCGAGGAGGCGCAAAGCGCCGGGGAAGAAAGTCGGCCGCAGCCGTTGCCGGCCCGGTCTGGCTCCGGTCCGATCGCCCGCTCTGGAAGGGCGAAGGCGCGGCTCTACCCGGGCCGGTGCGTGCCTACGCCGACGGCTGACAACATGCTCAAGCAGCCCCGATCCTGCGTCCTGGCCTCGCCGATGGCATGAAGCACTCGACATCCTCCGGGGCGAGCTGGAGGCGAAGATCCGCCCTGAGCGTGTCGATCCCGAGCCGGCGCACGTCGTCGTTGAAGTCGCCCAGGCGAGCATCAAGCATCAGCGGTTCGATCCCGAACTTACGTGCCTGGTAGGCCAGCGTCTCCGCCGCGTGTCGCCCTGCGTCGTCCTGCTCGCGGGCTATGTAGAGCCGCTTGAGCGTCGGCTGGAACTCCAGGGCCGCGAGATGCGCGGCCGAGAGCGCGGCAACCGCAGGGAGGGTCGGAAGCGCGGTGCGGAGCGAGAGCATGGTCTCGACGCCCTCGCCGGCGGCGAGCACATCGTCGGCTGTGCCGAAGCGCACACCGTTACCGAGCAACTGGCCCATAGCGCGTCGCGGCGAGGCGATCGGGGCCTTGGCGCGGCCGGACGGGTCGAGCCAGGTGCGATGCAAGCCTGTGACGGTGCCCGAGAAATCGGTGACAGCGGCGATTAGAGCCGGCCACGCGTCGCGTCCGGGCGGTTCGTCCTCCTCCGGTCGATACCAGCAGCGCGGATGAAAGCGCAGCACGTTAGAGCCCGGGACGGCGCTGATGTCCCGAGCGCGAAGGTATCGCTCGGCCAGTGTGCCCGTGATCGGCTCCGATATAGCGAAGAGGCGTCGAGCGGCTTCGGGTGAGCCGGTCGGTGCAGGCGGCTGCCGCCGCCGCGAGGGCGTCGGCTCGGGGGGCAGCAAGGCCAGGAAGCGGCGTGCTTCGGCCAGCGTGTCGGCGAGCGTGGTCAGGCGCCGGTTGGCGCCAATGAGGTCGAGCAGGTCGCCGTGCTCGCCGGTGGCGGCGTCGGTCCATTTGCCCGCGGCGCCGTTGCCCGACTCCGGGCCGGCGAGCCGGACATAGAGGCTGCGCCCCGGTGTGCCCTCGATGTCGCCGATGAGCCAATAGCAGCCGTGCCGGCGACCGTGCGGCAAGTAGTGGCGGCACACGCTTTCCGCGTTGCGGGCGAGGCGTCGTGAGAGGTCAGAGGCTTCGTGCATGGGTCACCTTCGGGACGAAAGAAGGGCCCGCCGCGGCGACGGCGGGCCCTCCGGGAGCGAGCAGGCGTGGGGGACCGCCTACTCGGCCGCTGCGTAGGCGTAGGGGGCGTCGCCCGCTGCGGCCTCCTCATCCTCGTCGATCGGCTCGGCTTCGGCCATGGCCGGTTCGCCGCCGTCCGCCGCCGTCTGTTCGCCGGCCGGTTCGGGCTCGATCGCGTCGGCGACGATGATCGGCTCCGTCACGGTCTCGACTGGGCTCGGCAGCGCCCGACCGGGCGTGCGCAGCGGCTCCGGGACCCAACCCGTGCCGGCGAGCAACCCTTGCGCCCGCTCGGCCATGTCGCCCTTCTTGAGG
>ERZ1066118.1416-NODE-1416-length-15183-cov-9.515402_pt1 | contig 15183 bp, 19 predicted proteins | sample MGYA00382765_ERZ1066118 | MGnify/ENA primary metagenome ERZ1066118 (study PRJEB33369, sample SAMEA5778348) | biofilm metagenome | biome: Industrial cooling water; feature: Water cooling tower basin; material: Biofilm | place: United Arab Emirates | collected...
CACCGTGAACGGAAGTGCCGAAGAGATGCCCGAAGTGGAGCTTGTCACCCGTAAGGAGATGGGTTGCTCTTGCGCTGATCGCAGCAAGGAGAATCGGCTTGTCCTTCTCCACCACCGTCACCCCTTCCGGTAAAGCCGCTGCATCTTGAGTCAGCGTCACCCTTACCCCTTGAAGAAGCGCTTCAAGCTCCGTTAGCGCCTGTGGTCGCACTCGTCCAAGGTTCAGCTCGGCTTCTGCTACCGCGTAGGGACTTGAGAGGAGTGTTATGCCTGAAAGCGCCCACAGCTCCCGGAGGCGTGATGTAGGCTTATACGCCGCAGAGAACAGGACGTTTGCATCAAGGAAGACCCGATCCACTTATCGCCCCGGTCGGTAATGGGGGATCTTCTCCGGGTCAAGTCCCATGCCCCGCACCTCGGCAATCGCCTCCTGGTACTCGGCTTCATCGACGGCATTGGACAGGAGGAACTCGGCTCGTCGTTCCGGGGTGTAGACCTCAATGGGCAGTGCCACCGCCGGACGGATAAGGATGCCGTCTTCGGTTTCCTCCGCGATGACAAGTGCGCCCTCTTCAAGCCCGAAGCGCCGCCGCATTCGAGCAGGGATTACCACCACTCCCCGTTTTCCGACTCTGCTGGTTTCGCTTCCTGGAGATGCCATATCTCAAAGTGTCTGAATATCAGATTTACTATAATTCTGATATTTGAACGCATAGGATGTCAAGGAATCCGTTGTCAACCACCCGGAATGATTCACTCTCCATATAGCCGCACCATTCCCAATTCTTCCGCACCCTTATCCGAGCATACCGCATAACCCCCGCTGGAAGGTTTTTTGGGTGGTCTCATGCCCCGATACATCGCCCCGTCTCTCGGTTGGTTTCTGCGTAAGGTCGCCATCGACTACGTGCGTTACGGCTATATGCGCTACGCACTCCGCACCATCCCAGAAGGGAAGGCTACCGACGACGAGCTACGGCGGATCGATGAGAAGGTAATCCGCACCTACCGCGTGACTTACCACCGCACCACCCGCGCCCGTCGCAGAGCAAAGGGACAAGCAAACGTCGCCTACGTCCGTTACCGCAGATGGTTCGTGCTGCTCTCAACCGAGGGAGACCACGAGAGCGACGAGTTCACGCGCAACGCCCCGAAGGACATACGCGAAGACCCATTTCACTTTTGCGGCTACGTCGTGAGTCTCAAGAACGGGCGGGTACACGTCGCCATGACTCGGAGGCGCATGGAGCGACTTGAAAAGATCGCAGACACGATCGCGCTTCACCGTGAGCCGAAAGTCGCAGCCTTCTTTCTCAACATCTCGCACTCGATCCACTTCCCCGGTGTGGTACGGCAGAAGCTCAAGCTCCTTCGTGTCATCAACAAGAAACGCCGCCGCGCAGGACTTGCCCGTATCTCCTGGACGATTCCCGACCCGCGCTCTTAATGCCTTGTAACAGGCAATGCACTACACGTCGCCCCTTCCCCCTTCGCCCCTAAGTGTATGCTCCAAGCGGGACGTGTCAAGGGACGCTTACGCTCTCCGCTTCGCTCCGCCCTTGACACGTCCCGCTCTCCGCAAAAAACGGGCGAACACAAGGGGGAAAGGGAAGTAGTGGGTGATGCAGGTCGCTACAGCTACAGGTAATGTTTTCAGTCGCTCAAGCTTTTGATGAAGCGGTCGATCATCCGCTTTGCGCCTCTCCGTTCCCGTGAGGGCATGGTCATGAGGAACTCGCCCGCCGCTTCGCGGAGTCTCTCCTTGTCCGCCGCATCGCCTGTTACACAGCAAAATAAGACAACGCTTGTTGCGTCTGATAAACATTTATGCTTATCCTATCTGGCGCAGGGAAACAGATGTTTTTGTTTATGTGTGACGATTTGGTGAAGGTAGAAGGAAATCCGAATTATTCTCTCGAAATTTCAGTGAGAAACTTGGAATTCCTAGCAGAGATTCGAGAATCTGCACTTCAAAATCTGCGCGAAAAAGGTTTTCCTTGTAATTATGGTCTAGAAGGAATAGACGCTGATTACTATGAAGTCGTCAAGGAAGTCATAACAAAACTTCCTGAGACGCTCCATACTGCGGCATCAAGAGGTGCTTCGTACGCGGGTATTCTACTACTGCTGAGCTTCGCTGTTACCCCCTATTGGCGACGCACATCTTGGTGGGGGAGAGGCGAGTATTACGTGGATCGTGAGAGCCTCGTATTTATGTCTCATCAAGTATTGTGGGATTACCTGGAAGCGCAACTTCTACAGCCGTTCTTACAAGAGATATATCCAGGATTCGAGATATACGAGCTTCGAGTACAACTTCCTGGCGTACTGTAGTTCATATTATTTTTGTACTGAGGGAAATTTAAAGGTTATTATCTGTTTCCCTGTTTTCTTCACAACCACGCTTACTCATCGCTTCCTCTTGTAGCGAAGTGGAGATTATAGAATACTCAGATTCTAGAACTCTCAGATTACCAAACAATTCATTAGTGAACTTCTGAAGTTCAGCAAACGTCTGCATTTTATAATTATTTTTTTCTTCATCAGACATCATTCTGCGTAAAGGTTTAGGTATCCAGTTCCAGCGGTAAATATGAGAAAAAGCCAGAAAGACTATTGCAGTCATTAGCGCAATTATACCCAATATACTAAATGCACTTTTCACGGCATGATATATATCAAACTTTTTGATAGCTATTATGCAAACTTGCTTCGCCCAATTCGAGCAGATTGGCTTAACAACAAGCTCTGACAGAATAGGTATTACAAAACATAGAATAGAGCTAATTAAGAAAAAATCAGGAGTATTAAGCTTTTCTGCTCGCTCTGCATATCGTATGTACCTTCCATGATGTATTCCAATAAATTCTTTATCTTTAAACTCAAGAGTTGTATAGTCTTTGATGTCTTTTGTTCTTACTTTGGCAATCAACTCCTCGCACTCATCTCTGGAATTGCGAGATCGTTCTTTAAGTCTTACACGGATAGTTGCGACATAAGCAGCTAAGGCGATACTAATTGGGAGTAGTCTTAGCAGCGGGTCAAGATCGGAAGTATTTGGCATAATATAGCTACCGAATTTCTTCTGATTGGACATATTACTAGGGAGAGACACAAAGAGTGGAATAAGCAATCGATCTTTACCGAGCATCTTAAAGAAACGTCATGAAGGATGACTCTCCCTTGTGTCATATTTATTACATTTTCCGCTACATTTCACCTTTCCGAATACGCTCATCACTTCGCTGCCCCGTTGCTGAACGTTTGGCGTTTTCTTGGCGATCGCTCGTTTATCCGTTGACGAAGTGCTCCTTCGCATTGGAAAGATTTGGCGTGGTTTGGAAAAACGCACCTTGGTGCATGGGTATGGAGAAACGCACCACACAAACAGCCACCAGACACATGCACCTTTGGTGACGCTCTCTAACAAACGCCAAGGCTCACCAGTCCTTCGGCAAACATTCTCCAAGCGAACGCCAAAAAACGGCAAATGGCTTTCCCGGTAAAGGATACGGCTCCGGGCACCCGATAAGTGGGAGTCATATACGACATTATAGGGGTCACATATGACTCCTCGGTTCTAACGGTATAGACGGACACGAGGTGCGATTGCCGTACCTACGTAGTGAACTCCTGGTTCACCAATCGTCGGTAAAGCGCACGCTCCGCGCTCTTATTGATTTGGGCTACATACGGAAACGCCACGAGACAGGAAAACTTGTGGGGTATGAAATACCAGAGAAAGAAGGTACTTCCCACCCGCCATGACCCGCGACGAATAGACTACCCTCATTGTCAAAACCCGATCACCGCTACAGCATTGCGCTTCTGTTCCGAAGTCACTTCAAGATACCGTTGCAGCGTCCCCAGATCGCTGTGTCCGCTGATTTCTTGAATCACCCGCAAGGGGATTCCGGCGCTGGACATCATCGTGAGGGCGGTGCGCCTAAAACTGTGGGTGCTGACTCCTTCCAATCCCACACGAGAGCAGGCAGACTTTAAAATCTTGTCTGCCGCGAACCGAGTCAGTGTAACAGTTCTCCCCCGCATCCCTGGAAACAATGCCCCTTCTTTAGGTGGTTGATACTCTTTCAAGAGTTGGGCTAATCCTGGCTGGATGTCCACACTACGGGTTTTGAGCTTACCTTTGGTGGTAGACTTTCTAAAAGTCAACGTTTCACCCTTGATGTCAGTGGTTTGGAGTGCCAGTACTTCAGACACTCGACAGCCCGTGAATAAGCAGATGCCAAACAACGCTCTATCTCTTGGCGATCGCAACCCTTCGGTAAATAGCCGCCTCAATTCCTCGGAGGTGAGTATTTTTCCCTGCCCGTTACCTGCAACTTTCATTACTTAAATCTTGCCCGTACCATCAGATTACACGAAAACTCCATTTCGTGGAAGGGATGCCTCAAAGCATCGTTCTTTCGTCACCGACTGGAACTTCGACAAGCCTATATAAGTCATGCTTATCAAGCACTCGACGACAGAATCAGGTGTTTCAGCATTTCCGATGATTTTTCCTTATGCAGAGAGCGCCATCACCGATGTAGGGTATAATCTACTGCTCACTCGTTGGTGCTAGATAAAGCATTGAGCCACATCTGGCGAATGCGAACCGGACAATCCAGGTTCTTGTGAAAAGAAAGATTGTGCGAAAGCGATACGAAACAGGAAAGCTCGTGGGGGATGAGATTATATAAAGTAAAAGTTAATATTAGTCGGGTCTCGGCTCACCTTCAATCCATTCACCCGTTTTCGGATCGCGCCAAACAGGTGTCACCCAGCCTCCTATCTTGCCTCCTGTTTCTGTGTCGGGTGGTTTAGGGAAATTATCAAGAATAGCTTCTTGCTCTGGGCTTAATCCTCGTGGTTGAGGAAGCATGATTGGCTCAGCATCCGGTATTGGCGGTAACTTCATCGCCTCGGCGTTGTTCCCCGGCTCAATATCACCTCCCTCATACTGAGGTTGTTGATACAGATCCGGAAATACGGGAGCCGGAGACACAGGAGGGCTGTCATAGTACCCCTCGTTCATATTCTCCTCATCGCTTAGATCTGCGCGGGGCTGCTGGGCTGAAGTCTCTCCAATACCGATTCCAACTATAGCGATAGCTGTCAAGATAAAGAGGGCAAACCGATTAGCGGCAGAGTTTACTAAAAGCATGGCATATCGACCGAACTCTCCTAATCACACAATACTATCGAGAAGGGGTACAGCCAGTGAAGCGTCAAACAACTTCACCGTTGGCTTGACGAAACTTCACGGGAAAAGCGCCCATAAATTGCCGGATGCAATTTATCGCCATGTAACAGGCAATATAGGGACAGACGGAGAGAGACTACGGGAAGCGGCGGGCGAGTTCCTTATGACCATCCCGCTACGGGACACAAAGGACGTAAAGCGGCTCTTCGACCGATTCTTGAAGAGCATGAGGAAAGCGTGAACGCAGACATCTATTCAGCGTTATGCGTTTTACCACTCTTAAGCCAAAAGAGACGAAATCCATGCACAGAAGACGAATTTCTCCACCTATCCCTATCCCTATCCCTATCCCTAACCACGTAACGCTAAGTAAACTTCTGTAGCATGTCTATCATGTCGCTTTTAATACCGATATATGCTTTAGCTATAAACAGAATTACTGCTCCTGTAGATATATTTACTCCTTTGAAAAACTCTGAGATACCGTGAAATCTGGAAAAACATGTGGACTTATCGATTAATATTCGTTACTAGCTTGTATCCGATCCTTGAGATTTCCCTATACTAATTTATGCACACAAATAATTCATTGTAGTAAGAGACACACACAGCTACGAGTTCTAACACATAGAACTACAAACATTTATGACAAAGGTGCAGATATGACATTATTAGTAGCTTTATGCAGACGATTGGCAGCAGTCGGAGCCATTGCTACCCTGATCGCCATTTCCTCTAATCCCGCGATAGCCGATGAGGACACTAGTGACCCAGATTTAACGAGGTATTCGGAGGACGGTCTTCCAGAATATCCGGTGCTAAACGTTCTATTTAAGGATGTGAATCAAAATCAGTGCTTTCCTACGCGCGGTTCCGCCGTCCGAGCAGGACTTTCGGCATTACATAACGAGAAAACGCTTAATAACGGAAGGGGCTTTTTCGTGACTCCGTGTGAATCTCAGAACAGTGGCTCTCAGGGTTACTCTACTGGTACGCAGTCAAACAAACAGTACTCCGTTGTTTTTCCAACTAATTCTAGTGGTAGCGTAATCAATCCTAGTCAAATAAATATTGTCAATGCTTTTTCAAACCTTAAGACGTATCCTGCCGGAAGCGTAGGCTTTGTCCACGTACACCTCAATGGTCTAAATCACGGGTGGCAGCCATACGATACGGGTGTAATGTGTGGGTTGAGTGCAACCGTATTTCTTTATCGCCACGATCACGTAATAGAGAGGTATTCGCTACCTACTGGCATTGACTGGACTCAAACGCAAGCGACTAAGACTTGCTCGGATGAAGTACGAGCCAACAATCCTGTGCCTACGCGATTGTGGAAGCTACTGGTTGATCCATCCAAGATAAATACGTATGTCGATCCAGGGGTGTCCGGCGAAGAATAGAGGTTTTGTTATGTGAATGATGGGAAGCTTGTGTGGGATGATATAGTGGAGCAAGCCGAACGATGCGTCTATGTAGCATCCCGACCCTTGACTCTAGCGGGAACGCATTCACTGCCCAGTTTTCACAAATCTTCGTCAAAATTCGCCAGAAGAGACGGTATATTGAGGGAGCCAAGGAATTCTTTCCAAGGCAGCGTGCCTATATCGCCTGTATGTCACCGAGAGTGAATGCAGGTGGCGCACCACTGAGCTATCCCGGTATGCTTGGAATGAAGTTTTTATGAAAAGGATGTTACAGCGTGCGACCAGCATAATTACCTCTGTCGCTCTGTTGACTGGTACGGTTTCTTCTGCAAAAGCTCAAAAACAACCAAACTATCAATGGAATCCCAAGTGGTCATGCTACCACAACATGGTAGCGTGGTACGACTTTAACAGAGAGCTAATTACAAAAGCGTGGATAGATGACGTAACCAAAGCACGAGATAAGCGACTAGACGATCTGCTAAGCACTACAGCAGGAGGTGCAGCTTTTGGATACGCTGCGTCTAAAGTGAATTTTGCTAGTGCAGGCAGTGGCTGGCTTGGCATAGCAAGCGGAATTGTACTGGGAACAACTCCATTGTTGAATGATTACATTACGCTCTATGTTCGACGACACAAGGAGTATAAGTTGCTCGAAGAAAAATTTTATTCTGAATACGAACGAGTTTGCAAAACACCATACTCTAGAATCGAGCCATACTCTGCTCCCGTTGGAAATGCGAGCGATATTGACTCCGCTCCACTTGCAGAAGAGACAGAAGAATCGGATGAAGGCGATGCAAACGCTGATGTCAGATCCTTTTCGCTGACCCTTTATTCATTGACTACACCTCAACGTCCTGGATACAACTGCTGGACTGTAACAACAGTTAAACTTGGAGATCCGAAGTTCGGTGGACTTCCACTGTGCGATAATTTTAACAAAAACTATCTCACAGAAACATGTATCCTCAAGAACGAACGCGGAGAAGCAAACCGCCAACTGAGATGGTTCAGCGGCTTTTTAAGACAAGGACTAAAGCGTCCCGCAACATCGTCTTTCTCTCCTGAAGATAAGCGAATGTATGGACAAAACATGAATTTCATGGTGTCTCTACTGAGCCAGTCTCTCAAGAAATCGACAGCGTGCGACCCTTAATGTGATATATACGAATTAAGAAGGTTTGCGTTAAATAACCCTACAATCTCTTTAAACTGCTATCACGTTATTTTTTTATTGCAATTTAGGCATTTCCTTTTCGATGCCCCCTAAAAGGGTTTGAACGTGACATTTTAATCCAACCCACTTTGGGTATTTGCAATAAGCTAAACTCATTATCCAGAACGATGAAAAGAAAAATGGCACATTAAATTTTGGTAGCAGATATCCCAAGTCCGCAGCTTTTGAAACCAAAAAGCCTTCGTAATATATGTTATAAAACGGTAGCAACCCATAGTAAAATCCGAAAGGAGCAATCAATAGCGCAAGCTTACACGCAGCCGACAAAAAAAACATTTCGCGTTGCTTATTGTAGATAAATGATGATCGAAGTGCCAAGCAAACGCCTACTAAATATAGAACAAATGGAACTAAAACTAAAATAAAATCTAGACATCCATAGAAGAGCGTTAAAGCTGAAGACATGTCATCTAATTCACTTTGCACTACTGGCTCTACAATCGAATACATGACCGCACCGCTTGCCGCACACCAAAAAAAAAGAAAGATATCTGGGTAGTTGGCAAATATGACTACACTCGTATCCTTGGTGACACGAAAAATAATCCAGTATAAAAGTGTTGTACAACTAATTAACGTAAGCGACGAATTGATTTCGGCTGAGTCAAGTGGTAGCATTTTTACTATTTCAAGCGTTCAATCTCACGCTGACGCATTCATATTCTCGTGTATCACTAAGAGAATTTTGTCGTCTATTCCTCATGACCATCCTCCCACGAGAGCGGAAGGACGCAAATCGTGTCCTCGACCGATTCGTGAAGAGCGCTGCGGGAAGCGTGAACGCAGACATTTATTCAGCGTTATGCGTTTTACCACTCTTAAGCCAAAAGAGACGAAATCCGATGAGAGATAAGCATTAATTAGACTCCCATGCATAGTGATTATGTGGGAGTCTATTAGTTGACGCTATGTAAGAATCTTAGGTTCGGCAATTGCCGGGACAAGAATATCACGGGTCACTTTCTTTCTCACCTTTTTCTTCGATACGCGATCTATTCCTTCCGCCTCAAACTCCATTGCGATCGGATAAAGACATACCTTTTGTAGGGTTCCTTGAGGCGTTTTGCCGTAATGCCCGAAGTCCCCTGTCGTCTGGTGAACTGTCGAGAGGGATTTTTTCACCTTCTCCTTACTCATTGACATTCGCACCGGGGTGAGCTTCACGGAATCATCAAGCCCTGTCTCTTCGTCGAGCATGTAGATCAGCGCGTCAGAATACGCCTTGTAGTGCTGACGTAAGGTGAGTTTTGTGGGCTTTGCAGGACAAGTAAACCCGAGAGAGTCAGCCGCTTCTACCGCAAAACCGTTACGCGGTATGGCAGGCAGTAGGCATAGCGCGACAATGAACCAGAGACGTGTCTTCATGACCGCTCCCCCCATCAAAGGTGTGTTTCCTACAATCTCTTACGCATCCGTGCGCATATAAAGGGTTATGCTGGCTCTTACTATGACGTTGCATAAGAGACGAATCGTGACTCAGGAGATCCTTAGAAGCTTCTCCCTACGCGTATCTGACACCCCGGCTCACGGTCATCCTCACGCCATTTCATCCGGGTATCGATGTGGTGCTACGCCGTCTGCCCTTGAACATCTCTCAGACTCCTCTCATTGCCTGTTACAAGGCTATTTCAATATAGATTTAACCCTGTAACACACTATAGAGGTGAGAAGTGTTGCAAGTAATAAGTAAATATGCTTATTGTGATTTGCGGTAAGGGTTTATCAGCTATGAGTTGCTATGTTTCCGAATGGGTTCCTTGCGTATTCCAAAAATCAGAGCGCCATAAAATAGTTCAAGGGAACAATTTTAAAGAGCTTATCCAAGATCGTTTGAATAAGCTAGGTGCTGATGGTTGGAAAGTAATGCAAATAATACCTATTCAAAGCGGAACATGTGATCATTTCACATACGCTGGATGGGGTTTTGGATATACGGAAGGGGTAATTATTATTGCCCAAAAACAAGGCTAACCATTCTTATTGACGCGCATAGAGCCATTCTAGCGCGTCCTTTTATACTCACTAATATACATTTCCTTCCAACGTTCCCAGCTTTCCTTCCATCCTTTATAGATATCGTACAAGTAGCTTCCACGAACGCTTTTGCTAAACTCCCAAAATCCATATAAACCTAGATAAAACATTGCTCCTCCAAAAGGAAGCATTACAAATGCTTTTTCTAGACAAGCTGCTGTCCAGTTAAAACCTTAGCAACTACTTGCGGAAGCGATCATAATCTTAGCCAAGAGCGATAGTCCAGAGAATATTAAGGGGAACTCCATCAATATCAAGAAAGTAAAGGATTTCTTTACGACTTCTTCCTTTCTTTGTATTTCCCTGAACTTCTCGTCGTTGCTATCATTTTCGTTGTTGTTTTTCTGAGCAGTCAAACCAGCTCTTACTTCAATTAGACGAATTCTTATTTCAGCAACAAAACCGGCAATTATTGCTATTAATGTTAAGAGTAGTAGATCTTCCTCCGGGCTTAGTGGTAAGTATTTTTCGCTCATCTAAATTGTCATCCTATAGTTTTAACTAATAGAAGTAGAGTATAGAAGAAAGCAAAGCGCGGTCAGCGGAAATAAAGCTGATCTTTTTTGCCTCGCGTATTTCCTGTCACACGCTGCATTCGCGAGTGGGACTTGTTTCTGCTCCGCTACGTTTCGGCTTGTGGTTATGCGTAGCATATAAAAACACAGAAAATAAAATAGCTAGCAACAAAAGTTTATTAATAGCCAATAGATTACAGCAAATCTCATTACATTTGAGAAATTTCCTATAGTATTCCGCATTCTATCTAGTGCGGTAAAAACGTTAACTATTGCAACAGGTTTATTGACTTTAAGCTGCAATAAATAATAATGTTTTTCATCAACAAAAAATTTCATATTATTCTTTTTTTTGCGATTGCTTTCTACCTAAGATGAATCAATTAAAAATGAGGCTTTCCTGGCTCAGAAACTCTACTTTTGCAGGGCTAACTTCAGTGGCAATTCTTGCTATGTCTGGGCACGACGCTAGTGCTCAATCGGACTACTGTTATGCAAATGGTGGAACACTATACGTGGGCATTTTTGATTTACTATATTGCGCTACATATGTTGGCGCTGGATCTCCGACCTATGGATGGTGGGGAGGATATAGACTTGATGTTGACAATACCAATTTTTCGGTCTATCTTGACGGACAGTATGTTGGCATTCTTCCTGAGCAATCAAGGTCGTTACAAGCTCGGTGTGCGCAAGGTGACACAAGTGCATGTGAGCAGTACAACTGGAATGTTGATAGCATTCTTGTGCAGTGCGATCTTGGCTATCGAGTTCCTGGCATTTGCAACGATTGGTAGTGATATAGAAATGGTGGTAGTACAGAACTCTGTGCCGTTAGCATCACGTGAAATAGTAGATTTTTGAAAGACTTAGAGCGGCTATCAAAATTAACTATCTTGCGACGAGGTAGGGTGGTGCAAGGTCTGAATCGTCCTCCTGGCTCAATCTTTCCGCTGTCTGTGAATTCTCAAGCGAGGAAGCGGTTAATTTTGATAGCCGCTCTTACAAAACAGCCATTCCCCATGAACGCCAGCAAGCGGCTGCTCATGCGCGAGATGTTACGTTGATTCCGATTTGCTTCCACCCTTTTTTCTCCTCCTCAAAAGCACCTCTATCGCTCGTGTGCCTCAAGATGGGATATTGCAACGACTCGGGAGGAGCATGGAAAGACGTAAACGCAGACATCTCTTTATTCATCAGGAGTTTTATGGTGGTGAACATAGGTGCGTAGCACATCATTGATGAGCGTTTGGTATCCCTTATCCTTGGCGTGGCTTTTGAACCACTGAAGCACTTCGGTATCAATCCTGATACTGATCGCCTCGGTTCTCGGCTTTCGTTCCACGAGCTTTGCATCCTTGAAAAATTCCTCGTCCAGCTCTGGGATATCCGAGTAATCGATGTCGTCATCAGACATCGCAAGAAGCTCCTTTGCGCGTTCCTCGCTCATGGGAGGAATTTCGTCTCTCTGTTTACGCATAGTGGTCATAGTAAAGTTTTCTCTCCTTTTGATTTGCCCGTCGTGCCGAAATTATCCTGATGGCTTCCCCTCTTTCGGTGTAAACCACGGTGAAAATCACGAAGTATTGATTCCTTCCAATCGCGATGTACCGAGTTTCCCCATAATCAACGCGGCTATCGACCATCTCGTATGTCGGATAGTCAAAAATTGCAGCAGCCTCCTCAAAACTGATGCCGTGCTTTGCAATGTTCGTCCGGTTCTTTTCGTCGTCACATTCAAACTCCATGCACTTGTATATACATTAAAGTATACACAACGTCAAGAGCCGATGCGAGAGAACGGCGGGATTCGGAGGAAGCCGCCGCAAACTAAACAAACCGTGTTTTTTGCCGATCAACGCTGTTCTACCCCACCTATCCACTGCAACCCATAGGGGGAGGGAGCTGGAAGGGGCTTCCTTGGGCTTTGGCAAGGCAAGAACGGGGGAATGTGAGGGGGGGGTCATTCTGGGAGGGGGTGAAGCCGCCTCGCCTCCTGCCATCGGACGAACCTGTATGCCCCCTCCCACGGCTGCCGCTCATGGGGAGGGATGGCAAGGGCGACCATGAGCGTCTCGGCACTCGAACCTGGAACCGCTGAGCCTGTGGAATCATGCGGGAGGTAAGAAAGCGGGCGACCATCGGTAAGTCCTTCTCGTGATGCCCACGCATACCAGCGGGTAAGCTCGTCCGGGTATGGCTCGGCTTCTTTTCGTGTGCTGGGCTTCTTTCGTGCCCATCCGCCGCGAAGTGCCTTCACGAGGAATCCGGCGGCGTTCGCTATGGGGCGCTTCTCGTGCCGCGTGCGGTAGAGCGTGATTGCTGCTTCGACTTCCGAGAGCGAGAATTTCACCACTTCGCGCATGAGCTGCGGGTTCATCGGGCACACGTCACGCACCGCCCGCAAAACCTCCTCTTCTTCAGGGTGAGGGCAAGGTTGCGTCGATGCGTCTTGCAAAGCTTCGCCTTCTAACTCCTGACTTTCCTCTTTTGGGAGAGAAATTTTTTCTTCATTTTCCCCGCACCTCTTCGGCTGCACCGTCGGAGGCTCTAAGTCAAGGGCGCGAAACGAAGTGGAGCGGGGCGAAGCCCCTCGCCCTTGACTTGGAGGTGACGGTGCTAGCATCCCTTGCGGGGGAAAATGAAGCGTTGGGGTTGGCGGCTCCTCCTTCTGCACTGCCTCTGTAAAGATCTCTGTAATAGGGGACGCATTTTCAATGGTTTCAGCCCCGTTTTGATCCAAATATGGATCGAACCGTCCAAATTTGGATCGTCTTGGCTGCGTGTGCGTAAAGGGGCGGGTCTCTCCTGGGTGCTGCACCGTCAAGCGAAACCAACCTCCTCGAAATTCTCGGTCGATGATCACGAGTCCCAAGTCTACCAGTTGTTGCAGAGAGCGGCGTAGCGTATTCCGTGCGTAGGGGCGATTTACCCGTGCTTCGGTGAGGCGGTTCATTCCAAGGGGTAATGTGTAAAGATTTATTTCTTCCCACTTACCCGCAATGCACTCACGAAAGAGGTAGTGTGCGAGATCTTTTGCGGCGGGGGCGACACCTTCGAGGATGTCGGCGAGTAGTGCCCCGATGTGGGCATGACGTTCACGAGCAGGCTTTGTCCAAGGTAGTGCGGTTGTAGTAGTACTCACGTTCTTTCTGTCCGAAGAGTGATCAAGGGAACAAAGAACGCGCTACAATGTGACACAAGACGGGTAGCCGACTTGCGTGGAATGAAACCAAGGTAGTCAAAGTCGCCAAACTTAAGTAACCGAGGATTTCAGTAAGGGTAGGTGTCCGTCCCCCAAATATTAGGTTTGAATACTATTCAAGCACGAAAGCGGCACTACCGTTCGCGGTAAGGGTCGCTTTTTTGCGTTGTTGATGGAAACTAATCTTGCAAGGTCGTGCTTTGTGGCTCTCTCTTTCGTTCTCTAAAACTACGAAGTATCGCTAAATTCTTTTCTTTCTGCTCCGGCAAAGGCTCTTCATAATTCTTCATAGCAACAACTGAAGGTGGCAACTCATTCGGTACGGGATACGGGACAGAAAATAGCGATTGCTGCCGCTCGTCTACCGCTCGTCTTCTCGGTCGCTTGGGTGCTGCCGATGACTTGAAAACTGAAGGACGCGACGGCGTGATAATAATCGGCTCGTCCTTCTTCTCCGATGCACGGGCAAACGTCACTTCCCATTTGCCGCGTGCCACCTGGCGAAACCGCTCGGACGGGGGAAGCGGGGCAAGGAAGTTTTTCTGTTCGAGTTCGGTAATGGCGGGGAGAAGTTTGCGTCGTATATTGTAACTGTCATGCTCATCACTTATACCGATGTGGCTACAAGCAAAGCACCTAATATCAATACACAACTGCTGTCCTTTATGTAATCTCTTATCAAGAAACCGGAACATCCTCTTGGATGTGGGTGTGTGCAAACGAGTAAAGAATTCAAAATTAAGGCTTTTTATATTACCAGCTAAAAAATTATTATGTACTACCTTATTCCACGTAATGCTTGATAATCCAGCGTTGGGATCGTCATTATATACCTGCAAGCGCCGACGACGACGCTCATCATCATAAATAGAGACGTTATCCAGGAGAGCAAAAGATTCGCTAACCCATGATTTCTCACGGGCATCCCACCATGATCTGTCGTAGTACAAGGAAATCCCTTTCCATCTAGCAAGAGATTCTTCTATGCGCTGATAATTTACCTTGTTTTTAGACCAACCTAAAAGCTTAATAAGCTCATACCGTGTAAAGTACGTATCTCGTGACTTGAATTGATCACGAGCTGCAATCTGAATAAGTCCAAGAATAACCTCATCGTCCGCGCTTGTTGGTAATCCCCATGCATCAGACGCAGTAATGGTGAGAGTTCGGGGAAAGAGCTTCCCGTTCTCTCCGTGAACGGTATCCGAGAATGTAAGGGTCTTTGCTCCTGGCTTCCTCTTACCGAGAGCCGCAATCGGGAACTCTGCAAAGTTCATCTCGTCCCTCCCGAAACTTCCGTAAGGGGTAAAGAGGCTTGGTTCTTCTTCGTGGCGATGGATCAAACTTCGTTCTCCGGGCGAGTCGCCTCCCCTTCCTGCCTTTCAAGGGTAGCGTAGCGATTTAATGAGCGCGCGCACGCGCGCGTTTCTTTTTCTTTAAATTCCTATTTCCTTTTCAAGGCGGAATATTATGAGGAATTCTGATATGTTACAAGAGAAAAACCGCCTCAACCTACACCACTTCACCGCCTCAACCTACACCACTTCACCGCCTCA
>ERZ1066118.1417-NODE-1417-length-15171-cov-11.770111_pt1 | contig 15171 bp, 12 predicted proteins | sample MGYA00382765_ERZ1066118 | MGnify/ENA primary metagenome ERZ1066118 (study PRJEB33369, sample SAMEA5778348) | biofilm metagenome | biome: Industrial cooling water; feature: Water cooling tower basin; material: Biofilm | place: United Arab Emirates | collected...
GATGGTGGACTTGACGTGTGTGAACATTCGGTAAGGCTCCTTTGATGCGTGTTCTCTGTCTGTAGGGATCTGTGGCAATGAACGTAGGACACCAGATGCACACTTTCCTAATGTCCCACTTGTACCTCTACGCAGTAAGTTCGGCGATCTCTACAGATTGTGAACTGGTCGCGTTACAGTTGAAAAACCGAACTGCGATCGGCGTAGAAAATACACGGTACATGAGTTTTATTTATCAGAAAGTGCCTACCAAAAGTTAGATTCAGGCTGTAACTGACACAATTTGATAACAATCTCGTAACTTTTCGTTACGTTTGTTAATTTGGCATGAAGTAGCTAATCATGAGGATTTTCAGTAATCTTTGCAAAATTTTAATAAATAAAGGTGAAATTAATGATTTTAAATTTTCGTTTTATGGTAAGCGTGAAAATCTAAAAAATTAAAAACAAGAATGTGAAAAGGTACAAATGACGAATGACCAATGACAAATGACATCGATATTTTAATCTTGTCCAATGGTCCTGGGGAAGTCACAACCTGGGTGCGTCCCGTCGTACAAGCTTTGCGACAACAACTAGGAGAAGATCGTTCTCAGGTAAGAATTTCGGTAGTGCTTTCCCCCTGTCCGAATGCCAGTGGCAAAGAAGCAGCGATCGCTCAATCCTACCCGGAAGTAGATAGAGTACAACCAGCAGAATACTTCTGGCAATTCTTGCTCTGGGGCAAAACCGCAGAAAATTGGGACTGGAGAACTCGCGGTGTCGTCGTGTTCTTAGGCGGAGATCAGCTAGTTCCAGTCATCATTGGCAAACGCCTCGGCTATCGCACCGTAGTCTATGCCGAGTGGGACACGCGCTGGCATAGTTGGATCGATCGCTTTGCCGTCATGAAACCAGACTTAAAAGACAAAGCCCCATCGAAATATGGCGACAAGTTTACAGTTGTAGGGGACTTGATGGCAGAAGCTTCTAATTTGGGAAGTCGGGAGTCGGGAGTCGGGAGTCGGGAGAAAAGAGCAGAGGAGCAGAGGAGCAGAGGAGCAGAGGAGCAACTACCAATTACCAATTACCAATTACCAATTACCAATTACCAATCCGAAACTGAATTAATTGGCTTATTACCAGGTTCCAAAGCTGCCAAACTAGCTCAAGGAGTACCTTTGATGCTGGCGGTCGCAGAATACATTCATACCCAACGACCTCAGACGCACTTTGTCATTCCCGTCGCACCTACCCTAGACGTGCAAACTCTGGCTGAATTTGCCAACCCAACCAAAAATCCAGTTATTCAACTAGTCGGAGGCTCGACAGCCGAACTTATTGCTCAACCCTCCTTAGAGCGCCCGACGCTAAAAACAGCTAGCGGCTTGACTGTAGAATTGTGGACGCGATCGCCTGCTTACGATCTGTTATCTCAATGTTCTTTATGTTTGACAACCGTAGGCGCAAATACAGCAGAATTAGGCTCTCTAGGCGTGCCAATGATTGTTTTATTACCGACTCAGCAGCTAGATGCAATGCGGGCTTGGGATGGCATACCAGGGCTACTCGTAAATTTACCCCTAGTAGGAACTAGTATGGCAAAAGCAATTAACTGGCTAGTATTGCAGCGATTGGGCTTGCGAGCGTGGCCCAACATCTGGGCAAAGTCAGAAATTGTACCAGAAGTTGTAGGTAAACTTCAGCCTCAAACCGTGGCGGAACTCGTACTCGATTATTTACAGCATCCAGAAAAACTAGAACAGATGCGTTCCAAGTTACACAGCGTGCGAGGACAATCAGGTGCAGCCGCTAAAATCGCTCAGATAGTCTGTGAAGAACTTGGTAATTCAAAGGAGTCAGGAGTCAGGAGTCAGGAGTCAGAATAACCCATGTACGCAGCTAATAAATTGGAGGAAACCTCCAATTTCGCTGCTGATAAATACATGGGATTGAAATATTGATTGATTCGGTTTCGTACTAGTAGCGATTCCCCGAATTGCTTGTTTAAAACTAAGCATTAAACCCATAACTGAAGTTAAAAACTGGACGACTCTAGCTCCTGACTCCTGGCTCCTTCTTCGTAAAAGAAGATGAGGAGGTCTGAAGGAGCTTTTGGGAGCACGCTTAAGAGTATTGAATGTTGAGTGTTGAATTAATGAACTCAAAACTCAAAACTTTTCACGCACCACGCACCACTCTCTTACAATTCACTGTTCTCTACCGTCGCGTCGTCCTAGCTCGTAGACTCCGCAGCTAACACAAGCAAGTATGCCCAGACTAATTGCCCAACTCCGACCTAAGCTGAGTTCAATGCCGTAATCGCATAAACTGCCAAAGATTAAAAAGGGCACGATGCTGAATAGGGAAGCGTAAAAGGCATTCTGAGATTCTCTAGCTATGCGGGTTTTTTCAAATTCTGCTCGATTTGTGTAAAGCGATCGCTCGGCAAAATTAAACCATCGCTGGAGTTGGTGTATGATCCAGTCACCTATGCCCGAAAAAGCTAAATATAACGCCAGCGACCACAAACTCGATCCAGCGATCGCAGTAGCATCTAAATTGAGAGTAAACGGCAACATTTCTGTCAGCATGGGGTTAGAGCGTTTGGCGATCGAGATTTAATTCATTAATTTAAAAATTCTAACGATAAATTTACACATTCGGGAGTAGTGCTGCGCAGGTCACCGATCGCTGATAACTGACTCAGAAGAAATGCGTCCTTCCGTAGATTTACCCTTGCTGTGGCAAGATAGATCGTGTTAAGTTTTTGCAGTATTTCGTACAACTAGCTATAAGTCTGACTATTCATTTAACTCTACTATTAAACCCATGCGCGACTCTAGCTTAGCCCCCAAATAGTTGGGAGTGAGGAGATCGCAAAATCGTAAAACTGCCTCACCTACCAGAAGGTTCCCCTATTGTCCCTTGTCCAAGGAGGAAACAAATTCAAGAGGGAAACAAACTAAAGTTGCCCATCGTGGTGTTAGTGAACCTAAGTATAAAGTTTGGATTGAGGCAACACGTGCTCGACCTCAAGAGTCTAAAGAAACTAACAAGTTGGCAATAACGAAATTTCTCGTTCACAGCTAGTCAACTTTTCCAGTATTTTATTTAAGTCATATGAACCAAGTTGCGATCGCTCGTCGAATTCTGCTAATGCCAGTGGTATCAAACCTGTATTCAGAACTAGGAGTAAAAGCATGAAGCAATTTCAACTCCTGAGTTCTCAACGACTGGGTTTCACTATTTCCAAAAAAATGCTGTTGCTGGTTGCGCTCAGTCTAGTCAGCTTACCTCTACTAGCATGGCATCAAAAAAAGGTAACAGCAGAGGAAATCGCGCAAAACAAAATTGCCACTGGTAATCTTTGGCGCCAAGCATCCTTTCCGGTAGAAAATTTTCAATACTATAGTTCGCCTTTTGGCTACCGTCGTTCTCCTACTGGCGGTTCGGGCTTGGAATTTCATAGCGGTCTAGATTTAGTAGCACCTCAAGGCAGTTACGTGCGCAGTTGGTGGACTGGTACGGTAGTCAAGGTTGCCGATCGCGATGCCTGCGGTACGCACGTCATAATTCGCTCTGGAGCTTGGGATCACATTTACTGTCACATGCAGGGACAGGTGGGAACTCAAGGTAAAAACCGCTACATGATCGATCGCGAAGGCGGAATTGTCCTTTGGGAAGGGCAAACAATACCTGCCGGAGCTAGAATCGGTCGTGTCGGTATGACTGGACGCACCACAGGTCCTCACCTACATTGGGGTTTGAAATACGCTAACAATTACATTGACCCCGCTCTAGTCCTGCGTGTCATGTACGCACAGCAAAAGGGCGAGAGGTCTTAAATTTGTCATTGGTGAGAGGCAAGCGGCAAGGGGTACTTTCACGCAGTACGCAACCCATTACCAATTACCATCTACCAACTGATATAATAGTGAGTCCTTGCTGCTTTTCAGGCGACTGAGAGCAGCCTTTTTGTCCAAAAGGAGATTATTGACCGCACCATGCCATCAGCCTACGAAACAATGTATATTTTGCGTCCCGACCTGGGAGACGAACAGATCGAACAGGCGATCGCTAAATATGAAAACTTCCTCAAAGACCAGGGAACTACGAATCTACAAATTCAGCTGCGCGGTAAGCGCCGTCTCGCCTATGAGATTGGCAGACAGCGCGAAGGCGTTTACGTTCAAATGAACTATGAAGCGCCAGGGACAGCTATAGCTCCAATGGAGAGGGCAATGCGCTTGAGCGAAGAAGTCATTCGCTACCTGACGATTAAATTAGAGGAGCCAACAGCCACTCCTGAAACTGCAACTGCAACTGCAGAGTAAAGGTGTAGGGTGAGCAATGCCCACCCTACTGTTTCAAAGCTACCAATTTCATCCGAGCGCCAACTAGCTGACCAGTACAGGTGAGTTAATTGTTGTGAGTACTTCGTCGTAGCTATCAAAAATTTCAAATACAGAATCGAGTTGGGTTAGTTCTAATACTAGCCGTACCTGAGCTTGCACGTTGCATAAGACTAGACGGCAACCAATTTGTCTTGCAGCTTTCAACCCAGTAACTAAGGAAACTAAGCCAGCACTGTCCATGAAATCAACTTTGGCTAGATCGATGACCCAGAGAGCATGTTTTTGAGGCATTAGCCCAGCCAACTGAGTTTCTAAGGCACTACCACCATTTATGTCTAAGCGTTCTGGTGGCTGAAGTAAAATTAGTTGAAATTCTTGTGTGCTCATCATCATTGCTAGGCTATCGGTACATACAATGGAAATTTAGACAAGCCAGTTATTGTGAACTTATATGTAAACTGGAATTAACTGGCGCAAACGATACGATATTTGAAGTTTTTCTCTTCAAGCGATTTTGAAATTTAGTTACTCAGTATAAATTGGAAGTCCCAACCAACAAAAATTTACCCTCAGTTTTTAATTGATTTACAAATATTTAAATATTAAACAGCGATCGAATTAATTTCTTATCTTTATGTGATTTTCACTCCTGCTTTAAGCTAACGATTTTTACTGCATATATCCAACCGTAAAATCACTGCTGTTTTTGTTGTATTTCATAGATTTTACTCAATATACCTCAGTGGATTTACGAGCGGACGCTGTTACCTCAGTCGCTACTTTCTAGGTCTAATCCCAAGATAGTGAGGAAATATTCGACCGGGCGCTTCAGATGAGTCGATCTAAGCATGGAAACCTTTAAGTTTCAGTAAAATCAACGGTTTTTACCGAATCTTTATCCCCAATCGGGTGTTTTGTAAAGATTACGTAAAGCAAATAATGCAATATTTATTTACTTTCGGTAGTTTTTCGTAATATTCAATCGGTACGAGCATAAACGGCAGCATAACTTGGATTGACACATTTTCCAGGCTCGCGCCAAGATGGAAGAAAAGTAAAACTTTGTAAAGGCGGCTGGATGTCACTAGAGTTTTTATCGCTGGAAAAAATTCAGGAAATTGCCCACCAGTACGGCTATTGGGCAGTTTTTCTCGGAATTTTGTTGGAAAATCTCGGGATTCCCGTTCCAGGTGAAACCGTAACCATAGTGGGAGGATTTCTTGCTGGTAGCGATGAGTTAAATTACTGGCTCGTTTTAGGGGATGCGATCGCGGGAGCAGCTATTGGAGGAACTTGCGGCTATTTAATCGGCAGAAATGCGGGTTGGTCGTTCATGCTGCAAGTTGGTCGAATCTTTCGCATCTCAGAAGACCGACTGCTAGAAATGAAGGAGCAATTTAGTAACAATGCCACTAAAGCTGTATTTTTTGGCAGATTTATTGCTCTATTACGTATTTTTGCAGGTCCACTAGCTGGCATTGCCCAAATGCCCTATGCCAAATTCCTGATCTATAACTTAGCGGGAGCCACTGCTTGGGCGTCGGTCATGGTGACTCTGGCTTTCTTTGTCGGCAAAATCGTTTCTTTAGAAGAATTAGTTGCGATCGCAGCTCAGTTTGGTATCGCAGCACTAGCGATTGCTTTAGCTGTAATTTTTGTTCCTTTGTGGCTGGAAGCACGTAAAGCGGGAGTCGGGAGTCGGGAGTCGGGAGCCGGGAGCCGGGAATAGTATTTTGACCCTTCGCGAAGTTTACCCTTGAGTGAAACGAAGGGGTCGAGGGCAAGCTTTTGACTGGCTCATTACCCGTTACCCTAGGAAATGGTGTCGGGGAAAAAGTGATGTTTTTCAGTGTTGTCATTCCTACATACAATCGCCTGCCAATTTTGGCAAAGTGTTTGCGATCGCTAGAACGCCAGAACCTTGGCGATGCGGCTATAGAAGGTTATGAGGTAGTCTTAGTCGATGATGGCTCTACAGATGGCACGCTAGCTTGGCTAGAGGCAAATGCGGCTGATTTTTCCCACGTGCGATCGCTTCTACAAAACCATCAGGGACCTGCTGCCGCTCGCAATCTGGGAGTAGAACAGGCAAAAGGCGATACGATCGTGTTTATCGATAGCGATTTGGTCGTGACCGAGCATTTCTTGCAGGCGCACGCTCAAGGCTTGCAACAGGGACGAGAAATGTATGGCAGCGATCGCATTTTCACTTACGGAAGAGTGATTAATACTTGTAATTTTGATAACCCTACAGCCGAACCTTATAAAATTACTGATTTTTCTGCAGCTTATTTTGCTACGGGAAATGTGGCGATCGCCCGTCATTGGTTAGAAAAAGCTGGGGTATTCGACACTCGCTTTCAACTCTACGGTTGGGAAGATTTAGAGTTGGGCGTGCGCTTGAAACAGTTGGGATTAAAGTTAGTTAAATGTCCCGATGCAGTAGGCTATCACTGGCATCCAGCTTTTAATCTAGAGCAAATTCCTAATTTAATTGACAAAGAAATTCAACGCGGTCGCATGGGAGTTTTATTTTATCAAAAGCACCCAACCTGGGAAGTGCGAATGATGATCCAAATGACTTGGATACACCGCTTGCTCTGGGGTATTCTCTCCCTCGGCGGACAACTCAACGAGCGTACTCTCGCCCCAGTTTTAAGGTGGTTAATTAGCCAAGGTAAGCCTCAGTTAGCCGAACAAGTTGCCCGCATTTTCCTCAATTGGTACAACGTCCAAGGAGTTTACCAAGCATACGATCTCATAAAAGCAGATAGATAGGAGCGAACAGCTATTTACTATATCCTGGCTCTGGCTGAGTTCTTATACCCCTTGTATCACAACCCGCTCGTACAGTATTTATTCTGGCTCCTGACTCCTGACTCCTGACTTCTTCTGCAATAAATTGGCTATACTAGAAAAGTTGTCTACAAATCGCACATCCAGCGTTTTCGGGTGTTTCCTGGGAGATGCAGCTGGATGGAGGATTAACCCGAATCAGGAGTTAAATAAGGATATGCCAGTCGTTTCATTGGCTCAAATGATGGAGTCTGGAGTTCACTTTGGGCATCAAACCCGTAGGTGGAATCCCAAAATGTCTCAGTACATCTATACTGCGCGTAATGGCGTTCATATCATTGACTTAGTGCAGACAGCCCAGTTAATGGACGAAGCCTACAACTACGTCAGACAATCCGCCGAGCAAGGGAAAAAGTTTCTCTTTGTGGGCACGAAGCGACAAGCAGCAGGAATTGTAGCTCAAGAAGCCTTGCGTTGTGGCGCTAGCTACGTCAATCAGCGATGGTTAGGCGGAATGTTGACTAACTGGACGACGATTAAAACTCGCGCCGAACGATTGAAAGAATTAGAACGCCGTGAGGAAAGCGGAGCGCTGGATTTATTACCCAAAAAAGAAGCATCGGTGTTGCGGCGAGAGCTAGCTAAACTCCAGAAATACCTGGGCGGGATCAAGAACATGCGCAAAGTTCCTGATGTGGTAGTCATTGTAGACCAGCGGCGAGAGTACAATGCAGTTTTAGAATGTCAGAAGCTAGGGATTGAAATTGTATCTATGTTAGATACAAACTGCGACCCCGATCTCGTTGACGTTCCCATTCCTGCTAACGATGATGCCATCCGTTCGATCAAATTGATTGTAGGCAAACTAGCTGACGCAATTTATGAAGGACGGCACGGTCAATTAGATGCGGAAGAAGACTACGAAGATTACGAGAGTGCTGAAGAAGATTTCGATTATGATGAAAGCGAAAGTGAATACACTGATACGCTGATTCCTAACGACGAAGAGGAAGAACAATAGGTTAATGGTTAATGGTTAATGGTTGATAGTGACAAACAATTAACCATTGACTAACGAACAATTAACAAATAAAAAGTAGGAATTGAGAGAAGATGGCGGAAATATCTGCAAAGGCTGTTAAAGAGCTACGCGAGAGAACAAACGCTGGCATGATGGATTGCAAAAAAGCACTCCAAGAAACTGACGGCGATATGGAGAAAGCCATTGAATGGCTGCGGCAGAAAGGTCTTGCCTCTGCCGGAAAGAAAGCTGGACGTGTAGCAGCAGAAGGACTAGTAGATAGTTACATCCATACTGGCGGACGAATTGGCGTGCTAGTGGAAGTGAACTGCGAGACTGACTTCGTAGCGCGCAACCAAGCATTCAGCGAGTTAGTACGAAATATTGCCATGCAAATTGCTGCTTGTCCTAACGTAGAATACGTCAGAGTCAGCGATATTCCTCCTGAAGTTGTCGAAAAGGAAAAGGCAATTGAAATGGGGAAAGACGATCTGGCAGGAAAGCCAGAAAATATTCGCGAAAAGATCGTTGCTGGACGGATTGAAAAGCGTTTGAAAGAGATGTCCTTGGTGGATCAAGCATACATTAAGGATCAAAATAAGTCAGTAGAGGATCTCGTCAAGGAAGCGATCGCCCAGTTAGGCGAAAATATCCAAATCCGTCGCTTCTCCCGCTATGTCTTAGGTGAAGGCATCGAAAGGTCATCAGAAGAATAAAGCCAAATCACCGAGCTATTTATTAGCTCCATTCAATTTGCCAGACGGGTTAAAATGGTGCGACGCACCACCCGTCCTTTTTTTTAGGAAGCAGTTACCAAGTCACAAGTTGCAAGTCGTAATTAAACCCTACACCCCACACCCTACACCCTTTCTCCACGCACCACTGATAACTGAAAAGATGGCAAGAGCAATCGAACAAATTGAGCGAGACATGCAAGCTTTGGAAAGGGCTGCAAATAAGTTATTTGCAGAACTCAACAGCGCCTACACCAATTATTGCCAAGCTTTAGGACAAGCTACACGTCAGCAGCTAATATTAGCAAGTTATCAAGTCTGTACTCAGGGATATCCTAAGCAATTTTTGAGCTTGTCTATCAATCAAAGACAGCAATTGCAGCGAGCAATTCGTCAGTTGGGGCAAAAAGCAGCAGAACGACTGCTAGAACTGCTGAAAAATCTAGCAGAAACAGAACAGGTGCTAGCAGATAATATTCAGATAGATGAGGAAAGTGCGATCGCCGCAATAGAACAGGAATTGGTAGAGGTACGGGAACAGATAACTCTGACTCCCGACTTCCAACTTCAGACTTCAGAATTTCCTACCACTCCTTCTAATCCATTAGAACTAGTACAATGGCAGCAGACATTGGAACGAGCGATCGCGCAAGTCCTCAAAACCTTATCCTTAGATACTAATCAATTACTGCAAAAATCTGGCATTCTGCCTCAAAAACTACCTGCTCCCTTGCTAGAAGCTGCCACCGCAGTATCGGAAACTACAGGTGAAATGACAACAGAAGCGCCAAATGTCATGAGTTTATTGATCGAAACTGAAAATCCACATGAGTCACAAGAAGTAGGCGTAACGCAGTTAATTGCAATTCAGTTGCGGTTATCAGAAGTTGAGTTTGCAGATACCAATGTCAGGACTGCACGTAACCAAGTACGGCAACTGGAATCAAATTTAGTTTCTTTAGGGCGAGAATATCAAAAGAGGCAGCAGGAGCGCACGATTGCTGAAGCAGAAGCTGCATGGCGTGCGAGTTGGTTTGAGGAATAGTAACTTGTCACTTGTCGTTTGTCATCTGTTATTTGTTGTTTACTAATGACTAATGACCAATGACTAATAACCAATGACTAATGACCAATGGCTAATGACGATATAGACTGGTTGCGATTACAAAAAGCCTTAACTGTGGAGGCAGAGAAAGGCTTTGTAGACTTGGTAGGGAAACAATACCGCTTTAGCGAATTTCTCTGTTTGAGTTTTGGTAAACCCCCTGTCATTTTATCTGTAGAAGAAAGACGTAGATGGCAAGAAATGGCAATGCAATTTGCCGAATACCATCAGATGACGCTGGAAGAGAGGCAAAGTGTAGTTGCAGCAGCACGTAGATGTTTGCAACTTTCCCAGCAAGTATCGGAACAGCAGCATTTATATGAGTCAGACGATAATTTAAGTCAAAAGTCAAAAGTTAAAAGTCAAAACACCATTTCCGATTCTCACTCTCCCACTCCTACTCTCTCACTCTCCCACTCTCTCACTCCCGACTCCCCCGTCGTCCAACCTAAAACCTCACCCCTAATTTCCACTAAATCTTCAGAGGTAAACCAACGCCTTGCACCCAGTTTAGAGCAACCCTTAACTAGGTTGCCGGAAATTGGCGCGAGAAGAGGTGAGTTTTTAGCCAAGTTGGGACTGTATACAGTAAGAGATGTGTTACTTTACTATCCTCGCGATCACATTAACTACGCACGGCAGGTCAAGATTTGCGATTTAGCAGCGGGGGAAACAGCAACGCTAGTAGGAACAGTAAAAAAGTGTCAGTGCTTTACCAGTCCCCGCAATGCTAAATTATCTATTCTGGAAATTGTCCTGAAAGATAACACGGGTCAAATTCGCATCAACTACTTTTTCGCTGGTGGACGTTATTCTCATCGTGGCTGGCAAGAACAACAAAAGCGCAAATATCCACCTGGCGCAGTCGTGGCAGCGTCGGGATTAGTGAAAGAAAGCAAATATGGTTTGACACTAGACAAACCAGCTTTGGAAGTGCTGGCACACCCAGGAGACACGATTGATTCATTGACTGTAGGTCGGGTTGTACCAGTCTATCCCTTGACGGAAGGTGTCGGAGCAGATATGGTGCGTAAGGCTATCACTACCGCTCTCCCATCTTTAATTCATCTCAAAGATCCGCTACCGAAAGCTTTACGCGATTATTACGGGTTTGTTGAGGTACGAGAAGCGATCGCCAATATTCATTTTCCAGCTGATACCGACGCTTTAGAACTTGCCCGTCGTCGCCTGGTATTTGACGAATTTTTCTATTTACAATTAGGCTTACTTCAACGCCAATACAAAGCACGGCAAATTGCTAACAGTGCCGTTCTCTCGCCGAGCGGTCAGTTAGTAGAAAAGTTTTATCAATTGCTACCTTTTAAACTTACTGGCGCGCAACAAAGAGTTATAAACGATATCCTCAACGACTTAAAAAAATCCGTACCGATGAATCGCCTCGTTCAGGGGGATGTAGGTTCGGGAAAAACAGTTGTTGCAGTGGTAGCAATCCTCGCCGCCATTCAATCTGGCTACCAGGGGGCGCTGATGGCTCCTACTGAAGTATTAGCAGAACAGCATTATCGTAAGTTAGTTGGTTGGTTTAACTTATTGCATTTGCCCGTAGAATTGCTGACTGGTTCGACTCCGGCGGCGAAGCGAAGGCAAATTCACGCCCAACTAGAAACGGGTGAATTACCCTTGTTGGTAGGAACTCATGCCTTAATTCAAGATAAAGTCAATTTTCAACGTTTGGGATTAGTAGTCATTGACGAACAACATCGATTTGGTGTCGGACAACGCGCCCGTTTGCAACAAAAAGGTGAGTCTCCTCACGTTTTGACAATGACAGCTACACCTATTCCCCGCACGCTGGCGTTAACCTTACACGGGGATTTGGATGTAAGTCAAATTGATGAATTGCCCCCAGGTAGACAAAAGATTCATACTACAGTTTTATCTAGTAAAGAGCGATCGCACGCTTACGAGCTGATTCTGCGCGAAGTTGCCCAGGGAAGGCAAGCTTACATTGTCTTGCCCTTGGTGGAAGAATCGGAAAAGCTGGACTTAAAAGCAGCAGTTGATGAATATCAAAAGCTTCAAGAAAGCATTTTTCCTCAATTTCGGGTAGGGTTGCTGCACGGTCGAATGTCGTCAGCCGACAAGGACGAGGCGATTAGTTTATTTCGCGACAACCAAACGCAAATTCTCGTTTCTACGACTGTAATTGAAGTTGGTGTAGATGTTCCTAACGCTACGGTAATGTTAATTGAAAATGCCGAACGATTTGGCTTATCTCAATTGCACCAGTTACGGGGACGTGTCGGACGTGGTGCAGCGCAATCTTTTTGTCTGTTGATGGGTAATCCTAAAAATGAAACTGCCCGTCAGCGCTTAAAGGTATTAGAAGAATCTCAAGATGGCTTCTTTATTGCCGAAGCAGATATGCGCTTTCGCGGACCTGGGGAAGTATTAGGAATGCGTCAAGCCGGATTACCAGATTTTACCCTAGCAAGTTTAATCGACGACCAAGCAGTTTTAGAAATTGCGCGGGAAGCGGCTGAGAAAGTGATGGAGAAAGACCCGACTTTACAACGCTGGACTTTGATGCAAGCAGAATTAACATATAGATATCAAAAATTGATGGGCGGGACGATTTTAACGTGATTGACCACGACCGTTTATTCAAAAGAATTATTGACTGCATTTTTTGAGGAATTTTTGGAGTTATTTTTTCCCAGAAGTGGCTGCATAGTTCACCTATACTTAAGAATAATATCTCTGTTACAGAAAATGTAACGAAAGCATATTTATTTTTGCTTTTGTGCATACTGATAACAATTAATACTGTAGCAACACATTTTGCTGCGATCGCAGTAATTCTATCTTAGCCGTGTAACAATTTTGTTGTAATAAAACTTATCTTGTCTTGGCTTCGCTTACACTGAGAGCCGAGATTGTGCTGTTCCTAATATTTAGTAAAAATGCTGTTTAAAGATGTTCGAGATTATCAAATCGCATTTCTCGGCTTATTTCTATTACTAGGAATAGGAACGAGAGATTGGACTCTGCGATCGCAATTCATTATTGCGATCGTTTTCACCTGTATAGCAACTCAGTGGCTAGCAGAATGTATTGCTCGTACCTGGGAAATTTGGCAAGAAAAAAAAGATTTAATCTTGCTTAATCCTCTCGAAATGCACTCTCTACGCAGTGCAATAATTACATCATTGGGCTTGAGTTTATTATTGCGTACTGGAAGTTACACTACAGCGATTGCAGCAAGTATTTTAGCGATCGCCAGTAAGTTTATTTTTAAAATTCGCAATAAACATTTTTTTAATCCTGCTAACTTTGGCATTATTTCAGTACTGATTTTCACTTCTGATGCCTGGGTTTCACCTGGACAGTGGGGTGAAGATTGGTGGTACGTGTTATTATTTGCTGGTACTGGAGGCACGGTTTTAAAAAAAGTTGGGCGTTGGGATACAACAGTTTGTTTTTTGAGCTTTTATGCTGTATTAGAAGCAATTCGTAATTTTACTCTTGGCTGGACATGGGATATTTTTTGGCATCGGCTTACAAGTGGCTCGTTATTACTTTTTGCCTTATTTATGCTGACAGATCCGCGATCGATTCCCGATGCTAGAGTGAGTAGATTAATTTGGGCTGGATGTATTGCTGGATTAACTTTTATATTACGAAATCAATTTTACCTGTCTACGAGTGTTTTTTGGGCATTATTTATACTTTCACCTCTAACTATGTTTTTAGATTATCTATGGCATTCTACGAGGTTCTCTTGGGAGCGCTCTAGCGATCGCTCTCAAGACAATAGCTCTCATGAAATATTAGATAGAAAAGCTATAATTCTTGAAAAAATTTGAACTGAACTGGGTAGAGAGAAACACACTAATTTTTTAATGAGGTGGATCATGAAAATCGGACGACTTGTATTTATATTTTTGTTAAATTTCTTAGCTATTATTTGCTTTACTCCCGCAGCTTGGGCTTTTTGTGGATTTTATGTAGCAAAAGCAGATACTAAACTTTATAATAAAGCTTCTCAAGTAGTTATTGCCCGCGATGGCGATCGCACTGTTTTAACAATGGCAAATGACTATCAAGGTAATGTTAAAGATTTTGCCTTGGTAGTCCCTGTTCCAGTTGTGTTGAAAAAAGAACAAGTTCATATTGGCGAACCTCAAATTATCGAACGATTAGATGCTTTTAGCGCGCCTCGATTGGTAGAATATTTTGATGAAGATCCTTGTGCAACTAATAGGTACAGGATGGAAGATAGAATGCCAATGTCAGCAGCACCAGCAGCACAGGAATCAGCAAATAAAATTAGCGATCGCTCTTTGGGTATAACGGTAGAATCTCGATTTAGTGTAGGTGAATACGATATTGTTATTCTGAGTGCCAAAGAGTCAAATGGTTTAGAAACTTGGCTCATCCGCAATGGATATAAAATTCCCAAGGGTGCGAAACAATTATTGCAACCATACATCAAACAAAAACTGAAATTTTTTGTTGCCAAAGTCAATTTAGAGAAATTTGACTCAGCCGGATATCAGCAACTAAGACCGATAATGATGGCTTACGAGTCGCCAAGATTTATGCTGCCAATTCGTTTAGGTATGGTTAATTCTACTAACGAACAGGACTTAATTGTTTACATACTATCTCCCAAAGGTCAAGCTGAAATTACCAATTATCGTACTGTTAAAGTTCCTTCTGATACAGAAATTCCTGTTTTTGTGAAAAATGAATTTGCAGACTTTTATAAAGCAATGTTTCAAACCTCATATACTAAGGAAAACAAAAAGGTTGCTTTCCTCGAATATGCTTGGGATATGAGCAATTGCGATCCTTGTTCGGCTGAACCACTTTCTCCAGAAGAACTCAAACAAGCTGGTGTTTTCTGGTTAGATAGACAACCTTCTATGCAGCCGAATTTTGGTCTTCCGTCTAGCAATAATGTTTTTATCACTCGCTTGCACGTCCGTTATAGCCGCGATAAGTTTCCTGAAGATCTGATGTTTCAAGCAACCTCTAATCGCGAATCTTTTCAAGGTCGATATATTATGCGTCATCCCTTTACTGGGGAAATGAAGTGCGAAGCTGGGAGACAATATAAAAGATCTTTGCCCCAAAGATTAGAACGAGAAGCTCAAACTTTAGCTAAATTAACGGGTTGGAATATTCAAGAGATTCGTAAAAAAGCTAAGGTTG
>ERZ1066118.1418-NODE-1418-length-15154-cov-12.458772_pt1 | contig 15154 bp, 12 predicted proteins | sample MGYA00382765_ERZ1066118 | MGnify/ENA primary metagenome ERZ1066118 (study PRJEB33369, sample SAMEA5778348) | biofilm metagenome | biome: Industrial cooling water; feature: Water cooling tower basin; material: Biofilm | place: United Arab Emirates | collected...
CGTCTCCGTCTACAGCCTCACCAAATATGCCGGGGGCCATTCGGACCTCGTCGCCGGCGGGCTGGTCGGTGCCAAGCGCTGGCTCGACCCGATCCGCATGATGCGCAACACGATCGGCACGATTTGCGACCCCAACACCGCCTGGATGCTGCTGCGGAGCCTCGAAACGCTGGAGCTTCGAATGAGCCGGGCGGGCGAGAATGCGGCCAAGGTGTGCGAATTCCTCCGCAGCCACCCCAAGGTCGAGAGCGTCGGTTACCTCGGCTTCCTCGAAGAAGGCAGCCGCCAGGCCGACATCTACCGCCGTCACTGCACCGGCGCCGGCTCGACCTTCTCCTTGTACCTCAAGGGCGGCGAGAAGGAGGCCTTCGCCTTCCTCGACAACCTCACCATCGCGCACCTCGCGGTCAGCCTCGGCGGTACCGAGACGCTGGCGAGCGCCCCGGCGGCGATGACCCACCTGTCGGTTCCGGACGAGCGCAAGCAGGCGCTGGGCATCACCGACAACCTGGTCCGCATCAGCATCGGCGTCGAAAACGCCGACGACCTCATCGCCGACTTCGACCACGCACTGAGCGCCGTCTGACCTCGGTGCCCCCACGAAGTGGGGGAACAGGTTCGCTGAAAAGCGAACCGAGGGGGCCTGTCGTGCGTGGTCAGGCCCCTCGGTCGGCTTCGCCGACCTGTTCCCCCGCAAAGCGGGGGCACCGAGGGTTCAACCCCAGTCTTCCTGGGCCCACCCGCGCTCGGCCGCCAGCTTCGCCAGCCGCCCATGCGGGTTCACCGCGACCGGCTCGTCCGCCCATTCGAACACCGGCGCGTCAGTGACATGGTCGCTGTAGAAGCGCACGTGGCCGTGTCTGCCCGTGAGCCCCGACTTTTCCACCCAATCGGCGACCATCCGCATCTTGGCTTCGCCATAGCAATTCTCGCCCTCGATCCGCGCCAGCAGCCGCTCGTCGAGACCGATAACCGATCCCGTCCCGATCACGTCGTCGAAGCCGAGGCGCTCGGCTATGGCGGCGGCGTAGAAGCGGTAGCTGGCGGTCGCCATGACCACCCGCCGGCCCTCGGCCTTGTCCCGCGCGATGGCCGCGCGCGCGCCCGGCCGGATGTTGCCGGCGACCTGCCGATCCGCGAAGCTCTCCACCAGCGGCCGCATTTCGGCCACGCTGATGCTCCGCCCGATCAGCAGCGCGTGGTTCACTTCCTTCAGCCGCGCGCGGGTGATGAGCTTCGCCACATAGGCCAGCATCGAACCGACCACGAGCGGCACGAACACCAGCCGCCACGGCGCCCGCCGCATCGCACAGTGGAGCAGGAAGCTGGTATAGGTCGGCCGGCGCGTGACCGTCCGGTCCATGTCGTAGATGGCGAGGTCCACTTACGCCCGCCCGTCGAGGATCTCGTTCACCAGGCTGTAGTCGGCGGCCTTGTCGACATCGATGGCGGCGATGGGGTCGCTCATCTCCACGACCTTGATGCGGATCTTCAGGCTGCGGCTCAGTCCGCGCGCGGTCTGATGGATGTCGCGCACCCGCAGCACCGCGCCCAGGAACAGCGGCAGCCCCAGCTGCATCAGCACCCGCCAGCCCTTCTTGCGATCCTGCTCGATCGCCCGCCAGCGCTCGACCCCCGCCTTGGCCTGCGGGGTCTTGAGCGCGAACAGGTTGGCGCCGCTGTAGAGCTCGCGGCCAAAGCGCAGCCAGGTGCGCTGCGCGTGCGGAAAGCGCCTCAGCATGTTGGTCTTCGACACCACCGCAACCGACACGTCGCAGTCGCCCGAGCCATCCAGCGCCTGCTCCACCATCTGCGGCGTCAGCAGCGCGTGGTCGGCCGCCGTCACCAGCAGCGGAAAGGGGGTGGATGGATCATCGCAGATGCGCAGCAGGGTGGCGGCGATGGTCGCGTCCGACCGCTCGATGACGATGCGCGGATCGTCGGGCAGCACGCCCTCGAGCCGCGCCGGCTCCTGCGTCAGGACCCTGATGCTCGCCACCCGATCAACCGCGAGCAGCGCCCGAATCGGGCGAAGCAGCATCGGCTCGCCCTTGATCGGCAAGAGCGGCTTGTAGTCGACCCCGAGGCTCCGGGTCAGCGGATCGCCGCCCGGGCGCGAGCCGGCGAGCAGCAGCACTGTCCAGCGTTCGGCCATCAGTCGAGCCAGCTCTTGATCGGCCCCCCGCGCGCGGCCTGGCCCTCGGCCTGGGCGAGCCGGACGGCATGGAAGATGAGGCTCAGGATCGACCACAAGGCGACCAGCTCGATCCCGACATCGGGCCTCCCGAAGAGAAGGGCCGCGACCAGGATCACCATGTTCGGATTACGCCGCGCGGTGACCAGCCGGAAGCGGCTGTCGATCTGTCGCCAGACGTGGATGTGCATCTTGAAGCGCCACTTGAACCAGCCCTCGATCACCCGCCCGAGGACATAGGTGCCGACGATCACCGCCAGCAGCGAAGCCTTGTACACCTCCTCGAGCTGGTGGCCGGCAGCACCCAGCCCGACCAGCCAGGCCCACCACCAGAAGGGCGGGTGGAGAAGGTCGGTCCCATGATCGAAGATGTCGCCCCACTTGGACGACTGGCCGGTGCAGCGCGCGAGCTTTCCGTCCACCGTGTCCAGCACCATGAAGACGAAGCCGGTCGCGGTGCCGAGCCAATATTGCCCGTGCCAGAAGAAGTAGAAGGCGGCGACGCAGAACAGAAAGCCAATCAGCGTCACCTGGTTGGGCGTCATTCCCGCTTGCGCCGCCCAGCGGGTCAGCCAGAAGGCCGGCCGCCGCCACAGGTAGAGTGTCAGCACGTCGGTCACGCCCTTGTAGGCGGCGTCGTAGAGGGCGCGCTCGACAGGCAGCGGGTTGGCCGAATCGAGCGGAAGCACGAACGGCCGCTCGCGCTTTCTCAGTTCGAAATAGGACAGGGAAGCGGTGCGGGCGTCGATCGTCTCGAGCGCGGAACCATCGGTCGCGCTCGTCATTCCCGGCGCAAGGTGCCGCATCACCGGCTCCCCGCCGAGCGTAAGGACGCTTCCCGGGCGGTTCTTGAGCTCGGCCAGCCAGGCCGGATCCCAGGCATAGCCCATGTCGGCAAGGATCCGGCTGCGCGCCACATCCTCCGTCTCGCCGACGGCAAGCCCGACCTTGCGCGCGACCTGCTCCGCCCGTGACCGCGCCGTTCGGCCAAAGACCCGCGCCGGCGGATCGCCGACGGGCACGAACTGGACGGGCAGGGCAGGGGTGTCGAGCATAGGACAGCGCGCAAAGCCGCAAAGCTTGGCAAGAACAAGGCAGAACCATGTTCCCCGGAGAAAGCCGGGGCCCAGCCCATCGCTAGCCCCCAGGGGCTCCTCTTCACCGTTCGTGCCGAGCGAAGTCGAAGCACGCTTCGCCAGCCGCCCTTCGCCTTCGCTCAGGGCGATCGGACGGGCTCCCACCCGGACTGCGCCTTGCTCCTGACGTTCTTTGCGGGCATGTCCCATGACCATGGCTTCGGTGGCGGTGCCCGAGACGGATGTGCATGTCTTCGCCCCCAGTGGAGCGTTGACCATCGGACGTGCCGGCTCGACGCAGCGCGAACTTCAGGCCGCCGCCGACCCCCTGACCATCGACCTGTCGGGCGTGGACCGGATCGACACGGTTGGTGCCTGGCTCATCCATCGCACCATTCGCGACCGCGGCGCTTCTCTGCGCGGAGCGAGCCCCGATGTCCTGAACTTGCTCGAGCAGGTGGCCGAGGCCGACCGCGGCGATGCGGTGGGCAAGCCCGCCCGGATCAACCCGGTGGCCGAACTCGGCACCTGGGCGATCGAGTTCGCGCGCACCTTCAAGGGCCTGCTCGGCTTCTTCGGTGCCGTGCTGATCGGCTTCGTCTCGGTCATCACCCATCCCCGGCGCTTCCGCTACAATGCGGTGGTGCGCAGCTTCGACGTGGTCGGGGTCCGTGCGCTCGGGATCATCGGGCTGATGAGCTTTCTCATCGGCATCGTCGTCGGCCAGCAGGGCGCCGTGCAGCTCCAGCAGTTCGGGGCGGAATCCTTCACCATCAACCTCATCGGCCGCATCACCGTTCGTGAGCTTGGGCCGCTGATGACCGCGATCATGGTCGCCGGCCGTTCGGGCTCGGCCTTCGCCGCCCAGATCGGCACCATGAAGATCACCGAGGAAGTGGACGCCATGCGCACCATCGGCGTCTCGCCGATCGAGGCGCTGGTCCTCCCGCGGATGATCGCGGCGATCATCGTCATGCCCCTGCTCGCCTTCTGGTCGATGCTGTGCGCGATCATCGGTGGCGGCCTGTTCTGCTGGATCGGCCTTGAGATCCCGCCCGTGACCTACATCCAACGCATTGCCGAGGTGGTGCCCGCGACCGACCTTTGGGTCGGGCTTATCAAGGCGCCCGTGTTCGGCTTCATCATCGCGCTGGCCGGCTGCTTCCAGGGCATGCTGGTCGCCAACGACAGCGAGCAGGTCGGGCTCAAGACCACTGCCGCGGTGGTCCAGTCGATCTTCCTGGTGATCGTCATCAACGCCGTGTTCGCGGTCTTCTTTGCGTCGATAGGCTGGATCTGATGAGCGTCCTTCTTCCCGACGGCGAAACTCCCATCATCCGCGTCCGAGGTCTCGAGAACCGCTTCGGCGACCAGATCGTCCACCAGGACCTCGACCTGGACGTGCGCCGGGGGGAGATCATCGGGGTGGTTGGCGGATCGGGCACCGGCAAGTCGGTGCTGATGCGCTCCATCATCGGCCTCCAGACGCCCAGCGCCGGCTCGATCGAGGTGCTCGGCGAGAATATGGTCGGCCGGCCCGAGGATGAAGCCAAGAACATCCGCCGCCGCTGGGGCATCCTGTTCCAGAACGGCGCGCTCTTCTCGACCCTCACCGTGGCCGAGAACGTCCAGGTCCCCATTCGCGAATATTTCCCCTTCATTCGCGAGCCGCTGCTGGGCGAAATTGCCGGCTACAAGATCGCCATGTCGGGTCTGCCGGAAAATGCCGGTGCCAAATATCCGAGCGAGCTGTCGGGCGGCATGCGCAAGCGTGCGGGGCTGGCGCGCGCACTGGCGCTCGACCCCGAGCTCCTGTTCCTCGACGAGCCCACCGCTGGCCTCGACCCGATCGGCGCGCAGGCGTTCGACCAGCTCATCCTCGGTCTTCAGAAACGGCTCGACCTAACCGTCTTCCTCATCACCCACGACCTCGACAGCCTGTACGCGATCTGCGACCGGGTGGCGGTGCTGGCCGACCACAAGGTGATCGCCGTCGACACGATCGACCGGCTGCTTCAGCTGGAGCATCCGTGGATACAGGAATATTTCAACGGACCGCGCGGCCGCGCGGCGGCGGCCTAGCGAGAGAAGATGGAAACCCGATCCAACCAGGTGCTTGTCGGCACCGTTGTCCTGGCCCTGCTGGTGGGCCTGCTCTTCTTCACCGTCTGGATCGTCGGTCTGCAGACCGACAAGAGGAAGTGCTACGACATCTATTTCAGCCAGGGCGTGGGCGGCCTCAACCGCGGCTCCAACATCAGCTTCAACGGCGTTCCCGTCGGGCAGATCACCCGCATCTCGCTTCTGCCCGAACGGCCCGAGTTCGTCTGGGTGCGGATCGAGGTGGACGAGGCGACGCCGGTGCTGCGCGGCACCACCGCCCAGATCCGGGGCGTCGGCTTCACCGGCGTCAGCGAGATCCAGCTGACCGGCGCCGCCACGGGCGCGGAGCCGCTGACCCGGGTTGGGCCGCAGGGCTGCCCCGTCATCCCTACCTCGGCCGGCGGGCTTGGCGCGCTGCTCAACTCGGCGCCTGAGCTGCTGGAGCGGATCCAGCGCCTGACCGAGCGGCTGACCGAGCTCCTCAACGACCGCAACCAGAACGCCATCTCCGACATCTTGGAGAATGTCGACCGCTCCACCGCCGTTCTTGCCCAGCGCGCGCCGGAGATTGCCGACACGATGCGCGAAGCGCAGGTCGCGGCGCGCAATGCCGGGATCGCTGCCGACCGCGTCGCGCGCCTCGCGGAAAGCACCGACCGGCTGGTGCAGGACGAGGCGCGGCCCGCGGCGCAGGACCTCCGCCGCTCCATCGCCTCCATCGAGCGTACCACCGCCAACCTCGACGCCGTCCTTTCGGACGCGCGGCCGGGCGTTCAGAACCTCACCAAGTCGACCCTGCCGGAGGTCAACCGCCTGGTCCGCGACCTTCGCGAGCTCACCACCAATCTCGAGGGCTTCAGCCAGCGCCTCGACCAGGGTGGAGTGACCGGCGTCCTCGGCTCGCCCAAGCTTCCCGATCACAAGCCCGGAAACCGCTGATGCGCGTCACACTCCTTCTTCCCCTCGCCGCGGCCCTGTCGCTGTCCGCCTGCTTTGGCGGGTCAAAGGTGCCGCCCAGCCTCCTGACCCTCACCCCCGCGGCAGCCCCCGTTGGCGACCTCGCCCGCACGGCGAGTGCCGGCCAGGCGGTGACCATCGAGATCCCGGTCGTGCCGCAGGAACTGCAGCAGGTCCGCGTCCCCGCGCAGGAAAGCGCAACGGCCGTCACCTACATCCGCAACCTCCAGTGGGTCGACCGCCCGAACCGCCTGTTCCAGCAGCTGCTGACCGAGACGGTGAAGCGCAGCACGACCCGGGTGGTGCTCGATCCCAAGCAATCCTCGCTCGATCCCGGGCTTCGGGTCACGGGCACGCTCGGGCGCATGGGCTATGACGCGGCGAGCGGGCAGGTGGTGGTGAGCTACGACGCGGCGCTCGCGAGCGATGGCGGCGCGCAGGTCCGCACCCGCCGCTTCACCGCCTCCGCCCCCGCCGACGGCCGCGCCGAAACGGTCGGCCCCGCCCTCAACGCCGCCGCCAACGAAGTGGCGCGGCAAGTCGCGGCCTGGATCGGCGGCTAATTACCGGTGCCCCCGCGATGCGGGGGTGCCGAGGCACTAGCCCAGACTCTTGCTCGCCAGCTCGAACACGTCCTTGCTGAGCCCCGGCTCCGCCAGGATCCGCTCCAGCGCCTCCCGCATCTTCGCCGCCCGCCCCGGCTCGATCCGCCGCCACCGGGCGAGCGGGGCCACGAAACGCGCGGCGGTCTGTGGGTTGAGCTTGTCGGCGGCGACGATGGTCCGCGCCAGCCACTCGTAACCGCGTCCGTCGGCACGGTGAAAGGCCGACGGCGTCGCCGCGAAGTTGCCGGCCAGCGCCCGCAGCCGGTTGGGGTTGGCGAGCGTGAAGGCCGGGTGCCGCTCCAGCGCCTCCACCCGCTCCAGCGTCGCCTCGCCGGGCACCGAAGCCTGGACCGCGAACCATTTGTCGATCACCAGCGCGTCGCCCTCGAAGCGGCGGTAGAAGTCGGCCAGCGCCTGCCGCCCCGCCTCGCCGTCCAGCATGGCCAGGACCATCAGCGCCGCCTGGCGATCGGTCATGGTCCGGGCCGAACCATATTGCCGGCTCGCCAGCGCTTCCCCGAGCGCCGGGTCGCCCGCCGCAAGCAGGCCGAGCGTCGCCCCGCGCAGGCGGCGGAGGCCCTTGTCCTTGCCCGCCAGGCTTTCGGGATCCGCCTCGCTCGCCGCCATGTGCGCGCGCGACAGATCGTCCTTCAATGCCGTGCCGATCGCCCGCCGCATCGCCTCGCGCACCGCGTGCACCCGGCCCGGATCGCCAGCCTCCAGCCGCTCGAGCAGCAGGCTCTCGGTAGGCAAGGCAATGGCGTCCGCCTTGAAGGCCGGATCGAGCTGCTCGCTGCCAAGGGTCGCGCGGATCGAGGCGATCACCGCCTCCGTTTGCAGCTCGGCCCCGCCGATCGCCGCCAGCAGATCGCGCAGCACCAGCTCCTGTCCGGCCTCATAGCGGGCGAAGCTGTCGGGATCGCTTGCGCTCAGCGCCTCAATCTCGCCCTCGCGCCGCTCCGCCTCGACGATCACGGGAGCGGAAAAGCCCCGGTTGATCGACAGATAGGCGGGCTCCGCCACGTCGGCGAAGGGCTCGACCTGCTCCCGGTCCCTTAGCAGCACCAGCCGCTCTGGCCCGATCTCGCGCCCGCTCTCAGCGCCGATCAGCGCTACGCGCAGCGGAATGACCATCGGCTTCTTGTCGACCTGGCCGGGCGTTGCCGGCACCTCCTGCGACAGGTGGAGCGCAGCGCGCCCACCCTGCTGCTCCAGCCGCGCCCTGACCCGCGGCGTTCCGGCCTGGCTGTACCACAAGCGGAACTGCGTCAGGTCGATCCCGCTCGCATCCTCCATCGCCCGCACGAAATCCTCGCAGGTCACGGCCTCGCCATCGTGCCGCTCGAAATAGAGATCCGTCCCCTTGCGATACGCCTCCGGCCCCAGGATCGTCCGCAACATGCGGATCACCTCGGCGCCCTTGTTGTACACCGTCGCCGTGTAGAAGTTGGCGATCTCGACATAGGAATCGGGCCGGATCGGATGGGCGAGGGGACCGGCATCCTCCGGGAACTGCGCCGCGCGCAGCGTCCGCACCTGGTCGATCCGCTGCACCGCGGCCGAGCCCATGTCCTCGCTGAACCCCTGGTCGCGGAACACCGTCAGCCCTTCCTTCAGGGACAGCTGGAACCAGTCGCGGCAGGTGACCCGGTTGCCCGACCAATTGTGGAAATATTCGTGCGCCACCACCGCGGCCACGGCATCGATGTCGGCGTCGGTCGCCGTTTCCGCATCGGCCAGAACGTAGCGGGTGTTGAAGATGTTGAGGCCCTTGTTCTCCATCGCCCCGAAGTTGAAGTCGCTGACCGCGACGATGTTGAACCGGTCGAGGTCATATTCGCGTCCGTAGACCTTCTCGTCCCAGGCCATCGAATCCTTGAGCGCCTGCATGGCGTGCGCGGTCTTGGGCAGGTCCGCCTCGCGCACCCAGATGCCGAGCTCCACCTCGCGCCCGCTCATGGTGCGGAAGCGGTCGCGGTTGCAGGCAAGGTCGCCGGCGACGATGGCGAACAGGTAGGATGGCTTGGGGAAGGGATCCTCCCAGACGGCATGGTGGCGTCCGTCCTCGCCCGCGCCTTCCTCCACCGGATTGCCGTTGGCGAGCAGCACGGGATAGGCAGCGCGGTTCGCCTCCAGCCGCACCGTGTAGCGGCTGAGGACATCGGGCCGGTCGGGGAAGAAGGTGATGCGGCGAAAGCCCTCCGCTTCGCACTGCGTACAGAGGATCCCGCCCGAAGCGTAAAGCCCCATGAGCTGGCTGTTCTTCTCCGGAGCGATCGCCACTTCGGTCTCGACCACCGCCGACGCACCAGTCAGCGCTACGACCAGCTGGCCATTCTCGAAAGCCGGCTCCGCAGGAGCACCGTCGACCGTCAGCTTGAGCAGTTCCAGCTCTTCCCCGTCGAGCCGGAGCGGCCGGTCATGCTCGCCGTTCCGCCGAACCTCCAGCCGCGCACGAACGATCGTCCGGGCAGGGTCAAGCGAGAAGTCGAGCCGGATCGACGGCACCAGCCAGTCGGGCGGCCGATAATCCTCGCGGCGGATGACGGGCGGCGTGGCGACTGCGGCGACGGCGGAACGAGCATCAAGCATGCTCAAGGGGTTAAAGACGGAAGGCCGCCGCGACAACCTCAGTCCGCCGGTGGCGGCACCGGTCCCTTGCGCCCCGCGAGCGCAACCATCATGCCTCCGATCGCCAGCAACGCTCCGAGCGCTGCAAGCGGGCTCCACTCATAGCCTTCGAACAGGGTCGACAGGGCCATGGCGACGATCGGCACCAGCGCCGAGGAGTAGGCCGCCTTGCCCGGCCCGATCTTGCGCACCACCGGCAGGTAGAGGGCGAAGCAAAGGACCGAGGCGAACAGGGCGAGGTAGACGAGCCCCAGCCAATAGCCCGGCCGCGGATCGATCACCGGCGCCCCGCTCAGCACCATTGCCACCACCGTGTTCACCACCGCGCCCACGCCCATGGCCCAGGCAAGCAGGGTCAGCAGGGGTACGTCCTGTGCCCTCCTGGTCGCGCCGATATTGTTGGCGAAGGCGGCTGCGAGCACCGCCAGCAGGGTCCAGCCGATCCCCGTCAGAACGGCGGCATCGTCCACCTCCGCCTTGCCGAACTCGACCGCGAACAGGCAGGCCATGCCCGCGACCGCGATGGCAGAGCCGATCACGAACGGCCGCGTGGGCCTGAGGCCCAGCATCGCCCAGCCGATCAGGCTGTTAGGGATGAGCAGCAGCCCGAACAGGGTCGCGACCAGCCCCGAGGTGATGAAATGCTCGGCCGCGTAGACGCCATTGAAGTTCACGCTGAACTGGAGGATCCCCATGCCCAGCGCCACCGGCCACACCTCCCGCGGCAGCCGGAGGTCGCCATGCTTCACCCGCGCCCACAGCGCCATGGCGGCGGCGGCGATGATGAAGCGGTAGGCAATCGACCAGGGCGCCGGAACGGTGCCGAGCTGGTCCTTGATCACGATCCAGGTCGAGCCCCAGATCAGGGTGAAGGTGATGAAGGGGAGGATGACGGTACGCAAGCTGGACGCGCTCGCCCTCGCTTCATCGTCACTCCGGACTTGATCCGGGGTCCCGCTTACACCCGCAATAGCGGTAGAGGAAAAAGCGGGATCCCTGGGCAAGCCCGGGATGACGGTGGTAGACTCATCCCCACTCACAAGCGCGCAATCGCTTCCGCCAGCCGGTCGACGGCGCCGAGGTCCTGGTCCCAGCTCGTCACCAGCCGGGCTTCGCCCACCCCCCAGTCGTAAAAATCGAACCCTTGGCTCCGGAGCGCCGCTGCTTCGTCGGCCGTCACCCTGAGGAACACCTCGTTCGCCTCCACTGGGAAAACGAGGCGCTCGCCCGCCGCCTCCGCCAGCCGCCGCGCCGCCTCGTTCGCCTTGCGCCCGTTCACGAGCCAGATGCCGTCCTCGACCATCGCCAGCAGCTGGGCGGCAAGGTAGCGGCCCTTGCTCAGCAGGTGCCCCGACCGCTTGCGGCGGCGGCGGATCCCGTCGGCGAGGGCGGGATCGAACAGGATCAGCGCTTCGGTCGACAGCCCGCCATTCTTGACGAAGCCGAAGCTCAGCGCGTCTACCCCCGCCTTCCAGGTCAGCTCCGCCGGGCTTGCTCCCGTCGACGCCACCGCATTGGCAAAGCGCGCCCCGTCGAGGTGGAAGCCCAGGCCATGGCTCTTCGCCCACGCCCCCAGCGCCGCCGTTTCGGCCGCCGAATAGGTCAGCCCATATTCGGTGGCGTTGGTGATCGAGAGGGCATTGGCCTGCACCTGATGGACGTCCGGCCGGATGCGCGAGCGGGCCTGCTCGAGCGCTTCCGCCGTCAGCTTGGCGCCCGGTCCGTCGACCAGCAACAGCTTTGCCCCGCCGGTGAAGAACTCCGGCGCTCCCGCCTCATCGACCTGGATGTGCGCCTCGCGGTGGCACAGGATTCCGCCATAGGGCGGGACCATGCCGGCCAGCGCCAGGCAATTGGCGGCAGTGCCGGTGGTGACCCACAGCGCCGTGACCTCGCGCTCGAACAAAGTGGAGAAGGCCGCGTCGAGGCGCTTCGACCATTCGTCCCCGTCATAGGCGGTGTCCAGCCGGTCGGCCTCAGCCATGGCCTTGAACACGGCCGGGTGCACCGCCGCGGCATTGTCGGAGAAGAAGCGCATGGCCCTGCCTGTAACCACCACTGTTCCCCGGCGAAAGTGCGAAGCACCCCGGCGAAAGCCGGGGCCCAGTAACTTCCTTGATGGGGCAGGATACTACCGGCGGAAACGCCCGAGCCCAGCTCGGGCGATCTTTTCGCCGCATCATGCCCCCGCATGATGCTTGTCGGCGAAAAGATGGTGCTGCCGGTGAGGATTGAACTCACGACCTCAGCCTTACCAAGGATGCGCTCTACCACTGAGCTACGGCAGCACTGTCCGGAGACGGGCGGGCCTATGGCCGCTGGGCCGCCAAGGTGTCAAGGAGAGACATGAGCAAACAGAATAAAGAAGCACGGCTCGCCGCCGCGTTGCGCGAAAATCTCCGGAAACGAAAAGCCCAAATCCTCCCCGGAACGGGGAGGGGGACCGCCGCCGAAGGCGGTGGTGGAGGGGGCCCACCACCAGAAATCAGCTCACCAGTGAACCGGGGACAGGCAGAACCCGCCTCACCAGAAGCCGCAACGCCGGAGGAAAGCCCCCTCCACCAGCCTGCGGCTGGTCCCCCTCCCCGTACCGGGGAGGAATAGAGGCGACCCGCTCTTACTCCGCCGTTCCGGTCCCCTGCATCAGAAAGGCATTGAGCTTGTTGCCGTCGGGATCGCGGAAATAAGCGGCGTAGAAACCGCTGCCGCGCGGTCCCGGGCCGCCCTCGTCCGACCCGCCGTTGGCAAGCGCGATCTCGTGCAGTCGCTGCACCTGCGCCTCGTCCTTGGCTTCAAGCGCCACCATGGTCCCGTTGCCCACGCTCGCCGCATTGCCGTCGAAGGGCTTGGTAAGGCCGATCCCGGCGCCGCCATCCGGCGTGCCCCAGGCGATGAACCCGTCTCCCTCCATCATGCGACCGGTCCCGAGTTCGGCGGCGAGGGCGTCGTAGAAGCGTGCACCTCGATCCAGGTCGTTGGTCCCCAGCGTGACATAGCCGATCATTGCACTGCCTCCTCCGAGTCGAGAGGAGAACATTACAGGAACACTGCGCGTCTGGAAAGCCGGCCCGCCTTACAGCGGCGCGCAGGCCCGCTCCAGCCACGCCCGCTCCTCCGCTCCCAGCGAAGGCCCGATCCGCTGCATTACGGCGGCGTAATATTCGTCCACCCAGCGCCGCTCCGCCTTGCTCAGCATCTCGGCCACGATCAGCCGCCGGTCGATCGGCGCAAAGGTCAGGGTCTCGAAGCCGAGCATCTCCTTCTCCGCGCCCTCAACTTCCACCCGCTTGACCAGGATCAGATTTTCGATCCGGATGCCGTATTCGCCCGCCTTGTAGTAGCCGGGCTCGTTCGACAGGATCATGCCCTCGGCCAGCGCTTCGTCGCCCCCGGCATAGGCCCCGCCCACCGGCGCGATCCGCTGCGGACCCTCGTGGACCGACAGGAAGCTGCCGACCCCGTGGCCCGTCCCATGGGCATAATCGAGCCCCGCTTCCCACAAGGGCCGCCGGGCGAAGCTGTCGAGCTGCCCGCCCTTGGTGCCCTTGGGGAACACCGCCGTCGCCACCGCGATCATGCCCTTCAGCACCCGCGTGAAGCGGTCGCGCATCTCCGCCGTCGGCTCGCCGATCGCCACCGTGCGGGTGATGTCGGTCGTCCCATCCTCATATTGCCCGCCCGAATCGATCAGGTAGAGCGAGCCGGGCTCGAACGCCCGGTTGGTCTTCTCGCTCGAGCGATAATGGACGATCGCCCCGTTCGGCCCGAACCCCGAGATGCTGTCGAAGCTCAAATCCTTCAGCGAAGGATCCTCCCGCCGGATCGCCTCCAGCCGGTCGCTCGCCTTGAGCTCGTCGAGCCCGTCCGTCTCCTCCACCCACTTGAGGAAGCGCGCGATCGCCGCCCCGTCGCGCTCCTGCGCCGCGCGGTGCCCGGCAAGCTCCGCCTCATTCTTGGTCGCCCGCGGGAGCACGGTGGGATCGCGCACCTCCACCACCTTCGCGCCTGCCCGGTCGAGCGCCTCGAAGATCGCCGCCACCGACCGCTCCGGATCGACCGCCACCGTCTTGCCTGCAAGGCCGGCAAGCGCCTCCTCGAATGCCGCCCGCTCGTGCAGCCGCACCCCGTTGCCGAGATGCTGGCGAAGCTCGCTCGTCACCTTCTCGCCGGCCACGAACAGGTCCGCCGTCCCGTCCGCATGGACCAGCGCATAGGCCAGCGCGACGGGCGTATGGGCAACGTCCGTCCCCCGCACGTTGAAGGTCCAGGCGATCGAATCGAGCGCCGCCAGCACCGCCGCATCCGCCTTCTGCCCGTCGAGCCACTCGGCCACCTTCTGGCGCTTGTCGGCGCTCGACTGGCCTGCCAGCCGCTCCGGATGCACCACCAGCCTGGCCTTGCTCGGCTCCGGCCGGTCCGCCCAGATCCGGTCGATCGGATTGTCCGCCACCGGCACCAGCGCCGCCCCGCGCACTGCCAGCGCCTCGGTCGCCTGCCTGACCCAGTCGCGCCGGTGAAGCCACGGATCATAGCCGATCCGAGCCCCTTCGGGCGCATGGTCCTTGAGCCACTTGGCGATGCTCGTCTCCGGCACCGCCTGGTAGCTCCAGTGCGCGCCATCGACCTGTTGCCGCACCTGCAGCGTATAGCGCCCGTCGGTGAAGATTGCCGCTTCCGCCGGCAGCACCACCGCGCTCCCCGCCGAGCCCTCGAACCCGGTCAGCCATTGCAGCCGCTGCGCATAGCTCCCGACATATTCGCTCATATGCTCGTCGGTCAGCGGCACCACGAAGCCGTCGAGCTTCTGTTCGGACAATTGCGCGCGAAGGGCGGCGAGGCGGTCTGCGTAGGTCGACATTTGCCCCCTCTAGCGCGGCCGGGGGGCTGGACGAAACCTCCTCTCTTGGCGCAGGTGCGGCAGGACACCAGATGGGAGTGACCATGCGTCCCGTTCTTCTTGCCGCGCTTCTGCTCGCGGCCGTTCCCGCAACAGCCCAGAAAGCGCCGATGACCGCACAGCTCCCCCCGCCGCCCAAAGCCGAGCAGCGCCCGACCAGCTTCGAGAAGCACGGCATCCGCGTCGAGGACCCTTATGCCTGGCTCCGCGACAAGGATTATCCCAAGGTCGACGATGCCGACGTGCTCGCCTATCTGAAGGCCGAGAACGCCTATTTCGAAGCCTGGAAGAAGCCCCACCAGCCGCTCATCGACACCCTGTTCGAGGAGCTGAAGGGCCGCCAGAAGCAGGACGACAGCTCGGTCCCGGTCAAGGACGGTGCCTTCCTCTACTGGTGGGCGTTCAAGCCCGGCGCGCAATATCGCCAATGGTATCGCAAGCCCGTTGCCGGCGGCCCGGACCAGCTCATCCTTGACGAGGTCAAGGAAGCTGAGGGCAAGGAGTATTTCCGCCTCGGCGCCATGGAAGTGAGCCCCGACGGCCGCCTCGCCGCCATCCTCGCCGACGACGATGGCTCCGAGCGCTTCAAGCTCCGGATCCGCGACCTTGCCACCGGCCGCGACCTCGAGACCGTCACCGAAGTCGGCATCGGCTCGCCCGTGTGGAGCGCGGACTCGAAGGCCATCCTCTT
>ERZ1066118.1423-NODE-1423-length-15070-cov-7.848019_pt1 | contig 15070 bp, 13 predicted proteins | sample MGYA00382765_ERZ1066118 | MGnify/ENA primary metagenome ERZ1066118 (study PRJEB33369, sample SAMEA5778348) | biofilm metagenome | biome: Industrial cooling water; feature: Water cooling tower basin; material: Biofilm | place: United Arab Emirates | collected...
GAGGAAGACCGTCTCCACGTCGAACACGATGAACAGAATCGCGACGACATAGAACTTCACGGAGAACCGCTCCCGCGTGCTTCCGAGTGGATCGATACCCGACTCGTACGGAGCAGATTTGACCGCGGTCTTCTTGGTAGGACTCAGCACCTGCGACAGGACAACCATTCCCACCGCCTGCGCGGCGGAGATCCCGATGAGGATCAGGAGTGGCAGATACGCGTCCAACATCGCGGAAAAGGCCGGGGTGCAGAGTTTGTGAAATCATTCACTTGGAGCAGCGCCCATAATACCGAGCGCTTGTGCGGAGTGCAAGCTGACGAACCCCGCTTTTCAACTCCTTGCCGCAGGTCGACCGCGACCTCTAACTTGCCGCTCTCGTTACCCCGATCAAGCCTCGCGGTTTCTAGCTTCTCCGGGCCCGTAGCTTCAGTCTATTCCGCTACTTAGCGCTCCTCCGGGAAGCGGGTGGCCGTACCCTTCAAGCTCCATTCCAGCATGAGCATCAAGCCCGACCATTGGATTCGGAAAATGGCCCGCGAGCACGGCATGATCGAGCCTTATGAGGATACGCAGGTGCGCGCGGGGACGATCTCCTACGGCGTTTCCTCGTACGGCTACGACATGCGCGTTGCACACGAGTACAAGATCTTCACGAACGTGAACAACGCTATCGTGGATCCGAAGGCCTTCGACGACAGATCGTTCGTTCACTTCGAGGGGGATGTCTGCATCGTGCCGCCCAACTCCTTCGCTCTGGCACGTTCCGTGGAGTACTTCCGGATTCCCCGGAACGTTCTGACGCTGTGCGTTGGCAAGTCGACGTACGCTCGGTGCGGCATCATCACCAACGTCACCCCTTTCGAGCCTGAATGGGAAGGTTTCGTCACGCTGGAGATCTCCAACACCACGCCACTGCCGGCGAAGGTGTACTCGGGAGAGGGCATCGCGCAGGTGGTGTTCTTCGAGTCGGAGGAGGTTTGCGACGTCAGCTACGGCGACCGGAAGGGCAAGTACCAGGGCCAGGTCGGGGTAACGCCTCCGCGTTTATAGAGGTACGAGCTTGAGCGCGGCTCCATTTTCGGCGGCGGCGCGGCGGGAGCACTGGGAGGCTCTCGGCAGCGAAACCTTCGATGTGCTCATCATCGGTGGCGGGGTAACCGGCTCCGGCATCGCGCGTGACGCCGCGGGGCGCGGGCTCAAGGTCGTGCTGGTGGAGGCGGGTGACATCGGCGGAGGAACCAGCAGCCGTTCGTCACGGCTGGTGCACGGTGGCCTCCGCTATCTCGAGACCTTCGATTTCGGCCTCGTCTTCGAGGCTCTCCGCGAGCGGCGCCGGCTCCTCGAGCTGGCGCCGCATCTCGTTGAGCCTCTTCCCTTCCTCTTCCCTGTTTTCAAAGGTGATCCGACGGGCCTCGCGAAAATGACGGCCGGCATGTGGCTGTACGAGTCGCTTTCCTTGTTCAGATCCCCCAAGCGGCATCGAATCATGGGGCGGAACAGCTTGCTCGAGCTTGAGCCGAAACTGCGGTCGCACGGACTCGCCGGCGGCGCCATGTACTACGATGCTCAGGTGGATGATGCCCGGCTGACGCTCGCTGTTGCCCGCGCCGCCGCCGAAGCCGGCGCCCGCATCATCAGCCATGCGGCAGTCGAGGCGGTCGCGCCACAGGTCGGCCAGGCGGGGACCGCCACCATCCGCGACACGCAGGGGGATGGCTCAGCGACGGTAAAGGCTCGGGTCATCGTCAACGCAACCGGCCCCTGGAGCGACTACGTGCGCGCGCTTGCAGACTCTGCGGTAAAGCCCCGGCTACGCACCACGAAAGGTGTTCACATCCTGGTTGACCGGGACCGCGTCGAGAACCGCAACGCGATCATCTTCCGCTCAGTTGTCGATGGCCGGGTGATGTTCGTTCTGCCGTGGGGCGAATTCACCTATATCGGCACGACGGATACGGAGTATTCCGGCCGGCCTGAGGACGTCGCTGCGGACCAGGCGGACATCGATTACCTCCTGAGGTCCGCTAACGAGATCTTTCCTTCGGCGAGGCTCGGCAACGAAGACGTGCTCAGCACCTGGGCGGGTGTTCGCCCGTTGCTCGCCCCCGAAGGTGCCGGTCTGACGGAGAGTCAGACGTCACGCGAGCACGAGATATGGCAGGACGATTCGGGGCTGCTGAACATCGCGGGTGGCAAGCTGACGACGTATCGCAGCATGGCAGCAGAAGTAGCCGGTGCAATCTGCTCGATCCTGAAGAATGACTTCGACGTGCGGAGCGGGCCCTACTACACCGAGTTCATTCCCCTTCCAGGCGCTCCCGATCGGCAGGGCGACGATATCGAGGCGCGCATCTGGACGCGGGCGCAGCGGCTTGGGCTCAGCCGACCAACTTCGGAGCATCTGGTTGCGCGCTACGGAAGCGAGGCGAACCTGGTGGTCGATCTGGTGGAGAGGGATCCCGCACTGGGAGAGCTCATTGTCGAAGGGCTGCCTTACCTCCTGGCAGAAGTTGTCCATTCCGTCCGTGCTGAGCTTGCGCTGACGCTGGAGGACGTTCTACGCCGCCGTACGCAGGTCTTTTATGAAGCAGCTGATGGAGGTCTTTCGGCTGTCGGGCGGGTTGCCGGGCTGATGGCGAGGGAGGAAGGGATAGGTTGGAGCGCATCGAAAGTCGACGCCGAGATCAGCCAATACGGGGAGCGCGTCTCGAAGACGCGCCCCCACCGCCAGGTGAATAGACCTACCCGCCGAACGGCACGATAATCCAGAGCACAGCCGCGAGGAGCACGAGTGCGCAGACGATTACAATGATCGTCTGCCCCGCCGTTCTACCCGCCTTCGGCACCTCGGCCCGCTTCTCCTTGACGGGCTGGGCTCCTCCGTCGAAGGGCGGATCTCCATTCCTATCTTCGCTCATCACGCATCCTCTTTACCGGTGGCGCCGAACCGAACGGTCCGGCCGTAACTGTGCAAGCCCAAAGGACCGGCACGTCTCGAGACCTTCCTACAGCACCGGATCGCCGAGCAGCGGTGGCGCTGAATCATCCTGCGGCTCTGGCTCCGGTGCCGGGGGAGGTGCCGGCGCCGGTGCAGGGGCAGGCGCCGGTGGCGGAGACGGCCGTGCTGCAGGTGGCGCCGCCGGCGGCGCTGCTGGCCGCGGTGAAGGCGTGGTGCTCGGCGCCGCTGGCCGTGGCTGTGTCACCGTTGGCTGCTGCACTCCGGCAGGCTGCGGACGCGCCGGCTGCGCGGGCTGCACTCCGGCAGGCTGCGGACGCGCCGGCTGCGCGGGCTGCACTCCTGATGGCCGGCCCACCGGCGGCTGAACCTGACCGCCGGGAGACACGGTCGGTCCACCCGGCACTGCAGCACCCGGTACGGCGGCACCCGGTATGAGGGGCCTCCCGAGCGAGTCCACGAGCAGGGTCGAGTCAACCGCAGGAGGAGTGGCCCCGGGTCGCGCACCGCGAAGCCAGGTAATCGGCTCCTGGACAGGCGTCCTCACAAAAGCTGCCCGAGCGTCCCGCGGCCACTCCTCAGCGGGAAGCACCGAAGTCAGCTCCAGCCAGAGCGTGTCACTGGCGAAGCGCCCGGCGATGAAGCTGCCCAGATCTCCGGCTCCGTAGGTGACGAGGGAGATGTTTCCGTCCCGCCGCACTTCCCCCATCACCCCACGCCTCCCTCCGGCGAGGTCGAACGTTCCGGCGATGGAATCGAGTCGCTGTGTGTCGAGCCGGAGCTCGCCGAAGCTCGGAAATGTCCGCTCCAGGGCTGTCGTATCTCCGCGTACGATCTCCCAGCCTGCAAAGCGCCAGCTGCCGGCTACCTCAGGAATACCCAGGCGCGCTTCGCGTGTAGGTCTTTCGAGCGCCGGGAGCGGCAACACTTCGACGTTCTCGGCAGGATCACACCCGGCTACAGCGACGACCGCTGCCAGGAGCGGAAAAAAAGTCGGTCTCACAGAACCTCCCATAGATGGACAGACCGCGAAAAATTGCATTTTCTGCGCCCGGGACCACGCTACCGAGCGGCCACGAAGCGCCCGACGCCCTGCACCCTTTCTCAGTTGACACTCTCGACGGAGCTCGGTACAATCCGAAGATAAGCGCAATGTCAGACGGGAGTTGCGCCCTCCGGGAACCGGCTGGCGCCGCCGCAGAAAACGCACAGAGAACGGCGATGGGGACCACTACGACACACCAGCCGGCTGCACCGGTCGAGGCGACGCTACGCGCCGTCCTGGAGTCGAACGGCCAGCGCTTCACCGAGCAGCGCTCGGCTGTTTACCAGTTCCTCTGCGGCACGGCCGACCATCCCACTGCGGACGAGGTTTTCAACGCGGTGCGAGGGCGAATCTCGGATATCTCGCTCGCCACTGTTTACAAGGCACTCGAGACGTTTGTGTCATGCAACCTGGCGACCAAGCTGACGTATGGCGACGGCTCTGCCCGCTACGACGCGCGCATGGACGAGCATTTCCATGCGCGTTGCCTTGCCTGCGGCTCCGTGCGAGACGTTCATAGCTCCAGCGTCGCCGGCCCGCTCCCGGACATTCGGCCGACGGACGGGTTTCAGATCCAGGGATACAGAGTAGAACTGGTTGGCTACTGCAGCACCTGCGCGGTTTAGCAGGACGCTAGTAGGAGTGTTGAAAAGCCCGGCTGATCAGCCGGGCTTTTTTCGTCGAGACGACTCAGTTGGTGACCCGACCGGGCGGCGACGCTGGCCCTCCCCAAGGAGTCGCGACCTTCCTGCCGGAGCTTTACATCCAAGGTCGGCACGACAGTCCTGATCGCGGACGCCCCCGATTCTCACCCCTCTTCCCTCGCCTTCAGCACGCCGCTGCTACCGCCATATAGTAAGGTGCAGCAACGACTTACCAGGTTTGTATCAGCGCAGCAATAAAGTTGAGTGATTTACGTGTTGCAGCCCTTGCGCCCCTTCTGAAGAATCCATACCTTTGCTTTCAAAGTTTTATGGTGCGGTTTACCTTATTTTCTGAAGCGGCGGCAAACGAGGCAGCGATGGATGCGATCGATGTTCGCCTGGTATCACTACTTCAAGGTTCCGGAAGGATCTCGCAGAACGAGCTGGCGCATGCGGTGAGCTTGTCTGCGCCGGCGGTCGCCGAACGGATCCGGAAGCTCGAAGACCGCGGCGTGATCAAACAGTACACGGCGATCGTCGATCCCCACGCGATCGGCCTTGATGTCACGTCGTTCGTCTCGGTGGTGATCAACGGCTCGAAGTATTATCCGGCCTTTTCACAGAGGGTCGAGGAAAGGCCGGAGATCCTGGAGTGTCACTCGGTGACGGGGATGGGATCTCACCTCCTGAAGATCCGCACCGACAGTACGGCGTCGTTGGAGCGCCTTCTCTCCGACATTCAGTCCTGGCCCGGCGTGCAGGGAACGACGACCAGCGTTGTTCTCTCGACGACCAAAGAAACCATAGGCTCTTCGCTCGAGGAGATTTCCCGAGTGCTCGTTGCCAGAGAGGGACGTGAAGAGGCCGGCGCTCCGGCTGCCTGGCTCCACGTACCTTTCAGACATACCACCTGACCTGAGGATTCGAAATGCAGAAAACATCCCCCCGCTTCGACATCCTCGCCGCCGCGAAGGGATGGTCGCCCGTTAGTTCCGGTGCGTCCACCAATGGATCGACCGTGCGGGCGAGCATGGACGTAGAGAAGATTTTCGGCGAGAACACGTTTGGCATGTCCGAGATGCGTGCCCGTCTTCCGAAGCCGGTCTACAAGGCGCTGGTGGCCACGATCGAGCAGGGTACCGAGCTCGATCCTTCGGTCACTGACGCCGTAGCTCTCGCGATGAAGGAGTGGGCGCTCGAGAAGGGTGCAACACACTTCACGCACTGGTTCCAGCCGCTCACCGGCTACACCGCGGAGAAGCACGACTCGTTCATCACGCCAAACCAGGGTGGCGGCGCTGTCATCGAGTTCTCCGGCAAGGAGCTCGTTCAGGGTGAGCCCGACGCCTCGTCGTTCCCGTCGGGCGGTTTGCGCACGACCTTCGAGGCCCGCGGCTACACGGCCTGGGATCCGACGTCGCCGGCGTTCATCGTCGAGGGTGAGGGGTCTTCCTACCTCGCCATCCCAACCGCCTACGCTTCGTGGGCCGGGCATGCGCTCGACCAGAAGACGCCGCTTCTCCGCTCGATGCATGCGCTCGATGTGCAGGCACGTCGCGCGCTGAAGCTCTTCAAGACGCCGGGCAAGCGCGTGCTCGCCACGCTCGGGCCGGAGCAGGAGTTCTTCCTCATCGATCAGGAGTTCTACTATCGCCGTCCAGACCTGGTCGCGACCGGCCGCACCCTCTTCGGTGGCAAGCCGCCCAAGGGTCAGGAACTCGAGGATCACTACTTCGGCACCATTCCGGACCGCGTCCTCGCCTGCATGATCGAGGTCGAGCGCGAGCTGTACCGTTTAGGCGTCCCGATCAAGACCCGCCACAACGAGGTCGCACCGGCTCAGTACGAGATGGCGCCGGTTTACGAGAACGCCAACGTCTCTGCTGACCATCAGCAGCTTACGATGCTGCGCGTGCAGACGATCGCGCGGAAGTACGGCCTTGCTGCGCTCATCCACGAGAAGCCGTTCGCCGGCATCAACGGAAGCGGGAAGCACGTCAACTGGTCGTTCGCAACGGAGAGCGCGAACCTGCTCGAGCCGGGTGACACGCCGCACGAAAACATGCAGTTCCTCTTCTTCTGCACGGCGGTTCTGCGCGCGGTCGAGCGTCACCAGGACCTGCTCCGCATCTCCGTAGCGCATGCGGGGAACGATCACCGTCTCGGTGCCAACGAGGCTCCTCCGGCGATCATCTCCGTGTTCCTCGGGCAGGAGCTGAACGACATCTTCGAGCAGCTGGAGAAGGGTGCCAAGGGCGAGTCCAAGGCTGGGGGGCTTCTTGGCCTCGGAACGCCGGTGCTTCCGCAGCTTCCGAAGCATTCAGGCGACCGCAACCGCACGTCGCCGTTCGCCTTCACGGGCAACAAGTTCGAGTTCCGCGCGGTCGGCTCGAGCCAGTCGATCTCGTTCCCGGCGACCGTGCTCAACACCATCGTCGCGGAGTCGATCGACGAGATGGTGAGCACGCTGGAGAAGGAGCTCGAGGGTGGCAAGGAGTTCGAGCGTGCTCTTCGCGACCTGCTCGCGAAGGAGCTGTCGGCCTGCCGCAAGATTGTCTTCAACGGCGACGGCTACAGCGACGCGTGGCATCAGGAGGCCGAGAAGCGTGGTCTTCTGAACCTGCGCACCACTCTCGACGCGCTGCACAAGCTGCATGACGCTAAGAACTCGGGGCTCTTCAGCAAGTACGGTGTTCTTTCGCCCGAGGAGCTCCACTCGCGCCTGGACATCTGGATCGAGCAGTACTTCAAGACGATCAACATCGAGGGTGAGACAACCGCGGATATCGCGCGGACGATGATCCTCCCGGCCACTGTTCGCTACCTGAACGACCTGCTGGCAGTGGCTGATCGCGCGAAGACGCTCGGCGTGGACGTGTCCGGCGTGATCAAGACGCTCCAGGAGGTTAGCTCGCTCGTCAACGAGCTCACGAGCGCAGTCGACACCCTGGTATCGCAGAACGCCGAGCTCGGTGGCGACGAAATCGGCGAGAAGGCGCACCACATGCGCGACAAGATCATCCCCGCCATGAGCGCTGTTCGCTCAGCTGCCGATCGTCTCGAGAAGATCGTTCCCGACGACGTTTGGCCGCTCCCGACCTACCGCGACATGCTCTTCATCAAGTAGTCGCTGGGAGAGTAGAAGTACAAACGGCCGCTCTTCGGAGCGGCCGTTTCTTTTTGTCGCTTTCGAGGTAGGACCAAGAGAAAGGCCCGTCAGCCAGCGTTTTCTGAACGCTGCCGAGCCTCGATGCGCTCCACTTCCCCGAGAAGCCGCTCCCTCTCGTTCATGGATGGATCATCGGTCACCAGCTCCAGCAGCTCCGACAGAATCGTCGAGTACCGCCGACCGGCCGGGATTCCAGCATCGCGCAGATCGTTCCCTCCTATCATCAGGTCACCTACCCCAAGAGCCGGGTTCGACGCGAGAACAGCGGCCGCCCTTGCCTCTGTTTCGGCAAGGCCGTCAGCGCATCCTCTCGCCTGGCCGTCTGCTTCACATGCCGCCCTGGCGAGCTTGAAGAGGTCACCTGTGTAGGCGACTCCTACCACGCGGATCCACCGCCGAAATTCTGCGTCGGCCGCCATGGATGACGGAATTGCCGGAAGCTGCGCGATTAGATGCGTTACCGTGTCCACGTCCGCGTTCGAGCATTTGAGCCGGCGCAGAAGGTCGCGCGCGACGGCCGCGCTGCGCAGGGCGGCTTCCCCGGTGTTCGACTCCGCGGCTATCCCACAGCGATGAAGCAGGGCCGCCACCCGCACAGGAACTCGCACCTGCGGAGCCGCGTCGACGCACCTGAGCGTGTGCTCCCAGGGGCCGGCTGGGCTCGGATCGGAGCGTAGAACCTCCAGCTCGGGATAAAGCTCCCGGAGGACGCCGGCCTCCCCATATAGGCGCACGGCCGTCGATGGACTCTCCTGCCCCCCGAGCACCTTCCAGAGCTCCTCCCGCACTCGTTCGGCAGATAGGATGTGCAGTTCCGGAGCAGAGTCGACCGCAGCCTCCCAGGTAGCAGGGTCGATCCGCAGCTGGAACCTTCCCGCGAAGCGGAGACCTCTCAGAACCCGCAGACGATCCTCGCGAAAGCGCTCCGCCGGCTCCCCCACCGTCCGCAACACCCTGTTCTGGAGGTCGGAAACTCCCTGATGAGGATCGCGCAGCTCGTGCGACTCCGGATGCCAGGCGACCGCGTTCATCGTGAAGTCGCGACGGGCGAGGTCCTCCTCCAGGGTCTCCGCGAAGACAACGCGGGCCTTCCGACCGAAGGTCTCCACGTCCCTCCTGAAGGTGGTAACCTCGTACATCCTCCCAGACTTGCCGATCACGCCGATCGTCCCATGCTCGATGCCGATCGCCACCGTCCGGCGGAAAAGCCTCCGTACGTCGGGTGGTCGGGCAGAGGTCGCGACATCCCAATCCTGCGGCCGTTCACCCCGTAACGCGTCACGGACTCCGCCCCCGACGGTCCACGCGCTGAAACCCGCATTTTCCAGGACGCCGACAAGATCCCTAACCTCCTGCGGCACAGGAAGATCGGCCCTACCGTCGTCTATGTAGATGGAACCACTTTTTGCAGACATGTGGAGCTTGGCGGTCGCCGGGGATCGCATTATCTTTCAACGAGATAACTCACTCCAGCGAAACATCTGATGAAGCTTATCGAGTTTCTTTCGGCATCCAGCGCTTCCTCCGAGTTCAAGGACGCGGTCGAGCGCTTCCTTGCCACCGGTTCTTCGTCCGAGCGGATCGCATTTTCGTCGCACGCACCGCCCGTCAAGGTTGCAAGAACGCTCACAAAGCTCCTGAGCGAGTACCCGGAACTGGAGATCGAAAGCGTCAAGTTAACCGGCCGTTCGGGATGCGAGTACTTCCGCGGAGACCTGCTGATCCGGTCCAGTTCAGAGGAGCGGAAGGTCGAATTCGACTGGGACTGCAAGTGGAAGGCGACGCAGCTGGGGTGGGTCGACTACTTTGGCTTTGCCGACCAGACTCGTGCCGCTCGAGAATTCGACCACGAGTGTTTCCGCTCCTGGGACGAGAAGCCGATCGAAGTAACAGCCTGACCTTGTCGGCTATCGTCGGTGGAGCGGGGCGCTACTCTGGATCGTAGCGCCCCGCTTCAATTCTCCGCCTGACTGCCTCGGTGTTCGCCCCATGGACGCCGAGCGCGAGAATAAGCTCCATTCGCGCCTGCTGACCTGTCAGGTGATCGCCGAAGATCACCCCCATCTCGCGCAGCTCGTGCCCGCCGCCTGCGTATGCATATGTGTCGAGCACCCGCCCCCGCAACGACCGCGAGGTGACCACCACCGGAAGGTTCTGCGAGGTCCAGTCACGGATCCCGGGAACAGCTTCGGGCGGAACATTACCTCGGCCAAGCGCTTCGATCACGATGCCTTTAGCCCCTGAGGCCAGACTGGCTACGATGAGCCGCGCGTCGGAGCCTGCCGTGACCTTCACCACATCGACCGGCAGCACCGGAGCCGCAGGTTTCAGGGCTGCCTTGCGACGGGACTCGCGATAGAAGAGCACGCGTCCGTGGTCGACGATCCCCAGAGGGCCCCAGTTCGGTGACTGGAACGTGCCGAACTCGTCAGTATGCGTCTTCACGACCTCCGATCCCTGAACGATCCTCTCGTCCATCACCACCATCACTCCCCTCCTGGTCGACTCCGGCGCCGCTGCCACGCGGATGGCGGTCAGGAGATTCGCCGGTCCGTCCCACGAAAGCTCCGAGATGCTCCGCATTGCGCCCGTGATGACCACCGGGAGTGGAAGATCCAGCGACCTGTCGAGCAGGTAGGCAGTCTCTTCGATGGTGTCGGTGCCGTGTGTGATGACGATCCCGCTCGCGCCTGCATCCGCAGCTTCGATCACCGCAGTGCGCAGCTGCCACATCCGATCGATCGTCATGTGCGGCCCGGGGAAGCGCCCGAACTCCTTTACCGAGACAGCTGCGACCTCAGCCCACCCCGGCACGTGCGACAGGACCTGCTTGCCGGTCATCTTCGGTACCGCGCCGCCGCGCTCGGCGTCCGCACCCATGGAGATGGTGCCGCCCGTGGCGATGAGCGTCACACGCGGCTTCTTCATTCCTTCGGTGAGCGATAACAACGCTCCACTGGTGAATGCGACTGGGTGCTCGGGGAGGGGCTCAACAGCAGCGGCACGCTGATGATCAGGCCATCGTCCACTTGCCGCCCAGCTCAGCTGCATGCTGGAGCTCTACGGCGAGAATTGCCTCCACCAGCGCGTGGGTGTCCGGGTCGAGCTCCTTCTTGAGCAGCTCCCGGTAGCGTTCGACCTCTTCAGCCTCGCGCAGGCGAATGATCGGCTCCCAATTCTCGAGCACTTCAGGATCCATCCTGATCCCGGAAAGATCCACCGGGCGGCCACCGAGCTCGAGGACCCGGGCAGAAAGCCGTGACAGATGGTGCTGTTCGTCCGCATGCAGGTCGTGGAAGCGCTGGGCGAGTCCGGCGTTTCCGCCCACCTCTGCGTCGGCGGCCAGTTTCCGATAGATCAGCGCCTGCTCCTTCTCCGCCAGTCGAGACCGCTCGAGCAGTTTGATCAGATCAGCGATAAGCGCTGCACGAAGTTCGTTCACGGCTGGTTCACCAGTTCTGCTGCAGTCCAGTCCATGGCCACTGTCGAGAGGCGCTCAGGGTCCAGCTCCGCCTGCGCCTCGAAGGCGTGCGTGAGCAGTGCATCCGCAGCCAACAGCGGAAGTGCATCTTCCCTTCCCCCCGTTCCCTGAACCACCTCTGCGTAGAGCACGGAAGCGCCCTTCGCGAGGGCCTCAGCGACCGGAAGTCTGTCGAATGACGCCACAGCCTCAGCCATCGTGCTCAGGAGATCCGCCGGGGCATCGGCAAGGTGCGCCTGAAGCCACTCGTTGACGGTCATCAGCTGCCGGCACCAAGTAGCTTCCGAACCGTCGGCTCGACCTCCGCCAGGGCGAGGTGCAGCTTCGACGGATCGGGGATGCCAGCTTGAGCCATGTGAGCCTTCCCGCCCCCCCGACCCCCAGCGACAATTGCAATCTCGCGCACCAATGCGTCTGCCTTGATGCCGCGCTGAATGAGATCGTCGGTCGTTACCAGGAACAGAGAGGCCTTACCCTCCAGCTCGGCGCCGAGAGCGGCAATCCCCGATCCGAGCCGCTCCCGCAGGCGATCCCCCAGACTTCGGGCATCATCGAGTGAGCCGACTTCGACGGTGGCCGAGATGACCTTCACCCCGTCTACCGATGTGGCAGAGGCGAGGAGACCCGAGATGACGTCCGTGCTGCCGCCCGCGCGCACCTTCTCCAGCTGACGCTGGAGCTCGCGATTCTCCGTCAGCAGACCTTGTACTCGTGACACCAGATTCTCCTCACGCGCCCGAACCAGCTCGGCTAACTGCCGTATGGTAGCCTTCTCCGCTCGGACGCGGCGGTAGGCGGCGGCGCCTGTCACCGCCTCTATCCGGCGTACCCCCGCGGCGACACCGGACTCCGAGACGATGCGGAACATCCCGATCTGCCCCGTCGTCCGTACGTGGGTGCCCCCGCAAAGCTCCATCGAAACTCCGGGGATGTCGATCACGCGGACGACGTCGCCGTACTTCTCGCTGAACAGCGCCATGGCACCCCGATCTATGGCCTCACGGTAGCCCATCTGGCCCGTGCAGACGTCCGTGTTCGCCCAGATCGCCTCATTCACCAGCCGCTCGACCTCACTGAGCTCATCGTCACTGAGAGGCCCGGTGTGGGAGAAGTCGAAGCGCAGGCGCTCCGGATCAACTAGCGAGCCCTGCTGGAAGACATGGGGGCCGAGCACCCGCCGCAATGCAGCCTGAAGGAGGTGCGTTGCCGTATGGTTGCGCTCGGTTTCTCGCCTCGGCGGCGCCTCTACTACGGCCTTGACCAAGCCGGGGGTGAAGGTCCCTTCTACAGGCCCGGTTACCGCGACGCGGCCCGCGACCCGGCGAACGCCCTCCACCGCCATGGTCCAGCCGTCGCCATAGACGTGCCCACGGTCCGACACCTGGCCGCCGGATTCCGAGTAGAACGGGTTCTGGCGGAGCTGAAGCGCGAGACCGTCGTCAACCTGCCGGTAAGCGAGCACGTCGGTCTCGGCGGAAACCGCTGAGTAGCCGACAAACTCCTGCTCCTCATCAGCCACCATTGTCCACCCGTCCGCCAGGGCCTCGGCGCTCACGCCGATCCCCGATGCCGCCCGATCGTCACGCGAGCGTTTGCGCTGCGCCTCCAACTCCTTCTCGAAGCCTTCCAGGTCAACCGCGTAGCCGCGCTCCGCCGCCATCAGCTCGGTCAGGTCTACTGGGAAGCCAAAGGTATCGTACAGTCGGAAAACCTCGGCGCCCGAAATGGAGCCGGTTTTACCGCGCGGAGCGATCTCTTCGAATCTGCGCATGCCATCGTCGATCGTGGCGAGGAACCGTTCCTCCTCAGCGCGGGTGGCCCGGATGATATGATCGCGCCGCTGCACCAGGTCGGGATACGCACCGCCCATCAGCTTGATAACCGCCTCGACTACGCCCACCAGGGTCGGCTCTCTTCGCCCGAGCAGCCATGCGTGACGCACCGCCCTCCGGAGGATGCGGCGGAGCACGTACCCACGGCCTTCATTGGACGGGAAGACACCGTCGCAGAGGAGGAACGCTGTCGCTCGGGCGTGATCGGCGACGACGCGATACGAAACGCCCTCCGCGGTGTCGTATTCCGCCTCGACACCTACGATCTCTTTTGCGGCGGCGATGAGTGGAGTGAAGAGGTCCGTCAGGTAGTTGGCACGCACTCCCTGCATCACAGACGCGATCCGCTCGAGCCCGGCACCTGTATCGATCGAAGGCGCCGGCAAAGGATGGAGCTGGCCCTCGGCGTCACGGTCGAACTGCATGAAGACGAGATTCCAGATCTCGAGGAACTCGCCGGCCTCACCCTTTTCCTCGAAGGTTGCAACGTCGACGTCCGTACCCCGCTCCTCGTCCCGCCGCAGATCGAAATGGATCTCGGAGCAGGGGCCGCATGGGCCGGTGTCGGCCATCTGCCAGAAGTTGTCCTTGTCACCCAGGCGGAAAATTCTCTCCTTCGGCAGACCCGCGAGCTCCTCCCACAGCGCAGCGGCTTCATCGTCCGAATAGTGTACCGTTGCCCAGAGCCGCTCCCTTGGGATCCCCAGCTCAACCGTCAGGAACTCCCAGGCGAACTGTATCGCATCGCGCTTGAAGTAGTCCCCGAACGAGAAGTTCCCCAGCATCTCGAAGAAGGTGTGATGCCGGGCGGTGATCCCCACCTGCTCCAGGTCGTTGTGTTTTCCTCCTGCGCGGACGCACTTCTGGGACGTAGTCGCTCGCTTGTAGCCGGGATCATCCTGACCAAGGAAGACGCTCTTGAACTGCACCATCCCGGCGTTGGTAAACAGAAGAGTCGGATCGTCAGCGGGAACGAGCGATGACGAAGCCACTGCCTGGTGGCCCCGCGTCGCGAAGTAGTTGAGGAACCGGGACCGAATCTCGTCTGCTTGCATGACCTGTCCGCTGTCTGGAAAGATGCCGTGAAGGCGGGAAGATAACGCCCACAGCGAGTCCGACTCAAGCAGATGGAGGGCCGGGGCTGCCCGAGGGGCTGTGAAGAAAAAAAGCCGCAGCTGGATCAGCTGCGGCTCTTGGCCCGGGAGCATCCTTCGGGAATGGGAGAGATCCAGCTAGCGAGAGAACTGATAGATCCGACTCCTCGACTCGAGCTCTGCCATGGGCTGAATGCTAACCGCTCGGGCGCTTTGGGACGGAAGTTCGTCAATCACTGCTCAGTCTGCGCAGCGTCAGGAGGAACGACCTCATTATCGAGGACTTCGCACAGGGCGAAGCCGCCCCTAGCTGCTCTCGGATCTGATCGATCTAGCTGGGCCCTGTCGAAATCTCTTTCTAAAATAGACTTCTAGTCCTCGGATTCGTCAGCAACCGCAACGGCCCCGTTCATTCCGAGCTCGGCCTTCACCTTTGCCTCGATTTCGGCCGCCCCCGCGACATTCTCCTGAAGAAATGCCTTAGCATTCTCCCGCCCCTGCCCGAGGCGGATATCTCCATAGGAGAACCATGCGCCCGCCTTCTGAATCACATTCGACTCGACCCCCAGGTCCACGATGATCCCGAAGTGGTCGATGCCGACGTTGAACATGATGTCGAAGTCGGCCTGCTTGAAGGGCGGCGCGACCTTGTTTTTTACGACCTTCACCCGCGCCTTGTTACCCACGAGCTCTTCCTTATCCTTGATCGAGCCAATCCGGCGTATGTCCATCCGGAGACTGGCGTAGAATTTCAGCGCGCGCCCACCGGTCGTCGTCTCCGGGTTGCCGAACATCACGCCGATTTTCTCGCGGATCTGGTTCGTGAAGATGACGGCGGTCTGGGAG
>ERZ1066118.1426-NODE-1426-length-15034-cov-9.384338_pt1 | contig 15034 bp, 28 predicted proteins | sample MGYA00382765_ERZ1066118 | MGnify/ENA primary metagenome ERZ1066118 (study PRJEB33369, sample SAMEA5778348) | biofilm metagenome | biome: Industrial cooling water; feature: Water cooling tower basin; material: Biofilm | place: United Arab Emirates | collected...
GGGCGAACCTCTACGGGGCGAACCTCTACGGGGCGAACCTCTACGGGGCGAACCTCTACGGGGCGGACCTCTACGGGGCGGACCTCTACGGGGCGAACCTCTACGGGGCGGACCTCTCCAGGGCGAACCTCTCCAGGGCGAACCTCTCCAGGGCGAACCTCTCCAGGGCGAACCTCTACGGGGCGAACCTCTCCAGGGCGAACCTCTCCAGGGCGAACCTGGATGCCGTCCGCGACCTCCGGTTCCAGATACCTCAGGAGGGCGAGCTGATTGTCTACAAGAAGCTGAGCGGCGGAGTGATCGCTAAGCTCCGTATTCCGCCCGAGGCAGCCCGAACGGCCACCCCGGTCGGCCGCAAGTGCCGCGCTGAGTTCGTGGAGGTGATCGAGGGCGAAGGCGTGTCGATGCACGACAGGACGATCAAGTACGCTCCCGGCCTGACCGTGCGCCCCGATCGCTACGACCCGGACATTCGCGCTGAGTGCCTGCCCGGCATCCACTTCTTCCTCACCCGTGAAGAGGCGGAGGAATATTAAGATGTCGCAAGGCAAGCCCAAGCAAGCGACGCGCTACCTAAAGACCTCGTGCTCATCGTGCGGCTGGACGTGCCGCGCGACCCGCAAGCACCTGCACGCCGGTCCCCTGCAGTGCCCCACGGCCTGCGGCGGGGGCCTGGAGGTGGCCGCATGACCCCCTGGACCACCCCGTCCGACTATGCCGGCTATGATCCGGTCGGGCACTACCTGGTCCTGGCGATCCACCGCGACAGCCCGCTGCTCGATCGAGTGAACTGGGACGTGGCCCGTGAGCGCCTCGCGGCTGCGGCAGGGCTCGACAGCGTTCCTGAGATTGTGGGCGGACGTTGGGACATGGAGCCATCGCAGCAGCCCCTCTACACCTGGGATGCGAGCCACTGGATGGTCGGCTGGGTCAGGTATCTCATGGTCCGCCCAGACGCCCCTGAGGCGGTCCTGGAGGCGGCCCACAAGATCGCCAAGGCCCTCCGCGACTACCCGATCCTCGATGAGGGCCGCTGGTCCACTCAGGAGGACGAGGAGACGCAGCTGTTCTGGAAGGACCTGGGCGTCCGCGGCCGGCACGACATGATCCGCATGGTCAACGAGCGGACCCCCTGGGCCAAGTTGTCCCTCTTCGCCGCCCGGCGCGACTGGGTCCCCGATAACGACGGGTATCTGGACGACCTTCTGCGCGAGGGACTGTGACCCGGACGACTCACAAACAGCGGAAAGCGCACGGTAAGTTGCTCCCGGGGACTAGCGGTCCCTGGGGGTCCGTGGCATGGCGTCCGCTGGGTGTGGAAACCCGGACTGAACATAGGCAGGCGACCCGTTGGCGCGGGACGCTGCTCAGGGGCCTTGCGCCCCGCTGGGTGGCGCTTGGCGGCGCGTCCTCTTCGGCTTCGACTAGCCGGGGGCGATGCGCCATGTCCAGGGTCCCCAGCGGCCTAAAAGCCTTCGACCTGTCTGTTCAGCAGGTTTCCACCCCCCGGCGAAAGCCCCCGCGGCCGAGCATCTGGCAGGGGCACTGGGCGCGTGCGGGCAATCGACCATCCAGCAACATTTTATCACGGGACAGCGGTCCTGCCCTGTTTCCTACAGGATCGGAACGAATGTAGAACACCAGCTCAGGTTCAATCAGTACGGGAGTGAGACCAGCGTGACGGTGACGAGTGAGCGAGTGGACGATACGGTAGGCCCCCTGCTTCGGCTGGCGCTGGACGATGGCCACGCAGAGCGCATGGGGGACGGCCAGTTTGTGGTGTTCCAGACGATCGGCGAGCGGACATTCTCGGTGACGCTCAGCATCGAGGACATGCAGAAGATGCTCGCGATGGACTAGAGGCCACAGTCGGGGGACATTCAGGCGATCTCAAGGGCCGGGGCGCGATCCTTCGGCCCTTCTTCTTGCCTGGAGGCTCAGGAAGGGCCATTTAAGCCCAACCAGCGACGATTTGGGGTCTCAGGACATGACCGGCTTCGAGTGGACCGTGGTGAGCCTCCTGGGGCTCCTGACGGCCCAGACATTCTACATCGGCCACCTCATAGCCAGGCGCATCAACGGAGGCTGAAAAAGAAACCCCCACAGCCCGCCCGCGAGGGGAGCTGTAGGGGTGTCATGTGGGTCAGGGGAGCCACGAGGGACGGAGCCGTAGGGCCTCGCGGGACATTGAGGCCCTGACGACCTTGCCGAGCCCTCGCATACCTCCGAAGAGGTCACGGGCGGCCTGTTCGAGGGCGTCTAGGGGCCCATAGTCCTCCAGGCCCCCGTCGATCCAATGCTCGCCCAGGATCACCACGGACCAGAGGGTCACGCAGATGGCGAAGACGGAGCCGATGGTGACCGCGAGACCGGCGAGGAGGACTAAGGGCCCGAGGATCAGCAGGGCCGCCCATAGGGCTGTGAGGGCCAGGAAGGCCCGATAGAGGGTCCGCAGGGTCACGAGCGGGACGCCCGGGACATTGGCAGGCCCTCGTCGGCCTCCAGCTCTTCCTGGAGCAACGCGAGCGCCCGCCAGGCCACCATGGCCGAGTGACGGAGCCCCTTGTCGTCGAGCTTCCCTGCGTCGATCAGATGCCGCATGATCTTGTTGCGGTGATCCTTCGACTTGGTCCGGTCCCAGTGCATCGGCTTGTCGGGATGATGCTGCTGAGTGGCCAGGAAGGACAGGCGGGACACCTCGGCCAGCGCGTTCGGGAAATAGTCCAGCAGGCCATCGGCCATCGGGTACTCATTGCGCTTGGCGGCGTCGTCGGGGAGGGAGACGTTGCGGGGCTCGGGAGCTTGCGCGTCGGCCGCGCGTGGGCAGTTTGGAGCATGGCCCCGACCGGCGACATATCCGCATTGGCCGCAGCGCATCTCGGTCGGGCCCGGGAAGCGGTTCCGATCCTCGGCGAGACGATCGTACTGCCGGGACCGCTCGACCGCGTCGGGATCGTGGTGGATGCGGGTTAGGAACTCCGGAATACCGGCCGTTGTGGACACGTTCATCAGCCGAGCACCTTCCGGGCGAAGAGGACTAGGCTTTCGAGCTGGTCGTGGCCCAGGATCACGTTGTGCAGACTGCCATCCTCGGCAACCTGGCTCAGCGCCACGGTGTCGCCCATGTCGACGACGGTCAGGGTGTCCATGCCGGCCTGGTCGAAAGTCTCGACGGCTGCTGCGGTGTTCAGTTCGGGCATCGGGGCGACGGTGCGGGCCATGGGGGTCCTTCAGTTGTAAAGGGTGCGGAGCTTGACCGCGTCGGCCTCCAGGGCCTCAGCGTCCGCGAGGATGTCCAAGCTGGTGAGTTGGTGGAGCGACTTCGTCCCCGGACCGTAAGGCCAAGGGACGTCGATCGGGCGGCCAGAAGCCATCACCGCAGACGCATGGGCACGAAGCACCTGCGCCTGGGCGTCCAGGTCATTTGCGAGCTGCATTGGAACTCTTGGTTGGTGCGGTCGATTTACTTAGGCTTCGCGGCCATTTCCATAACGAACAGCGGCCATTCCAAGCCGAAGTCGTGGAGATGCACTGCTACGCTTCGGGAGGCGTCCACAGGATTGGCCGGCGGGCCTGCCCGTCCCAGTCGGTATGACGCAGGATGCGGGCCAATCGGGCGTTCAGGAGCGCGAGGTCCTCGGGTGTCTCCACGCCAGCCGCGGTCAACGCCTCGGGCTTCTTGGCGCAGGCCTTGCGGTAGGCGTCGAGGATGTTCTCCCAGGGGTCCCCAGGTTTCGCGAGGACCTTCTCGGCCGACACGGGGCCGATCCCAGGGCAGCCGTGGTAGCCGTCCGTCGTGTCGCCCATGAGGGTCTGGAGTCGCCAGAAGTGGTCCGCCGACTCCTCGTTGGTCTCGACGAGCTTGTCCTGCCGCCAGATGTTGGCGTCCGGCAGGGTCTGCATGTCCTTGTCCTCGGACACGATGACCCGGCGGACCCCTGAGGGTCGGGTGGCCAGGATGCCGATGTAGTCGTCACCTTCCAGGCAGGGCTCAGAGACGACGCGGTAGCGCCCCTCGGCCCTGAGGTGGTCGATGATACCCCAGTAGCACGGGGGCTTCATGGTGGCGGCCCGGTTGGCCTTGTAGAGCGGCCAGACCTCCTTGCGGAAGTTGGCGTCCCCAGAGAAGACCAGGATGGCCTCATCGGCGAAGAGCTTCTTGACGTAGCCCTCGACCGACTGGGTGAAGTTCTCCAGGGCCTCGTCGAAGCTGGCGGAGATGGTGTGGACCTTGTGGCCCGCCTGGTTGGTCCAGACGTGTTCCCGGCGGGCGGCCGAGCAGTCACGGAAGAGGACGAAGTCGGCGTCAATCAGGAGCTGGGTGGTCAACGGCGGCGCTCGATGATCTCGGTCTGGACCCGGCTAATCTCGGCCCAGCCCTTGTCCTTCTGGCGCTGCTGGTCCGCGAAGGCCCTAGCGTAGACCTCGGGGTCGTTGCCTTCGAGGCGGTCAAAGGCCTTGCGGCCCCCTTGGTACTTGACCTCGTAAGTGACCTTGGGGCCGCGGTGGTTGGTTAGGAGCATCAAGCCGGCTCCTTCAGCAGATAGCGGGTGTTGCGCGTCGTCGCTTTGCCGTCGTGGATGAACTGGACGAAGCTGGTGCGGACCGGGGTGTCATCCGGCCACCGCTGAGATTTGTCGGCGAAGATGCGCCCAGTCAGGAAGGACTGCCCATTGTACAGGTGCAGCTTCCACCCATGTAGCTCGGCGTCCGGCTCGAAGTTGTCGTGGTCGACGGGGATCATGGTTTCACCTCAGGACAGGGGTTGTTGTTGGCAGCCCGCAGGCGATCCCGCTCGGCGATGCGGACCCGGCGGTCGGCCATGGCGAGGCGGGCGAGCGTGTAGATGTCATCGCCGCGCCGGATCAGGTCGCCCGGGTAGGCAGGCATGGGGACCTGCTCGATCGCGCAGGGGACCGGGATGGCGACTTTGGCGACGATGGGGGCCGGTGGGGCGGCTTTGGGCTTGGGGGCCGTGCTGCAGCCGGCGAGCAGGACCAGGGCGGCCAGGAGGGCCAGCGCCAGAAGGACGAAGCCTCGGAAGGGAAGCTCCGGGTCCGGCTGGCCACTGGCCCACTCGGTATTGCGGTCGAACGGCGAACTAGCGAACATTCAGCATCTCCTCTTCGATGAGTGCCCTCGCCGCCTCGCAGCGATCGTACGGCACCTTGACTGGCACCTTGACCAGCTCGGCCGCCTTGGACTCGTGGGCCTTGGCCCCGGTGTCGGCGTGGAGGATGCCCGAGACGTAGGTCTTCCGATCGGCCGCGGCCTGGGCCTGGATGGCCTCGATCGACGCGGTCTGGGTCGCGATGATCGAGTTCATCTCGGTGATCTGGGCGGCCCGGTTGTTGGCGGACGCCAGGTAGGTCTCGGCGCGGGTGCTTTCGGCCTTCACTCGGGCCTGCGCGGCGGACAGGCGGTTGGACTGGAGGACTAGGAGGCCCAGCAGGAGTGCTGCAAGGACCCCCAGGCCGCCCGACAGGTAGCCGAGCAGCTTGGTGGTGATGATCGGCATGGGTCAGTCCTTCAAGGGATGGTGGAAGCCCACGGGCTCCGGGAGGCGGAACAGCTCGTTGCCCTCCGCATCGAGGAGCCCGGACTTCACGGGGCCGCGGGGGCCGTCGACCGTCAGGTCCGGGAGGTGTTCCTCAGGGACGTTGTTGTGGTCGTCAGGCGCTACGAGGGGCAGCCAGCCGCCCGCACGGGTACGGGAAGCGTAGCGGGGCATAAGGGGCCGGTTAAGCGGCCTGGAGGATGCGCTGGCCGTCCGCGATCGGGAGGCCGGCAGAGACGGAGGCGACGAACTTGGTCTCGTCGATGACGACCATCGGGCCGCCCTCGCCGTCGACGACCTCGATCCCAACGGCCGCGAGGCTCGCTTCGACCTGCTTGGCCCAGGTGATGACCTCCAGGGTCTCGCTGGCCTGGACGCGGAGCTGGGCGTCGAGCTGGTCCGCTTCGGTGTCGAGCGCGTCGATCTCGCGGGCCTGAGCTTCGGAGTGGGCGGCGAGGGCCAGGAGGTCCGCGCAGGTCATCAGTCCGGCCTGGTGGGCGACCGCCAGCTCCAGCTTCAGTTCCTCGCGGTCGTCCATAAAGGCGTCGAGGGCCTGCGAGGCTTGGTCGAGCGCGTCGGACAGGTGGGCGTTGCTGGAGCGGAGGAAGCGGGTCGAGTCCTCGGCCCAGGAGCGATACATGCGCTGGTCGGCCAAGTCGGCCTCCAGTTCGCGGATGCGGCGGAACGGGTTCAGGAAACTCGGGAAGAACTTCATGGGATGATCTCCATGGGGGTCTCCTGGACATCCAGGAGGGAGAGGCCGCGGGCGGTGATGCGCCAGGCACGGCCCCAGTGGTTTTGCGCGTCCCGGACTGTGATGAGGCCGAGGCAGGCAGCGAGGGCGACCTCGTCCGCATGGGCGCGGGCAAAGTCGGATCGGGTCAGGAAGGGCCGCTCCCAGGCCCGTGTGAGGACCGGGAGCAGCTCGGGGTGTTGGTCAGTGGCAGGTGGCCCAGTTGGTGCCGACCTTGACTTCGACGTCGGTGGGGCAGCGCCAGGAAGCAAACGGAGTACCCGCCTGGCGGCCAGTTTCGATGAGAATGGCAGAGACTTGGTCCTCCAAGCCCTCCCGGACGGCGACCTGCAGCTCGTCATGTATCCAGCCAAGGAACACGACGTCGGCGTCACGGTCCCAGTCGGGGCCGAGGCCCTCGCTGAGCTTCAGCCCGGCGTCGACCAGGGCCTTCTCGGCCTTGGTGATCCAGCTCTTGCAGATGACGGCGCCGGCCGACTGGAGGAGGGTGTTGAGCGCGGCGTGTTCGCTGCGGACGGGGAGCTTGCGGCCGTCGAGGCCCTTCAGCCACCCCTTCTTCGCCGCGTTCTTCACGACCTTCAGGAGCTTCTTCAGCGCCGGAAAGGACTTCAGGAACCGCTCGGTGAGCTGCTCGCCCTTGTAGATATGGCAGAGCTGCGTCCCACGGGGGACAGGCTGCCGGCGGCGACGGTAGCGCTCCTGGATGGCCAGGAGGGCCGCCCGGTGCTTCGGGTCGGACCGCCACAGGGCCCTCTCCTCCGCGGTAACGCCGGGGATCGAGCCGAGCTTCTCGGGACCCGCGCCGTACAGGAAGGCGTAGATGAAGGTTTTGGCGACGTCCCGGTACTTCTTGTGTTCGGGGTGGGCCTTCTCGTCCCGGACGGTGGCCGGATCGAGCCCGAAGAGCGCCTTGGCGTTCTCCCAGTGAACGTCCCCGTGCAGAACCGTCTCGATATAGACTCCGCCATCAAAGGCGGCCAGGAAGCTGCCAAGGCAGCGAAGCTCTAGGCCGCTTTGGTCAGCGCCGAGTTGCTTCCAGCCGACAGGGACGTGGAACAGAACTCGACAGTCCCATCCGTATTCCGCGCCCACAGACGGGACTTGGGCGATGTTGGGGCTGGAGTGAGTCGCGCGGCCCGTGACAGTGCCGTTGCTGTTGATGCGTCCATGGATGCGTCCCTTCTTGGTGACGAGCTTGAGCCATGCGCCGCTGCCCTCCGCTAACTGTCCGATCCTCTTCTGGATCGTGAAGTATTCGGCGAGCAGCTTCGCTTCGGGATAGGTCAGGGATTGAAGAACATCGTCGTCGACCTTGGGGGAGCCCCCATCGGTCCACTCGGTCGGCTCCCAGCCGTACTTGGCCTTGAGGCGATCGGCGATGTGATCTCGGGAGGCCGGGTTGAACTCCCGGGTCTCCCACTTCTCGACGGGGACCCCCGCCTTGTAGCCGCGGGTCTTGTTGTCCCTCTTGGGCACGAAGTCTTCCAGCCGGACCTGCCAGGGCGGGAAGGCGGCCTGCAGCTCCTGCTCCAGTTCATGCCGGCGCTGGGCGAGCCGCTGGTACAGCTCCTGGGCGGCCTTGACGTCCAGGGGCCACCCGTTGCGCTCCATGCGGCACACGAGGGCCTGGCAGGCCATCTCCAGGGCCACGGCGAGCGGCTCGACCCCCTCGGCCATGAGGTGCTCGTAGAGCGCCACGTTCACGCGGGCGTCCTGGAGCATGTACTCAAACATCGCCTCATTGAAGGAGGCCCACGGGTCCAGCCCTTGGGCCTTCATCTCCTTCGAGTAGTCTCCCTTCCGCTCGGCTCCGAGCCGGTAGCCCCAGGCCTCTAGGGAGTGGGCCCCGACGAACTGCCCAGGGAACTCCTTGGGAGCCTCATGGGCCAGGGGGAACGGCCGATCGGGATGCTTTGTAGTCCAGTCGTCCGCCTTGGCCTTGTAGGCCTTCCACGCTTTCGCCATCGGGAAGTCGGACTGCTTGATGTCCGAGAAGACCAGGCGGGCCAGCGGGAGAGTGTCGATCGTCTCGCTTCCTTGGGGACGGCGGACGCCGTACAGCTTGGCGATTACCTGCTCGTCGAAGCCCAGGAAGTTATGGCCCACGATCAGGTCGGCCTGCTGGTAGATGCGGAGGAACTCTCGAATCTCGTGGGGGCGGAAGCCTCGCAGCTCGCGGGTATCGAGGTCGAACAGGACCGCGCAGTGGATGCGGGTCACGTCGGAAAGGAGATTGTCGGTCTCGATGTCGCAGACGAACCTTTTACCGGCCACGGTCGGCCTCCATGTACGCCACCAGGCGCTGGAGCTGGTCGAGCGTTGCGTTGCTCTTCAGCCAGTTCGCGGCATGGGAGATGATCCCGACGTTGCCTTTGACGTACCCCAGCTCAGGGACCTTGCGATCGACCGAGGGACTGTCCCGGAGAGCACCCCCTCGGCCGGTCCGCTCCCTCAGGGGAATGTCGAGGATCGGACAACGCTCGGGAATGACGATGTCGGCGAGCGTGAGGTCGAACGGGAGCCCAGCCTTCTTGGCTCGGCTCTTTGTCCGGGATAGGATGCGGCGGGAGGAGTGGCTGTTCTGGATGTCCCTAGCGGCCTTGACCCTCTCGGGGTGTCGGAGCCGGTGGTTGCGGCCGGCCCGAATGGCGGCGCAGCGTCTGGAGCATAAGATGGCATCCCCGCGACGCTCGTGCGGGATCGCCGCGCCGCAGAGGGCGCAGTCTCGTGTGTTCATGTTGTTCCTGGGGCGTCTCGCCGGACGCCTAAGTCAGATGCCTAGCGGGTTGTCGTCGCCGGCCGCGGTGTAAGGCGTGAACGCAGCCTTCTTGGCTTCCGGGAACGGGGCTTCGTCGAGCCAGCCGGTCTCCGGGGTGTACTTCAGGCACAGGGTGTTACCCCCTGCCCTACCTGTGAAGCGGTCCTTGACGCAGCGAAGCGTCGTATAGAGCCGCATTTCTGGGTCCTCGTGGGTGGTCGCCCGCTCCAGCCCGAAAGCATAGTGAGCGAAGGCGCCGATGGCGCGGCTGCCCTTGAACTGGGATAGGCGAACCTGTCCGCCTTCCTCGTGGCTAGGTCCGGTGTCCGCGGTCCTGAGGTGGCAGACCATGACGCAGAAGGTCCGAAGCTCCTGCATGAGCAGGGCCAGCTCCTTCACGATCATCTCGACCGAGGCCCGCTCGTTGGCCGGATCGACCAGGGCGGTAAGGTTGTCGATCCAGAAGGACTTGATGCCCCGAGCGACTGCAAGGTAGCGGACACGGGCCTTCAGGTCCTCCCAGGTCGTGGCGGCGAAGTTGCCGCCGAACACGAGGTGGTCGACCTCCAGCCGCTCGATGGCAGCTTGCAACTCGCTCTCGGTATACCCGCCGTCCTCAGGAGGGAGGTGGAAGGCCTTGCGGGCCCCCTTGCCGGCCACACGACGGATCGTCTCGACCGGATGCTGCTCCAGGTAGATGACCGCCGTGGGCAGCCCAAGGACGTTGACGTCGTACTCGATGTTCTGGGTGCAGAAGTCAGTTTTGCCAACTGCGTTGCCTGCGCCGAGGAAGTAGGCCTCCCCCTCGCGTCGCCCGTAAGTCCATGCCGTGAGCGTCGGGAACGCCCAGGGGATGCCCACGGCGACCGGCTGGAGCACGGCCTGCTTCAGGTCGGAGACTGTGAAGATACCGTCCGGCTTGAACTCCGTGGCGTTCCAGAAGGCCTGCTGGATGGCCTTGGTGTCTCCGGCCAGCAGGGCCTCGCGGGCGTCCTTGTGCCCCGGCACCTCGCCGATGTGGGCCTTGCCGGGCGGCAGCAGGGCGGCGGCCTTCTGGGCCCATTCGCGGCCCGTGGCGTCCCCGTCGAAGACCAGGACGATCTTCTCGAAGCCGTTCAGCCACTCATAGTGGTCGCGGATGCTGTCAGCGGCACCCTTGGCCCCGTTGGGCAGGGAGACGCAGGGATACTTGCCTCCGGTCACCTGGTAGTAGGCCGCGCAGTCCCCCTCGCCTTCCCAGATGGTCAGCGAGCGCCGATCGGACCCCTGCCCCCACTTGTGCATCAGCCAGAGCGGGGGCTTGGTGGAGCCCTTGGCGTGGGGGAACCGGAAGGTCTTGTCGTCCTCGGCGCCCTCGGGGAGCTTGTAGCGGATTTTCTGGCCCCAGAGGGTCCCGTCCGCCAGCCGGTAGTCGAAGGAGACGCAGGCTTTGCGGGGGTATTCGACCTCCAGGTGGGTGATCCCCATGGTGACCAGGGAGATGCCGAGGGCCCGGCGGTTTGCCGTGGTGATCCCGTAGGCTCGGGTGAACTCTTCGCCGCCGAGGTCTCCCTCGATCGGCTCATAGGGTTGGCTCATGGTGTTCCTGGGTGGGGACCGGGGGCGGGAGGGCTCATCGCCATCGCCGCGCTCGATCGTCTTCTGGCAGCCGTGGCAGTAGAGGCGGCCGGAGGCGTATCGGGCGGCGTTGTCGCGGCTCCCGCACCTTGGGCACGGCTCGTGGCCCACGAAGGCGCTTTGGTCCTTCTCGCGGTCAACCATCGAGCCCCGCGGACCATCGTGCCTGGGCTGCTCGCTTGGCGTCCTCTTCGGAGACTCCGGGAGGCCACGGGATGCGGCCGAACCCGGTCAGGAGTGTTCGATGCTCGGCCACGGGTGGGCCTAGCGCCGCGTCAGGGACAGGAGCTGCTCGCCCTGGAAGCGGACGAGGTAGTCGCCGGAGACGTAGCTGTGCGTGGTGGTGCCATCGGCGGCCGCGTAGGCCTCGGCGGCCTCGACGAGGGCCAGGACGGCGACATCGAGGGCCTCGGACGGGGTCGGCGGAACTACGTCCGGGTCGACTGCCGGGACAGTGGCGGCGGTGGAGGTGTTGCGGGGCATGGGGTTACCTCAGGGTGCCCTTGAGCGCCTGCCAGACCGACCGGCCATTGAAGGCACGGCGGAGGGCGTAGGAGCGCGCGAGGGAGATGATGGTGAAGGCCAGGCCGATCAGGACGTTCTGCCCGAGCGACATGGAGACGTGGAGGATGGCCGGCAGCAGCCAGTGGTTGGCCAGCGTGGAGACCACGAGGCCGATCACGATGTTGACTGCCGCTTCCATCAGGGAGTCGACGCGGGACTGCATGTCAGAGGAACAGCTCGCGCTGCTCGGCAGGCGTGAGGACGTGGCCGCAGTGAACACAGCCCCACTCCCAGCCGGTCTTCGGCGAACGCTCGCAGTGGCTGTGCTGGCAGGGTGCCGGCGGGTCCCCGAGGGGCAGCTCAAGCTGCTCTTCTTCGGGGGTCATCCGAACACCGAGATAGCGAAGTCGTCCGGGGTCTCGTAGGGCCACCAGGTCCAGCCGGGGTACTTGGCGACCAGCCGGGCGTATCGATGGACCGAGCCTCGCATCGAGACCGGCGTGGGCCGATCGCGACGCAGGCGGAACTGCTGGGCCAGCTTGTCCTCGTCGTACTCGTCGGGGCGCACGAGGGTCTCGCCGTCCCATGAGAGCCGACAGATGCCGTAGTCAAAGCGGTCGACGATCTGGGCGGTGTCCCAGTTGGTGAAGACGAGCTGCACCGGGGGCGTGAAGCCGTCGAGCAGGTCCATCACGGCGACGACCTCCAGGTTCTGGTCCTCGGGGTAGACGGTCAGGCCGAAGCCGGTCTCGTCGAAGCCGATCTCGAACCCGGCTGCCTCCAGGGCCGCTTTGGCGCTGTGAGCTTGGCCTTCTGACTCGCAGCGGATGAAGACGTCGATGTCCTTCACTTCGCGGCCGTTATCGAGGTCCCGCAGGGCCCCGCCGGCAATCACGGCCGAGGGGCAGACTGCCTGGATACGGCGGAGCAGCTCGGTCCACTCCCGCGGGATGCGGCGGTAGAGCGGCTCAGTCATGGGCTGCATAGGTGTACACGTTGTACCGCCGCCGACTGATGGGGTGCCGGGCGGTGGTCACCTCGATCGGGTAGCCGGCGTCCTTCAGCTCGGTGATGCGGCGCGTGAAGGACCCGGAGTTGATGTCGAGGTCCAGCAGGGCCTCGCGGGGCGTGGTGCGCCCTTTGGCCTGGAGGTAGTCGAGGACCTCGCGGGCCCTGGGGGTTAGGTACTGGGCCATCAGGCCTCCTGGGTCAGGGTGACCGAGTAGCCCGCGGGGGCCACAGTTGCCGGCCAGGCGATGTAGGGGCACGTACCGAACCCGCCCGGATAGAGGCCGAAGAGGTCTCGGTCCTGGGTCACCACGAAAGGGTCGCCATCGTTGTCGATTAGGATTTTCCCGCTCGGCGCGGTGTCCAGATCGAACTCGTGGACCGGAGTGCTCTCGGCATTGACGGTGATCTTCATACGGTGTGTTCCTTCAGAGCTTACGGGGGCCTAGCCGCATCAGCGTGGCCAGGCGGTCAGCACGATCGCCAACCTGCCGCGCCCATTTGGAGGCCAGCATGTTGTCGGCGGCGTTCGAGTAATTGCCCTCGCGGATGAACCGGAGGGTGTTGCGGAAGCCGGCGAGCCCGGCGATCCCCAGGTTGAACGCCATGTTGGCAAGGACCCGCTGCCGGACAGGGTCCAGGGTGCGCCACCAAGGGAGCCGGCGATCGAGGTCCCGGAAGACGCGGTCGATGTCGTTGTCCAGCAGGGCCTGGGACTGAGCCCGGGTGATGCCCTTCTGGATGGCGGAGCGGGTGGTGATCTTCAGCTCGTCGGTCTCGGCCGGCGTGATCCCGACGTCGTCGAGATTGCGGCCTACGCCGATGGTGCGCTTGCCGGCCGTGCAGCGGTAGACCCTCAGGCGTTCGCCCTCGTCTCGCGTCAGCTCGGCCCGCAGGACTTCGCGGTTCAGCGGGTCCATCAGCCGGCGTCCGCCCGCAGCTCGTCAGGCAGGGTCAGGAGGGCCGCTACGGCAGCGAACTCGGCCACCGAGAGGTAGTGATCGTTCTCGGCGCCCGCCATGGCGATCTGGATGTGGTCCGTACCGGGAACCCGGCTGAACCGCAGGTCGTCGAAGGTCACGGTGGGGTAGGTCGTCGCTTCTTCCATGGAAGGTTCCTTTCGGGAGTGCAGGTCAGGCCGTGGCCGCGGCAATCGCAGCGTGACGGGCCGGGTCGTCGGGCTCGTCGATCCACGTCTGGGGGATGGTCTTGTCGGCGAACTGGATGCCGAGCTTGGCGCACCAGGCTCCGTAGGTGGTCTTGCTGCCCTTGCGGATCGGGGAGGAGGACCGGGAGAAGATGAAGCGGATGTCCAGGCCAGGATGCTGGCGGAGGATCAGCTCGTGCTTCTTGCGGTCGTCACTGTCGAAGAGGCCCTTGGTTTCGACGATGATCCCGTTGGGGAGGACAAAATCCGGGGTGTAACGGTGCCGGCTGGCGGGCTTCTCGTAGCCGATGCGGACCTGCTCGTACCGATAGGCGACCCCCCGCTGGGAGAGGTCGTCCATCGTCTTGTCTTCGAGGCCCGAGCGGCCCTTGGTCCGGCCCTTAAATGTCCAGGCCGCCGGCATCGTCCGCCGCGTCGTCCTGGTCACCGTCGTCGCCGATGTTCAGCGTGTCGCCCGCGTCCGCATCGTCGCCGCCGGCCACATAGCCGCCGCCCTCGTAGGCGCCGAAGCTGGCCTTCCGGCCGCCCTCGACGAGCTTGATGATCTGGACGCCGGTCAGAGTGAACGAGATGCCCTCGTTGCCACTCATGTCATACGGGGCCAGAAAGCCCTGGACGAGCGCCACAGTGCCGCCGCGGGGCGTCACGGTCTTCGGGTCGATCTCCTTGCCGGCCGCGTCGAACAGCGTGGGCGGGCGCTTGCTCTTGCTCTTCAGCACGAGCTTGCCGGTGGCGATCTTCTTCGGCTTCTTGGCGCCGGCCGGGGCGTTCGGGTCCTTGACCATCTCCTTGACCAGCGGGAGCGTGATCTCGGCGGGGTCCAGGTCGAACTGCTTGGCGGCGTCCGCGAGGATGCGCTTGGCGGCCTTCATCGCGTTGGAGTTGGGGTCGTCGACGCCGTTGGCCGTGTAGACGTCGTACTTCTCATCCGGCTCCACCAGGTTGGGGAACGAGAGAGTGAACGGGCCGAAGGTCGCGTCGATCGTGGGTCGCTTTGCCATTGTGGCGTAGGTATTCCGTACAGAGCAGAGTGCCGTCATTTGCGGACGGTCTGCGATCGTGGAGAAAAAGGAACCGGAGGTCGTCGCGGTATGGACGACCCCCGGCGGGAGTTCGGTTGGAGCAAGGCGGCAGCGAGCCGGCTATGCAAATGGTCGCACTAAAGGACTTTCCACGATTGCGGACCGTTCAGGCAAATGCGTAGTCGGACCCCAGGATTTGCCGCAAGTCCAAGGTGCCCTTACCGGGGACCGGAGGGAGCTTCTCCTGCCCCTCAGGCGACAGGACCTCGCGGGCGTAGCGGTCGATCTCGGCGAACGGGTCGTACCCCTCGTACATGTCCACGAACGCTTCCCGGATCACCTGGAAGAACCGCTGGGTGTTGCCGGCATGGGTCGCGAAGCTGTCGTGGATGAGCTGGAAGGATCGGATGCCCTCCCGGGTCGAGAAGACGACCGTGCGGATCAGGTGGGCGGCGTCGAGGCTGTGGACGATGTTCGGCGAGATGGCCGACCGGGCCTTCTTCTTGTCAATGCGCTTGGTGGGTGCCTCCCGGATCAGGCACTCGATGCGGGTCAGGACGTTCCCCTCCCCGTCCACCTTGGCGTCCCCGGTGGGCACCGAGACCTTGCGATCATAGAGCCACATGTTGACCCGCTTGGAGGTGTA
>ERZ1066118.1428-NODE-1428-length-15030-cov-7.407212_pt1 | contig 15030 bp, 19 predicted proteins | sample MGYA00382765_ERZ1066118 | MGnify/ENA primary metagenome ERZ1066118 (study PRJEB33369, sample SAMEA5778348) | biofilm metagenome | biome: Industrial cooling water; feature: Water cooling tower basin; material: Biofilm | place: United Arab Emirates | collected...
CATCCGGCTCTACCTGAGCCAGATCGGCGCCGTCTCGGTGCCCGTCGACACGCCCGGCCTGCTCTACACCGGCGATGGGAGGCCGGCGAAGTTCGGCACCAAGGGTGTGCTCGACATCGCTGCTACGGTGCGCGGCCGCGCGGTCTGGATCGACGCCAAGACCGGGAAGGACACGCTCAAGCCGGCTCAGGTCAAGTTCGCTGAAGCCCAGCGCCGTGCCGGAGGAATCGCTTTCGCCGCCCGGTCAGTCGAGGATGTGGCCAATACCCTCAAGGCGGAGGGCTTGATCGATGCGTGACGTCGATGCCGCGCTCGAGGTGCTGGCCTTTGCACCCCACGAGCTCACCGCCGAGGAAGCGATTGAGGCGAACAACATCGTCTCGGCTCATTTCCACGCGCTCGAGCGCGATACGCCGGCTAAGACGTGGTGGAACGCCGATGCCCACCACCCTGCCATCGCTCGCGCGCTGCGTATCGACCGGCAGGCTCTTGGCGCCCCTTACGCCTTGATCCCGTTCCGTCTGTGGAATGACGGTGAGCGCCACGTAATCCTTGCCGCGCATCCTACACCGCAATGCCTTGGCCCCGTCGACCTCGACTGGCTTGGCATCGAAAGCGTCATCGCGTGGGATCCACGCAGCGACAGAGCCACCTTACTCCCGGCTGATGATGCACTGGTCGGCAACTTCCCCGAGACTGACCAGGGCACGCTCTTCGCGAGCCCTCGCGATTTCTTCACCGAATGGATGCGTGCTCGAGCGGCGTTTTTCGTTCGCTGGTGCGAGGCTCGAAAGGGCGACTGGGCGCACGGTGCGGCGGAGTTCGACCTGGCCCCCGGCAAGCTGATCGTGGGCGAGCTTGAGCGCTGCAATCTCAATGGCCTGCCCAGCACGATCCACGCACGCGGCGTCAGTCCGCAGAGGGTCAACAAGGCCATCCTCAAGCAAGCCCATCTGCCCCGCGCGGTGAGCCAAGAAATCAGAGAAGCGGCATGATGGCGGATGTTATCGATTTGGGCGCCTGGAAGGGTAAGCTTCAGAAGAACGGGCGCGGCGGGCACAAGAAGAACGTCACGAACCTGCTTCACTACCTCCAGAACCTGCGCGAGTTCGGTGCCTCGATCCGTTGGAACGAGCTGGCTCAACGGCCCGAATGGAAGGGTGAGCCTGTCACCGACAGCGACCTCATCACCATGCGCCTGATCCTCGAGGCGCAGGATTTCGAGCCGCCCGTCGCCGATCTCCTGACCACCGTCATCCGGCACGCCAAGGACAATGCCTATCACCCGGTGCGCGACTACCTCCAGGGCCTTCGTTGGGATGGCACCAAGCGCCTGAACTTCTGGCTTCAGCAATGCCTGGGCGCGGCCAATACCGACTTCAACAAACTGGTAGGCCGGCGCACCCTGATTGCCGCCGTCGCGCGCGCGTTCAAGCCAGGCGTAAAGGTCGACACCGTGCTCGTTCTGGAGGGACCGCAGGGGGTCAAGAAATCGACGGCCATCGCCACTCTTTTCGGCGAGGACTGGACCGCGGAATCGGTCAACCTCTTCGACCAGCACAACAAGATGGTCATGTCGATGATGGGCGCCTGGTGCGTCGAACTGGCCGAGTTCATCGCGATCGCACGCAAGGATCAGAACACCGTCAAGGGCATGCTTTCGATGCGGTCCGATCGCGTCGTTCTGCCTTACGCCAAGATGGCGTCCGACCACCCGCGCCAGTGCATCTTCTTCGGCACCATCAACCCCGGCGAAACCGGCTATCTCACCGATGCTACCGGCAACCGCCGTTACTGGCCGGTTGAGGTCGTCAAGGCGGATATCGACCTAATCGTCGATCGCCGGGATCAGCTATGGGCTGAAGCGGTCCATGCATATCGCGACGGCGAACGCTGGTGGCTCGAGGAAGATGAGCAGGCCTTGGCGCAGGGCCAGGTCGCCGAGCGCGAGAAATACGATGTCTGGGACGAGGTTCTCGATGAGCGAATAGCGCGCGCAGAGGCCGATCAGAATGGCCCGGTGAAGTCCCTTACGATTGCCGCAGCGCTCCAGCTCATTGGCGTGCCGCCTGAGCGAATGGGCGAGCGAGAGCGCGACCGCGCGGCCGCCAGCCTCAAGCGCCTTGGCTTCAAAGCCGTGCCTAGAAAAGTTCGCGACGCCGATGGCGAAAGGCGGTCGGTCAAGGTCTATCGGAGAGCAGAAGAATGACGGAAAACCGCCAGTTTTTGGCTGACTACCGAAGTGACTACCGGGTGACTACCGCCCAACCCTTTCCCGCGCCTTGTGGTAGTCACCCGCGTCAGAAAATAGCCGCTCAATCTGAACGGAAAGACTACCTTCCCCATCGAAACAGAGGGTCGGTAGTCAGGGCGGTAGTCACCCAAACCGACGGTTTTCTGCGCTCTTTAGGCCCCCTGACTACTGACTACCCTTTAGATATCAAAAAAGAAGAAGAGAGAGAAAAAACGCACCAAGAGGGTTACGCGCGCGAGGCGGTAGTCCGTAGTCACCCGCGTTTCCGATCTCTTCGAACCAAACACCCAGCGGAGATCGGATGATGGGGAAGGCAACCAATCGCAAGAAGCAGCCGCGCAAGACCAACCCGGTCGATCGCATCCTTGGACCAACCGAAGCGCGCCTGGCGCATAACGATGCCCGCCGGGCAGGAATGGCCTACCGCATGATACCGATGATCGAGACACTGCTCACCACCGGGCAGATCAACCAGCGCGAGTTCGACGCGTTGAGCTACTACCGCGATCAGGCAAGCCGTGCCGAGGACGACATGGCCCAGGAAGGCACGCTCTCCCCTTCCCGAGTCATGGGCGGCTCCGGTTCGACCGGCCAAGGCAAGATACCCGCGATCCTCATGGCAACGCCGGCCATTCTCGAAACCGCGCGCATCGAACGCGATCTCGGCTCGGCGCGTGAGCTGGTGCGCCGGGTCTGTGTCGATGACTGGTCGCTATCCAAGTGGGCTGTCGAGCAATCCGGCGGCCGTGAGCGTTACGACGGCAAGGGCAAGCTGGTTGCCATCGTGCCGATCGATACCAAGGCTGTGGAAAGAGCGAGGCTGCAACTGCGCTATGCCGCAGGCGCGATCGTGCGATAGGCCCTTGACTCGCGCGGTAAAAAATGCATTATCACGTCATCGTCTAGATCTGCGCCCGCACCAAACGGTGACCGGGCGCTTTTTCATTCGGCGCACATCCCCTTCCACGCGCCGAGCTCCCTCCCGCCAGTTGAGCACTCGCAACGCCCGGACCTTTAGGGGCAAACGGCTGCGCGCGAGGGAGCGAAGGATCAACACCAACAAGCGGCGACCCGGCAACGGACCTGCGGAGGTGGAAAATGGCAATCACAGCCGAACAACAGGCCGATCGCGTTTGGATTTAGGGCTCAAAAGCCTGGACCTTAGCTCCCCGTATTTGGGCCAATGACCCAGCGGAGCGAGAGGCTATTCTGCGCAAGTTTCGCATGGGCAGTTTCATCGGCCTTCATGAGATCACCAATTCCAGCAAAGTGGAGGCGGTCTAGTGGCCGGGGTCGATAACCTCACTAACGCCGGCAAGGGCCGCAAGAAGGGTGTTCCCAACAAGACCACGGCCCTTCTGAAGGACGCGATCCTGAAGGCGGCAGACCAAGCCGGCGGCAGGGACGGAATGATCGGCTACCTGAAAAAGCAGGCCGAGCAGAATCCGCAGTCTTTCCTTCCGCTGCTGGGCAAGGTTCTGCCCATGCAGGTGACAGGCGAGGACGGCGAGGCGATCCGAGTCGCCACCGAGATTAGACTTGTCGGGCCGGAAGGTTGATGTCCAGCTTCCGCCGAAGCTGATACCGGTCTTTCTCGGCGAAGCGCGTTACCGCGGCGCCTATGGCGGGCGGGGTTCTGCCAAGACCCGCAGCTTCGCCAAGATGGCCGCCATTACCGCTTATCGCGCTGCTCAGGCCGGACAATCGGGCATCGTCCTTTGCGTCCGTGAGTTCATGAACAGCCTTGTCGACAGCTCCATGGCGGAAATCAAGGCGGCGATCGAGGACGAGCCTTGGCTACGGCCGCATTTCGAGATTGGTGAGACCTTTATCCGCACGGCCGATAAGCGGGTTGAGTTCGTATTTGTGGGGCTTCGGCACAACCTCGACAGCATCAAGTCGAAGGCCCGGATCATCCTGTGCTGGGCAGACGAGGCAGACCCGATCAGCGAAACGGCATGGCAGAAGCTGATCCCGACCGTTCGCGAGGACGGCAGCGAAATATGGGTCACCTGGAACCCGGAGATCGAAGGCAGCGCGACGGACAAGCGCTTTCGGCACGCAAACGACAATGACGTGAAGATCGTCGAGCTCAACTGGCGGGACAATCCGTGGTTTCCGACCGTGCTGGAGCGAGAGAGGTTGGCAGATCAGGTCAACCGGCCCGACAGCTACGATCACATTTGGGAAGGCGGTTACAAGACCCACTTCGAGGGCGCCTACTTCACCGAGAGCCTTCGGGTGGCGAAGGAGCAGAGCCGGATCACCACGGTTCCCGAAGACCCGCACCTGATCGTGCGGTTGTTCGCGGACATCGGCGGCACAGGGGCCAAGGCGGATAATTTCGTGTTCTGGGCTGCCCAGTTCGTCGGCATGACATTGCGCTGCGTCAATCACTACGAGGTGCAGGGGCAGCCGATTGCGGCTCATCTGACCTGGCTTCGCTCGCAAGGCTATGTGCCTGGGCGGTGCAAAATCTGGCTGCCGCACGATGGCGACAAGCAGGATAGCGTTTTCGACATCTCGTATCGCAGGGCATTCGAAGATGCCGGGTATGAGGTCGAAGTTGTGCCTAACCAAGGCAAGGGCGCGGCAATGCTCAGGGTGGAGCGAGCGCGTGAGATATTCCCGCGCATCTGGTTCGATGAGGGCCGCTGCTCGCCCGGCTTGAAGGCGCTGCGGGCTTATCACGAGAAGCGCGATGAGAAGCGCAACATCGGGCTTGGTCCAAACCACGACGAAAACAGCCACAGCGCTGACGCCTTTGGCCTGATGTGCGTGGCTTACGAGGAACCGACCGATAGCTGGAGCGCCCCGATCCGGCGGCAAACGAGAGTGGTCTGACGGGGAACAACCAGGAGTAACTGACATGGCAGCAAAGAAAGGTCCGGCCTCGAGCCTGGACACCGGCAAGGGTTCGCCCACTGGCGCAGGCGCTGGCGGCGATCACGATTTCGAAGGCCGTCGCGGCGATAGCGGCGAAGGCAAGGCGCAGACCTACAGCGTCCAGTGCCACACCGACGATGACGGGCTGTTCGTGCAGACCATCTCGGCCGCATCGGGCGACGAGGCTGCGCAAAAGGCGCTTGCAACCGAAGGCTACAAGGGCATGTCGATCCGCGGCGTCACGCCGGTTTCCGATCCTGACCCGAACAGCCTGGGCGGCGGGCGCGATGCGTCGGTCATGATCGCCAACGACGAAAATCTCGGAGACGCCGGCATCAATCCGCTGGGAACCGAGGCCAATGTCACGGCGACCAAGAAGCTCGGCAAGGCCGACATCAAGGAGCTCGGCGCGTGAGCGACAAGGCTCATCCCGAGGACGACGCGCCGAACGCGATCTTTCTGCACACCGTCGCAAGCCCCACGGCCGCGACGGTGGGCAGCGAGGTCCAATACCCGGACAGCGGCGAGATCGTTTATCGCGTTCGTCTGCATGGCGCCGGCGGTGTTCCATATCGCGATGTCACGGCCCGCACCGGCGACGAGGCGGCCGCCGCGGCGCTTGCGGGCTTCGATGGCAGCGTGAAGGTGACGCACATCGAGCCGGCGCCGCAGTCTCGTCAGCGTGAGAAGCTGACGGCCAAGGCTGCCTGAAATGAGCACTCCTGCCGATTTCAGATCGAAGGTGATCGGTCGGCGGGATGCTTGCGTCCAGTTCAGCGAGAAGCAGGCCAAGGACCGCAAGGAAGCGTTGCGGTTCTATCGCGGCGACAATCTGGCGGATTACGGCGACAGCAGCGACGGTCTTTCCACGGTCGTCAGCCGCGACACGATGGAAGCCATCGAAAGCATGATGCCGTCGCTGGTCAAGTCCTTCGTCGCCGGCGATGACGTGGTGCGTTTCGACCCGACCGGCCCGGAAGACGAGGAGGGCGCGGCGCAGGCGACCGATTACGTCAATTACGTCTTTACCACGCACAACAACGCTTTCCGCGTCGTTCACGATGCGATGAAAGACGGCCTGCTCTACCGGCTCGGGGTCGCCAAGACCGTTCTTGAAGAGGTCGAAGGCGAGCCGGAAACCTACAAGGGGCTGTCACAGGATCAGTTGACCGCGCTCCAGTCAATGGGGCGTGAGGTCGTCGGCGATATTGTCCAGGAGGGTGAAACCTTCACCGCGACGATCAAGGGCGAAACGAAGAAGCGCTACCGCGTGCATGTTATCGCGCCCGATGAGTTTCTTTATGAGGAACGGCTGCCGTCGCTAGAACGGGCAACCTTCCTGGGCCACCGCAAGCAAGTGACACTTGGCGAACTGATCGACATGGGGATCGATGCGAAGGTCGCCATTGGCCTGTCTTCTGGCCGCCCGTCCGATGAGGAACAGGACGATCGCTTTCAGGGCGAGGATGAGGGAGAGTTCAAGTCCGACGATCTGGCGCGGCCGATCTGGATCGATGAATGCTATATCCGCTGCGACTACGAAGGCGCGGGGGTTCTGGCTTGGCGCAAGGTCTTGCTGGGCGGCGCCGGCAGCACGATCTTGGTCAACGAGGAGGCTGACGATCACCCTTATTCGGCCTGGACACCGATTCCGACGCCGCACAAGCTGGCGGGGCTTTCGATCCACGATCTGACCAAGGATATTCAGCTCAACAAGACCGCGGTGCAGCGCGAGTTGAACAATGCCATGTATCTGGCGAACCGCCCGATGCGCGAGGCGGTGCAGAGCAACATGGTCAATGCCGATGACCTGCTCGATCCCAAAGTGGGCGGGATAGTGTGGGTCAAGGAGAAAGGCTCCGTCGCCAATCTCCCGAGCGGGGGTGACGCGGCGTTCAGCGCTTCGTTCCAGGCTATCGAATATTACGACAGCGTGCGCGAGGCCCGCACCGGCGTCACGCGCTACAATCAGGGGATGGACACCAACAGCCTGAACAAGACGGCGACCGGCATGTCCATCATCGCCACGGCTTCTCAGCAGCGCCAGGAGTTGGTGGCGCGGCAGTTCGCCGAGTTCATGAAGGACATCTTTCGCAAGCTGCTACGCCTTGTCTCGCAGCACGGTGAGAGGCGCGAGGTTATCCGGTTGCGCGGGCAGTGGGTCGAGGTCGATCCTACCGATTGGAAGACCGGCTACGACATGTCGGTCCAGGTCGGTCTGGGCACGAACAACAAAGACCAGCTCATTGGCCACCTAATGCAACTGATCGAGCTCGATAAGGGCATCATCCAGATGCAAGGCGGCGTGCAAGGCCCCCTGGTCACTGCCGCCAACGTCTATGAGAAGCTGAAGCGGCTTGGCGAGGCGATGGAGTTGAAGGGGATCGAGAAATACTACACCGATCCCGCCAGTGCGCCGCCGATGGAAGCACAAGGCGAAGAGGCCGATCCGCTGGCTGAGCCGCGATTGAGGGCCGAGACCGAGCTGCGCAAAGAGGAAATGCGGCAAGAGGGCGCCAACCAGCGCGAGGCGATGAAGCAACAGCCTGAGGTTGTGCCGTTTCCGGTGGCGGTATGATCGACCATCGCCAGGCCCAACGATTGTTGGATGACGAAGTGTTTCAGTCCGCAATGGCGGACATTCGCAAGGATCTGACGGAGGACTGGCAGCGCAGCCGCCCCGATGACGCGGCGGGCCGCGAAAAGCTGTTCCAACAGCTTCAGGCCATCGAGCGGCTTGAAGAAAAGCTGAAAAGCTACGTGCTGAACGGCAAGATGGCTGAGCGGCGATGACAAGGACCACCTTCATAAATTCATTGTCGTGCCCGATGGAGCGGGGATGGCTCAAGCTGGTTTACGGCATTCCTTTTGGCCGCTCGGGGAGGCCTTATCGCTGGAGCCACGAGTTTCATTGGGCACAGCAGCCGCATTGGGCTGCCACCTAAATTTCCGCCCCTAAGTCGTCCGCGACAGATAGAGTTCGTGAATTTCGCGACCGAATGGTGAGCTAGTGTAAAACCAGGGCCGCTTGATCACCAAGTTTGTGATTGGGTCCAACTCCGCCCTTAAAGGACCATCGGGTCCCATTCGAGCATACACAACGACCTGACCGTCAAGCTTGACGGTGAGCATGTCGTCTTCGTCGCGTTCGACCGTGTAGCCCATTCGCACACTATACCTTCGGCGCTCCGGCGCACAACCAAGGAAACCCCAAATGACTGATACGGCGACCCCGGAAACGGGACCCGTGGACGCGCCCGCGTCTCTCGACGACATCGTTGCGGAGTTCACCGCGGGAGAAACCGATGGCGAGGCTGAAAACCTCGATGCCGTCACCGAACAACTGGTCAACGAAGCCGAAGGAAACAGCGACTCCGCTACGGAACCTGAGACCGAGGACGAGACGACCGAACCCGGCGAAGTCGAAGCCGAGCCCGAGGAAGGCACCCCCGAAGAGCAGACCTACACCGTCAAGGTGAATGGCGAAGAGCGGCAGGTCCCGCTTGAAGAATTGCTCAAGGGCTACAGCCGGAACGAGGACTACAAGGCCAAGACGACGGCGGTGGCCGAAGAGAGGCGCGCGCTGGAGGCGAAAGCCGCCACCATCGACGCCGATCTGAAAGCCCAATACGCGAACCAGCTTGAGGAAGCGACCAACCTGTTCGCGCAATTCGACCCCGTTCTGGTCGAGGCGCGGCAGATAAATTGGGAGGCTTTGAAGGCAACCGACCCCGCCGCATATGTGGCCGCTCTCGACCAGGTGCAAACCCGGCAGGCGCAGCTGGAGCAGATGAGGCAGCAGGTCGCGACGGCCCGACAGCAAACCGAGCAGCAGAGGCAGGCGCTTACGCAGCAGGACCAGGCCAAGCGTTTCGACGCGACAGCCGAAGAGCTTGTGAAGGTGAACCCGGAACTGGCCGATGAAGCCAAGTTCCAGCAATTCGCCAGCGCCAATATCGACTACATGCGAAGCGTCGGCTTCACCGACGCCGAAGTGGCCGATTACCTCGATCACCGTGTCCTGACCGTCATGGACAAGGCGCGGCAGTGGGATGCCCATGTGGCAGCCCAGAAATCGCTCCCTCAGAAGAAAGTCGTCCCGAAGTCAGCGGTGAAGGCCCTGACGACAGACGGCGGCGGTTCGCGTGTCTCGAAACCCCGGATGCCCAACACATCGTCGCGCGACAAGCGGGCGGAATGGGCAGTCAATCGCATCCTAGAGGATTTGTGACATGGCAGCACCTATCAATACCGTCCTGACCTTTGCTCAGGTCGGTCAACGCGAGGACCTCCTCGACAAGATCGTCAACATCAGCCCCGTCGATACGCCCTTCACCTCCATGATCGGCGAAGAGACGGCTCAAGCGGTTCTGCACGAATGGCAGACCGACGCCCTCGCCGCCGCGGCCGGTAACGCGCAGCTCGAAGGTGACGATGTTACCTTCGCCGCTGCATCGCCTACCGTTCGCATCGGCAACCGGACCCAGATCAGCCGCAAGGAAGTCGTGGTTTCGGGAACGGCCAATGCGGTCAACACCGCCGGCCGGAACAAGGAGATGGTCTATCAGATGGCGAAGCGCCGCAAGGAGCTGAAGCGCGACAAGGAGTTCGTGCTTTGCTCCAACCAGGCACCCGTCACCGGTAACTCGTCCACTGCCCGGCAGCTTCGTCCGCTGTGCGGTTGGTTCGCCACAAATGTCGATCGCGGCGCTGGTGGTGCCAACGGCACGTCTTCGGCGGCTGCTACCGATGGCACTCAGCGCGCTCTGACGCTCGCCATGGTAACGACCGGCCAGCAGAACGCATGGACGCAGGGCGGCGCGCCCAGCTACATCATGTGCGGGCCGAAGCAGCGCGGCGTCCTGACGACCGTGATGGGTGGTGCGGCGACCAAGTTCTACGCTGTCGAAGACAAGAAGATGACGAATACGATCCAGGCGTTCGAAGGTGACTTCGGGCTGGTCAAGATCGCGACCAATCGCTTCGTTCGTGGCGGCCAGACCGGCGCGGATCGCGAAATCGTCGGTCTCGACCCCGAACTGTGGGCGATCGCGCACCTGACGGGCCGCAAGATGGTTGGCGAGGACCTGGCCAAGACCGGCGACAATGAGAAGGGCTTCGTCCTTTCCGAATACACGCTGGAATCGCGTCAGGAAGCCGGCAATTTCATCGTCGCCGACCTTAACTAAGACGAAAAATCGTCACGGAGGGCGGGGCTTTCGGGCCTCGCCCTTTTCCTTGCGCGGGAGACTGACATGACCAAGCTAATCGGGCAGGAGACAGCCGGCGGGATCACGGAAAGCTGGTTCTATGACGAGGCCGGCGACACGATCCACATTCACCGCGAGCAGGACATCGAGGACGCCATCGAGCTGATGGCAGCGATCAACGCTGCGGGCGAAGCGCCTTATATCGAGGGGCTTGGCAAGGCGGTCGCAGAGGTGCCCGAGGTGCTGGCGATGCGCTGGGCCGCGCTGCGTGGCATCCCCTGGGAAAAGTTCATGTATTCGCGTGAATACGACGACGAGTGGCGCCGGATGTTTAAGGCGATGAAGCGCCTGACATACGAGAACCACGGCAAGCAGCAGGCGGCGCACTGATGACGCTCGCGACCTATGCAGAGCTTGCGAACGATATTGCGGGCTATCTTGACCGGGACGACCTGACGGCGCGCATCCCGACATTTATCCGCCTCACGGAATCTCGGCTCAATCGCTTGCTGGCGGACCCGGACATGGAGGTCGCCGCCACGCTCAGCGGCGACGGCGCGACACTTCCCGCCGATTTCGGTTCGATGGTTTCGATCGGCACGGCCGATGGCAACCCGCTGCGCGTGATGACGAACAGCGAATATGCCGCCGTTCGGCCATCTTCCGGCATTCCGCGTTATTACACGATCCGCGACGGGGCGATCTACTACGTGCCCGGATCGGCAACAGTCACCTTGCTCTACCGGCGGGCTATTCCCGCTCTCACGAGCAGCAGCACAACCAACTGGCTTCTGGAGAGGGCGCCCGATCTCTATCTCTATGGAGCCTTGCTTCAGGCGGCCTTGTTTCTGGTCGAAGATGAGCGGGTGCCGATCTGGAAAGCGGCTTTTGACGAAGCGATCGACGAATTGAAGGTTGACGGCGCCCGCAGGAAATGGGGCGCCGGTCCAACCGCCGCAAGGGTCAGGCGGCCGTGAAGCTGCTGGCGGGCGATTATCTGCCCGATCTGCCCGATCACGCTTCGCCCGGCCTCTCGTTGGCGCAAAACGCTTATCCCGGCACACAAGGCTATCGACCGGTAGGGCAATTCTATCCGCACGCGGATGCGCTTCCGGCGCCGTGCAAGGGCGCGTCGGCTTTCATCGCCCCGAGCGGCCGGACGGTGCTGCTCGCAGGGACGGCGACAAAGCTCTATCGGCTCGACGGCACGGCATGGGTTGAAGTCGGCACCGGCTATACGCTGTCTGCGAACCAGCGCTGGCGGTTCGTGCAATTCGGAGCGCTGGCGATAGTTTCGAATGGTTTGGACACCCCGCTCAAGGTCAATCTCGAGACGGATGCGGTCTCTACGCTAGGGGGTTCGCCCCCCGACATGCAGGCAATGGCGATTGTCGGCAATTTCGTGGTCGGCACGCAGATCAATCAGGTGGTCAACCGCATCGCCTGGTCCGGCGAAAACGATGCCGAGTGGTGGACCTACGCGCAGCGCAAGTCCGACTTCAACGACTTCCCGGACGGGGGCGAGGTGACGGGCATTATCGGCGGCGATGTTGGATTGATACTGCAACGCAACGCTGTTCGTCGCATGGCCTATATCGGCGGCAATGTGCTGTTCCGCTTCGACAAGATCAGCAGCCTGGTGGGATGCGCTACCATCCATTCGGTCGCTCAGCATGGGGAACTGGCCTTCTGGTATAGCGACAATGGCTTCAAGATGTGGGACGGGGCGCAGATCAAGTCCATCGGCCACGAGCGGGTCGATAACAGCTTCGCTTCGCTCTATGGGCAGGTGAATTACAACCAGATCAGCACGGCTATTGACGGGCAGCGCAACTCGGTGGCCTGGTCCACTGGCAACAAGATTTGGCTCTACAACTGGCTGCTTGATAAGTGGACGATCATCGATCATGCTGCAGAGATAATCACGCAGCGCGCTATGCGGCCGCCATCGCTGGAGCAGCAGGACGCGGCAGAGGGGGCGCCGGACGACAACATTGATCAGGCCGGGCTGGATAGTCTGGACGCGGCCCGGTTCCGCCAAGGCGATCCGGTGTTTTACGTGTTTTCCTCAGGTGTGATTGGCACCTTCAATGGGACTAACATGGAGGCTCGCTTTGCTGACCGCACGCGAGAGCTTGCGGATAAGCGCGATGCTCGAATCCAGCGCGTTCGCCCCATGACCAATGCAATTGATGGGGTAACTGTCAGGATCGAGGCTCGGCAACGGCTCGGCGATGCGCCGCGGCGGGTGGATTCTCCATCCCTAAACGCCAGCGGCGAAATGCCGCTACGTAATCGGGGGAGATTTATCAAATCCCGGACGACGATCGCGGCCGGGGCGGACTGGACCTATTACCAGGGACTAGATTTGACGCTTGCTGCGGCGGGACGGCGATGAGCCTGTTCGCCTACATCAGCAGCAAGACGACTGCCGATCCGTATGTGCCGCAGGCTACGAACGACATTCGGCAACTTTCCCGCGATGTCTCAGATGCGTTCGTTGCGCTTTCTGGTGGCTATCAACGGGTTGGCGAGATTGCTTTCTATCCGATCCAGCGGTCGGTTCCGGGGCATCTTCTCTGCGACGGGCGCGAGGTAAGCAAGGCCAGCTTCCCTGAGCTTTTTCGGTTTTTGGGAGACACGCAGGGCACGTCAACCGACCCTGCCATGTTCAAGCTGCCCAATTATATTGGGGCGGCATCTTTCACGCCTGCCGCTGCGGCCGAAACGGAAACAAGTCAGGCGGGAACCGTGACATCGCCGCCACCGACGAACCCAGGGCTCAACCCTGACTTCGATTACGGTGGCCCGGAAGACAGCGGTGGGCGGCGCTACAGCCCGAACGTGGTTATTCCATGAGGTTCGGCTTCGTGCCCCCACCCTATGGGTTGCTATGGGGCGATGCGAAGCGGCTGCTCGATGGTGCGGTGCGCCGGGGCAAGAACGAATGGCCGGATGTGATCGCATCGCTGATGCAAGGCACGGCGCAGCTTTGGCTAACCGTCACCGACAGACCGATTGCCGCGATGGTCACCCGCAGGGACGGCGACGCGCTGGAGGTCTGGCTTGCAGGCGGCGCGGTGCTTTCGGGCTCGGTCCCGTTTCTCCAGATCGCGATTGAGGCGGCCAAAGCGGACGGGGCGACGAATGGACGACTTGAGGGTCGCAAAGGCTGGGCACGTGTTTTGCGACCCTATGGATGGCGCGAAGATGGCGGTATGCTGGTGAAGGATTTCGACTGATGGGTAAGAAAACCACCGTTCAATCGAACGATCCCTGGAAGCCGGCTCAGCCGTTCATCCTCAAAAATCTCCAGCAGCAGGACCAGGTTTTCACTTCGACGCAGCCGCAGCTCGAACAATACGCCGGGATGCAGCGCGATACCTACGGGCGTGTGGCACCCGGCGCCGAAGCGGGGATCATGGGGGCGCAGGAGCTGGTCAATCGCAACCTCTCGGGCGCCAACCTTTCGGGCAATCCCTATCTCGATGCGATCTTAGGCAAGACCCGTGAGAACGTCACGGGCAGCGTCAACGACAACTTCGGCGCGGCGGGCCGGTTCGGTAGCGGGATGCACGCGGCGATCCTCGCACGTGAGTTGGCAGACGCCGAAAATCGCGCCCGTTATCAGGACTACGGCGTTGAGCGCGGCTATCAGCAAGACGCGATCGGTCAGGCTCAGCAGCTTATGGGCGGCTCACAAAGCCTGCTCAACAATGCCGCGGAATTGCCTTGGATCGGCGTTCAGGCGGCGAATGGCGCGGTGCGTCAGGCATCGGGCGGCTACGGGACCACGACGACGACGCAGAAGGGCGGCGTGCTTCAGCAGCTTCTCGCCGCGGGCGCTACCGCGGCACAAGCCGCCGCCATGGCGTCCGATCGCCGCCTGAAGATGGACATTGAGCAGATCGGCGAGGATGCGGACGGCCTTGGCCGCTACCGCTACCGCTATGTCACCGACGCCCCCGATGCGCCGCTGCGCGAAGGCGTGATGGCAGATGAAGTTGCGAGGCTGCGGCCGTGGGCGCTGGGGCCGGAGCGCAACGGGTTCCAGACCGTCGATTATTCGAAGCTGGAGGCGCGCTAATGGCAACCGGCTTCCGCAATCCGCTCGGAAAGTCGCTGGCGAGCATGATTATGCCCGGCGATCAGCCCGAGTTTCCAATGATGCCGTCATTGCCTGGTCGGGAGCCGCAAAACGGTGGTCTGTTTAAGCCCGGCAGCAAGGGCCAGATCATCGCCGGCATCATCGGCGACACGCTGGCGAGCCTGTCGGGTGGTTCGCCGGTTTTCACGCAGAACCTGATCGCGGAACGGCGCCGTGAACAGGAGATGCAGGCGCAAGAGGCGCAATGGACGCGCCGCCGTCAGGCCGAGCGTGAAGACAAGCAGTGGGAGTGGCAGAACAAGCCTAAAGATGATGCGCTGTCTCCGGCGTTGCGCGATGCTCGGGCGTGGCTCGGCATGAGCGAGCCGGAGCGGGAAGCGTATCGGCAATATCAGATGGTGCGCCCACAGTTCATTCCTGACGGCTTAGGCGGGGGGCAATGGGCATCGCCCGCTGGCATACCGGCGACCCCTCAGCCTGCTATCGGCGCGGTTTTGCCTGATCCTCGAAAGGCAGGAGGTCCGACGCCGCGCGCGTCGGGTGGCTTTTGACGCTTTCAAGCGTGCAATCAT
>ERZ1066118.1431-NODE-1431-length-15009-cov-18.831818_pt1 | contig 15009 bp, 14 predicted proteins | sample MGYA00382765_ERZ1066118 | MGnify/ENA primary metagenome ERZ1066118 (study PRJEB33369, sample SAMEA5778348) | biofilm metagenome | biome: Industrial cooling water; feature: Water cooling tower basin; material: Biofilm | place: United Arab Emirates | collected...
GCATCCTCGTCAAGCTGCGGGCTCATCGGCACCGCCGTTTCGCTCTGCCCGCTCACTTCCAGGAACAGGAAGGGCGAATCGGACAGAGCTTTCCAGAACTTCTGCTTCAGCTCGTGCGGGTTACCTTCAGCATGCTTCATGGTCGGTCCTTCTCGTGCCGTTTGGATTTCCTTTCTCAATGAGCGAAGCACCGGTTCGCTCCCGGCCGACCTCTTTCGGCCTTAGCTGCCAGCGAATGGCGTGCCGAGCACCCCGACTGCCATCTCCGCCCAAATGGCAAGAAATGTAATTACAGCCACGCTGCAGGCGGCGAGGCGTGCAGGCCAGTCGCGCAGCAGCCGCATCACTGCTTCGATGCCAAGGCCCAGCATTCCCAGCAAAGCACCCATTATGATGAAGTCAGACGGTGACCAGTCCATCTCGCTTGTGAATTGCATGGCCAGCGCCGGCGTCAGCAACAGCAAAGCCAGACCGCCCCACAAGATCAGCCGCCACACGCCGCTGGCACTGTTCGAATGTCCAGTCATCATATTGCCTCCATTGCCAAAAACCGCCACTTTCCCTGGCTTGCAGCGGGATGAAGGCCATGAGCGGGGCGTGAAATCGTGATGAAATCGCACGGTTCGGTCCTGCGTTTCGGGGATTTTGCGCTCGATCCCGCTAACCGGCTCCTGACTCGCAACGGCGCGCCGATAGAGTTGGGCGGACGTTACCTTGACGCGCTTGTCCTGCTCGCTAGCGAACCCGGACGGCTCATCTCCAAGGACCGGTTGCATGATGAAGTGTGGCGCGGCGTCCCGGTGACGGACGAGGCTCTGTCGCAGGCGATTATGGCCCTGCGCCGTGCACTTGGCGACGATGCGGCGAGGCCCCGCTTCATCGAGACGGTGCCCCGGCACGGCTACCGCTTCATCGCTGAATTCGAAGCCGCTCCTCGTCAGCCAAAGTCGCCCTCCGGGGCTGCAAGCTATGCCACCTTGGCGTTGATCGGCGGCGGCGCGCTCGGCGCTGCCGGTGCTGGTTCCATCGTCGGTTTGCTCTACGGCAGCCTGTTCGCTAGCGACGGCGCCGGGAACGCCCTGTCGTTGGTGCTTGTGCTAATCTGCGTCTCGATACTGGCCGCGCTGGTGTCCGGATTGGGTGTTGCCGGCGGCATCGGCTTTCTGGGCAGCGGGCGCCGTTCCGAATGGTGGCGGCCGGTTATCGGCGGCGCTATCGGGGGTCTTTCGCTCGGCGGATTTGCGCGCTTGCTCGGCCTGGACGCGCTGCGCCTCCTCGTGGGCAATGCCCCCGCCCAAATCGCCGGGGCTGGGGAAGGGCTGGCCATCGGCCTTGCGGTCGGCACGGGGCTGTGGCTCGCAAGGGGCCTCGAGAGCCGACCGATCGTTGCTCTCGCAACGCCCACCGCACTCGGCGCCCTCGCCGGGCTGACGATCGTGGCGCTGGGCGGCACCTTGATGGCGGGCAGCCTGATGGCTCTTGTCGCCAGCTTCCCTGCCGCCAGCCTGTCCCCGGCGCTGGCGCCTAGCGGTGGTTGGCTGCTGGCCTCGGGGGCGTTGGAGGGTGCGGTGTTCGCCGGGTTGACTGTGACCGGAATGAGGATGTCGCGCCCGAGGGCTTTCTTCTAATCGGCGGAGACGAAGCGCCGGCTGCGCCTTTCTCCCAAGGGAATGCGCCCGAGCGCCGCGACCGGTTTCAGCGAGACCTCGACATGGGAACAGGTCGCTTCGACTACGTGGGTTGCGATGGGCCGCTCGAATTGAAGTCCGCAGCGCCCCTCCTTGCTCCAGATTACCTTACAGTAATGCTCTTCATTACCCCAACGCAGGAACCCGGTGGTTCCGGGCGGCGGCGGCTGGCCGGTATCAAGGCGTGCGCCATTTTCCGACAAATCGCTAAGCCGCCCTTCGCGCTCACCACCCGACATGACCATGCGGGCAGCACAATCGACAAGGTATCGGCGGGCAACCCTGCGGTCGGGCTGCACTGCCGCATTATGCATGTTGAGAAAGGCCAAGCGAAGCTCCCGAAAAAGCTCAGGATTGCGCGGCAAATGGTTAAGTCCATCTGACCAAATATCCCAAGCGTAGCGTTAACTGAGGCCATTCGGCCGACGCACCGCGAGATGGCTTGGAATCCGCTTCACAAGAACATATAAGGAACCTATGGCGTCGCAACCTCTCCTTCAGAAGCTCGAAATCCTCGCCGATGCAGCGAAATATGACGCGTCCTGCGCATCGTCAGGCACGGCAAAAAAGAACTCGCTCGGGGGCAAGGGAATTGGCTCGACCGAGGGTATGGGGATTTGCCATGCCTATGCGCCAGACGGGCGGTGCATCTCCTTGCTCAAAATCCTGCTGACCAATCACTGCATTTTCGACTGTCATTACTGCATCAACCGCAAGAGCTCGAACACGCGCCGCGCGCGCTTCACGCCGCAGGAGGTTGCCGACCTCACGCTCGCCTTCTACCGGCGCAATTACATTGAAGGTCTGTTCCTGTCGTCGGGCATCGTCAAAAGCTCCAATCATACGATGGAGCAACTGGTTGAGACGGCGCGAATCCTGCGCGAAAAGCATGATTTCCGTGGCTACATCCACCTCAAGACCATTCCTGAAGCTGATCCTGAACTCGTGCATCAGGCTGGGCTTTATGCAGACCGCGTTTCAATCAATGTTGAGCTGCCAACCGATTCCGGTCTGACGCGCCTCGCGCCCGATAAGGATGCGCGCCAGATTGAAGGCGCGATGGGCCATGTGAAGCGCGACATCGTGGAGGCGAAGGACGCGAAGAAGCGCTTTCGCCATGCGCCGCGCTTCGCTCCGGCCGGGCAGTCGACTCAGATGATCGTTGGGGCCGATGCGGCCACCGATGCCGATATCGTCGGCAAGGCGAGCCGCCTTTACGACGCCTTCGGCCTCCGCCGCGTCTATTATAGCGCCTTCAGCCCAATCCCCGACGCCAGCGCCGTGCTGCCTCTGAAGCGCCCCCCGCTGATCCGCGAGCACCGTCTCTACCAGTCGGACTGGCTGATGCGCTTCTACGGCTATCAGCCGGGCGAGGTGATGCAGGCAACCGAGGCGGACGGCAATCTGCCGCTCGACATCGATCCGAAGCTTGCCTGGGCACTCAAGTTCCGCGACCGCTTCCCCGTGGACGTTAATCGCGCCGCCAAAGATCATTTGCTCCGCGTGCCGGGTCTCGGTGTAAAGGCGGTGAACCAGATCATCGCAAGCCGCCGTCATCGCACCTTGCGGCTCGAGGATGTCGGCCGGCTCACCGTTTCGCTGGCCAAGGTGCGCCCCTTCATTTGCGCCGCCGATTGGCGCCCGCTCATGCTCACCGACCGCGCGGACCTGCGCGCGCTCCTCGCTCCCAAGCGCGAACAGTTGGAACTCTTCGCCGCATGACTGCTGCTGCTGGGTCCGAAACCAGCGCGGCACTGACCGTGCATATGGATAAGGGTAGCGATTTCGATTCTTGGCGAGCTCAAGCCCGCGCCCTGGTCCAATGCGGCATTTCCCCCGACCGCGTGGCTTGGGTAGAGGATGGGGGAGACGACGACCTGCTAGGATACGGCGGGTTTGACCTGCCCATTCCTGCGGCGGAGGTTTCGGCGGTGCGGGCTAGTAGGCGTTTCGTGTCCTTAGCGAAAAACGCGATCCTTCATTCTGATCCGCAACGGTTCTCGCTGCTCTACAGCCTGCTGTGGCGACAGCAGGCAAACAGCCGGCTGATGGAGGACAAGGCCGACCCGCAAGTCAGGCGACTCGAAGAACTTGACAAGAGCGTTCGCCGCGACAGCCACAAGATGCATGCCTTTGTCCGCTTCCGGCAGGTGGAGGACGGCGAAGGGGCCGCGCACTATGTCGCGTGGTTTGAGCCCGAGCACCATATCCTGCGCGCCAATGCCGGCTTCTTCGTGCGCCGCTTCGCCAATATGAAATGGTCTATCCTGACGCCGGAAGGTTCGCTGCATTGGGACGGCGAGGTCTTATGTGAAGGCCCGCCCGCCCAGCGCAGCGATGCGCCTAGTGGCGATCCCATGGAAGACCTGTGGCGCAGCTATTATGCGTCGATCTTCAACCCCGCGCGTTTGAAGATTGGGGCGATGCTCAAAGAAATGCCCCGCAAATATTGGAAGAACATGCCCGAGGCCTCGCTCATTCCCGAGTTGGTGGCGGGCGCACAGAAGCGGGAGAGCGCGATGGTTGCCGCCGGGGCACTCGACATGGGAGAGCGGCCTGGCACATTGGCCGCGATCGACATGGCTATCCACGCCTGCCGTCAGTGCCCGATCGGACTGCTTGAGAACCAGGCGGTGATGGGTGAAGGGCCGCTCGATGCCGCGCTGATGATCGTCGGTGAACAGCCTGGAGATCAAGAAGATTTGGCAGGGCGTCCCTTCGTGGGTCCGGCCGGGCAGCTGCTCGACCGGCATCTCGAGCGCGCCGACATCGATCGTGCACGCTCGTATGTGACTAACGCCGTCAAGCACTTCAAATACGTCCAGCGGGGTAAGCGGCGCTTGCACCAGACACCGACCGCCAAGGAGATCGACATCTGCCGCTGGTGGGTGGAAAGCGAGCGCAAGATCGTGCGGCCCAAGCTGATCCTGGCGATGGGCGCCAGTGCAGCGCGTGGCATGCTCGGCAAGACGGTCAGCATCTCCAAAGCACGGGGGGCACCTATCGCGCTCGACGACGGCAGTGAGCTCTGGGTCACCGCTCACCCGTCCTATCTACTGCGGCTTGAAGGACCGGCACGGGAGGAACAGGTGCGCCTTTTCGATGCCGACCTTGCTGCCGTCAAAGAGCGGCTAGAAGAACTGGCGGCGTGACCGTCCGCATAGCTCAGCCGAACACCTGAGCATGGCCGAGAGGGAGCGTATGATCTCGCGCCGGATCGGCAGGTTCGTCTGGGACCGGCGTGTGCTGGCTATCCTGGGGGCGGTGGCGATATTGTTGGCTGGCCGGGTCTGGCTGACCGAACATCCCGAGCACAATCCTTGGGCGCCGCTGGACCTGCGCGATCCACCGGGATGGGCGACGGCGGCAAAGCTACGTGCGCTGGAAGGAGATGCGGTGGCCTGCCGCGCAGTTCTGGCTCGCTCGGGGATCGAGTACTCGGTGCTCCCGGCGGCGGGGGAGGGAGCCTGCATCCGATCGGATCGCACGCTGCTCGATGCCTACCCCTTCAGTCCAAGCCGGCCCGCCACCACCTGCGCTTTGAGCATCGCGCTGACGCTATGGCAGCGCAACGTTTTGGCGCTGGCTGCCGAAGAACTGTTTGACAGCAAAGTCGAGCGGGTCGAACATCTCGGAGCCTACTCCTGCCGCCGGCTCTACGGCCGCGGCTCAGGCCCCTGGAGCGAGCACGCGACCGGAAATGCCATCGATATCGCCGGCTTTGTGCTTGCCGACGGAACCCGAATCAGCGTGCTGCGCGAATGGTCGGAGGGCGGGGCCAAGGCAGAATTCCTGCGCCGCGCACGTGACGGGGCATGCCGCAGCTTTTCGACAGTTCTAAGCCCAGACTACAACGCGGCGCACGAAGACCACTTTCACTTCGACATGCGGGGCGGGCGGGGCGGTGCCTGCCGCTGATCGCTGATCAAGCTTCGAACGAATAGCCAGCCGAGCGAACGGTCCGCACCGGATCTTTCGCGTTGGGCAGTTCGATTGCTTTGCGCAGGCGCCGGATATGCACGTCGACCGTCCGCAGCTCGATCTCGCTGCCGGTGCCCCACACGCCATCGAGCAATTGGCTACGGCTAAACACGCGCCCCGGGCTTTCCATGAAGAACTTGAGCAGCCGGTATTCGGTAGGGCCGAGCTGGACCGACTGGCCTCGACGGGTCACTCGATGTGCGACAGGATCAAGCATGATGTCGCCCACTTCGACCGTCTCTCCAGCCAGCGCCGGACGAATACGCCGCATGACGGCGGCCACGCGCGCCATCAGCTCGCGCGGGCTGAACGGTTTTGTGAGGTAGTCGTCAGCCCCGGTGTCGAGCCCGCGGATGCGGTCGTCCTCAGCTTCGCGCGCGGTCAGCATGATGATCGGCACATGCGCCGTAGCCTTGTCGCGCCGCAACCGGCGGCAAACCTCGATCCCGCTCGTGCCTTCGATCATCCAGTCAAGGATCACGAGGTCGGGCGTATCCTCGCTTGCAAGCATGAGCGCTTCATCGCCGTCGGGCGTGGCGCGAACGTTGTAGCCTTCGTTGCGAAACCGGTATTCGAGCAGTTCAAGCAGCGCCGGATCGTCTTCAACCAGAAGCAGTTTCGCCGCGCCCACGCTCATCCCCCTCGTCTAGCCCGATGCGGGCGAGGAAGTCGATATGACCGCTTGGCTACGATTTTGTGTCAGCGCTCCTCGTCGGATGGATAGTGCCCAGTCGCAGCAAAATGCACCATTTCCGCCACATTGGTCGCATGGTCGCCAATCCGCTCGAGATTGCGCGCTACAAACAAAAGCTGTGCCGCGCTGGTGATCGTAGAGGGGTTTTCGACCATATGGCTGACCAAATTGCGGAAGATCGAGTTGTAAAAAGCATCGACCCTTTTGTCGGTGCCGATCACCTCGACCGCGAGCTGCGCATCGCGGGCGGCATAGGCGGTGAGCACATCGTGAACCATTTCGACCGCGATCTCGGCCATGGCCGGAAGCAAGGTTAGCGGCTCGAACCGTTTGCGATGCGCGTCGATCTGGCGGCTCGCCTTGGCAATAGCTTTCGAATAATCGCCGATCCGCTCTACGACACCAGCAATCTTCAGTGCAGCAATCACTTCGCGAAGGTCGTCTGCCATCGGCGCGCGCAGCGCGATAATCCGAACCGCCAGCCGATCGACTTCGGCTTCAAGCGCGTCGATCTTTTTGTCCTCGGCGATGATGCGTTGGGCAAGAGCGTCGTCACCCCTCACTAGCGCATCCATCGCATCTTGGACTGCGGCTTCGGCCAAGCCTCCCATTTCCGCGATCAGACCGCGCAGGCGCGTGATGTCCTCGTCGAAGGCTTTGACGGTGTGCTCCATGTTATCCGTACCGCCCTGTGATGTAGTCTTTGGTCCGCTCCTCAATTGGAGTCGTGAAAATGTCCGACGTGCGACCGTATTCCACCATCTTCCCGAGATGGAAGAAGGCAGTGCGCTGACTTACGCGTGCAGCTTGCTGCATGGAATGGGTAACGATCACGATCGCGTAACGACCGCGCAGTTCGTCGATCAGCTCCTCGATCCGCGCGGTGGCGATCGGATCAAGCGCAGAGCATGGCTCGTCCATGAGAATGACCTCCGGATCGACCGCGATTGCACGGGCGATGCATAGACGCTGCTGCTGCCCTCCAGACAGCGCAGTGCCGCTATCGCCCAAGCGATCTTTCACCTCGTTCCATAGCCCCGCCCTAGTTAATGAGCGCTCCACGATTGCATCCATATCGGCCTTCTTTTCAGCCAATCCGTGAATGCGCGGCCCGTAGGCAATGTTCTCATAAATCGATTTCGGGAAGGGATTGGGTTTCTGGAACACCATGCCCACGCGCGCGCGCAACTGCACGACGTCCATTCCCGAAGCGTACACATCTTCCCCGTCAAGCTCGATGCAGCCTTCGACGCGGGCGGAGGGAATTGTATCATTCATCCGGTTGAGCGCCCGGAGAAATGTCGATTTCCCGCAACCGGAGGGCCCGATGAAGGCTGTCACGTACTGGGCAGGAATGTCGATCGAAACGTTGTCGATCGCCTGCTTGCTTCCGTAGTAGATGTTGACTTCACGCGTGCGCATTTTCGCATCGGTATTGTCTAGGCCCGGATGATAAACTGTCACCACTTCTTCTCAAAACGATTGCGCAGATAGATGGCCAAGCCATTCATCGCGAGGAGGAACAAGAGCAGGACCACAATTGCAGCACTGGTGCGTTCGACAAAGCCGCGATCGACCTCATCAGACCATAAGAATATCTGCACCGGCAAGACTGAGGCCGGTGCGGTGAAGCCGTCTGGCGGGGCGGATATGAACGCGCGCATTCCAATCATAAGCAGCGGTGCTGTCTCACCCAGAGCGCGTGCCATGCCGATGATAGTGCCGGTCAGGATGCCAGGCAAAGCCAGTGGAAGCACATGGTGAAACACCACCTGCACTGGCGAAGCACCGATCGCCAGAGCTCCATCCCGAATAGAGGGCGGAACGGCCTTAATTGCGTTGCGGCCGGAGATCACAATTACGGGCATGGTCATCAACGCCAGTGTCATTCCACCTATGAGCGGCGCCGAGCGCAAATTGGGAAAGATTGTGAGGAAAACGGCCAAACCTAGCAGGCCGAAGATGATGGAGGGCACCGCAGCCAAATTATTGATCGACACTTCAATAATATCTGTCCAGCGATTTCGCGGCGCATATTCCTCCAAATAAACCGCAGCCAAGACGCCGATCGGGAAAGCCAGCAACAACGTCACGATCATCGTGTAGAAGGAGCCTTTCAACGCTCCCCATACCCCGGCGTGCTGGGCGCTTGTCGCATCTGAGCGAGACAAGAAACCCACATCGAAGGTCTTGGACAACACGCCGCGGGTGGTCAGGCGCGCCGCCAAGGCGCGCATTTCGGGCGAACCCTCGCCCTCATATCCGGCCGCCAGTTCCGGCGACGCCGGCAGGTAGAAGACATGGCTGCTGCGCGCCAATTGTGGGTTGGCGATTATTTCCTCAGCCACCACTCGCCAAGCCTGCGGGTCGATGGCCTCGCCTGCGTCGGCGCCCAACACCCGCTCCGCGGCCGCTTCCACGACCTGTGGAAGCCCTTGCGTCTCCAGATTGGGAAGCGCGTTCTGTTGCTCAAGAACCGTGGGATCAACCGCCATCCCCGCCGCGGCCAAATCTACCGGAACGGCAACCTCAACCCGTTGGAAGCCACCGACACCATTCCACAGCATGGTCCCGAGCAGAAAGATAAGTACGGCGACGGAAAAAAGAACTGCACTCAAGCCGAGGGCTTTGAATCGGCGTTCGGCCGCGTAGCGCTTGTGAAGTCGCTGCGCGAATGCCTCGCTGCGGGCGGAGCTTATGCCAGAGTGGTCAGCGGCCTTATTCATACGCTTCCCGGAATCGCTTAACGACGCGCAGCGCGATAAAATTCAACATCAGTGTCACGAGAAAGAGCACGAAGCCCAACGCGAAAGCGCTCAGCGTCGCCGGATGATCGAAACTTCCTTCACCGGTGAGCATCGCCACGATCTGCACGGTGACCGTGGTCATTGCTTCGAGCGGGTTGGCCGTCAGATTGGCCGCGGTCGAGGCGGCCATGACAACGATCATCGTTTCTCCGATAGCGCGGCTTACCGCGAGCATCACGCCGGCAACGATCCCCGGAAGCGCAGCAGGGACAAGCACTCGGCGAATTGTTTCTGAGCGCGTCGCTCCCAGAGCCAAGCTGCCGTCACGCATCGCGGCTGGCACGGCCGCGATGCTATCGTCCGCCATCGACGAGACGAATGGAATGATCATCACCCCCATTACTAATCCCGCCGCCAACGCTGACTCGCTCGAAGCGTTGCTGGCGCCGAGTGCCACCGCGATATCGCGGATAGCGGGCGCGACCGTGAGTGCAGCGAAGTAGCCGTAGACCACCGTGGGGACGCCGGCGAGGATCTCCAGCGCGGGCTTGATCCATGTCCGGACCCCGGTCGGCGCATACTGCGTGAGATAAATGGCGCTCATCAAGCCGAGCGGGATTGCCACGATCATCGCAATGATCGCGCCAATATAAATCGTGCCCCAAAAGAGCGGGATTGCGCCGTAGCGACTTGCATCGGGCGTCTGAGGATTGCTCATAGGGTCAGGTCCCCAGAACAAGCCAAATAGAAAATCGAGCGGCCCGACCATTCCGAAGAAGCGGACCGTCTCGAACACGAGGCTCGCGAAGATTCCCAGCGTGGTCAAAATCGCGACCAGCGAAGCGATGAGGAGAATACCCATCACCGCCCGCTCAACCCGAGTCCGCGCTGCAAAATCCGGCTTGAGCCTGAGCCAGGCATAGATTCCAGCAGCGAACCCCAGGAGGAGTGTGACGAGAAGTCCGATGGTATTGTATCGTGCGATCGCGGCCCGATAAGGTTCTACCAGCGCAGCTGCCTGCGGGTTGAAGACAGCTGCTGCGTTACCCGTTGCAACCGCGCGAGCTTCCGAGAGCATGGCCTGGCGCTGCAACCCAAAGGCGGGGAGCTGAGCCGCTGCTGGGTCAGAGAGCACCGATTGCGTGATCAGGCCCGGAGCTATCGCTCCCCACATCACGATGAAGCTGACCATTGGAATGACGATCCAAAGCGCCAGATACCATCCATGGTAGGCGGGCAGGGCAGCGAGGCGTACGCTCCCGCTACGACGAAAGCCCCACGCCTTGGCGCGCGCCGCGAGCCAGCCCGCAAGCCCTAAACCAAGCGCGAGCAGCAGGAGAAGCGCGATCGACACGCTGCGCCGCCTATTTCAGTTGCGCAGCGTCGAGGAGGGTGAATTGCGTGGCAGCCCTCTCATTTGCGGCCATGACCTGAGGGGGAGAGGGAACCAGGCCGATCCTGGCGAGGGGGCCGTCCATACCCCACATCTTGGTCCATTCGGCCAGGTAGTCTTTGATGCCCGGGATGGCATCGAGATGCGCCCGTTTTACATAGATATAGAGCGGCCTGGCTTCAGGGTATTTGAATGTCGAAATGTTTTCATAGGTCGGTGCGACCCCGTCGACAGTCAGCGCCTGAAGACGGTCGGCATTTTCATCCAAATAAGAATATCCAAATACGCCTATTGCCCGCGGATTGTTCTCGATCTTCTGGACTATCAGATTATCTTGCTCACCTTGATCGACATACGCGCCGTCGGTCCTGACCTCGGTGCAGATTCGCTCGTAGCGATCCTCATCCGTTTCCTTCATCGCTTTGATTGTCGGGTCGGCCTCGCAACCCTTGTGCAACACCAGCTCTTTGAGCGCATCGCGCGTTCCGGAGGTCGACGGGGGGCCGTAAACCAGGATCGGTTGTGCCGGAAGGGAAGGGTCGACATCGCGCCATGTCTTCGCCGCCTGCGGCTTCCCATAGGGATTGGCAGCCAGCGCCTTGTAAACAATTTCTGGAGTCAAATTCATGGTCAGGCCGCCTTTCGCTGAGGCGAAAGCGAGGCCGTCCAGCCCGACTTGAATTTCAATCACGTCCGTCACGCCGTTCGCCCGGCAATCGGCGAGCTCCGACGCTTTTATCCGGCGCGATGCGTTAGCGATATCGGGTGTAGCGGCGCCGACACCAGAACAGAACAGTTTTATGCCGCCGCCCGTGCCGGTGGATTCGATGATTGGCGACTTAATGGCCGGGTTCGAGCGGGTCAGCGATTCCGCAACCGCTTTGGCGAATGGGAACACAGTGGAAGAGCCGACCGCCCGAATGGAGTCGCGAGTTGCGGAGCCATCTTGCGCACCACAAGAAGCCAGAACCAATGCCGCGGCCGTCGCGGTAAAAGTGACGGCGAATCTCGATTTCATGCTACTTGTTCCCTGAAATGCCGATGCCCTGCGAGGGTGGTGTGACGGTTTCATGACGGCGCTCCAACGCTCAAATCGAAATGGCGAGGGACCCGGTCAAAATATGTTCGCTGCGATCTTCGTCATCGCGGATGAAACGGTGCTGGTTGAGATAACCGGCATCGATGCGCACGGTGCTACTGATCGGAATTGCAAGTGAAATGGCGCTCCGCAGCCGCTCGACGCCATGCACTTGTTCGAAGCGGGTTGTATTGAGGTTGATAAACACTTCTTCACTGAGATGCAGGGTGGGATCGGTTTTGCCGCCGAGCGGCAGGCTCAGCCTTGCGTAAGGCCGCAACCGCCAAGCCGTGCCGGCCGTATCATCACGCCACCGCTGCTCTGTCCTAAGCCGCGCGCCGAGTACCGCCGGACCCAGTTTGACGATGTTGTCGACCGTCACCTGCTCGCGCGCTCGACGCTCCATCGTGGTAAATGTCCCACCATTGTAGTTGGGGCTGTGTAAGTAACCTGCTGCTACGGTGACATTTGGCGCCGCTTTGTATGCCAGCAGGATCGAGCTCTGGAGTTGGTAAAGCCCGCCCCGGTCGTTGCTAAAGCGAGCCTGGTTGTCCGTCTGTATGCTGAACGCGTCTGACAGGTCGATTCTTGCCGTCAGTCCGACCCATTGCTGAAAGTCATTTTCGGCAAGCGCAGGCTGGGGGAACGCCGCGGTCAGCGCGAAAAGCATCAGATAGCGAAAGGTCACGGATCGGGCGATTGCGACAGTTTCATGTCAACTATATGACAGTGGCGACCGTTATCCCGATTGCCGCGGGTCGACGCGATTGAGGCGCACTGACACGGTAGTCCCCACCCCCTTGGTGCTCGAAATATCGAGCTTGCCCCGGTGCCGCTCTACGACATGCTTGACAATTGCAAGACCGAGACCCGTTCCTCCGGAAGCCCGGCTGCGCCCGGGGTCTGTGCGGTAAAACCGCCGCGTTAGGTGCGGGATATGATGTGCATCGATACCCTCTCCGCGATCGGAAACCGTTAGAATAACGCGGTTGGGCTCATCAGCTTCCACGCTTATCGCTACCCCTTCCGACCCGCTGCCATATTTGAAGGCATTGTCGACGAGGTTTCGAACCACCTGCTCCAGTTGCTGGGCGTCTCCGCCAACGTGAAGGCCCTCCGTGATGTTGAAGGCCAGACGATCGACCCGGTCCGGCCCCGCAGCATCACGAGCCGCGCGTTCCACCAAAGCGGCGAAATCAACGCAATCGGTGGGGACCTCGTGCTTCTCCGCTTCGATACGTGAAAGCGACATCAGATCCGCCACGAGCGACTGCAATCGTTTTGCCTCGCGCTGAATTGTCGACAGGAAGCGGTCGGCGGTAGCGGCGTCGATATCCGCACCTTCTTCGCGGAGCGTTTCAACATAACCGATGATCGATGCCAACGGCGTGCGCAATTCATGGCTGGCATTCGCAACGAAGTCAGTATGCGCTCGGCTGATGTCGGCCTCGGCCGTGCGATTGACAAATTCCAGCACCCCAATGCCGTCGGAGAGGCCCTTGCGATTGATCCGCCAGACGTCGCGCAGCCGCACCAGTCCCGAAATTGTTACCCCGCCGCTCTCGCGACTGTCGATCAATCGCATCGCCTCCGGATTTCGGAGAGTCATCCGTATATCCTGACCGAGAATATGAGCGCCGAACAAGTCTCGCGCCGCTGCGTTGGCAACTGTGACCCGACTCCCGCTGGTCACTACGACCGGCATTTCAGACAGCTCGAACAGGTCGCTCATCTGGGTTTCGTCGATAGGAGCGGCAGGCTGCTCATCAAGGAGAGGTGGCGGGGCCGGGGTGTTGAGCGCCAGCGTGCCGCACCACACCAAAAACAAAGCGGCCGAAAGCGGCCAAGGCACGCCGAAGGCCGCCACTACGCTACAAGCCAGCGCGGCAAGCATCGCGGCACCCCAAGGAAAGGATTTGCCCAAGCTCATGGGCGAGCTCCTAGCTGCCAGATGCTCAGCGCGCCACCCGGCGCCCGATGGTGACCCCTACGGGAATCGAACCCGTGTTTCAGCCGTGAGAGGGCCGCGTCCTGACCGCTAGACGAAGGGGCCACATACGGTTTGCGCCGCGATGGCCGGACATTTTGACCGGTCGCGCCACTGGTGACCCCTACGGGAATCGAACCCGTGTTTCAGCCGTGAAAGGGCCGCGTCCTAACCGCTAGACGAAGGGGCCTCCCGTTGCCGGGTCGGTGGCAAGGCGCGGCCATTAGGCGCGCGACATGCGCCCGTCAAGCGCGCTCAACCGACTGCGGTCAATCGGAGAAGGCGGCATCCTCGAGATGGAGTTCGACTTTGGGCGTGTTGCCCCAATCGTCGATCTTGGCGCGGCCGGCCAGCCAAAGCTTGCGGCCTCGCGCGCCGTGCAGCAGCGCCTGGCCGAGCGCGCTTTCGGCAGCGTGGAACGCTATGCCCTTGAAACTGCGCCCGTCGTCGCCGGCTGCGATGATTCGCAGGTGGTCGCTCCCGACGATATCAGCACTGACCAGGCGCACGGGGCCAACCGCCACCCGCGGCCCGGGCCAGCCCATGCCATAGGGTCCAGCTTCCTCGAGACTGCCCACTAACTCGGTCGTCAACCCGCCGGGGGCGATGGCGATATCCAGCAATGTGTCTTGTTCTGCCGAAGCCCGGGCAACCGCATCGCCCAGCCGATCGTGCAGCCAGGCGGCAAAGTGCTCGACGCGATCCGCCGCCACCGTAAGCCCCGCGGCCATCGCATGCCCGCCACCCGCGATCAGCAGGCCGGCATCTCGCGCGGCGATAATTGCGGCGCCGAGATCGACACCTGCGATCGAGCGGCCGGATCCTTTGCCAGCCGCTCCGTCCAGCGCGACCACCAGCGAGGGCTTGCCGGTTTTCTCCTTGATGCGCCCAGCGACGATGCCGATCACGCCGGGGTGCCAGCCTTCACCGGCCAACACTACGACCGCGCGATTGTGCTGCGCGGCGATCTGGGCCTCGGCCGCCTCCTGTACGGCCGCCTCGATTGCGCGGCGCTCCTCGTTCAATGCGGAGAGCTGGGCCGCAATGGCTCGTGCTTCGTCGGCATCCTCGGTGGTCAGGAGGCGAACACCGAGTGTCGCTTCGCCCACCCGGCCGCCTGCATTGATTCGCGGGCCCAATGCAAAGCCGAGGTCGCTGCATTGAGGGCTGCGCGTCAGGCGGCTGGCATCGATCAGCGCCGCCATGCCGATATTGGCGCGCCGCGCCATCACCTTGAGCCCCTGGGCCACGAACGCGCGATTGAGGCCGTGCAGCGCGGCTACGTCGGCGACTGTTCCCAGTGCCACCAGGTCGAGCAGGGCCATTAACTCGGGTTCGCGCCGGGTGGCGAAATAGCCGCGACCGCGCAGCGTTCGCACCAAAGCAACGCCAAGCAGGAACGCCACGCCCACAGCCGCGAGGTGACCATGGGCCGCGCCTT
>ERZ1066118.1432-NODE-1432-length-15003-cov-13.060343_pt1 | contig 15003 bp, 6 predicted proteins | sample MGYA00382765_ERZ1066118 | MGnify/ENA primary metagenome ERZ1066118 (study PRJEB33369, sample SAMEA5778348) | biofilm metagenome | biome: Industrial cooling water; feature: Water cooling tower basin; material: Biofilm | place: United Arab Emirates | collected...
GAAGCCGATGCTCCGGGCGTGATGCTGACCAGCACCGGCGCGATCACCGCCAACACCGGCCTTCTCACCACCGGCGGCGCCAACAGCGCGGGCCTGATGGTCATGGGCGGCACGGGTGCGGTCACCGCCACCGTTGCCGGCGCTCGCACCACCGGTGCCAACTCGGATGCCATCGCCGTCACCAGCGCTGGCCCGGTCACTGTCACCAACAGCGGCACGATCACCGTCAGCGGCGCCAACAGCGTCGGCATCGATGTGGCCTCGACGGCCGGCACCGGTGCGGTGAACGTCACCACGGGCGTGGTCACCTCGACCGCCGCCAACGCTGCGGCCGACCCGAGCTTCTCGGCGGTTCGCGTCGTGGCTGCAGGCGCGGCTCCGGTCACCGTGACGGCCAACGGCAACGTCAGCACCACCAACGGCTCGGCCATTTGGGCGCAGACCGGCGGAACGGCTTCGGTAACCGTGGCCCAGGGCGCTACCGTGACCGGTCCGGTCGCGGTTACCCTTGGCGGGGCGACCGGCAACACGCTGGTGGTCAACGGCACCATCGGCAGCACCACGGCCACCAATCCGGCCTTCGTGGTTGCTGGCGCGGGTCCGCTCACCCTTACCCTGGGCGCGACCGGCACCATCAACGGTCCGCTGACCTTCACCGGCGGTGCCGATAGCTTCACCAACAACCGGACGGGCGGCCTGACCCAGGTCGGCGCGATCAACTTTGGTGCGGGCAACGACACCTTTGCCAACACGACCGGCTTCACCCAGACGGCCGCGATCACCCTTGGCGACGGCGACGACACGCTCACCAACTCGAGCGTGTTCAACATGACTGGCACCGTCGACTTCGGCGCCGGCACGGACGTCTTCAACAACACGGCGGCCGGAACGGTGAACGTCACGGCGGCGTCCAGCCTGCTCGGGCTCGAGACGCTGACCAACGCGGGCACGTTCAACCAGAACTTCGGCCTGACCTTCGACGGCGGCAACACGACGGTGACCAACTCGGGCACCTTCAATGCGGCTGCGGGGACGGTCGACTTCGGTGCCGGCACGGACGTCTTCACCAACACGGGCACGCTCATTGCCCGCAGCGGTGCGACGACCTTCGCGGGTCTCGAGACCTTCAACAACAATGCGGGTCTCATCGACCTTCGTGACGCCACCCCGACTGCCGGCGACGTGTTCACCGTATCGGGCAATTATGCTGCGACGGGCAACGCCCGGCTCGGCATCGACGTGGTGAGCGGCGGTACCCTGACGGCCGACCGTCTGGTGGTCGGCGGTGCGGTCACCGGCACCACCCAGGTGCTGGCGGCGTTCACCGGCACGCCGGTGATCGACACCACCGGTGCCCTGATCGTCGAAACCGGCGCCACGTCGGTTCCGGCCGGCGCCTTTGTCCTGAATGGCCTGACCAACCAGGGCTTCATCAACTTCGCCCTGGAGAACCGCGGCGGTGACGTCTTCCTGACGGCCCGTCCGGACGAGGCGATCGTCGACCAGCTGTTCGTCGGCCGCATGGCGGACGACCTCTGGTACCAGTCGGCCGAGGCCTACCAGGCCTATGCGCTCAGCCGCCGGATCGAGTATGGCAACGAGCGTCGTGGTCCGGTCGGGATCTGGGCCCAGCTCTACGGCGGCAAGCAGCGGTCGGGCGATCGTGACGCCCAGTTCACGGCGTTCAGCACCGACCTCACTGCCTCGAACCGCTTCGAGCAGGCCGAGCGCGGCGCCCAGGTCGGTCTCGACTTCGGTGTTCAGAACTTCGTGGTCGGCGTCACCGCCGGTTACGAGCGGGCCGAGGGTGACACGGACCTTGGAAGCGAGCTTGTTGCCGAGGGCTACAACTACGGTGCCTATGCCCAGTTCGGGGCCGAGCAGGGTCTCTATGCCGGCGTGCTGGTCAAGCGCGACGACTTCGACCTGCGCATGTCCAACAATGCGATCGGCGGCGGCATGGCGATGCCGGAAGGCCGGAGCACCGGCATCGACGGTGAAGTCGGCTTCCGCTTCGGCAATCCGGGCGGGGTCAACATCGACCTCGGAGCGGGCGTGAGCTACGTCCGCAGCCGGGTGGACGACTACAGCTTCGGCAACATCGGCTTCGAGGACGAGCGTCACACCAGCACGCGCGGCCGTCTGCAGGCGCGGGCGAGCTTCGCGGGTGCGCTGGCGCCGTTCGTCGACGCCAAGGTGTTCCGCGAGTTCGGTGACGAGAACGAGCTGACGCTTCGTTCCGGCACGCTGAGCACGACGCTGGCCGATCCCAAGCGTGGCACCTGGGCCCGGGTCGAGGGCGGTCTCGGCGGCGGCGTCGGCGGTGGCCCGCTGATCAGCGGCTGGGTCGACCTCGGCGACGTCAAGGGCTGGGGCGTCCGCGGCGGCTTCCGCTTCTAAGCGGCACCGTCACGGCCAACAGGAAGGGCGCCGGGAGCAATCCCGGCGCCCTTTCTTTTGCGCCTCCCTGAAGGGAAGGTGGCCCGGCGAAGCGGCGACGGAGGGGTGAGGAAACGAACCCTGCTGTTGCGCTCCTCACCTCCCGCTTGCGCGTTTCGCGCAAGCTGCCCTCCTGAAGGAGGGCGGCGACTTTAGGGCGCCCAGTGGATGTCGATCGGCTGCTCGGCTTCTGCAAGAACCCGCCCGATCGGAAGCCGGCTCGACTGGCCATCGGCGATCGCCTGCTCGAGGATCTTCCTCTTTTCCGCACCGGTGATGGTGATGATCAGCGTCCGCGACGACAGCAGCGCGGCCCGGGTCAGGGTCACGCGGGCTACCGGCGCTTCCGCCGGAAGCGGGTCGGGACGTACTCCGACAGCCCGCCGGGCCTTGGGCGCGTCGAGCGCGTTCTGGAGGTCGGGCCCCGCGAAGATCGAGGCCGTGTGGCCATCTGCGCCCATGCCGAGCCAGACGAGATCGGGCGGCCAGGGAAGGTCCTGAAGGCGGGCATCGGCGATGTTGCCGGCGGCCTCGATGTCGTCATTCTCGCCGCCGATCGGCACCACCCGCGCGCCTGCCTTCATGAAGCTCTGCGCCAGCAGCCGGGCGTTGCTGAGCTCGTCCTGCACCGGCACCAGCCGCTCGTCGGTGGGGATCAGCGTGACCTTCTTCCACGGCAACTTGGCCCGGGCCAGCCGTTCAAAGACGGGGAGGGGGGTCTTGCCGCCGGGCAGTGCCAGCAGCGAAGCGTTGCGCGCGTCCACTGCGCTTTCAACGATGAAGCCGACGTCGCCGGCGACGGCCTCCGCCATCTCCTCGACATCGTCATATTCCCACCATTCGGCCTCGATCATCGCGCCGTGCCTTTCCTTTCGAGCGTGTCAGGCGAGGGCGCTTCGGCCCAAGCGCCAAGCGGGTCAAGCGCTAACGCGTCCCGGCACTTGAGTCATGATCCCGTCACCGGCATCGGTCTAGCGGGCAGAGACAGCCTGCCAGCCTGAAGGATCGCCCATGCTCCTCGACCGCCGCCAGTTCGCCGCCGCCGGCCTCGCCTCCGCTGCCTTTGCAGGGCTCGCCAGGGCCGCCGTCGAGGTTCAGCGTGACGGCGGCTACCGGAACGAAGTCGCCGGCTACGGGCCGCTCGGCAAGGATCCGCAGGGGCTGCTCGACCTGCCCGCGTCCTTCTCCTACGCCGTGCTGTCGCGTTTTGGCGAGGCGATGGACGATGGCTATCTCACTCCCGACAAGTTCGACGGCATGGCCTGCCTTGCGCTTCCCGGCGGCAAGGCCGCGCTGGTGCGCAACCATGAGCTTCGCCCCGAGGACCAGCATCGCGGCCCGGCCGGCGGGATCAGGCGCCTTCAGGACAGGCTCCTTGCCGAGCCTCATTACGGCAAGGACGACCGCGGCCGGGTCCTGCCCGGCGGCACCTCCACGCTGATCGTCGATGCCCGCACCGGACGGCGTGAGGCGCACTTCCTGTCGCTGGCCGGCACGGCGGTGAACTGCGCCGGCGGTCCGACGCCCTGGGGCAGCTGGCTGACGTGCGAGGAGAGCAGCCTTGCCGCACCGGAGACCGAGCGCTCGCACGGTTGGGTGTTCGAAGTGCCGGCGGGCCAGCGCGGGCTCGGCCAGGCGGCGCGTCCGCTGACCGCCCTTGGCCGCTTCCGTCACGAGGCGGCCGCGACCGATCCCGCGACCGGCATCGTCTACCTGACCGAGGACCGCGACGACGGCCTCTTCTATCGCTTCCTCCCGAGCCGGCCCGGTAAGCTCGTGGAGGGTGGCCGCCTCCAGGCGCTGGCCTTTGTCGAGGGTCCGGCCGACAGCCGCAACTGGAACGGCATAGGCTTCGCCCCGCGCACCAGCCGGGCAGTGCGCTGGATCGACCTTGAGGAGACCGACGCGCCGAAGGACGACCTGCGCCAGCGCGGGGCGGCGGCCGGCGCCGCCATCTTCGCCCGCGGGGAAGGCCTGCACGCCGGCAAGGGCGAATATTATTTCACCTGCACCAGCGGCGGAGCGGCGAAGCTCGGGCAGATCTTCCGCCTGCGTTCGGCCGCGTCCGGACGAGCCGAGACGCTCGACCTCTTCTTCGAGTCCGGCGACAGCCAATTGTTCGAATATGGCGAAAACCTGACGGTCGCTCCCAACGGCCACCTCGTCGTGTGCGAGGACCGCTCGGGCAGTGCAGTCAACTACCTGCGCGGCGTCACTCCGGCGGGCAAGGTCTACACCATCGCCCGCCTGCATGCCGCAACCGAGCTCGCCGGCGCGACCTTCAGCCCGACGGGCGAGATCCTGTTCCTCAACATCTATGCGCCCGGCGTTACCGTCGCCATGCGCGGGCCGTGGAACAAGGCGATAGAGATCTAGAGGCCGACGACGGGAGAGCCGCGCCGGCCCTCCCGTCCTTTCTCAATGCTGGTGGGCCTGCGGGCGGCGCTTGCCGGGCAGCGGCTCGGACGAGCCTTCCCACCAGTAAGGCTGGCGGGTGCGAGTGCCGGTCGCCTGTTCGTTTAGCATCGCTGCGTCGAACAGCCGGCCGCCCTGCATGACATGGCTGATCTTGTCGCTGTTGCGGATATTCTCCAGCGGATTGGCGTCGAGCACGACGAGGTCGGCGAGCTTGCCGGCTTCGATGCTGCCGATGTCCCGCTCCATGCCGAGCGTCTTCGCCGGCATCACCGTCGCAGCCTGCAGCGCCTGGAGCGGGGTCCAGCCGCCCTTGGCGAAGCTCCACATCTCCCAATGAGCGGCGATGCCGTCCTGCTGGCCGTGGGCACCGATGTTCACCTGGATGCCGCGATCGGCAAGCTTGCGGGCCTCGCGCGCTGCCCAGGTGTCGGCATAATCCTCCTCGGGGGCAAGCTCGCGCCGGGCGGAGGTGGCGGCGAGGATGCCGGGCGGCACGTGCCGGGTCAGCAGCGGATGCCGCCACACGTCCATCCGCGCCCGCCAGTAGGGATCGCCGCCGGGCCCGCCATAAGCCACCACCAGGGTCGGCGTGTAGTTGACCTTCGTCTGAGACCACATCTGCAGCACGTCATCATAGAAGACGCTGCCCGGCACATTGTGCTCGACCGTCGCATTGCCGTCCTGGATCAGGCTCATGTCCATGTTGAACAGCGACCCGCCTTCGGGAACGACCAGCATGTTCTCGGCCTGCGCGGCGGCGACCACCATCTGCCGTTGCTCGCGCCTCGGCTGGTTGTAGTTCTTGACGCTTACCGCGCCCTGCGCCTTCAGCCGCCGGACGTGCGCCAGAGCGTCGTCATATTTGCCGATCTCGGCAAAGGCGCCCGCGGCCTTGGCGCCGTAGATGATCTCGCCGGTCGAGAAGATGCGCGGAGCGAGGATCAGCCCCGCCCGCTGCATCTCGGCCGCGGCAAAGATCTCGGTCGCGCTGTTCGACGGATCGAAGAAGGTGGTGGTGCCGAGCGCAAGGTTGGCCATCGCCGCCCAATTCTGCTGCGGAGTGAAGCCATTCTCGCCCATCGGGCCATGGCCGTGCGCGTCGATGAAGCCGGGCACGATGGTCTTGCCGGCGACGTCCACCGTCGGCGAGCCCGCGGGCACCTGCACCTCGCCGCGCCGTCCGACCGCAGCGATCCGGTCGCCGGTCACCAGGATCACGCCGTCCTCGATCACTCCGCCGTCGGTTCCGCGCATGGTGACGATCCGCGCGCCGACCAGCGCCACGCTGCCGGTCGGCTTGGCCGCCGCTACGCGCCGCGACAGGCTGATCCCGCTTGCCGGCACCTTGTAGCTGCCGCCGAAGATGCTTGCCGTGTCGGCGCCGAACAGGGTCGGCCCGATGCTCCAGTGCACCCTCTTGCCGCCGCCCGAGAAGTGCATGAAGTCGCCGCCGCCCTGGCTCAGCCGGACTGCCGGAAGCGCGCCCTTGTCGGTCGCCGCCGCGACATTCTGTGCGCCGGGCAGGAGCGGCATCAGGAAGGCTTCGTAATTCTGCCGGAAGGCGACCGACTGGCCGTCGGGCGCGACCTGGAAATCGCTGGTGAGGTCGCCCGAGGCATGGACCCGCCGTGCCTCGCCGCCAAGGTCGGTGCTGACCAGCTGCAGCTTGTCGTCGGCCCGCAGCGTCATGAACAGCCGGTCGTTCGACGCGCCCCATTGCGGGTTGGACGCCTCTCGCTCGACCAGCCGGACGCGGCCGCCGCTTGCCGGGACCACGTAGATGCCGCCATCGCGGTTCCAGCGGTCCGCCGTCAGCCCGCCGCCCGAGCCCGCCTCGAGCGCGATTGTCCGACCGTCCGGCGAGAAGCGAGGGTGCGAATAATGGCCGGGCTCCTGAGTGATGGTCCTGGCCGAGCCACCGCTCGCCGGCGCTACCATTACCCGTCCCAGTTCGCGGTCGCTCCAGGAGACGAAGGCGATGGACCGCCCGTCGCGCGACCAGCTCGGCCAGGCTTCGAATGTCCCCTCGCCGCGGGTCAGCCGCCGCGCCTCGCCGCCGGCCGCGGGCTTCAGCCACAGCTTGCCAAGGCTCTCGAACACGATGCTGCGCCCGTCGGGTGAGGTATGCGCCCAGCGCACCATCCTGGTGTCGAACGCGGCCGGCGCGACTTCGATCTGCGGGTGAAGGCTGTTGGCGACCACCCGGTCGTCATTGACCTGAAAAGCGATCTCCCGCGCCTCGCCGCCGGCGACCGGAAGACGGAGGATCTTGCCGCCCGACCAGAAAATGATGTCGCGGCTGTCGGCGGTCCAGTCCATGTTCGGATAGACACCGGTCACCGCCCAGGTCTCCTGCATGTCCTGGTCGGGAAGATCGTAGAGCTTGCGCTCGTTGCCGCTGGCGAGGTCGCGGACGAACAGCTTGGACTTGGCCCTCTCCCGCCGCACGAACGCCAGATACTTGCCGTCGGGCGAGGGGTTGGGCCTGACCGCGCCGCCATTGCCCGCCGTCACCCGGTGCGTCTCGCCGGTCTCCAGTTCGTAGCGTTCGGGCGCGGTTCGAATCCTGGGCATATTGGAAGACGCCGCCCGGGGTGATGTTGCGGGTGAAGTAGATGTGGCGGCCGTCGGGCGCGAAGGTCGGCTCGCCCAATTCCTTCTGGTGCTTCTCGTTAGGACGCTCGACCAGCTTCACGCCGGTCCCGCCGTCCACATGATACAACCACACCTCGCCGGTGCCGAGCGAGCGGGTGGTGGTGAAATGCTTCTTGGCAACGATGTAGCGGCCGTCGGGACTCCAGCTCGGCTGGTTGAGGAGCCGGAAGTCTTCCTTGGTCAGCTGCTTCTTGTTCGAGCCGTCGGCGCCCATGATCCAGATATTGTCGCCGCCGCCTCGGTCGGACACGAAGGCGAGGCGCGTACCGTCGGGCGACCAGCGCGGCTGCTGCTCATAGGCGAGCCCTTCGGCGATCCGGGTCGGCGTGCCCCCGCCGATCGGCATGACGTAAATGTCGCCCAGCATGTCGAAGGCGATGCGGGTTCCGTCGGGCGAGACGTCGACGTTCATCCACGTCCCCTCGCTGGTCCGGAGCGGCACCTTCCTGAGGGTGAGCCCGGTCGGCGCCTCGACGTTCCACTTGGACTGTTCGGCCTTGTCCTTGCTCTCCCCCGTGGCGGTTGCCGGTGCCTGGTGCTGGCTGGCCGCTTCGGACGGGGAGGGCTGGGGCGGCGCCTGCTCCTGGGCATGAACGAGCGCACTGCTGGCGAGCAAAAGGGAAGCAAGCGAAAGCCGGAGGGTCATGCGATTACCTTGTCTGAGCGGCACCCTTGAAGCCGCAGGACACGGCAAGGCGCGTCCGCAAGGTCTGCCGGGCCAACCCGGGACACGCAAGAACAAAGGAGGAGGTTTTCGACCAGCGACAGGCGAAGAGCCGACCGGGGCAGGGCTGGCGGAGCGTCCCGGTCCCTACGTCAGCCTTCCTCGACGGTTCATCGAAGGGCCATTGCCGCCGTTTAACTGCCCGCTACACCTTACCTCATGCCGCACGCGGATGCGCGGCATGAGGGGGGAACATGCTGGAAATCGTCAGGCTGTCGCACACCTATGCCAATGGAACGGTGGCGCTCGATGACGTGAACCTGTCGACCCCGCGCGGCATGTTCGGGCTGCTCGGACCCAATGGCGCGGGCAAGTCGACGCTGATGCGGACGATCGCGACCTTGCAGGCGCCCACCGCCGGAAGCCTGCGCTTCGGCGAGATCGACGTCCTGGCCGAGCCGGAGCGCCTGCGCCGCACCCTTGGCTATCTGCCGCAGGATTTCGGGGTCTATCCCCGCGTCTCGGCCTACGCGATGCTTGACCAGATGGCGGTGCTTAAAGGGATCACCGCCCGCGCCGAGCGCAAGGCGGTGGTCGAGACCCTGCTCAACCAGACCAACCTGTGGGCCGTGCGCGACAAGGCCATCGCCGGCTTCTCGGGCGGGATGCGGCAGCGCTTCGGCATCGCCCAGGCGCTGATCGGCCAGCCCCAGCTGATCATCGTCGACGAACCCACTGCCGGCCTCGACCCCGAGGAGCGCAACCGCTTCCTCAACCTCCTTGCCGCTATCGGCGACGAGGTGGTGGTGATCCTTTCCACCCACATCGTCGACGATGTCGCCGACCTTTGTCCGCGCATGGCCGTCCTGGCCAATGGCCGGGTGCAGCTGGAAGGGCGGCCCGCCGACCTCATCGCCGCCACCCGCGGCCGCATCTGGCGCAAGGTCATCCCCCACGCCGCGCTTGCCGAGCACCAGTCGGCGCACGAGGTCATCTCCACCCGCCTGTTCGCGGGCGAGACCATCATCCACGTGCTTGCCGACACGCAGCCCCAGGGCTTTCAGCCGGTCGAGGGCGGGCTCGAGGATGTCTACTTTTCCACCCTTTCCACCCTTCGCCGCGCGGCCTGAGCGTCATGGCCAAGCTGCTGGGCATCACCGCCTTCGAGATCCGCTACCAGGCCCGCAACCCGGTCTTCCTGGTGGCGCTTGCGGTCTTCTTCCTCCTAGGCTTCGGCCTCACCGCCAGCGAGAACGTGCGGATCGGCGCGCCCGGCGCGGTGCATGAGAATGCGCCTTATGCCATCCTGATCGCGCACAGCATCTTCAGCATCTTCTACCTGTTCGTGATCACCGCATTCGTCGCCAACGCGATCGTGCGCGACGAGACCAGCGGCTTCGCGCCGATCGTCCGTGCGACCCATGTCAACAAGGCCGAGATCGTGCTCGGCCGTTTTCTTGGCGGCTTTCTGATCGCGGCGCTCGGCTTTCTTGCCCTGCCGCTCGGCATGCTTGCCGGCACGCTGATGCCCTGGGTCGATCCCGAGACGCTCGGGCCCAATCGCCTGAGCTACTATTTCTGGCCCTACCTGGTGGCGGCACTGCCCAACATCTTCCTGCTGTCGGCCGTGCTGTTCGCGCTGGCGACCGTGCTGCGCTCCATGCTGGCGTCCTACATCGGCGCGGTGATGCTGGTGGTGGGCTATCTCGTCACCAGCGGCGCCGTCGGGCAGCGGCTCGAATGGCGCGAAGCCTTCGCCCGGTGGGAGCCGCTCGGCAGCGGCGCCTTCCGCGAGGCGACCCGCTACTGGACGCAGGCCGACATGAACGGCCGCCTGGTCGAGTTCGCCGGCACGGTCGCGTTCAATCGCCTGTGGGCCATCGCGCTTGGCCTCCTGTTCCTCGGCATCACCCTGTGGCGCTTCTCCATGACCGAGCGCGCCCCTTCCCGCTGGCGACTGCGCCGGTTGGCCAAGCGGGAAGCGCGCGTGGCCCGAAACGCGGCCGTCGCCCCGGTCCTTGCGGAAGCTCCGGTGATCGCCCGCGACCGAAGCCCCAGCCGCCTCGTCCAGTTCGTCGCCCGCCTGCGCACCGAAGTGCGCCAGGTGCTGACCAGCCCCGGGCTCATCGTGCTGGCGCTCCTCACCGTCGCCTTCACCGCTTCCAACCTGTGGCAGGGCAACAGCGCCTACGGCACGTCCGACTTCCCGACGCTTGCCGAAACCATCGGCGTTACCCGCGATCTGTCCTCGGTGTTCGTGCTGCTGGTCGCGGTCTTCTACGGCGGCGAGCTCGTCTGGCGCGAACGCGACCGCAAGATGAACGAGCTGATCGACTCGACCGCGGTGCCGAGCTGGGTGATGACCCTGCCCAAGATCCTCGCCATCTTTCTGGTGCTGGTGGTGATCTGCCTTGCCGGAATGGCGACCGGCGTCGTCTATCTCCTCAGCCAAGGCGCTCCGAACATCGGCCTGTGGCAGTGGCTCGCCTGGTACGTCCTGCCGGTCGCAGCCGACATGCTGCTCATCGCCGTGCTGGCGGTGGTGGTGCAGGTGTTGAGCCCGAGCAAATATGTCGGATGGGGCATCATCTTCCTGTGGTTCGTCGGAACCATCTTCCTGTCGAACATGGGCTACAACAACCCGCTCTACACCTATCCCTCGGTCCCGTCTGTTCCGCTCAGCGACTTCGTCGGGCAGGGGAGCTTTTGGTGGGGCGCCTTCGTGTTCCGCCTTTACTGGGGAGCGTTCGCGGTCATCCTGGCGGTGCTCGCACACCTGCTCTGGCCGCGCGGGACCGACCTTGGCCTGAAGCGCCGCATCGGGCGGATGCGCCCCAGGAAGAGCCTCGCCCCTTATGCGATCCTGGGCACCGCTGCGCTGACCATGGCGGTGACGGGCGCCTACGCCTATCACAACATCAAGGTCCTGAACCGCTACGAGACCAGCGACGAGGGCGAGGCGCGGCTCGCCGACTATGAGCGGCGCTACCTCCGCTTTGAGACGCTGCCGCAGCCGCTGGTCCGCGACGTGCGCATGAACGTCGAGCTTTTCCCGAGGGAGCGGCGGATGGTGACGGAGGGCCGCTTCACCCTCGTCAACCGCTCCGGCCAGCCGATCCGCGATCTCCACCTCCGGCAGGGCGACCGGGACGTGCAATATCCCCGGCTCGTCATCCCCGGCGCGCGGCTGGTGTCCAACGACCCCCGCCACGGACACCGCATCTTCCGCTTCGACCAGCCGCTCGCCCCGGGCGCGGAGACCACGCTCGACTTCACTTCCGTCGTGTGGCGGCGCGGCTTTCCCGCCTTCACTCCCGAGACCGACCTTCTCGAGAACGGCACCTTCATCAACGCCTTCACCTTCACGCCGATCGTCGGCATGAATCGCACCAGCCTGCTGCGGGACCGCACCCAGAGGCGGCGGCAGGGCCTTCCCGCCGAGCTCCGACCGGCTAAGCTCGAGGATCTTTCCGCCACGCGCCGCAACTATGTCGGGTCGGACTGGGTCACCTCCGACATCCGCCTCACCACCGATGCCGATCAGATCCCGATCGCCCCCGGTGCGCGGGTCAGCGACGTGACCACGGATGGCCGCCGCACTGCCCGGTTCGTGGCTTCGGCCCCGATCCTCAACTTCTTCGCCATCCAGTCGGCCCGCTACACGGTGAACGAGGAACAAAGCGGCGGCGTCCGGCGAAGCGTGTTCCACCAGCCGGAGCACGCCTTCAACGTTGCCAAGATGCAGCGGGCCATGCGCGCCAGCCTCGCCTATTTCGGTTCGGCCTTCGGTCCCTACCAGTTCACCTTTGCCCGCATCATCGAGTTCCCGGGCTATTCCTCCTTCGCCCAGGCCTTTGCCGGCACCATGCCCTATTCCGAAAGCGCTGGGTTCAACGCCAACACCACCGATCCGGAAAAGATCGACTTCACCACCTATGTCGTCGCGCACGAGATGGCGCATCAATGGTGGGCGCATCAAGTGGTCGGCGCCGACATGCAGGGCGCGACCTTCCTCAGCGAAACGCTGGCGCAATATGGCGCACTGATGGTGATGCAGAAGCTGGAGGGTCCGGACAAGATCCGCCGCTTCCTCAAACACGAGCTCGACCGCTACCTCGGGGGCCGCTCGGGCGAGGCGGTCGAGGAACTGCCGCTGGTAAGGGTCGAGAACCAGCAGTACATCCATTATCGCAAGGGCGCCGTCGCCATGTTCCTGCTTCAGCAGCGGCTTGGCGAGGAAGCGGTGAACCGCGCGCTGGCCCGCTTCGTCAGCCGCTTCCGTTTCGCTGGCCCGCCTTACCCGCGCTCCATCGACCTCATCGCCGAGTTCCGGCGCGAGGCGCGCACCCCCGCCCAGCAGCAGCTCATCACCGATCTGTTCGAGCGGATCACCCTGTACGACCTTCAGGTCGACAAGGCCGCAACGCGAAAGGTCGCCGGCGGCTGGGAAACCACGCTGACCCTGACCGCCCGCAAGTTCGAGGCCGACGGCAAGGGGGCCGAGCGCGAAGTGCCCTTGAACGAACCGATCGAGGTGGGCCTGTTCACCGCCCAGCCGGGCCTCGGCGCCTTTGACCGGTCGAACGTGCTGGCGATGGGGCTGCAGCCGATCCGCTCGGGCACCCAGACGCTGACCGTCCGTTCGGCCAAGCGCCCGACCCATGCCGGGCTCGACCCGTACAATTTCTACATCGACCGCAACAGCGAGGACAATGTCGCTGGCGTGGACTGATCCCGCTTCGGAAGTGCGCCAGCCCGCGGGTCAGCGAGCCGGCGCTTCCCCTGCGGCATTGTCCGGCCCGTTCTGCTCCGCCTCGAGGTCTCGATCGAGGCGGGCGGCGCGCTCCTCCAGTTCGGTCGCGGTCTCGTTGAAGCGCTCGTCGAAGGTCCGCCGGTCGCTGCAGCCGGACTGAAGCGCAAGCACGGCCAGCAGGACGGACGGCACGAGCGGGCGCATCAATAAGACTTCCGGTAGCGGACGTTGACGTTGGTGCGTCCGGAGCCGCCGGCCTGGCTCAGGATCGACAGGCTCCGGCTGAGCGCCACTTCGAGCTGGGTTGCGGTGAAGCCGCGCGCGTCGGTGACGACCTCGAGATAGATGTCGTCGGTCAGATACTTGCCCGCCGCCAGCGCCGTGCCGCGGCCGAGCGTCTCGTCCGCACCGAGGATGCGCAAGCGATCGATACCCGCCACCTGCCTGAGCTTGCCAAGCGGGTTCAGCCCGCCCCCGCCCGACGCGCGCAGCGTGTTCAATGACGCGGCGAGCTGGACTGCCTGAATGGCCGACAATTGCCCGACCGAATTGCCGAACAGGATGCGGCTGACGATCTCGTCCTGCGGCAGGCCGGGGCTGCTCGAGAAGGTGATGCGCGGGTCGGCGGCGGTGCCGGCGACATTCACCGTGACGTCGATGTCATCGATCGTTTCCGTCGCCCGCATGCTGATCCGCGCGTTGTCGGTACTGCCACCGGCAAAGCGGATCCGGCCTTCCTGAAGCGCAAAGGACCGGCCGGCGAAGCCGAGCGTGCCCCGCACCAGTTCGACGTCGCCCGCGACGCGCGGGTCCTGGCTGCTTCCGCTGACCTGCAGGCGGGCGCTCCATTCGCTTTCCAGCCCCATGCCGCTGACGAACAGCTGGCCCGGCGCGACGATGGCGAGGTCGAGCTGGACATTGCCGAAGCTCTGCCCGGCGGACGGCGGGGGCGCGTCGCCCGTCACCCTCGGCCGGCCCCGCGGCGGCTTGAAGCGGACGCCGGTAAGCTCAGGCACCTGCGAACTGGCCTGGCGGACGAACTGGTAGCGGGTCGCAGGAAGGCGGACGGTTCCGGTCAGCACCGGATTCTGGTTAGCGGCCTTGATCAGCCGCACGGCGCCGGTCGCGGTGACCCGCAGCGCATCGCTGTCGGCAAGGCGCGCATTGTCGAGGCTGAGGTCGAAATTGGCCGGATAGCCGCTGGCGGCTGCCAGGCTGACGAAGCCCGACCCTGCAACCAGCCCGCTCCCCGCGTCGGCCGTGAGCTGATCGACCTGCAGCCGTTCGCCGGTGAAGCGCCCCTGGATGGCAAGGTTGGTCAGGCGGGTGCCGTAAGTCGTATTGGCATAGACGAGGTTGCGGCCGCGGACGATCCCGGTCAGCTGCGGCTGCTCGACCCGGCCAGCGAAGTCGGCAGCGAGCCCGAGCGGCCCGGCAAGGGTCTGGTCGGTGAGCCCGGCAAGGCTGAAGAGCGCGTCGGCCGGGCCGATGTAGCGGATGCCGCCACTGAGCGGCGCACGGGCGATCTGCTCGGTCCAGCTCCCGCCGCCCTGCGGCCGGATCGCGGCCTGCACCCGCCCGACAACGGTTCCGCGGGTGCGCATCACCGCCCGCAGGCTGCCGGACCCGGGCGCCAGCGCGGCAACGAGATTGACGTCGAGCGGGCGGCTGACGCTGGCGGCGGTGGTACGGGTGAAGCGGCGAACGGCGAGGCTCGCGTCGAGACGCGGAAAGCCGCTTCCTGCCTGGACGAAGTCGATGCTTCCGGTCGCCTGGCCGCCGAGGCCTAGCCCCGGGGTAAAGGCTTCGACCAGGGCAAGATCGAGGTTGTCGATCCGGCTTTGCAGGCGGAGACTGCCGCCACCGAAGCTTCCGGCAAGCCGCATCGACCCGCGCTCGAAGGACAGACGGGTCGGCAGAAGCTCGTAGCGCCCGCTGCGCGGAACGATCCGAGCCGGGCTGGCGGTGGCGACGTCGATGCCGTTCACCCGGCCCTTCAGGGCAGCGCGCCACAAGGTAGGCTGAAGCTCGCTGTTGAAGGCGAGGCGGAAGGGCACGCCGGAGCGGCCCTCGG
>ERZ1066118.1434-NODE-1434-length-14999-cov-7.747859_pt1 | contig 14999 bp, 13 predicted proteins | sample MGYA00382765_ERZ1066118 | MGnify/ENA primary metagenome ERZ1066118 (study PRJEB33369, sample SAMEA5778348) | biofilm metagenome | biome: Industrial cooling water; feature: Water cooling tower basin; material: Biofilm | place: United Arab Emirates | collected...
CGGGAGGACGCCGCGGCGGGTGAGCGCCCGCCCGCCGTGCTCCTCGCTGCCGACCACGAAGCAGTAGCGCTGTCCCGGCGTTAGGTTGGGGAGGTCGATCCAGTGGATCCAGCGTCCGTCCTCCAGCCCCTCGATCTGGTGCGCATTGCCGCGCGCCACGCTGCGGTACTCGGAGGGGGAGCGGCGGGGCTCGGTGTCGAAGCGGACCTCCGCCTGGGGGATCGAGCGCAGCGTCTGGGCGTTCACCGTCATCGAGGTGGAGGTGTTGCCGCGCCATGTGAGGTAGACGTGGTTCGGCGCCTGCGCCTCGACGCTTTTCACCCCCATGCTCAGGAGGAGTGCGAGCCCGAGAGAAGCACTCGCCCTCAGCGGGGCGGAGATCACGCCGGCACGGAACGTCTGGGTTGTCATCTCAGCGAGCCTCATCACGGTACGATTGTGACGCCAAGGCCCAGCGTGCGGCCGGCAAGTGCGTGGTTGATGCGCCGAATTGGAGGTCTGATGCTCGCGCTCCGCCTGGTGGGTGAGGTTACGCAGGTCGGCGTTGATCCGAATACCCCCATCCATGAAGTCGCGCTCGATCGCTCCCTCCCGGACGCCTTCTTCGTTGGTCTCGTCGAACTTGGTGCTCTCCAGCGCTGCGAGCTCCTCGTAGGCGGGGCGCCCGACAGGGAAATGTGCAGCCGCGCGCTGAGCGGGGCTGGCCGTTCCGGCAGCTATTCTGTTCATCGGATATGCGCGCTCGGGATTGATTCGTTGCCACGGGCGAAGACTCGACCCAATTGAGAGCCGTCCGCTATCGCCGATCAATGCCTCCAAGCTCACCGGAACCGGGCTGGTACGGCGTCGTTACGGCCGTGGGGCGGCAGGTTGTCGTTCTGTTGTAAAACTCAGCGGGGGAGAGCTGCTGGAGTGCTCGGCGGGAGGTAGAGCGTCTTCGTGCGGAGCCTCGGGGGCGTGCCTCCGGGCCCCGACGAGTCCTCGCGGCTGTTGCCAATCGTGCCATCCGGTGAGACCAGCTGATCCGATTCGCCGGGTTGCATCGACTGAACGCGGTGAGGTGCTGGGCTGGAGAGGGGCCTACCTTCGGGAAGACGTGCCAGCAAGGCCGCAGCGGCCAAGGCTACGGCGAGCGGTCGAACGTGGTTGGAGCTCGAAAGGTCGCACGGGCAGCTTGGAATCACCCGCGAAGCAGAGCGGCCCTGCATCGTTGCAGGGCCGCTATTTACATCATCAGGCAAACAATGTTTTCGCTGTCCTCTTCTTATCAGTAGCGCAAAGTTGCCGCACCCCAGGTGAACCCGGCCCCGAACGAGACCAGCAGCGCCACATCTCCGCTCTTGAGCCGGCCTTCCGTTATGGCCTCGTGCAGTGCCACGGGGATCGAGGCCGAGCTCATGTTCCCGTATCTCCCCACGTTGGAGTAGACGCGCTCCTTCGTCACTCCCGCATGCTTCGCCACCGAGTCCAGAATCCGCTGGTTCGCCTGGTGGGGAATCAGCAGCTCGACCTGATCCCACGAGAGCCCGGCGTCTCGCAGCGTCTCGTCCGAGATCGAGGTCATCGTGCGCACCGCGCTCTTGAACACTTCGCTGCCGTCCATCTGCAGATAAATGGATCTCTCCTCGAGCGCAGCCGCCGAAAAGGGAATGGCTGCTCCGCCGGCCGGCCTCTGCAGCGCGCTCCTGTGGCGGCCGTCAGCTCCGGCGAGGGTGGAGAGCACCCCCTTCTCCCCGGTGCTCGGCTGCACGATGACCGCCCCGGCGCCATCTCCGAAGAGGACGCAGGTGCTACGATCCTCCCAGTCCAGGATCGAGCTCATCTTCTCCACGCAGATGAACAGGACCGTTTGGGCATGCCCCGCAACGATGTGTGCTTCGGCGATCTGCAGCCCGTAGGAGAAGCCGGCGCATGCCGCGGCAAAGTCATACGCCATCTTCGTTGGGGCGCCCATCGCCGCCTGGACCTCCGACGCCGTCGAAGGCATCAGGTGATCCGGAGTGAGCGTGGAGACCAGAATGAGGTCGACGTCCTGGATGGTGACGCCCGCCGCTGTGAGCGCCTGCTCGGCCGCAGCGACCGCCATACTCGTGGCGGTCTCCTCGGCGCAGGCGACTCGCCGCGAGGAGATCCCCGTCCGCGTACGAATCCACTCGTCGGACGTATCCACCCGTGTCGCGAGCTCGTCGTTCGTCACTTCGCGCGACGGCAGGTAGATGCCGGTCCCGGTGATCTGTATGTGAGGACGACGTTTCATTCGTACACGGGTTCGCGGCTCGATTGAATCCCCACCAACTGCTTTTCTCAGGGTATGGTTCAGCAGACAACGTACCCCTACGTCGAAGAGTGCGATTGGCGCCCTCGGATCGAGCCCTTTCGCTGTTGTACGCTCTTACCAGAGCTTCCAGTAGCCGGCCTGACCTGATCTGGATCCGACGCGGAGCTGGAAGACGAGGGGCTAAGACGAAGTAGGCCCGACCTACTAAACAGCGGTCGGGCCTACTCTCACTCTAGTCGGGACGACAGGATTTGAACCTGCGACCCCCTGAACCCCATTCAGGTGCGCTACCGGGCTGCGCTACGTCCCGAGCCTCCGGTACTTCTCCAGCAAACAGGCGGAAAAGATAGGCAATCCGGACGCAGCGAGCAACCTCCGATGCCAGTGGTGTTTACCTCCTTCAACGGGGAAGAGCCGGCTCGCTCCCGCCTCACCTCCCCCTACGCCGTAACGTGCTTCAGCAACCGGTCGTCGCTACCGAAGAGCGCCTTATTGAGACCCGACGCATCCACCTCGCACGTCCGACTAAGCCTATGCCCCACTCCAGGCCGACTGTAATACTTGGAACCAGCATCACACTCTGAGACATGGCCGACCTCCGGCTTCTGGGCCCTGTGCCCGTCAATGGTCAGATTCCTGACGCCCCGCACTAAAGGTGACGGTCGTGACCAGCCGGGTCGGCCTTCCCATTTCAACTCTGCTGCGAAAGCACTTTGCACTCCCGCGGTCCCCCCGGCCGATCAGGCTGCCTGACTCATCTCCGCCAGCACGGCATCCAGCTGCCCCATCGCCGACTTCATCCCCTCGATCATCCCCATCTGAACCAGCTGCTCCATCGCCTCCAGGCTCGGGAACGTCGTCACACCTGTGAAGCGCGAGCCAGTGGCCGTCGGCTCAAAGCTGAAGTCCATCCGCATCGACGGCATCTGCTCGTTCGGCTGCCCGCTCTCCTGAGCGAATCCATCCTCCACCTCGAAGCGACGCCCCGGCTCCACGGCGAGGAAGCGCCAGTAGCCGCGAGACTGGCTCCCATCCGGCCCAGTCATGTGGTACGCCGAACGGCCGCCGACCCTTACGTCGTGCTCGGTAAACGTCGCTGGCCATTCCTCCGGGCCCCAGAACTTCTCCAGTTGACGCGGATCCGTGTACGCCTGCCACAGGCGCTCGACGGGAACTGGATAATCACCAACGACCGTGAGGGTGAGGGCGTTCTTGTCCGAGTTGATCGATGTGATTGGCATGTCTCTACTCCTGGTTTGTGTGGTCTGAGAAAAGTTTGTCCAGCTGACTGAGACGGATCCTCCAAAGCTCCTCCAGCTGTGCGAGGACGCTTCTTGTCCGGGCGATTCGCTCCGGGTTGCCGCGTACGATTCGCTCGCGGCCCTGCGGGTGTTTGGTCACGAGCCCAGCTCCTTCCAGTACGGCGATGTGTTTCTGAACAGCCGCGAAGGACATGTCGTATCTCGCCGCGAGGGCGGAGATCGACGTTTCCTCGCCGCCGCCCAGCCGGCTCAGAATGTCGCGCCGCGTAGTGTCCGAGAGCGCGTGGAAAACACGGTCGAGCTCTGCATCGCTCAGCTCAGGGGGCATGATGTCCCAGCCCCACGCGCTGCGTACCTCCACGTGCGATTTTCATCCACTGCCCTCGCTCAGCCCTTCACCTCCAAGTGGCGGGCGAAGTTGTCCAGGATCGCCTGCCACCCCTGCCGCTGCATCTCGGCAGAGTTCTCCGACTCCGCGTCGAAGTTCACCTTTACCAGCACCTGGTCCCCAGTCTCGACGAACCGTATATCGACCTTCCTGCCGTCCCCGAGCTCGTACTCGATCAGCTCGTTGGGAATGACCCGCGTGTATGTGCCCTCGAAGTCGAAGCCCTGGCTGCCGTCCTTCGCCTCCATTCGCGAGAGGAACCTGCCCCCTTCGCGGAGATCGACCTCGCTACGCGTGGTGTGCCAGCTCTCGTGGGCGGCGTTCCACTGCTGGATATCAGCCGGGCTGTTGTAGGCGTTCCACACCTTGCTCAGGGGCGCCTTCACCGAGGTCTCGATCGCGATCTTCACAGCATTCTCCTTGGCAAAAGTGATTCGTCAGACCTTCATCCGGTACGTCGAACGACCAGAACTGGAAGCAACGTACAACCATTTGGTTGTATAATAGGAGGGGGTCGGAGAGCACGCAAGGGGTTTGTTCAAAACGGAGGAGGGCACACCGTGCGGCGTGCCCTCCTCACTCCCTCTGGACCTCATGCTCACTTGGACCACGCCTCGGCCGCTGCCGCCAGAATCACCCTGCTAAGGCCCAGCAAGCGCAACCCGGCACGTGATCAACGCCTATTGCAGCGGCGACTCGTCCCCTGGTCTTAGCTCAGCCGCAGCCACTCTGCCCCAACATCCTGCTGGCTTGTTTCCTCGGCCCAGACCACCCGCGCCCGCCTCGGTACCGGTGCATCCAACTGGACGTCGAGCGTCAACACCTCTTCACGACGCATCAGCAGCAGCTCGAGCTTCGTCCCCTCGCCTCCGCCGCTCGCCTTGGCAGCAATCGACAGCAGCCGCACCCGCGCCCCATCAATCGCGAGAATCTCATCCCCGACGTTGACACCCGCGCGATGGGCAGGAGAGCCCTCCAGGACGTTGGTTACCTTCACCCTGCCGCCCGTTTCCTCCCGCAAGCGCAGACCCATCCGCGTCTCTGTAGCTGAGGGGGGGACGATTCTTGGGCCATTCCGGTAGTTTGTCGCCCCAGCTGGCTGAACCGCACCCGGCCCCGCGGCTTCTGCGCGAAGCCCGGCCTCCATGGTCATGGGTAGGCCTGGGCCTCCGCTGGCTGAGGGATGACCACGTTGCGATATCCGCACATCTGCCCCAGTGCCCTCCACCAGCTTCAGCCCGGCCCTGGCGAGCACCCCGTCGAAGTCGATCTCATCAACTCCGCGCACCCAGGCTGCGAAAAGCTCCCCGACGCTGCCGCCGTACACCTCCTCCACAACCTCCTGGATGCCACCCTCACCCTCCTCGGCGAACCCGGAGCCGCTACTCTCTTCGTGCCGGCGCCACAGCTCCTGCATCACCCCATCGAGGGATCGCTCGCCACGCCACTTCGATCGAATCTCCAGATCGAGCGCCATCGCCACCAGCGCGCCTTTCTGATAGTAGGAAACCTGAGAGTTCGGCGTGTGAGCGTCCGGTCGGTAGAATTTAATCCAGGTGTCGAAGGAGGAGTCCTCCAGGCTCTGATGATGGCGCCCCGGCAGCTCCTGGTGCTTCGCAATCGCGTCCCCAAGCCTCTCGAGATAACGCTCCGGCGACATCAGTCCGGCCAGCAGCAGGATGCGGTCGGTGAAATAGGTGGTGAATCCCTCCACCACCCACAGATTTCGTGTGTAGTTCTCGCGGGTATAGTCGAAAGGCCCCAGCGGCGCCGGGCGGATACGCTTGCCTAACCAGACATGGAAGAACTCATGCGCGACGAGCGAGATCAGGCTCTCATAACCCTCTCCGGTCAGCGTCGCCTGCGTAACCAGCAGCGTCGTTGAGGTCTTGTGCTCGAGCCCCCCACGCCCCTCCGGCCCCACATGCACCAGGAAGAGGTAGCGGTCGTACGGCAGCCCCCCAAATAACTTCGAGCAGACGTCGATCACCCGCCGCGTATCCGCCACGAGCTGATCCTCATCCAGCCCCCCGGTAGGCCCCCAGAAGGCGTAACGATGTGGGATCCCCTCCTGCTCCCACTCGATCACGCGCTGCGTCCCGATCTCTATCGGGCAGTCGACGAGCTCATCGTAATCCTCCGCCACCCAGTCGCCGCTGCCGCTCTCGCGCAAGCTCGTGGCGACCTCCCACCCCTGCGGCCGCTCGATCGTGAGGCGCACTTCCTCATCTTCGCGGTCGCTCACATACATGAACACGGAAGCGCCATTCACATATCCGTGCGAAGCATCCAGGTGGCTCGTGCGCACTGAGAGCTCGTTTGCGTATACGCGATACCGCGCCGTCACCTCGCCGGCACCCGCAGCATCAATCCGCCAGGTGTTCTTGTCGATCTTCCGGAACGGGAGCGCTCCGCCCGACGCGTCGCTCGGCGCGAAATCCTGAACATTCCTCGCATACTCCCTCAGCAGGTAGGAGCCAGGCGTCCAGGACGGCATCACGAGCTCAAGGGACCCAGCGGCAGCGTCGAACCGGATCTGAACTTCGAGGATGTGTGTGTGAGGCTCAGGCAGGGAGAGACTATAGTGAATCGCCATCCGTTATTGGGCTTAGCTTGAAATCTGACCCATCGGGATGAGCGGAGCCCCGTTCCCGAAAAGCGTCTGCAGTTCTTCGCGTTGCTCGCGGCCTTGCGGTGAAATCGTCGCGCCTAACGCCCCTCCCGCCCCAGCCACGCACTGGCCGCCAACGCCCCGGCGATCACGCCTGCACCCACCCCCAGCGGATGGACGCGCTTCAACGGAAGCTCCCTGGCGACACTGTTCGCGATGAAGAACAGATTTGCCGGCCGCTCCGCCATTCTCCGCATCAGGTAGGGGTACCACGAATCACCGTAGGGAAGGTAGATCCGCACATTGTACCCCTCCTCACGGAGCCTCTGCTGCAGGTCGCGGCGGATGCCGTACAGCATCTGGAATTCGAAGCTGCTCTTCGGGATCCCGCGCTCGAACGCGAACCGCCGCGTCGCCGCAATCATCTTGTCGTCGTGCGTCGCGATCGCTGGATAGTTGCCGTCGCGGAGGAGCAGCTCCATGTCGCGCACGAACATCCGGTCGACCTCCCCCTTCGACTCATAGGCGACGCTGGGCGGCTCCATGTACGCGCCCTTCACCAGCCGCACGCGTGCGCCAAGCTCGTTCATCCGCTGGATGTCATCGCGCGTCCTCCGCAGATACGACTGCAGCACAGTGCCGACGTTGCGGTATCCCTCGCTCCAGAGCGTCTCCACGAGACGGATCGTTCGCTCTGTGTAGGAGCTCGCCTCCATGTCGAGCCGGACGAAGATCTCCCCCTCGCCATCCCCGAGGTCCCGCGCCCGCTGAAGGATCCTCCGGAGGTTCTCGATCGCGAAGCGCTGGCCGATCTCCAGGCCAAGCTGCGAAGGCTTCAGGGAGATGTTTCCGGTGATCCCGCTGATAGGAATCCGTTCGATGCTGCGGATCACCATCTCGGTAGCGGAGAGGGCCTCGTCGCGGTCGGTGACGATCTCCCCGAGGAAGTCCAGGCTCACCAGAAGCCCATCCCTGTTCAGGATGCGGGACGCAGCGATTGCCTCCTCCAGCGTTTCCCCCGCCACGAACCTTTTCGCCATCTGCCGACCGAATGAGGCTTCGGTCACCAATGATCGGGCAGCGGGGCTGTTGCTGAGGTAAAGCAGGCTTTCTCGAAGCATTCCGGAGCTAAAATTCCTCTTCGTTTTCGTCGTCGAAGAACCCTTGTCGAGGAGTATCGTCAGATCTCGACGCGATTGTCTCTTCGAGGATCTCTTTAACCTTCGTCAGCGGCAACCGCTCGAGCATTCCGCGAGCTTCCTCTGCTGAGTCGGCCGTTACCAAATCGTCTGTTTCAAGGTGCCCCATGATGGCACTGCCATGATCCGCCCAGCGCAGGAAGATGAGGTACCCCGCCCACTTCCCCCCCTCCAGCTCCTCGTTCTCGACCGCGGCCGTGTACGGAGAGCCGTCTGACGCGTCGAATCCGGGAGCCCGCCCGTGGATCGCGATGTATCCGCCGAGGGTGGTCTCGTCCGCGTCCCCGGGGGCTACGGGGTTCAGCCGGTCTTCCTTGCTGCTGTATAACACGGATACCTCCGGAGATTGCCCTATTCAGCGATCGACTCTGAACCGCATGTCGGGTCGTCGTATGCCTCGCCCGGCCCACTCCATGCCGAGCGCTTCTGCGCCACCACGGATGCTTTCAATTTCACTGCCAGAACCATGTCCAGCAGGAGAATGCACGCCGCTGTTTTCGATGCGCCTGGACCGCCCGAGGTAGTCGAGTACCGCGAAGTAGACGTTCCCAGCCCCGGCCAGGGAGAGGTCCTGATCCAGGTCGGAGCCGCTGCGATGAACCACCTCGACCTCTGGGTGCGGCGCGGGCTGCCGATCGAGACGACGATGCCGCACATCGGGGGTTCCGACGTAGCAGGTATTGTGGTTGAGGCAGGTGACGAGACCGCGCGCACGCTGCTGGGGACCAGGGTGGTGGTGAACCCGGGCCTCTCCTGCGGCACCTGCCGCGAGTGCATCTCCGGGCAGCAGTCGCTCTGCCCCGACTTCCGTATCCTCGGAGAGCATACCGATGGCGGTTTCGCCGATTTCGTCGTCGCCCCGATCGCAAACCTCCACCTGATCCCCGACCACGTTTCGTTCGAGACGGCGGCAACGTTGCCCGTCTCCTACTCAACGGCCTGGCGAGCCCTCATCAGCAGGGCACGCGTGCGGGCGGGAGAGGACGTGCTGGTGATCGGTGCATCCGGAGGGACTGCCATCGCTGCGATCCAGATCGCCAAGCTCGCCGGAGCTCGCGTTCTCGCTGTAACCAGTGGCGCGCACAATGTGCGGCGGGTGAAGGAGCTGGGAGCTGAAGTCGTCTATGACCGCCTCGAGGTGGATTTCGCCCGCGCTCTCCACGCAGACACCCGCCGGCGGGGGGTGGATATAGTAGTGGAGAACGTCGGCGCCCCTACATGGGAGTCGAGCATACGCTCCCTGGCCCCAGGCGGCCGCCTCGTCACCTACGGTGCAACGGCGGGGCCCGCCGCCGAGATCGACCTCCGCCGCCTCTTCTGGCGACAGCTCGAGATCATCGGCACCACCATGAGCTCCAACGCCGAGTTCGCCGCGATGCTCCGCGTCGCCTTCTCCGGAGCCCTCTCCCCGGTCATCGACGAGATCCTTCCCCTCTCCCAAGCCCCCGCAGCCCACTCCCGCCTGGAAACGGGCACCCACTTCGGCAAACTGATACTCGTGCCCTAGAGCTATCGGTTATCAGCTATCGGCTATCAGATAGGTCGGAGGAGCGGGAGAAGTGCCCGCCGGAATTACCGGACTTCGCGGTGCAAGAGCATGGGACCCGAGCGCGCCGACAAAAAGATGCAGCTCTACGTCCGACGGCCGCCCTGATAGCTGAAAAACTGATAGCCGATAGCTTCCAACCAGCCAGTTTTCGCAGGAGGATCGACGAGTTGGCCTCCGGGATTGCTGCTGTCCGAGCCACCAGCGTTCCGCCGCGCAACACCATGCAGCCCCAGCGCCCGGACAAAAAAGAACGCCGGCCCTCGAGAGCCGACGCCCCTACCGATAGCCGATAACTGATAGCCGATAGCTCAACCCCCCTCTACCCGGGTGACTTCGTTGGCGCGCGGCCCCTTCGGGTCGTCGACGATCTCGAATTCGACTTTGTCGCCCTTCTTGAGAGAGCGGAAGCCTTCCATCGTGATGGCGGAGTGGTGGACAAAGACGTCCTTACCCCCGTCGTCCGGGCGAATGAACCCAAAGCCCTTGTCGTCCTTGAAGAATTCCACCACACCAGTCTGACGAGCCATAATCCCTCCGCAGGATGACGGGACCGCCAAAGGCCGCGGCGTCTACCCGTCTCCCGCCGCCGCGGTCGGAACAACGAAGGGGCGATTTCCGCAACAACTATACCTCAGTGACGAGATTGTTACGGCTCCTAACCTGCCGGTTAGTATCTCCGTCGCTTTGCCAGGAACATCACCCGGTCGGTCCAACCAATCCTCCCCCACCCATAGCCAACAAACGATAGCTGATAGCCTGCCCCGCTGGCTCGTCGCTTGCCTCGCCTTCTTCGGTCGCCCACTTTCCGCGAAATCGGCTGTTTATCACTCGCTCATACACCACACCACAATGGCTGAGACATTGTCTTCGTCTGCCAGCGATCAGGCGATCCTCGCGAGCCCCGGCGTCACCGAGCTTCTGCAGCGCGTCGCATCGTCCATCCGCGTCGAGAATGGGGCGGTGCGGCTCGTCGATCAGAACGCCCTTCGTTCATCAGGCATCGATGCGCTGGTGCGTGAGGCCGTCTTCGCGGAGGACCTCGATCTCCGGGACACCGCCCGCTGGGTCATCGGCGAAGTCGGCGCCCAGCTCGGCGTCATCCCCTCGTCGATCCATGACCTTTACATCGCACGGGGGCAGGGGAAGGTCGGCGGCTTCACGGTGCCAGCGATGAACATCCGGGCGGCGACCTACGACACAGGCCGCGCGCTCTTCAGCGCCGCGGTCGAGCTGGATGTAGGCGCGCTGATCCTGGAGATCGCCCGTTCCGAGATCGGCTACACCGATCAACGGCCGGCGGAGTACGTGGCGGTGCTGACCGCGGCAGCGATCAAGGAGGGATGGTCAGGGCCGCTTTTTGTTCAGGGCGACCACTTTCAGGTCAACGCCAAGAAGTACGCGGCTGACCCTGAGCCCGAGCTTAGGGCAGTGCGCGACATCGTCCGGGAGGGTATCCACGCCGGCTTCTACAACATCGATGTCGATACCTCCACTCTTGTCGACCTCTCCAGGGGCGATCTGGATGCCCAGCAGGAGGTCAACTATCGCCTCTCCGCCGAGCTGACCGCCTTTATCCGCCGGCTTGAGCCTGAAGGGGTCACCGTCTCCATCGGCGGTGAGATCGGCGAGGTGGGAACCGAGAACTCGACGCCTGAAGAGCTGCGCGCGTACATGGATGGCTATGTCCGCTCCCTTGCCGCACTCGGTGAGAAGACGGGGGCGAAGCTCGCCGGCCTCTCCAAGATCTCGGTTCAGTCCGGGACCACGCATGGCGGCGTCGTGCTGGCCGACGGATCTATAGCGGATGTGGCGATCGACTTCGATACGCTCCGGACGCTGTCGCGGCTCGCGCGTGAGGAGTACGGGCTGGGCGGCGCGGTGCAGCACGGCGCTTCGACACTCCCGCAGAGCGCGTTCGACAAGTTCCCGCAGATGGAGACCGCCGAGATCCACCTCGCAACCGGCTTCCAGAACATCTTCTACGATCACCCGTCCCTGCCCGAAGAGCTGCGCAAGCGTATGTACGCCCACTGCGAGACAGCCTTCCCGGAAGAGCGGAAGCCGGCGGATACTGACTCACAATTCTATTACAAGGCCCGGAAGAAGGCGCTCGGTGCCTTCAAGCGCGACCTTTGGGACCTGCCCGAGGAGAACCGATCTGCGATCCGTGGAACTCTCCGGGAGCAGTTTGCCTTCCTCTTCCGGACGCTGAAGGTCGACCACACCCGCGGGATCGTAAGCGAGCACGTGAAGACGGTTCCGTTCAGCCGCTCCGGCCCGAGCGCTTTGCGGGTCAAGGCTGCGGCCGACGACTGGGACCTGTCGGACTGAGACGGTCGTACGGGGAGGTGAGAAGCGGGCCATCCTTCGCCGGGTGGCCCGCTTCTTCTTAGTCCCCGCATAAAACCACTCCGCTGGCTGCGTGGTCGGGGGGTGGCGGTAGCCTTCGGGGGAACGAAATGTGCTAAATGCCCGTCGCCGGCCGATTTCTGGCTGCGGCCCTCCGGCGTCCAGCCGCCCGATCCATCGACAGCCTGCTCCCGCTACGGAGTGGCTCGCGGGGCTCTATCGCATCGAAAGACTTGAACATCGATAACCAGGTCGCGGATCAGGTTACGATCCGCGAAAACAAGCTCTCTCTCGTCGAACGTCTGGCGGATGATCTCGCCCACGAGATCAAGAACCCGCTGCACTCGATGGTGATAAACCTGGAGGTACTGCGTCGTCGTCTGGCCCGGCTGGGTGCCGAGCCGAGCGAGGAGTTGCTCCGCTATGCAGGCGTGCTCAGCTCGGAGCTGGAGCGGGTGAATCGAAGAGTCGACCTCCTGCTGCGGATGGTGCGACCACACCGCGACGGAGAGGATCCGACCACGGTTGCCGAGGTCCTCGAGGAGCTGCACGAGCTGGTCGAGCTGGAGTGCCAACGGCACGAGGTGACCCTGGTCCTGGAGCCGCCGAACGTCATCACTCGCGCACGTCTTCCGCGGGCAGCCGCGAGGCAGATGATCCTCAGCCTGATCCTGAAGACGCTCGATTCCGTACCACCCGGGGGCTCTCTCGAGGTAGCCTCCACTGTTACCGACGACACGATCCAGCTGCACTTCCGGGGCATCGGACTCGACCCCGAGGCACCCGCGCTTCCACCGACGGAGGAGGATATCTCCTACCTTCCTGTCGCTCGTGCTTTGGCGGAGACGCTTGGCGGTCAGCTCGACATCGCCGAAGACCAGCCCAGCCGCCGAGCAGCTCTTCCCGGAAGCTACGTCCTGACCCTGCCCAGAGACCGCTGACCCGCCGCCCGGGTCGGAACATCTGGCGCTCCCTTCGTGTAGCCAACTCCCTGACGAAGTCCACCGTCGTTGCTCCTCGTTTCGAGGGCACCTATCTTTAGCGTTCGGTCCTCGAACGACCACGAATTCCAGAATAACGGGGCATGGCAGCAAAGATCCTTATCGCCGACGACGAGCGTCACATCGCCGACGGCCTGCAAATGCTGCTTTCCGACGACGGCTTCGAGGTAGAAGTGGCGACGGACGGGCAGGTGGCCTGGGAGATGATCGAAGGCGGTAATTACGCGCTCGTGCTTGCCGATCTTCGCATGCCGGAGGTCGATGGGCTCGAGCTCTTCTCGCGGATGCGTGAAGCAGGCATCAGTAGCGAGATGATCATAATTACGGGCAAAGGCTCTGTTGATACCGCCAAGGAGGCGATGCGGCAGGGTGCTTACGACTATCTCGAGAAGCCACTGAAGATCGATCGCCTGAAGGAGCTTATCCCCAAGGCGGTCGAGAAGTACCAGGTCAAGGAGTCCAATCGGCAGCTCCAGGAGCGGCTGAAGGGACTTTCTCGTTTTGGGGATCTGGTCGGTCAGTCTGAGGAGATGCGCGAGATCTACTCGATGGTGGAGGCGGCTGCGCCCACCAATGCGAGCATCCTCATCATCGGCGAGAGCGGCACCGGCAAGGAGCTGGTTGCCCGCGCAATCCACGACAAGTCTCCGCGGAAGAAGGGGCCGTTCATCGCAATCAACTGCGCGGCGTTCCCGCGTGAGATTCTCGAGAACGAGCTGTTCGGCCACGAGAAGGGCGCGTTCACCGGCGCCACTAACGAGAAGCAGGGCTGCTTCGAGCTCGCCGACGGCGGTACGCTCTTCCTGGACGAGGTCGCCGAGATGGAGCCCGACATCCAGGTAAAGCTCCTCCGCGCCCTCGAGGAGCGCTCCTTCCGCCGCCTGGGCGGCAAGAAGGAGATCCATGTGGACATCCGCGTCGTCTCCGCAACGAACAAGCACATCAAGAAGGCGATCGAGAACGGCGAGCTCCGTGAGGACCTCTACCACCGGCTCGCCGTCATCCCACTCTTCCTGCCCCCCCTTCGGGAGCGCCGCGGCGACGTCCGCCTCCTCGCGGAAACCTTCCTCCGGCGTTTCGCTGCTGAAAACGGCAAGGAGATCGAAGGCTTCTCTCCTGAGGCACTCGAGTTCATCAACGAGTACCGCTGGCCCGGAAACGTCCGCGAGCTGAAGAACGCCCTCGAGCGCTCTCTGATCCTCGCGCGGGGCAAGTACATCACGCTGTCGGACCTGCGCGCCCACGAGCTGATCACGACGGAAGATCGCGAGCTCCGCATCCCCGTCGGCACCTCGCTCGAACAGGCCGATCGCACGCTGATCCTCAAAACCTTCTCCTTCGTCAACGGCGACCATCAGAAGGCCGCCTCGATGCTGGGCATAGAGGAGGAAAAGCTCCGGAACCAGCTCAGCGCCCTCATGAGCTCCGAAGCACCCGTGACTGCCTAAGTCAGCACTGAACCAGACCCTGGAGCCGGAGCACCCCAACGCTCCGGCTCTACGCTGTCCAGCCTTTCTTTCTCCGTGCCCAAGGCTGCCCCGTCAACGCCCCTCCGACGCACCAGTCTCTTCTCACCCGCCCGCTCCGATCCCTCTGTCAGCTGACAACCGGTAGCCGATAGCCTCAACAGGCATGTCCATTGCACTTTTCCTGAACCGACAGAGTTCCGTCTGGAGCTCCGGATTCTTTGCAGGGCATGGTGTTAGATGGGCACGCGACGCGTCCTGGTCATCGAGGATGAAACCTCAGCGAGAGAAGCCCTCGAGAACCTCCTGACGGAGGAAGGATACACAGTCAGAAGTGCTCCTTCAGGGCTTGAAGGACTGCACTGCTACGACGAATTCCTTCCTGACGTGGTCGTCTGTGACTACTATCTACCCGATATTGATGGTTTGCAGGTGCTGAGACGCATGCGGGCGAGCTCCAATCCCGTTCGCTTCGTAATGGTCACTGCGGGAATGAGCGGCGCCGATGAGGAGAAGGCTCTTCGTCAGGAGGCGGACGCGTTTCTCGGAAAGCCGATCGACCTGGGCGATCTGAACCGCGTGCTCGGCGCTCCGCTGCTCTAACAAGCCATAAGCTCGATCTTACGAACCAATGGAAAGGATTACGCTGATGCGTGACCAGGACGATCTCCCGTACGTTATCATTGAGCGCCGCAGCGCCGGCGTCGGCGCATTTGTATGGGGTGCCATCCTCGGAGCGGGCGCGGCTCTGCTCCTTGCCCCCCGTTCGGGTGCGGAGACTCAGGAGGAGATCCGTCAGGGCGTCAGGCGAGTCCGCACGGCGGCCGAAGATCGGGTAGATGCGGTGAGGAGCACCGTGACCCGCACGCGTGAGCGGATCGACGAGCAGATTGGAT
>ERZ1066118.1435-NODE-1435-length-14993-cov-6.217365_pt1 | contig 14993 bp, 14 predicted proteins | sample MGYA00382765_ERZ1066118 | MGnify/ENA primary metagenome ERZ1066118 (study PRJEB33369, sample SAMEA5778348) | biofilm metagenome | biome: Industrial cooling water; feature: Water cooling tower basin; material: Biofilm | place: United Arab Emirates | collected...
GCCGTCCTTGGCATAGACGATGGCGTTGGACTTGACGTGGCGAGCGACGGTCCAGGCGAAGAGGCAGTCCTTCAACTCCTGTTCGGTCGGCGCGCGCTTGGTGACGACCTTCAGATCGTCGGGAAGAATCGCCCCGTTGTCGCGCGACTGGATCAGCACGCCCCCGGCAATGGTCTTGAGCGCCAGCCCGCCCCGGCGCGGGTTGGGCAGCGCGCCGCATTCAAGCAGGCGCAGGTTCTTCTTCTTTGCGAAGATCTCGCGCGCCTCGGCGGAGACGTTGGGGGCAATCACCACCTCGGTAAAGATGGCGCTGATCGCTTCTGCGGTCGCGGCATCAAGCTCGGTGTTGACCGCGACGATCCCGCCGAAAGCCGAAACGCTGTCGCACGCCAGCGCCGCTTCCCACGCGCTCAGCAACGAGCCGCCATGCGCCACGCCGCAGGGGTTGGCGTGCTTGACGATGACGACCGCAGGTTCCTGCCCGGCAAATTCCGCCGCCAGTTCGAGCGCGGCGTCGGCATCGTTGAGGTTATTGTAGCTCAGTTCCTTGCCCTGAAGCTGCCTGGCCTGCGGCACGCCCGCGGTGCCCGAAACCTGCGGGACATAGATCGCCGCCGACTGGTGCGGGTTTTCGCCATAGCGCAGCGTATCGGCGCGCTTCAGCGCCATGGGGAGCGTTTCGGGGAACAGCGTCGGCTCGTCGCTGGCGGCGGGCGAGAAGGCGAACCAGCTCGCGATCGCCGAATCGTAAGCGGCGGTGCGCGCATAGGCCTTGCCCGCCATACGGGTGCGGAAGCCTTGCGTGGTCGCGCCGCCATTGGCGTCCATCTCTTCGACCAGCGTGGCGTAGTCGGCAGGATCGGTGAGGATCGTCACGAAGCCGTGGTTCTTGGCTGCCGAGCGCACCATCGAAGGCCCGCCGATGTCGATGTTCTCGATCACCTCCGCGCGGTCCGCGCCCTTGGCCACGGTCGCTTCGAAGGGGTAGAGGTTGACCACGACGAGGTCGATCGCGCCGATCCCGTGGGTCTCCATCGCGTCGACGTGTTCAGGATTGTCGCGCAGCGCCAGAAGCCCGCCGTGGACTGTGGGGTGGAGGGTCTTCACCCGCCCGTCCATCATCTCGGGGAAACCGGTGAGGTCGGAGACATCCTTCACCGCCAGCCCCGCATCCCGCAGCGCCTTGGCGGTGCCGCCGGTGCTGACCAGTTCGACCCCTCGCTCCGCCAGCGCCGCGCCGAGCTCCGCCAAACCGCTCTTGTCGGACACTGAGAGCAGTGCCCGCTTGATCACACCATCAGCCATGCCGGAACCTACCCCGTTTTCTTGAAGCGCCAGGAGAATTGTCCCCCGCTGCGCAATGCCAGTCCTTCGATCACCAGCTGACTGGTCGCATGCGGGCGGCCGTCGCCATCGACCCACAGGCTGTCCTCGGCAGCGAGGGTGATCTCGCCGGCCCCGCCCCTATCCCCGCCGAGGCGGAATTGCCAGAGGCGACCGTCGGGCAAAAGCAGGCTTGCGCCGCGCTTGTCGGGGGTAAGCTGCACTTCGACCCCGCGCCCAAGGTGGAAGCGGATCGCAAAGCCGATCTTGCCGCGCTTGCCGTTCTTAGCGGTGGGGATGAGAATATCCTCCCCCGCCAGTTCGGTGCCATCGCCCGACAGCGTCAGGATGCGCTGGTGGCTGAGGCCGAAACGCCCGGCATAGCCATCATGTGCGGCCTCGATCCGGGTTGCCTCGCGGTGACCCGGGCGGGCGATCTGGCGACGCTCGAGCTCGACCGTCTCTACCCCCTTGCCGAGCTTGCCGTGGAGCAGCACCGCGGTGGAATTGGCATTGTCGAGCACCAGCGTCGAAAAGGCGGCGGTGGCGCGCAGGCCCTGCCCGATGCGCGCGGGCACCAGCCCTCCGGCAAGCGCAGCGCCGCCGCAATTGACGATGATCCGCTGCGGCCCGTCCGAGAGTTCGAAGGCGAGGGTGGAGGCGCAGCCGGTGCGCGCGTGCTTGGCTCTCGGGGGCGGGGCGGTGTCGAACTGGACAAGCGTGTCGCCCGCCTTGATGCGGCTGTAGCCCCAGCCTTCGACCACGGTCAGCGGGCGGGTGCGCACGCCGCTCGCCTCGATCACGGCATTGACCCGGTCGGCCGGGATCGCGCCCTGCCCCTGCCAGTTGCCCAGCGCCCCGTCGCCATGCCGCAACGCGAGCAGCGGCGGCACCAGCAGCTCGCGCATGACGCCAAGCGCCGGGGGCGGCGTGACTTCGGCGGCGTCGTAGCATGCCAGCAGATCGGTCAGCAGGCGAATCGCGTCCAATTGCGCGGCAGGGCAGCGTGACAGCACGCCGCCATCCTCGCCCACCATGTCGCCCAGCGCCTTGACCAGCCCCGCCTCGCCAAACAGCCGCCGGGGCTTGCCGTGGGGGAGCAGCAGCCCGGCGGCAACGACCCCGGCGAAAGCCGCGACCTGGCCGAAGCCCGCAGGCTCGCGCGGGGCGCGCTTGTCGAGCCAGCCGGCGGTCTCGGCAATCGCGGCGAGCAGGCGCGAGCGCAATGGCTTGTCATTGCCGCCGAGCATGTAAGGGGCGTGGACCAGCCATGCGAGCAGCCGAAGGCCGGCAAGCTCGGGCTCCCACGCGGGCCCCTTGCCCACCGCGCCGTGGCCGTGGAGCCAGAGCGCCGCGATCCGCTCGGCCACGGCGGCGCCATCGGCGCGCTGGGCGCTGGCGGCGAGATCGGCGAGCCAGCCGAAGCCATGCACCACCCGCTCGACGCCCGGGGCGTGATGTGCGGGCAGCGAGAAATCGAAGGTCGAAATCGGCAGGCGCACGCCGTGGATCAGGAAGTGGCCTGCACGCAGCGCCGTGCCTGCCGCGCGGTCGCCGCGGTTGGGGCTCTCCACCGTCGCCAGCACACGCACCGCCTGCGGGCGGCGGAACGGCGCGGCGATCGCGTGACCGGGGATGCCCATGCGATAGGCCAGCCGCATCAGCGCCTCGCCCGGCCCGGACTTGACCGCGATCACATCCGACAGCGCGAGCGCGCGCGACGGTTCCGGCTGCTGCGGCATCGGTGCGGGCGCGGCGCCCGGTTCCGGCGCACCGCCCAGCGGCAGCACCGGCGCATCCCCGACCCGCTCTACCAGCGCCTCGGCACGGGCGGCAGCAGGGGGGCGGAGCAGCGTCGCCATTACCTTGCCACCTTCAGCGCGGCGATGTTGGCGGCGTAGTGATCCGGCCCGCCCTTGAAGGTCGCCGAGCCCGCCACCAGCACATCGGCCCCGGCCTCGATGCACAGCCTTGCGGTCTCGGCGTTGACGCCGCCATCGACTTCGAGGTGGATGGGCCGGCCTGAGCGGGTGATCATCGATCGGATCCGCGCGATCTTGTCCAATTGCGAGGGGATGAAGCTCTGCCCGCCAAAGCCCGGATTGACGCTCATCACCAAGACGAGGTCGGCTAGGTCCATCAGGTTGTCGAGCACCTCGACCGGCGTGCCGGGATTGATCACCACACCCGCCTTCTTGCCCAGCGCCTTGATCGCCTGAAGCGTGCGGTGGATGTGCGGCCCGGCTTCCGGGTGAACGGTGATGATGTCCGCGCCCGCTTCGGCGAAGGCGGCGAGATAGGGATCGACCGGCGCGATCATCAGGTGGACATCGAAGGGCTTTGCGGTGTGCGGGCGCAGCGCCTTCACGACATCGGGGCCGATGGTGATGTTGGGGACGAAATGCCCGTCCATCACGTCGATGTGGATCCAGTCGGCCCCGGCGGCGTCAACGGCGCGCACTTCCTCGCCCAGCCGGGCAAAGTCGGCGGACAGAATGGAAGGCGAGATCAGGGGCGAGGGCATGGCGCTGGCGGAAGACCTTTTGCGGGATGCTTTGACCGGACATAGGGGGGCAGCGAATCGCGGGACAAGGCTCGGCGGCGCGCTTATCCACGATGCTTACGCCTAAACGCGGCGAAAACGGCCAATTAAGCCGCAATTCAGGCGCGCCGGGGTAAAGGGCCTTGCTCATTCAGATGGCGCGCGCCTCTTTACCCTCTCTCTCCCGGCTTGCGCGCCTCTCCCGCTATCCCTAGCTTGCGAGCCTGCCCATGAACGCCGTTTCGTCACCTTCGCTGTTTTCCCGCCGCGCTGTCACCGCGCTGGCACTGGCGGCTGCGCTTGCCGCGCCGGTCGCGGCGCAGGGCTTTGTCTATGCGCGCAGCATGAGCAACGATCTGAGCCAGTGTTCGGCCGGCAAGGGCCCGGCGGTGCAGATCACCGTGACCGGGCTCAAGTCGTCGGCGGGCAACCTGTTCGTGCGCGCCTATCCGGCGACCAAGGCCGATTGGCTGGTGAGCAAGCGCTATGTCATGCGCATCGATGCCAAGCCCCGCGCGGGCAGCATGACGGTGTGCGTGCCGCTGCCAAAGGAAGGCGCCTACGCGATCGCCATCCAGCATGACGCCAATGGCAACCGCAAGACCGATATCTCCACCGACGGGGCGGGCATGTCGAACAACCCGGGGATCAGGAAGATCCTCGGCCTCGTCCCGCAGCCGCCTTCGGTAGAGAAGGTGCGCTTCAACGCGGGCTCGGGCGTCACGCGGATGACGATCAATATGCAGTATCTGTGAGGTCTGCGGTCAGCGCTGCCTGCGGCGGTGCTGGCCCAGATCCCACAACACCTGCGGCGCGGCCAGCAGGGGGTAACGCTCGCGGAACGGGGTCAGCTTGACCGGCATCCCCGTGTGCCGCTCGATCTTCCACGCGGCATAGCGCGCCGCGCCTTCAAAGGTGGTGCTGGCCTTGACCAGCCGCAGCAGATTGAGCGGTCTGCCGAGGCGGCGGCGGCGCTTCCACCATGCCAGCACCCGCGCGCGTTCCGCCGGCGCAAGATGCGGGGTCAGGGTCGTACCCTCCAGTCCGGGATCGATCCCCGCCGCGTCCAGCGCCAGCGGCAGCAGCCCGGCGAAATGATCGGCGTTGACGGAGAGAATGTCGTTCTCCCGCCCTGCCTTCTCGACCCGGAATTCGGCGCTGTAGGTCGCGCGGAACAGTGCGCGCCAGTAATCCTCCGCCGTGCCGCTGGCCGGGCCGAGCGCGGCGGCGAGGCGTGCGGCGGTGGTGGCGGCAGAGGCAATGGCGGCGATCACGCCGGCGCGCGCGGCCTCGTCCGCTGACCAGATCAGCGCGGAAGGCTGGACAAAGCGCGCCCAGATCGTGGTGTCAGTCAGCTCTCCGCTCGCCGCCTTGGCAAAGGTTTCGAGCCGCATCGTCGCGACCTTGGCACGCAGGGTCATGCCGTCATGCAAGCGCTCGTGATAGGATACGCGCGGCCAGATCGCGCTTTCCTGCGTCCCCGGCAGCAGCAGGTAGAAATCGAGCACCCCGTCCAGCGATCCGGTGCGCAGGTTCGATCCGTAGAACAATACCGCCACCGCACCGGCTGCATCAGCCAGCGCGCGCGCGAAATCGGCGACGGCGGGATCGACAGGAGCGGAAAGGCGCGCGGCGATCCGTTCGGCGAGCGCCCCTGCGGGCGCGCCGCTCATGGGGCGACGAAGGCGAGCTCCGGCCCCTGCTCGATGCGATATTCGCCCGCAGGAAAAGCCTCGCCATCGAGGATGAACTGGTCGTCGATCGACAGGCTGAACTGGGTCGCGGCAAGCTGGTGGATGCCGCGCTCGCGCAGGCCGTCCTTGACCTTGCCCATCAGCACCAGCGGCACCAGCGCGGTGGTGCGCCGCGGGATCTGGTCGACCGCGACAAGCTTGAGCCCGCCCTTGAGCTGGCCGAAGGGCCTGATCCCGGCGGGAAGCCGTTCGAGCGTCGAGGCGAACAGCAACTGGCGCATAGCCGGATCGCCGTGGCCGCTATGCGCCATCGGCGCGTCTGCCGTGCCGAGACCGATGCCCATCTTAGCGCCCTTGCGCCAGGCATTGCTGCGGGTCGCGAACAGCGATTGCAGCAGCGCCCACACGCCGGTCACCGCCACGACCATCGAATCGAAGGCGCCCAGCTTGTGCGCGCTCTGCCCGGCCTGGGTCGCCCGGGTGAAAGCGCCCGCGCCAAGGATGAACCCCGCCACGCGCTTGCCCGGCTCGGCCTTGGCGGACACCAGCATCGGGCGGCGATAGATGCGGCTGCCGTGATCGAGCGCGTCGATCGCGTCCTGGAGGCCCCAGTCCTCGGGCACGCCAAGATCGACCGTCAGCGCATTGGTCTTGCCCTTGGGCAGCACCGCAATGGCAGGCCAGTCGTCACCAAAGATCGCCTGTCCGCAAGTCAGCACGTCGCGCACCGTCCCGTCCCCGCCATTGATGACGAGCAGGTCGATACCCTTGGCGGCAAATTCCGACAGCGCCTGCGGCAGTTGTCCGCGCTCGCGTGGCTGGGCGATGTGAACATGCGGGCACACGCCGCAATCGAAATCGGCACCGAGATTGCGGTGACTGCGCGGATTGTAGATCACGCCCACGGTCGGGGCCTGCCCCGCATCGCGCACACGCCGGCTTCGCCCACGCCCCTTGGCCGCGGGGTCGACCCGCGGGATCTGGGCAAATTCATAGATCGGCGTCGCCATGCTTGTCCTATACCTGTCGGAAAATTAACTTTCCACCGTAATCCTTACTCCGAACTGTAACAGGCCGGAGCGGCCCAGATCGGCAGTCCCCTGCGGCAAAACAAGGGGCAGCCGATGAACGCCAGCACAGGCGGGGTGACCGGTCTTTCTGAATCGTGCCAGCCCGATCCGGGCCGGCGCCGCGCTCAGTCGCCGCTTTCCAATGTACGGATGGTGAACTGGCTCACCAGCCGCTGCACGCCGGGCAGGGCCGAGAGGATTTCGCGGTGGATGCGCTCGTAACTGTCATCGTCGCGCACCAGCACCTTGATGAGGTAATCGGACTGACCGCTCATCAGATAGGCCTCGGCGACCTGCTCGGTGCGGGCGAGCGCCTCCTCGAAGGAGAGCATCGTCGCCTGGCGCTGATCGGTGAGGGTGACCTGGACGAACACGGTTGACGGGTTGCCGCGCGCCGCGCGTGACAGGCGCGCGCGGTAACCGATGATCGCGCCGCTTTCCTCCAGCGCCTTGACCCGCCGGTGCGCGGCCGAGGCCGACAGGCCGACCCGCTCGCCCAGCGCCTCGCCGGTGAGGCGCGAGTCTGCGCTGAGCAGATCAAGAATTTTCCGGTCGATACGGTCCATACGGGATTTTCATGCGGCAAGTGATCTTTCGGCGCAAGAATTTCCCGCAAGGACGCCTCGCAGTGCGGGTGATTGCGAAGAACCCGCTTGCGCTTCCTGCTACATGCCCCGCCAGAGAGAGATAAGAAGGAGAATTCCCATGCGCGTCGGCGTCCCCACCGAGATCAAGAACAACGAATACCGCGTCGGCCTGACCCCCGCGGCGGTCGGCGAGCTGGTGCGCGCCGGTCACGAGGTTGTGGTCCAGGCAGGCGCCGGGAACGGCGTCGACTTCGCCGACGCCGCCTACGTGGCCGCTGGCGCAAGCATCCTGCCGGATGCGGCAAGCGTGTTCGAAGCCGCGCAGATGATCGTCAAGGTCAAGGAGCCGCAGGCGTCCGAGATCGCGATGCTGCGCCCGCATCACCTGTTGTTCACCTACCTCCACCTCGCTGCCGACAAGCCTCAGACCGAGGGCCTGATGAAGAGCGGCGCGACGTGCATCGCCTACGAAACCGTGACCGCGCCCGATGGCTCGCTGCCGCTGCTGAAGCCGATGTCGGAAGTGGCCGGGCGTATGAGTGTGCAGTGCGGGGCGCATTATCTCGAAAAGCATCAGGGCGGGCGCGGGGTGCTGCTGGGCGGGGTGCCCGGGGTGGAGCCGGCGCGCGTGGTCATCATCGGCGGCGGGGTCGCGGGGCTCAATGCGGCGCAGATGGCCGTGGGCCTGCGCGCCGACGTGACGATCTTCGACATTTCCAATCGGCGCCTCGCCGAGCTCGACACGATGTTCGGCAACCAGATCCGCACCGCCTTTGCCTCCAGCTCCGCGATTGCCGAGGCGGTCGCCACCGCCGACCTCGTGATCGGCGCGGTGCTGGTGCCCGGCGCGGCGGCGCCCAAGCTGGTGACGCGCGAGATGATCGCGTCCATGCGTCCGGGCGCGGTGGTGGTCGACATCGCGATCGATCAGGGCGGCTGTTTCGAGACCAGCCACGCCACGACGCACGAAGACCCGGTGTTCACCGTCGACGGCGTGATCCACTACTGCGTCGCCAACATGCCCGGCGCGGTGGCGCGCACTTCGACCATGGCGCTCGGCAATGCGACGCTGCCTTTCGTGCTCAAGCTCGCGAGCAAGGGCGCCGATGCGGCGATGGCCGGCGATCCGCATCTGGCGGCGGGGCTGAATGTATCGGGCGGCAAGCTGCACATCCGCGCGGTCGCCGAGGCGCTCGGCCTGCCGCTGGGCTGAAGCGCCGACGACGCTCGACGAAGGGGGCTTCAACCCCCGTCCCTTGCCCGCTAGGCTGCGGGGTCTGTGCCCGTATGCGCGGGCGAGCAAGGGACATTCGATGACAAACACGCTTTCTCTGCGTCTGGCGACGGCGCTGGCTGCTGCCATGCTTCCCGCCGGGGCTGCCATTGCCCAAACCGCCCCGGCGCCTGCCGCATCGCAGAGCGAGGACATGCGGCTCACCGCCTTCCTCGACGCGGAGTTTGATGCCTATGTGAAGACCCAGCCGCAACTGGCGACGCGGCTGGGCATCAAGGAGGGCGGCGACAGGTGGAACGACAATTCCGATGAAGCCGCCCGCGCCGAGGCCCAGTGGCGCAAGGACAGCGCCGCACGGATGAAGGCGCAGTTCGACCGCGCGAAACTCTCCCCCCAAGCGCAGGTCAATTACGATATCTGGGCGCTGGAGGCCGAGCGTGCGGAAGTCTCGCTTGCCAACCGGATCTTCCGCCCGCCGTTCTATTCGCGGCTCTATTCGGCGCACAGCCAGCTGCCCGATTTCCTCATTAACACCCACACCGTCGCCGATGTGACGGATCTGAAGAACTACATCGCCCGGCTGAGGGGCATGCCCGCGGTGCTCGACCGCGCGCTGGAACGCACGCAGGCGAGCCAGCAGGCCGGGATCAACCCGCCGCGCTTCCAGCTCGAGACGATCATTGAAGGCAGCCGCAAGCTGACCTCGGGCGCGCCCTTCGGGGATGGCCCCGACGCCGCGCTGTGGGCCGATGTGAAGGCCAAGACCGCCGCTCTGGTCGCGGGCGGCACGCTGCCGCAGGCTCAGGCCGATGCGCTGCTGGAGGAGGCCGAGGCCGCGATCATCGCCTTGCAGCCCGCCTATGGCCGCGTGATCGCATGGGCGGAAGCCAGCCTGCCCACCGCGCCCAGCGGCAAGGTCGGCGCGCTCACGCTGCCGGGCGGGCTCGACTATTACGAGCGCGAATTGAAGCTCGTCACCACCACCAACATGACCGCGGCCGAGATCCACGCCACGGGCCGCGCCGAAGTCGCGCGGATCGAGGCCGAGCAGGATGCGCTGGCGAAGCAGGCCGGGTTCGCCGACCGCCACGCCTTCTATGCGGAGCGCAAGCGCCTCTACCCGCCGCGCCCCTATGACGATGCGGCGCGGAAGGAATATCTCGACACCGCCAACGCCTTCGTCACCCGGACCCGCGCGCTGCTGCCGGGCTGGTTCGGCATTCTGCCCGCCTACGGGATCGAGGTAGTGCGCGAGCCCGCCTTCTCCGAAGTCGCGGGCGGCGCCGCCCACGCCTCGGCCCCGAGCCCGGATGGCAAGCGTCCCGCGCGCACCTATGTCCACCTCGTCGGCACCGTGCCCGACCCGGCGGCGATGTACACGCTGATGTGTCACGAGGCGGTGCCGGGGCATAACACGCAGGGCGATATCCAGGTGCGCCAGCAGGGCGGACCCAAGTTCCGCTCGGTCACCGGCTATGTCGCGTTCGGCGAGGGCTGGGGACTTTATGCCGAGGCGGTGTGCAAGGAGATGGGCGCCTACCCCGACATCGCGGCGGATTTCATGCGCCTCGATGCCGAACTGTTCCGCGCCGCGCGTCTGGTGGTCGACACCGGCATCCACGCGATGGGCTGGACTGAGGACGAGGCGGTCACCTACATGAACACCACCGGCCGCCAACCGATCGAGCGCTCGCGCTCGGAGGTGCGGCGCTACATCACGCTTCCCGGGCAGGCGACCGGTTACAAGATCGGGATGCTCAAGATCATGGAGCTGCGGAAGCGCGCTGAGGAAAAGCTGGGCGCGAAGTTCGACGTGAAGGGCTTCCACGACCTGCTGATCGCGAGCGGATCGCAGCCGCTCTCGATCCTCGAACGCCGGGTGGACGAATGGATCGCCGCCCGCGCGACTAGCTGACTTCGAAAGTCACCTTGCCCGTCATGGCGCGGCCGTCGGCTCCGGCGGCCTGCCAGCGCACGTCATAGGTGCCGGCGGGCAGGGGCTTCTTCAGTGTCAGCGTCATGGTCTTGCCGTCCGCCGACCAGCTGGCGGTGAAGTTGCGGATCAGCATTTCCGGGTGATCCTTCATCCCCGGCATTGCGGTCATCACGATGGTCGCGCTCGCCTTGGCGGGGTTGACCTTCTCGGAGAAGGTGAGGGCGATCGCCTTGGTGCCCTTGGCCTTGGCCCCCGCCGCCGGGGTCGAGGCGGCAAGCTTGACCTGCGCGAGCAGCGGCGCGGCGGGGATGGTCGCGGCGAGAGCAAGAGCTGCGATCAGGGCGGGGATACGCATTGTGGGTTACGTCCTTCGTGTGGGTCAGAACCAGAAACGGATGCCGGCAATGAGGCTGGTGGCCGAAGTACCCTCGCCCCGTGCCCGCGCGAAATCGGCGCCCGCGCCGGTGCGCCATGATTGTTCGATGCCAATATAGGGCGCAAATTCGCGCCGCAATTCGTAGCGCAGCCTTGCGCCGACCTCGATCTGATCGAGACCCGCGCCGATCCCAAGCGCAGGGATATCCTGAGCCGACAGGTTGGCCTCCACGCGGGGCTGGAGGATCAGGCGCTGAGTGATGCGCTGGTCGACCTCGGCCTCGATCCGGGCGGTAAGATCGCCGCGGGTGCTGAGGAACAGCGCGGCGTCCACCTCGAACATGTAGGGCGCAAGACCCTGGATGCCGATCACGGCATGGGTGGTGTCGGGCCCGGCGATATCGTGGCGGATGCCCGCTTGAATGTCCCAGAAGGGGCGGATCGCTTTTGCATAGAGCGCCTGCACCTCGGCGTCCTCGGGCGCGTCGCCCCATTCGCCTTCGCCCTCGGTCTTGAACCACAGGCGCTGCGTCGGCCCGCCATAGTAGCCTTGGATGTCCCAGAGATAGCGGTCCGCGCCGTCGCGGATCTGGGTCTCGATCCGGTCGCCCTGGAACCAGAAGACGGGGAAGTCGCCGTGCATTGTCTTAAGGTCTTCGCGCGAGGCGGCCATCGCTTCGGCGCCCCAGATCGCATCGGCAGCGCGCGGCGGACCCTCGCCGGCCTCGGGCTGGGGCGGGGTTTCCATTATCGGGCCCGGCGAGGGGGCAGCCTGTCCGGCGGCCTCACCCATGTCGTGGCCCTCATGCGGGTCCTGCGCGGCAAGCGGGGCGGCGGCGGTCAGCGCAATGAGGGCAAGCAGCGCTCTCACGGCCCCATCACCGTCACGGTCTGCATCATCCCGCCGTGCATGTGGTAGAGCAGGTGGCAGTGGAACGCCCAGTCCCCCGGCTCGTTGGCGGTCAAATCGAACTGCGCGCTGGCGCCGGGCTGGACGATGACGATGTTCTTGCGCGGCTGGTGGGCGGGATCCTCGCCGTTGACCAGCTCGAAGAACATCCCGTGCAGGTGGATGGGGTGCGCCATCATGGTGTTGTTGACGAGCTTCACCCGCACCCGCTCGTTCCACGCAAAGCGGATCGGCTTGTCGTGGACGGCGGAATACATCTCGCCGTCGAACGACCACATGTAGCGTTCCATGTTGCCGGTGAGGTGCAGTTCCAGCAGGCGGCTGGGCGCGCGGGTGTCGCGGTTGGGCTCCAGCGCCGAAAGCATCCGGTAGGTCAGCACGCGGTGGTCCACATCGCGCAGGCCGAGGCCGGGATCGCCGAGCTTGTCGACCGGCGCCATGGAGACCATGTCGATGCCGGGGCCGATCTTCACATCCGGCGGCAGGAGCAGCGTGTCGCGCATCTTCATGCCCTCCATGCTATGCCCACCGCCCATATCGCCGTGGTTCATCCCCATATCGCCCATGTCGAGCAGCGGGGGCTTCCTCGGCGGCGGGATCGGCGCGCGTGCGCCCGGGCGGCTGGCGAGGGTGGCGAGCGCCATGCCCGAACGGTCCATGCTCTCGGCGACGATAGTGTAGGCTTCCGCAGCGCCGGGCGCGATGATCACGTCGTAGGTTTCCGCGGTGCCGATCTGGAACTCGTCCACCTCCACCGGCTTCACGTTCTGGCCATCGGCGGCGATCACCGTCATCGGCAGGCCGGGAATGCGCAGGTTGAAGAAGGTCATCGCCGAGCCGTTGATGATCCGCAGCCGGATGCGCTCTCCGGCGCGGAACAGATATTCCAGCCCCTCCTTCGGCCCGCGCCCGTTGGCAAGGTAGGTATAGGTCGATCCGGTCACATCGGCGATGTCGGTCGCGGGCATGCGCATTTCCGCCCACATCCGGCGGTCTGCGGCGGTCAGCGGATAGTCATCGGCCCAGCTGGTCTGCTGGTAATTGAAATAGCCCTCGCCCTTGCGCAGCCGGTCCATGATGAAATGAGGGTGCAGCGGGGTGAACTCGCTGAGCAGCAGGATGTAGTCGCGGTCGTATTCCGCAGGCTCGCTCCCCGCCGGGTCGATGATCAGCGGGCCGTAATGCCCCTGCTGTTCCTGCAAGCCGGAATGCGAGTGATACCAGTAGGTGCCCGATTGGCGGACCGGGAATTCATAGCTGAAGGTCTGCCCCGGCCTGATCCCCGGAAAGCTGATCCCCGGCACCCCGTCCATGTGAAATGGCAGCAGCAGACCGTGCCAGTGGATCGAGGTGTCCTCGGCAAGGGTATTGGTGACGTTGAGGCGGACGTTCTGACCTTCGCTGAGGCGGATCAGCGGCCCCGGCACGGAGCCGTTGACCGCGATGCCATGACCCTTGCGGCCCTGCACCATGCGCGGGCCGTGGCCCACCGTCAGGTCGATCACAGCGCCCCACACCTCGGCAAACCCGACGCGGATCGGCGCGCCGCCCTTCATGCCGTGCATGGAGTGGCCCTGCGCCCAGGCGGGCAGGGCCGCGAAGGCCGATGCGGCTCCGGCTCCGGCAAGCAGCCCGCGGCGAGTGAGAACGGAAGAGGTCATGCCTCCTATACGCGCGGCGACATCTATCCCCTCACGGCCTGCCCAAGTTTCTGCCGTGCGCGGTAGAGCCGGGTCTCGACGGCCTTGCCGCTGATGCCGAGCGCCTTGGCGGTCTCCTCCTGGCTGAGCCCTTCGATGGTGCGCAGGATCAGCACGTCCTTGAGGCTGGCCGGCAGCGCGGCAATGGCGCGGGCGGTGGCGGCCAGTTCGGCGCGGTCGGCAGCGATTGTTTCGGTCGACGGCGCGTCTTCGGCAATCCAGTCTGCGGCCCAGTCTGCGGCATCGTCGGGCATGGGCATCCCGAGAAAGCGGCGCACGGCGCGCCGGCGCGCATGGTCACGGCACTTGTTCAGCGTGATCGCGGCGATCCACCCTCTGAACGGCCGCGCCGGATCGTAGCGACGGAGCGCGGCAAAGGCGGCGACGAAGGCTTCCTGTGTGATGTCGAAAGCCTCCTCGGCATCGCCGGTTGCGCTGCGGGCCAAGCGATAGACCGCCTCGCGGTGCCGTTCGACCAGCTCGCGCGCCGCTTGTTGCTCGCCCGCCAGCGCCCTGCGCACCAGCGCTGCATCCGGATCATCGCTGTTCACTTGCCGGTTTGCGCGAGGCTTTCGGCGACTGCCGCGTCAAACTTGGCCTGCTGTTCGGGACGCAGGATCGCGCGCATCGCAAAAACATGTTCGAGCGTCGCTTTCTGGAGCTCGCCCATCGCCATGTGGGTGGCATCGACAGCAGCCGAGACGCGCGGGCCGTATTGATGCTCGGCGGCGATTGCCTCGGCCAGCCGCGCGTTGTCGGCCTTCAGCGCTGCTTCGAGCTTTGCGCGCTTCGCCGCGAATTCGCGCTCCAGCACGGCGAGCTTGCGTCCCTGCGCGTCATCGAGGTCGAGCCCGTCATGCATCAGCGCGTGAAGCTCTGCTCCGCTATGGTGCACGGTGGGCTGGATCATGCGACCCAGCCAAACGCCCACCAGTGCAAGCGCGATCACCAAACCGGCGAGGACCGCAATGCGGCGGCCGGTCATTCCTGCCCCAGCGCGATCAAGGGGGTGAGCGAAAGCGCGGGGCCGAAGGCTGCCAGCGGCGCCTCAGCCTGCGCCGGAGCCTGCATGCCGCTCACGATCCCGATCCCCAGCGAAGCCGCCATTGCCGCGGCCAGCGTGCCGCGCGCTTGCCGCGCCTCGGCCCGCGCCCGCACGGCCAGCGCGGCACCGTCAATCGCGGAAAGATCGGGCACCGGTGCGCCAGCCAGCCGCGCCAGATTTTTATCAAGATCCATGACACTTCTCCTGCCCCACCTCATATACGCGGGCGCGCGCCAAACCCCTTATCGGCCCGCCTGAGATCATGTCCCCGCCGCTTCAGGGTTGAACGCGGCGATGATGGGACACGGCCCCGTTTCGCCCGCCGCGCAGGCTTCCGCAAGGCGAAGCAGCGCGCTGCGCATGGTCTGCAAGGTGGCGATCTTTGCGTCGAGCGCGTCAATGCGGCTTTGGGCCAGGGACTGAGCCGCAGAACGGTCCGCGCTGTCGAGCGCCAGCAAGGTGGCTATCTCGTCGAGCGTGAATCCGGCGGTCTGCGCCGCCCGGATCGAGCGGAGCCGGTCGAGATCGGCACGGCCATATCGGCGCGGCCCATCACCGCGCGGCGGCTCTGCCAGCA